>Ga0209518_1000307_pt1 | contig 64526 bp, 56 predicted proteins | sample RifGroB1_FD_183993 | JGI IMG/M metagenome (GOLD analysis project Ga0209518, IMG submission 183993) | Groundwater microbial communities from Rifle, Colorado, USA - Groundwater B1 (SPAdes) (version 2) | ecosystem: Environmental > Aquatic > Deep subsurface > Groundwater | place: Rifle, Colorado... | reverse complement strand
TTTATCGTTAACGGAGCGGAGCGCGACTACTACACGACAGGAACTTCAATCGCTTACGGCGCAGTTCCGACTCCGGTTGCCTCGGGCTTGACCGTTGGTTTGGCCTCGGACACCCCGGCTACAGGAGTAGTCGTCCAGAACGCGGCCAAGGTTGGCTTCACAAAAGTTAACTTTACCGCTTCAAGCGAAGCCGACGTTATCGTTGATTCTTTGACCGTTAAGAGAATCGGCCCGAGCAATGACACCAACTTCTCCGAATTAATCTTAGTTGACGCCGCGACAAACAAGCAGTTAGGCGCGGAAAAGACCTTGACTTCGGAACACACGGTTGTCTTTACCGATGACTTTACCGTCACCAAAGGAACAACCCGGAGCATTATCTTGGCGGGCAACATGGCCGCCGCTCTCCAAGCAAGCGAACAGGCGTCTTTGAGCCTGACCTCCGTGGTAACAAAGAGCAGTGTTCCGGTTGTTGGAACCTTGCCGATAACGGGTAACTACATGACAATGAACGCTACCCTAACCATCGGCACCGCGACAATCGCCAATGGCGGATTAATGCCGTCCGACAGCAACCAGAAAGTCGGCACGACCGCTTATATCTTCGCTTCTTTGAAGATTACCTCGGCCACCGAAGACATTGACCTAAGTTCAATCCGTTGGTATCAGAACGGAACCGCTTCTGACGGTGATCTGAAGAATTTGGAACTCGTCAGCGACGGCGTGGTTGTCGGAAGCAAGGTTACCGACGTTACCAACAAAGAGGCGATCTTCAACTTCAGCCCGGCGATAAAGATTAGCAAGGGCTTGTCAAAGGAATTCAGCTTGAGAGGAGACATTATTTCCGGCTCGGGCCGAACCATTGACTGGGTCATTGACAAAAAGACCGACATTACCGTTAAAGGAAAGACCTACGGCTATGAGATTAACCCGACTTATCCGAACGCGACCAGTCCTTACTATAACGGCGATGACGAAACCACGATTCAGACGGGAAGCTTAACAGTGTCTAAAGGCACTTTGGCTTCTTTGAACGTGGCTTCAGGCGGCACCCAGCAGGAAATTGGCAAATTCAAGTTTAACGCGCAGGGCGAGAGAGTCATTGTCACCAAATTGGCGATTTACGCGACTTCAACGGTCACTATCACCAATCTGACCAATGTGACAATCTATGACTCAGCGGGCACCGTTGTTGGCGGTCCGGTTGATCCGTCCGTGTACAGCGGACAGACCACTCAAGGCCGGGCCACTACCACCGATACGATCATCTTCCCTGTTGGCATCAGCGAATACACCATCAAGGGCAACTTGAACACCAGCTTCACCAACAACAGCACGCTTCAGCTTGGTATTGTGATGCCCTCAGGCACAATTACCGCCAAGGGCGAGACGACCAATAACAGCATTACCGCCAATCCGACCTCGGATATTACCGGCGACACCGCGACGATAAAAGGCGGCGTGTTGTCAATTTCAACTTCAACGACTCCGGCCGCTCAGACCGTAATCGCGGGCACTTCCAATCTTACGTTCGCCAATTACGTTCTTGACGCGACAAACTCCGGAGAGGACGTAAGAGTTACCCAGCTTGCCGCGGTGATAAAGACCTCGGCCAACAGCATTCAGACCGATTTGGTCAACGCCCAGTTGTATGACGGTTCAACGGCATTACAGCCGGTTGTCCAGCCGTCAGCCGTTGCCGCGACAACCGCGACCACGACCTTCACTTTGACCAATCCGATCGTTGTTGCCAAAGGAACTTCAAAGACAATCACTTTGAAAGCGGATGTCAGTTCGTCTTCAACCGCTAACAGAACCTTCACTTACGGTTGCAACGGTTCCGCTTGCGCGACCGCGACTGGTGTTTCAACTGCTGTAACCGTTACCCCGACCGTAACCAACAGCGATGGTCAGGTAATGACTATTGCGACTACCGGCACCTTCACGGTTTCCACTGACGCCGCCAATCCGGCTTCCGGCTTGGTTTACGGCGGTCAGACTGGTGTGGCTGTCGGTGAACTGCGCTTGACCGCTTCAAATGAAGATCTTGATGTGACTTCTCTTCATTTTGACAGAGCTGCTATCAATACCGGTTCCTTGATCAATCAGATCAATAAGTTCTATCTCTATGACGGCGGGACATCGGTTGCCTCAGCAAGTCCGACTTCTTCCGCGGCCATAACCTTCACTATTACTGCCGGAAACTTGAGAATTCTAAAGGGTTCCTCCGGCAAGAAGATAACCGTTAAAGCCGACTGGAACGATATCGGCACCAGCTACGCCGGAGCGTCGGCCAGAGGATTCAACTTGACCGTTGCTGAAGATGCGTATGCCGTCAAAGGTGTTTCTTCCGGATCAAATCTCGCAGTAGGCAATATGTCAGGTACATTCACCGGCAGCAGCTTCAGTTTGTACTTGTCATATCCGACTGTTTCTTATCCGACTCCGGTTAGCGGCACCAATCTCTCAACAGGCAGCGGAACCTTCTTCAAATACACTATTTCAGCCGGTTCTCATGGTGACATCGGATTGTACAAAGCAAGCTTTGCTGTAACCACTACAACGGCAACAGCAACTTCCTTCCAGCTGTTTGAGAATCCTGGCGTCTCTGAGGTAAACTTGTGGAACAATGCCACAAGAGAACCCGGCGATCGGATCTACGTGAACGGCGTTGCGGCTATTGGAGGCGTAACCGGTCTTGCCGCGTCAAACACTTTGATTGACGCGAGCGATACCGCGACTACCGGTGTGGCTACTGGCGGCGAGTACAGGTTGATTTCGGCCGGAACATCCAAGAATTACGAACTGCGCGCAACCATTACCGGTCCGTTAGTAGCGGGTTCCCAGGTTAAAATTGAGATGTTGGGCGATGAAGCGTTCCCGACCACTTATCCGCTTCCTGCGGTGCGATCCAGCGTTAGCGCTGACGGCGGCGCTATTACCGCGGCCATTGAGAACAAAGATGATACCGTGGACAGGGACTTCATTTGGTCTGACCTGAACTACGGAAATAACTCAACAACCGCTACTCGTACCGCTGAGTGGACAAACGGCTTCAGAGTGCCGGGTCTCAACCCGAACACCTCAACCGCTCAGATACTGAGCAAGTAACTCTGATTCTCTCCCGGTTCATGCCCTTGCGAGCATGTGAATCGGATACACAAAACCCCCTTCATTTGAAGGGGGTTTTGTTATTGCCGCGCTAAGCGCGGCCTGCCTCGCCGACGAGTCAAGGCGGGCTTAACCAAGCTTAGCTTGGTTGCCTTTTTTCTGAAATTGTGATAAGTTTAGTTTACGACCCCGTACTTATTTCGCAAGACGACTCGCAATAATTTAAATATCGTCCCACGGAATCCGCCTGCGGCTTGGTCAGCTTAACACAACAATCATTCTAAAAATAAGTGCGGGGTGCTCAATTTTGTTCCTAAAAATTGTTCGCCTTGCTTCAATTTTTAGACAAAATTGGCATGTTTAAACAATCAAAACTCACCTTAATTTTAGAGATTATCCTGTTTCTTTTCGTCGCCGCGGGCATCGGCTATTATTTTTATACTCAAAAATCCGCTCCTGATGTGATAGTCCAGGATAAGCAGGAAAAGAACTTCTTTGAATTCAAACCGCAATGTCCGGATTTGACTCAAGAGCAAATAACGAAATTTCAGGAACGATTTGATAAAGTAAAAGAATTTTTGGCCACAACGCCGGATCGCATGGGTGCTTGGATGGAGCTGGGACTGGTCAGAAAGGGTCTCTGCGATTATCAGGGCGCGGCCGATGTCTGGACTTATGTTGGAGAGATCAGACCGGAAAACTCTCTTTCATTCGCCAATTTGGGCGATCTTTACACTCATTTTCTCGTTGACTATCCGAAAGCCGAAGCCGCGTATTTAAGAGCGATTGAGAACGAAAAACACGACGTCAATTATTTCCGCAACTTCTTTGAACTTTATTATTATTCCTATACCGAGAAAAAGCATCTTGCCGAAAAAGTTTTGCTTGACGGCTTGAATTACAACCCCGACAGCCACGATTTAATGACGCTTCTTGCGAGTTACTACCGCGACAACGGCAACAAAGAAAAAGCGATTGAGTATTTCAACAAAGTTCTTGAACTAAACCCCGACAACGAGGCCGTGAAGCGGGAGTTAGAGGGATTGACAAAATGAAATGAGGGAGTATAATGGAAATAAAGGTAGTGGTCTGCATAAACTACAGGCCAAATCTACGTGTCGGCAAAACCTCTTCTTGCAAAAGAAGAGGTTTTGCTTTAATATTATTTTGTGGATCCGGGCCCGTAGTTTTATGCAGTAAAACACTACCCTTGACACGTAGAGAAGCGGGTGCAAATCCCGCCGGGTCCACATAAAAGCCCTTCATTTGTTGAAGAGCTTTTATGTTTTTTCATAAACTTCCATTGTCTTCTTTATCATTTTATGAAGACCGAATTTTTCTTTAACCGTTCGCTCGGCTTCCTCCCCGAGTTTTTTTGTAAGTTCGTTATTTTCCGATAATTTCAAGAGTGCTTCGGCGAGTTCTTTTGGCTGTCCCGGACTGATCAATAATCCGTTCTTGCCTTTTTTAATCATTTCCGGAATTCCACCGACTTTAGAGACGACAATCGGCAGTCCGGCGGCCATTGCTTCCAAAATCGCGTAAGGGAACCCCTCCTTTAACGACGGAAGAACGAAAACATCAAACGCTTTCAGATATTTCCACGCCTCGGCTACACTTCCGACGAGAAAAAATTTCTCTTCCAGTCCTTGATTCTTGATTCTTGATTCCAGATTCTCCCTTTCTTTTCCTTCCCCAATCACTATAAAAGCAAAATTTTTATCCCGCGCCGAATCTTGAATCAATATTGCCGTTTCAATCAAAATATCAATAGCTTTGTTTTTATAGAGATTGGCGATGGTGCCGATAAGAAAGTGAGTAGTGAGTAGTGAGTAGTGAGTAGTTTTTTGCAGAGCTTCTCGCGCAGGATTCCTATCTAAAAAAGCTAATTTTTCAACATCAATGCCGTTGTGGACGACAAAGAGTTTCTTTGCGGGGGCGATTTTGTATTTTAACGCCGCTTTTTTGTCATATTCGGAAACGCAGATAATCGCGTCTTGAAAAAAAGCGGCGCATTTGCTCGCGCAGACATAAAACAGCTTTTTCCAGAGCGGCAGGCGTTCGTTAAACACCCAGCCATGGGCCGTAAAGACAATTTTTTTGACTCCAGCCGTTTTGCCGGTTAAAGCTCCCAAAACGCCGGCCTTGGAACTATGTAAATGGACAATGTCGGGCTTTCGTGATTTAATTAAATTGTAGATTTCAAAAAACGCAAACAGGTCGGAAAACGGATTAATGCTTCTTTGCAGACGTTTAATTGGCGAAAATTCAACGCCATTTTCTTTTAGGATTTTAGCGAAATTTTCGTTCGGCTCGCTCGCGACCTCGCATTCAAACTCGCCGGTTTTTTGAAGTTCCAATGATGAATCAATGACGTGCTTTTGCGCGCCCCCAATCTCGGCTTGGGTGATGATGAATAATACTTTTTTCATGTCTTTATTAAAACATAAGACAGGAAAAATTTCCAACGTATGAAGCTCTCTATTATCATTCCGGTTTATAACGAGAAAGCGTCCATAGCCCAAATCATAAAATGGGTTGAAGACGCGCAGGCAGGCGGCATTGAGAAAGAAATTATCATTGTTGACGACTGCTCAACCGACGGCACGAGGGAAGAGCTGAAGAAATTTGAATCTCGGCACCGCGTGATTTACCGGCAAAAAAACGAAGGCAAGGGAGCGGCTCTGCGGGAAGGGTTTTCCGTTGCAAGCGGCGATATTGTTTTGATTCAAGACGCCGATTTGGAATACGACCCCAATGATTACTCTTTGTTATTGAAACCGATTCTTGAAAATAAGGCTGATGTCGTTTACGGCTCTCGTTTTATGGGACATTTGCCTCACCGGACGCTTTATTTTTGGCATTATCTTGGCAACAAATTTTTAACAACATTTTCCAATATATTTACCAATTTGAACCTAACCGACATGGAGGTCGGCTATAAGGTTTTTAAAAAAGAGGTTTTGAAGTCAATAAATTTAAGAGAAAATAGGTTTGGTTTTGAGCCGGAGATAACGGCCAAAATCGCGAAAGGGAATTGGAGGATTTTTGAAGTTGGCATTTCCTACAGCGGCCGGACATATCGGGAAGGAAAAAAGATAAAATTCAAGGACGCGGTCCGCGCTGTTTGGTGCGTCTTGAAATATAATTTATTCAATTGACCATCTTGCGGTGAGCTTATTGAACCATGGCGAAAAATAAAGTCAAAATTCAAGAACAAGAAGAAACGGATGCCTTTAAAGATTTTCCGCGACTGTTTAAAATGCTTTTCGCGCTTATTCTTATTCTGGCGTTCGTTTTGATTTTTTTCCGGTTGACAAGGCCGGATATAATGTCGGATGACGCGCATTATTCGTTTCGTTCCATATTTTATCTTGATTTTCTGGCTTCGCAAAAACAAACTACTCCTTTGCAGTGGTTCGGCGAAATTCTAAGTTGGTCAAAACTTTCGTTTCACGATGCTCCGCCCATGATCTTTTTTATCCAGCACGCGTTTTTTGAAATTTTTGGCGTAAATGCCGTTGCCGCGAAATTGCCTTTCGCGCTGGCAAGCATGATCTCAATCGTGCTGGTATTTTTGTTGGCCAAAGAACTTTATTCTCCGGCTGCCGGCCTTTTTGCCGCGTTTTTTTTAGCGGTGAATAATTATTTCATCTGGATTTCAAGGGTGGGGTATTTGGAAGGGATAACTCTATGTTTTATTCTCGCCTCGCTTTATTTTTTGATCAAAAGCAAACCCAATGTCAATTATATTTTCTTGTCGGCCGTCTTTCTCGGCTTCGCTTTTTTGTCCAAGTACACTTCTTTTTATTTGATTCCGTTCTTTTTGGTTTATATTTTTTGGCAAAGAAGGGATTTGATAACCGGCGGGCATAAATATAAACTGCTCGCGTCCGCGGCGGTTGTCTTGGTCATGTTCGCGCCGGTTATTATTTATAATATTATGATGTTTAAGACAAGAGGGCATTTTGATATGCAATTTGCCGCTTTGTTCGGCCAAAGCGCGGCCGACTGGCCGATTATTGAAAGGCAAATCAACGGTAATTTTTTAAGCAATCTGATCTCAATCTTTAAAACATTAAGCGATTCTTTTTCTTTGCCGGCGTTCGCGGCGTTCATTGCCGCCACTATTTTTCTCTTGTATGAAGGAATAATATTTAAAATCGGCGCCCATTCGGTTATCTTGCTTAATTTATTGTTTTTAACAGCCATTTTTGTTTTCATCGGCTCTGCCGACAGGTATTTGGCTCTTTACGCGCCGTTTTTCGCGATAGCCACGGCTTATTCGGCGGACAGGATTTTAAATTATTTTAAAAAATTAGAACCTGTCGCTACGCGAGCGCCGATTTTTAAATACATCTTTCTTGCCGGGGTTTTTGTTTTCACGGCTTATCAGTTGATTTTTGCCGTTAACACCAATCATTTATATAAACCGTTCGGAAAATCCGGCATCGCGTATTCGCCGATAAGAATTGAAAACGCCGGCTTTAAACAACTTGACGAATATCTGGACTCCCTGCTTAAAGGGACAAAGGCGGATCCTTGGGCAATGTATCCGGATTTTAATAGGATACCGGATATGGTTGATAGGGCAAATAAAATACTTGAGGAAGCGGATTTAAAGCCGTTTTCATCTTTAATCGTGTACGACGAAAATATAAATTGGTTCGGCAGAATATGGACTATTGAAAAGCGTCGATTGTTGAAAAATTATCTTTTGTTCACTTTTGATGAATTGCGTACTCAGACACAACTTAATAAAAGCATTTTTAAAGATGTTGGCGCTAGTTCGGCATACATTATTCTCATTGCAGAAAAAACCGCGGATGTTGTGACGCCGGATACATCTTTTTCAAACAAGGCCACACAAGTCGAAAATTATTTGAAGAACGAAGGAGTGAACCCTATTAAAACAATAAAGAACCCAGCCGGAGAAGAGGCCTTTTATGTTTATTTCATTGACGATTATCAAAAATTACTGGAAATTTTAAGTTAATTAAATATGGACGAAAAATCGGCAAAAAAGAACATATTGATATTTTCCATCGCCTACGCGCCTTTTGTCGGCGGGGCCGAAGTCGCGGTCAGGGAAATCACCGACCGGCTCGGGGACTATGAATTTGACATGCTAACGGCCCGTTTGAGCCCGAGAATCGCGCGTTTTGAGAAAATCGGTAATGTGAATGTTTATCGCCTCGGTTTTGGTTTTGGCTTTGATAAATATTTGTTTCTGTTTCTCGCGCCGTTGAAAGCCCTGTTTTTAAACAAAAAAAGAAGTTACGCGCTGAGTTGGTCAATTATGGCCGCTTACGCCGGTTTCGCCGGGTTGTTTTTCAAGCTGGTCCGGCCGGGGACTCCGTTTTTGCTCACGCTTCAGGAAGGCGATCCCTTGCCGGAGATTGAGAGAAAAGTCCGGCTCGTTTGGCCGATTTTTAAAAAAATATTTTTGAAGGCCGACCATATTCAGGCCATCAGCAATTTTCTTGCCGATTGGGCGCGAAAAATCGGATATAAAGGGGATTTGAGCGTGGTTTCGAATGGAGTGGACACGCAGAAATTTAAAATTCAACCTTCGTCCCGAGCTCAGGTCGAGGGAAATTCAAAATTCAAAATTGCAGATTTTAAAGAAAAATTAAAAATCAAAAGCGAGGAAAGGGTAATAATTACCGTGTCGCGACTGGTGAAGAAAAACGGGGTTGAAGATATTATTAAAGCTGCGCAGGATTTAAGATTTAAACTCCTGATAATAGGAAAAGGAGAGCAGGAAGAGTATTTGAAGGACTTGACGAAAAAGCTAAATTTGGAAGATAATGTTTTGTTTTTGGGAGAGGTGAGCCATAAAGATTTGCCGCAATATCTGTGGATTTCCGATGTTTTCGTCAGGCCGTCACTTTCGGAAGGCCTCGGAAACGCTTTTTTGGAAGCGATGGCCGCCGGAGTGCCCGTAATCGGCACAAAAGTCGGCGGAATTCCTGATTTCTTGAGAGAGGGAGAAACCGGCCTTTTTTGCGAAGTTCAAAACCCGAAAAGCATCGCCGAAAAAATTGAAACACTGTTGAAGGACAAAAAATTGCGTTTGAGGTTGGTTGAAAACGGCATCCGATCTGTTGAAGAAAAATATAATTGGGACAGCATCGCGCGGCAAATAGAAAATATTTTCAAGAAATTAACATGAAGATAATTATCGCAACCGGAATTTTTCCGCCGGACATAGGAGGACCTGCGACATACTCGGAAACAATCGCTGAGGAGTTAACAAGGCGCGGATTTAATATTCGCGTAGTTACTTACGCGGATAGAAGCAAGAATCAGGAAGCAGGAATCAAGAAGCAAGGATACGGTATTGTCAGAATTTCCAGGACATACCCTAAAGGATTAAGGCATTTTGTTTATTTTTGGAAACTTTTGAGAATTTCCAGAGGCGCGGATGTTGTTTACGCGCAAGATTTGATAAGCGCGGGATTGCCGGCGATGTGCGCGGCAAAGCTGTTGAGGAAAAAGTTCGCGCTGAAGATTGTGGGGGATTACGCGTGGGAACAACATGCCCAGCGAAGCACAACTTCGCTGAAATTTCCAATTTCCAATTTTCAATTTCCAAACATAGAAGAATTCCAAAAAGAAAAATATGGTTTGAGGACTGAATTGTTGAGATTTTTAGAGAGAGTTGTGGCCGGAAAAGCAGACATCATCATTACGCCGAGCGCGTATTTGAAGCGGTTAGTTTTGGGTTGGGGAGTTTCTGAAAAGAAAGTAAGAGTCGTTTACAATGCTTATCACTCAGAAGAGCTACAAGCTACAAGCTATCCTTTGACAAGCTCAGGATCCCGAGCCGTGTCGAGGGACAAGCTACAAGCTTTTAAGGGCGATATAATCATTTCCGTCGGACGGCTGGTTCCATGGAAAGGATTTGGCGCGTTAATAGAAATAATGCCGGAGTTGCTTAAAGAAAACCCGAATTTTAAACTATTGATTGTCGGGGAAGGACCTCAAAAAGAAAATCTCAAATCTCAAATCTCAAATCTTAAATTGAATGAAAGTGTGATTTTACTCGGGAAATTACCGCACGCGGAACTTCTGGCATATTTAAGGGCGGCGAAGATATTTGTTCTGAATACGGCTTATGAGGGTTTGTCGCATCAGTTATTGGAGGCCTTGGCCGCCAAAGTGCCCATTATTACCACAAATGTTTGTGGAAATCCCGAAGTTATTACTAACGGCGAGAACGGAATTTTAGTCGGCTTTGATGATAAAGAGGCCTTGAAAGAGACGATTTCGCGCGTTTGGAAAGACGGGGTGCTGGCTGAAAAATTTATTCAAAACGGCAAAAAGACATTAGAAAAATTTAGTTTGGAGAAGATGATTGAGGGGACGGTAAGCGTGTTAAAATCATAAAATCAAAAACGCAAAATGAAAATTTTAATGGTTAGTTTGGACAAAACTTTGTTGGGGGCTAACGGCGGCGGCCTGCCTGCGCAGGCAGGGGACGCTCAAGAACGGCACCGGCGATATGGCGAGTTTGTTGAAAAACTTGATGTTATTGTTTTTAGTCGTTCCGGATTTCAGAAAAACGCGATAAGCGAAAAGGTGACGGCTTTTCCGACCAATTCTTTTTTTAAATTCAACTATATATTTGACGCTTATAAAATCGGCAAAGCGCTTTTTAGGCAGAATAATTATGATTTGATAGATACGCAGGACCCGTTTTTTACCGGTTTAGTCGGCTATTGGTTGAAAAAGAAATTCTCCGCCCAAGGCGGATCCGCCACTGGCGGAAAAAAACCTTCTTTGGAAATTCACTTTCACGGCGATTTTTGGGGGAATGCTTTTCAGTCCGAAGCGGGTATTTTTCAATTGCTTTTGAGCAAGTTTATCGCAAGATACGCCGACGGCATCAGGGTCGTCAGCCAAGGCATAAAAGAAAAACTCGTCAACCGCGGTATTCCTTCGGAAAAAATCGTGGTTATTCCGACGCCGGTTGATTTGGAAAAGTTTAAGGCGTTTGAGCCGGAAAAAGTGAAACAGATAAAAGATGATTATTTTAATAAAAAAATAATTTTGTACGCCGGCCGGCTGGTAAAAGTAAAAAATCTGCCCCTTCTGCTGAAAGCGGTTGCTCGGATCAGGAATTCAAAACATAACATTGTTCTTTTGATTATCGGCGAAGGAGGCGAAAGAGCGAAACTTAAGCGAATGGTTCGGCGCCTGGAAATTGAGGACGTGGTTGTTTTTATTTCATTCGCGCCTCAAAAGGACTTGGTTAATTATTATCACGCCGCCGATGTTTTCGTTTTGTCTTCTTTCAGCGAGAGTTTGGGCAAGGTCTTGATTGAAGCGGGAGCCGCCGGGTGTCCGGTCGTGTCAACCGAGACCACCGGCGCGAGAGACATTGTCGTTGACGGCCGGACGGGATACCTCGCGCCGATTGGCGACGAAAACGCCATGGTTGAAAAAATATTGAAGGTCTTGCGAATGGAAGAATCGGAAAGGAAAGAAATGGCGGAAAATGTCCGGAGGGTTTTGGAAGAAAAATTTAGTCAGGAAAAAAGCATTGAAAAGGTGGTAACATTTTGGAACAAATTAACCAAACACGACGCGAAATAACCATGAATCTATTATTTATCACTCGTAAAATTGATAAAAATGACGCATTGGCCGGATTTACTTTTCAGTGGGTTAAGAAATTTGCCGCTAAGGTTGACGCGCTGAACGTCATTTGCCTTGAAAAAGGGGATATTTCCGGTTTGCCCGAAAATGTGAAAATTTATTCGTTGGGAAAAGAAAGAGGCGCGGGGAAATTGGCGAAATTTTGGAATTTTCAAAAATACGCTTTTCAATTCGTCAAAAAAAGCGACGGAATTTTTTGCCACCAAAATCCGATTTACACCATTTTAATCGCGCCTTGGGCGAAACTGCAATACAAGAAAATAATTACCTGGTACACTCACGGCAAGGTCAGCTTTCAATTGCGGTTGGTGAATTTGCTGGCCGATGTTATTTTAACCGCTTCTCCGGAAAGTTTTCGCCTCAAGAGTAAAAAAGTTATTGTTACCGGCCACGGCATTGATACGGATTTTTTTCGTCCCGCCCCGACTACAAGCTACAAGTCACAAGCCACAAGATATAAAATTTTATCAATTGGAAGAATATCGCCGGTTAAAGATTACGAAACCTTAATTGAGGCGATTGATATTCTGGTAAACAAGAATAATATTAAAAATATTCAAGTAAATATCATTGGCGCTCCGGGTTTGAAAACCCAAGAGGATTATTTAAAAAAATTGAAAGCTGAAGTTGAAAATAAAAATTTGAAAGAGTATATTTCTTTTTTGGGTCCCAAACCGTATCCCGAACTGCCGCAATTTTATCAAAATTGCGATTTGTTTGTGAATTTAAGCCGCACCGGAAGCGTGGACAAGGCCGTTTTAGAGGCAATGGCTTGCGGAAAATTGGTTCTGACTTCAAACGAGGCCTTTGTCAATATCCTGAAAAATAAAGGTGCGGAGCTGATGGTCAAACCAAATTCGCCTGATGATTTGGCGGAAAGAATCGCCGCGCTCGCAAGCTTGGATGTTAAAACTCGGACAAGCATTGAAGCAAAATTACGCGAAGAGGTGGTTCAAAATCATAATTTAGATCATTTGGTTCAAAAGATTATTTCAATAATATGAGATTATGAATTTTAAAATCTTATTAGTCATAATTCTTTTTGCCGCGCTGGTATTGCGACTAATTGGCTTAAATTACGGCCTGCCCTATTTTTTTGTCGGCGATGAACAGGTGTTGGTAAATGGCGCGTTGAAAATGGCAGAAATAAGGACGCTCTTTCCGGTTTTTTATCCGGAAGAATTCAGGCCGCTTTATTATCCGCCGCTCCTGCCCTACATCTATTTGATTTTTCTCAGTCCCATACTTTTAATTCGGTATTTTATAGGCGATTTCGCGAATATCATTGAATTTAAAAATTTCCTAATATTAAATCCTGGATTTGTCTGGTCTGCCGCGAGGATCCTTAATATATTTTTTGCGCTCGGCTCTCTTTTTGTGACATATTTGATAGCCAAAAAGATTTTTAATGAAAAGGTCGGTTTAATTGCCGTGCTGTTTTTGTCGCTGAGTTTTTTTCATCTTCAGCTCTCGCATTTCACCCGCCATTGGATTCCGGCCGTATTTTTTACGCATCTCATAATTTTAGAGGCATTTTATCTTTTTTATAAACCGAAAAGAAAATACTATATTTGGTCTGGCATTTTAACAGGTCTTGCTTTCGGGGCGAGCTATATCGCGGCCTTTGGTACTTGGTTTGTCATATTGGGTCATTTTTTATCAACAGGAATCGTTGGTGGACAGGGGAGAAATTTAAAAGATAAACTTAAAGACGTGAACTTGTGGATTTTCTTGTCAATTTCCGCCGCGCTTTCAAGCGTATTTATTATTCTTCACCCCCAAGAATTTTTCAGCATTATTATCGGTGAAGATGGGACGGTCGGGGCGGCAAAAAGCATAACCGGTTTACTCACAAGTTTTGTTTATTATTTTAAAATTTTAATATATCAGGAACCGGCAATTTTGACTTTTTCGTTGTTAGGTTTTGTCGCGCTTGCTTTTGCTTCAAAAAAATTATTTTCAATGTTTTTATCTTTTTGCGCGGCGTATATTTTTGCGCTTTACTTTTTGTTTCATGACGAACCCAGATACGTTTTTTTCCTATTGCCGATTTTATCTCTTGCGGCGGCGTATGGTTTGAACGCTCTTTTGGAAAAAATGAAGGCGGTCATCGGCGAAGGGGCAGGGCGAAGATATATTCTTGTAGCGGTTTTGTTGTTGATTTTTCTTTTTTCGGCGCTGGTTAGTATCAAATACACCGTGCTGATGACTCAAAAAGACACGCGGATCATGGCAAAGCAATGGATTGCAGAACACATCCCTGAACGTTCAAAAATCGCGACTCGGTTATATAATTTTAAACCGCTGACGCCGACCAAAGAGGCAATCGCCGCTCAACAGTCGCTTGACCCAGACTCATTGAGAACAGTCGAACGCGTTTTATTGACTTTGGATCCAGCTAACTATCCAAAGCCGGCTTTTGATGTGTTGAATCTGCATTTTATCAAGCCGGAACTTCTGCCGAAAAATCTCGTTGCATATTTAAAAGACAATAACTTTAAATATTTTGTCATTGAGTATTGGAATAAAAATGATATAGCCGCAGAGGATTTGGAGATTATCAGCCGTGCGCGGTTCCTACAAAGATTTGATGCCGGCTTGGGCAATCTGTCATATAATGTTAATGGGAACTTGGAAAGCCCAGTTTGGGTGATCTTTCCTATGAAACGATTAGGGCCGGTAGTCGAGATCTATCAATTATAATAATTATGAGAATATTTTACATTGCCAACGCAAGAATTCCCACGGAGAAAGCGCACGGCATACAGATAGCGCAAATGCTGAAGGCATTTGCGAATTTCCAATTTCCAATTTCCAATTTCCAAACAAATTCAAAATTTAAAATTTCAAATTCCAAGATAGAAGTTGAACTCATTATTCCGAGAAGATTTAACAAAATAAAAGAGGATATCTTTGATTATTACGGCATTGAAAAGGTTTTTAAAGTTACAAAATTGCCTTGTTTGGATTTAATTCCCCTGGGTATTCCAAAAATCGGATTTTGGATTCAGGCCGTGAGTTTCGGATTCGCGGCGGCGGTTTACTTACTGATTAAAAGCAAGCCGGAAGACATTATTTATTCCCGCGATGAGTTTTCGCTTTGGTTTTTTAGTTTTTTGCGAAGAAATCTTTTTTGGGAAGCGCACACTTTTCCCGGTTCGCCTCAAAAATATCAAAGAATTTTGAAAAAAATAAATGGACTGGTCGCCATCAGCCACGGCCTTAAAAAAAGTTTTCAGACCGTCGGGATGGCGGAAGAAAAAATTTTAGTCGCGCCGGACGCGGTTGATTTGGCGCGCTTTGCGATTTCGGAAAGTTTGCAAGAATGCCGGAAAAAACTTGGCCTGCCACAAGACAAGAAAATTGTTTTATACACCGGCCACCTCTATGGCTGGAAAGGCGTTGATACGCTCATACAAGCAAGTAAACTTTTTAATGAAGACACGTTGGTGTATTTAGTCGGTGGAACAGAGGAAGATGTTGCAAGCTATAAGCCTTCGTCCCGAGCTCAGGTCGAGGGGCTAAAAGCCGAAAGCTATAAGCTGGTGACCTTTGTCGGCCACAAGCCGCACAAAGAGATTCCTTTTTGGCTTAAAGCGGCTGATGTTTTAGTTCTGCCAAATTCGGCGAAAGAAAAAATTTCGGCCGTATATACTTCGCCACTTAAACTTTTTGAATATATGGCCGCCGGAAAACCGATTGTCGCGTCTGATTTACCCGCATTAAGAGAAATTCTAAACGAGAATGCCGCGGTTTTGGTTGAGCCGGACAATCCCGAGGCGCTGGCCAAGGGAATAGAGAAAGTCCTGAAAGACAGCGTCCTTGCCAAAAAAATAGCTCAAAACGCCGCGGAAGAAGCTAAGAATTGCACTTGGGAGAAAAGAGCCCAAAACATCTTGACCTTTCTTTCGAATAAAGCGATAATTAAATAAAGCTCATTCACAATCTTTGTCCGAAAGGAGAGAAAAGATGAAAATCGTCGTACCTTTTTTCATTATTTTTTGGCTCGCGATAACTTCCGGATGTTCCGGAATTTATTTAAAAAAAGCGGATAATAAGCCGCCGCCGGGGGTGTTTGAAAAATTAAATTCCGAACTTACCGAGTTGTATGATAAAGCAAAGCCGGGCATTGTGGTCGTGTACAGTTCGCAAAGCCCCGTCTCAAGACCCGTCGGAACCGGAATTTTGATAAGCCATGACGGCTATGTCGTAACAAACGAACATGTGGTTAATTTCATTGTGGAAAACAACGGCGAAGTTAACATTGAACTTTATGACGGCTTGCGTTATTCCGTGAGAATAATAGGCAGAGATCCCGACAGCGATCTCGCTCTTTTGAAAATTGATTCTCCCGGGCCGTTTCGTTTTCTCGCGCTGACAAAAACTCCTCCTCAGGTTGGACAATTTGTTTTGGCGGTGGGACACCCTTTCGGCTATAAATATTCGGCCAATTTCGGAATTATCAGCGGAGTAGAGAGGCAAAACGAGAGAGTGTCTTTAATTTACAGCTTTTTGCAAACCGATGTCGGCATCAATCCCGGCAACTCCGGCGGCCCTTTGCTGAACATGCGAGGGGAGGTGGTGGGAATTGACAGCTGGACGCTGGTTAACTCCGATAATATGGGTTTCGCGATTCCGGCGGCGGTGGTTGACGAGGTTGTTCAAAAAATGCTGGATAAAGAAAAATCCGGAACGGACAATTTGAATCCGCGGGAAAAAGACATTTTCAACGCGGGAGAAAGAACCCTAATTAAAGCGCCTTAATCAACAAATTAAAACCCCTCTTGTTAAAGAAGGGTTTTTGTGTTACTTTCATAATATATGAACATTCTATCCGTTATTATTCCGGTTTACAACGAAGAGGAAAATATTCCGATTCTTTATAAAAACCTAAGTAATGTCTTGAGAAATTTGAAGAGGGAGTATGAGATTGTTTTTGTTGACGACGGCTCAAGCGATAAGAGTTTTGAGCAATTGAAGAAAATTGCCGATGAGGACAAAAATATAAGGATTATCAGGTTTTCCAGAAATTTCGGTCAAACCGCGGCAATTTCCGCCGGATTTAAGCATTCTATCGGAGAAGTCATCGTGTTGATGGACGCCGATTTGCAAAATGATCCCGAAGACATACCCCTGCTTTTGGAAAAAATGGAGCAGGGTTATGATGTGGTTTCCGGCTGGCGGAAAAAGCGCCAAGACAAATTTTTTTCCCGAATTCTCCCTTCCTGGTTTGCCAACAAGATGATTTCTTTCATTACCGGCGTTAAGCTTCATGATTACGGCTGTACGCTGAAGGCCTATAAACGCGAGGTAATTAAAGACATTAATTTATACGGAGAAATGCACCGTTTTATTCCGGCATACACGGTCATGACCCACGGCGCGAAAATCGCGGAATTGCCGGTTCGGCACCATCCCCGACTGCGGGGAAAGTCAAAATACGGACTCTCACGAACAATTAAAGTAATTTTGGATCTGTTGGTCGTAAAATTTTTGAGCGGTTATTTCACCAAGCCTATGCATTTTTTTGGCGGGATCGGGAGCGCGGCGGTCTTTATTGGTTTGGCAGGAGGCTTAATCGCAATTTATCTAAAATTTGCAGGTATACGGGATTTTGTCGCAACGCCATTGCCAATTTTTTCGGCATTATTTTTAATTTTAGGGGTTCAGTTCGTGTTAATGGGTCTTTTGGCGGAAATTATTATCAGAACCTACCATGAATCACAGAATAAACCGATATATCTGATCAAAGACAAGATTAATGTTTAAAGTTTTTATCAATCATGTGCGGCATCGCAGGTTTTATTGGACAAGGTGATAAAAAGATACTTTCGCAGATGACCGACTCAATCCGGCATCGGGGGCCTGACGATGAGGGTTTTTTTGTTTTGGGGGAGACACATCTTGGCATGAGGCGGCTCTCCATTATTGACCTTGCGGGCGGAAAGCAGCCGATTTTTAACGAGGACGGGCAAATCGCGGTGATATTCAACGGCGAGATTTATAATTTTCTGGAATTAAAAGATAAGTTGGTAAAGAATGGCCATCAATTTAAAACGAAGAGTGATACCGAAGTAATTGCTCATTTATATGAAGAGGAAGGCGAAAAGCTCTTTGAAAAATTAAATGGAATGTTTGCCATTGCTTTGTGGGACGACAGAAAAAAAAAGCTTGTGTTGGCAAGAGATAGGTTTGGCAAAAAGCCGCTTTATTACTGCGTTTTTGACCAAACATTTGTTTTTGGTTCTGAATTAAAGGCAATTTTAAAGCATCCGTCAGTTAAAAAAGAGCTTGACATGGAGGCACTGAATTATTATTTAACATATGAGTACGTGCCGACTCCGAAAACGATTTTTAAAAATATTTTCAAGCTTGAGCCGGCAAGTTACTTGATTTTTCAGAACGGCAAAATTAGAAAAGAAAAATTTTATGACATCAAATTTGGAGTGTATCCGGAGAAACTATCAGAAAAAGAATATATGTCCGAGCTTGATAAACAGCTTGAAAGGGCTGTTTCTTCCCGGTTGATTTCCGACGTTCCGTTAGGCATATTTTTAAGCGGAGGGCTTGATTCCGGCACAATCGCATATTACGCGCAAAAGGCCTCGTCTCAAAAAATAAAGACATTTTCCATAGGGTTTTCCGATCCCTCGTTTGACGAATCCGTTTATGCTCGCAAGGTAAGCCACCATCTGGACACGGAGCACCACGAACACATTTTAGAAGCTGAAGAACTCTTTAATTTAGTTCCAAAGATTACCGATCTGCTTGACGAGCCGCTCGCAGACGCCTCAATTGTTCCTACTTATTTGCTCTCAAAATTTACGAAAGAAAAAGTCACGGTCGCATTGTCCGGCGACGGCGGAGACGAGTTGTTGATGGGCTACCCGACATTTCAGGCACATCAACTAGCGCATTATTACTTAAAAATTCCGCGCGGCATCCGCGAGAAATTTATCAAGCAGATCATCGGACGCCTGCCGGTTTCTTTCGGCAACATTAGTTTGGATTATCGTTTAAAGCGTTTTATTCTTGGTCTTGAGTATAAGCCGGAATATCACGATCTTATCTGGATTGGCTCTTTCACGGACAAAGAGAAAAAGAAATTATTTAGGCCTGAGATTTTGCAATCCTTGTCAAATGTGAATGAATTTGATATTTTGGACAGATATGAGCAGGAAGTAAAAGGCCGTCCTTTTTTGGAGAAAGCGGTGTATCTTTATTTAAAAACCTACCTTTTGGACGATATTCTGGTGAAAACGGACAGAGCAAGCATGTTTGCTTCGCTTGAAGTCAGAGCGCCGTTTTTGGATTATCAGCTGGTTGATTTCATTAATTCAATTCCGATTGATTTAAAATTAAAGGGCTTTACCACAAAGTATATTTTGAAAAAATTGATGGCTGATAAACTTCCGCTTGACATTGTAAACAGAAAGAAAAAGGGGTTTGGCGTTCCGGTTGCCCGCTGGTTAAGAGGCGAGTTGCGGCCGCTGTTGCTTGAGGTCTTGAGCCGCGAGAATATTGAAAAATACGGCATTTTCAATTATGCTTATGTCAAACAGCTCATTGACGAGCATTTGTCAGGCCGCAGAGATAATAGAAAATTACTATGGACAGTGATGATATTTCAAATGTGGCAACAAAAATGGGGAGTGTAGAGCGGTTTGGTTACGAATGGTCAAGGTATGCCGAATTGGATTCGAATTATGAGATTCAATTCAGGAAATGGGTCGCGCCCTTGGAGCCGTCATTTTTTGCCGGCAAAAGGGTGCTTGACGCGGGCTGTGGAATGGGGAGAAACAGCTACTGGCCATTGAAGTACGGCGCAAAGGAGGTTGTTGCATTTGATTTTGACAAGAGAACCGTTGAGGCGGCAAAGAGGACATTGAGAGAATTTAAGAACACGCATATTGAGCTTGCCGATATTTACTCAATTCCTTACGAGAATGAATTTGATATCGCCTTTTCCATCGGGGTCATTCATCATTTGGAGAAACCGGAGTTGGCGATAAAAAACCTTGTCCAAGCAGTAAAACCCGGGGGAATTGTTTTGATGTGGGTTTACGGTTACGAGGGAAACGAATGGATAGTGAGATACGTCTCGCCGATTCGGAAGGCAATCACGAGCAAACTTCCGGCCGGACTTCTTCATTTCTTGACTTATTTTATTACTATTCCGTTTTTTATCTTTATAAAGTTGTTTCCTGCCAAGCATCCTTATTTCAGCCAGTTAAAAACATTTAAATTTCACCACATTCACAGCATTATTTTTGACCAGCTTTTGCCCAAAATCGCAAACTATTGGACTGAAAATGAGGCAAAAAATTTACTTCTCAACGCCGGCTTAAAAGAAGTTAAAATTCATCACTGCAACAATAATAGTTGGACGGTGATGGGAAGGAAGTAAGACAACAATACGTATTGAAATAATTTATTACTATGGTATAGTAAATAACATATGTCTTTATCATTTTTAAATAAAAAAACGGTCTTGGTCACTGGCGGGACGGGTTCGTTCGGACAGAAATTTGTTGAGATATTATTGAAAGAGTCAAAAGTGGAGCGGCTGATCGTGTTCAGTCGCGACGAATTCAAACAGTTTCAGATGAGTTCCCGTTTGAAAGAAAATGATGACCGATTGCGTTTTTTCCTCGGCGATGTTCGTGACTTGTCGCGTCTTGAAAGAGCGTTTCACGGAGTTGACATTGTCGTTCATGCCGCCGCGTTGAAGCACGTGCCTATTTTAGAGTACAATCCGTTTGAAGCGGTAAAGACAAATATTTTGGGCAGTCAGAATGTCATTGACGCAGCCATTAATCAAGGTGTTCAAAAAGTTGTACTGGTCTCAAGCGACAAGGCGGTCAGCCCCCTTAATCTCTACGGCGCCAGTAAACTGTGCGCTGAAAAGCTTTTTATCGCCGGCAACGCCTATTCTGCGTGGAAGAGTCGTTTTGCGGCGGTGCGCTACGGAAATGTGGTCGGAAGCCGGGGGAGTATTGTGGAAACGCTTTTAAAACAAAAAGAGATGGGCGAAGTTACCGTTACCGATGAACGAATGACCCGTTTCTGGATTACTCTTGATCAAGGCGCGCGTCTTGTATTGAACGCAATAAAATTAATGCGGGGCGGGGAAATCTTTGTGCCTAAAATTTCAAGTATGCGGGTTACTGATTTAATTGCGGCGCTCGCGCCCGGTGCCAAGAAGAAAATTATCGGCATTCGCCCGGGAGAAAAACTTCATGAAGTGTTATTAACTGAAAATGAGGCCAGACATTCAAGCGAGTTTGACGAATTCTTTGTCATTGAGCCGGAGTTTGAGTGGTGGAATAACCGGCATTTAAAGGGCAATAAAAAATTGTCGGAGAACTTCAGTTACGCCTCAAATACCAATAAAGAGTGGCTTGATACGCGGCAACTTAAAGAGATGATCAAGAAATTATGATTCCTTACGGCCGCCATTCAATTGACGATGAAGATGTGAAAGCGGTTGTCGATGTTCTTCATTCTAATTGGCTCACACAGGGTCCCAAGGTTGAAGAATTTGAGAAAGCGCTTTGTGAGTACTGCGCCGCCAAATATGGCGTCGTTTTTTCAAGCGGCACCGCGGCGCTGCACGCGGCTTATTTTGCCGCCGGATTTGCTTCAGGGGACGAATTTGTGGTGACCCCCATGACTTTTGCCGCCACTGTAAACGCCGCGCTGTGGTTCGGCGCGAAACCGATTTTTGCAGATATTGATGTGAGAGGCAACATTGATCCGAATAAGGTAAAAGATAAAATTACTTCTCGCGTGAAAGCTATTGTAGCTGTTGATTTTGCCGGTCATCCCGTCGAGTACGACGCTCTTAAAGAGATTGCCGATGCGAACGGCATTTTGCTGATTGAAGATGCGTGTCATTCGTTAGGCGCCTCTTACGGAGATAAAAAAATCGGTTCGTTTAGCGATATGACGGTGTTTAGTTTTCATCCGGTGAAATCCATTACCACCGGCGAGGGCGGCGCGGTAGTCACCAATAGCAAGATTTTTTATGAACGGCTGAAACAGTTTAGAAGTCACGGAATTGTCAAAGAAAAAGAAAAGTTTATGCGGAAAAATGAGGGCGAGTGGTATTATGAAATGCAAGAGCTTGGTTTAAATTATCGCCTCACGGACATTCAGGCGGCACTCGGTTTGAGCCAGCTCAAAAAACTTGATCGCTTTATTGAGAGGAGGAGAATCATTGCTAAAAAGTATCAAGGCACGTTTTCTGATCTGGGACAGGTTGAACTTCCCTCGGAGGCGGCAGGCGTTTCTTCAAGTTGGCATTTATACCCGATTCGCCTCAAGCCAGAGTGGGTAAAAAAGAAACCTGAAATTTTTGCGCGGTTGCGAGAAGCCGGCATAGGAGTGCAAACGCACTATATTCCGGTTTATCTTCATCCTTATTATCAAAAACGGGGGTTTGCGGCAGGTCTTTGTCCCATGGCCGAAGAATTTTATCAATCGGAAATTTCTCTGCCAATATATCCGGCTATGACAGAAGAACAACAAGATGTCACCATTGAAACGGTAACACAAATTGTTCGCGAGGTATGTGTGTAATAATTTTTAAAGCGAGATGAGTATGGACAGTAACGGAACACATGCAATCATGATATTGGGGAGCGGCCTGCGAAAAAAGTCGAACGAAAAATGGGTCACAACCGACTTTGGTTTGGAGAATTCAGAGCTTGCCGACAACCTGCGAGTGAGAGCGGCACATTACCTTTATCAAGAGAATCGGAATACGGTGCTTATCGCATCAGGAGCGTTGGGGCCGAAGAACCAAGGAATTCCCGGTATGCCGCACGTCTGTGATGTGACAGCAGGGGAACTGGTTGATCTTGGTGTGAATTCCGAGGATATTTTAAAAGAAGATCGTTCAAAAAACACCCATGAAGAACTGCAAGAATTAAAAAAAAATCTGAAAGAATACGGATTTACAAAAGTAACAATTCTGACCAACAACTATCATCTGCCGCGTACACGAGCGTTTATCGAGAATGACGCCGAACTCAGCCGATTATTGGCGAGCGGCCGCATTATACTGCAATCGGCAGAAGAGGTATTGTTGGATCGCGAGCCGGAGACATGGAAAAGATTTATTACTGAAGTGTATCAAAGCGAGGCCATGCGGCAGCGGATACAACTTGAACAAAAAGGCATTGACGATCTCCGTGCCGGAAAATATCTTTTTTAAAGAAAAATAATATGGAAGATATTCATATTCGTACATCACGAGGAGTGCGCAGGATTGGGCACGGAAGCCCCGTGTTTATTGTTGCCGAAATGTCCGGTAATCATAATCAATCGTACGAGAACGCGCTGAAGATTATTGACGCAGCCGCGGAGGCGGGCGCTGACGCGATTAAGCTTCAGACCTATACTCCGGACACAATAACGATTGATTCCGACAAGGAATATTTTCAGGTTAAAGTGAACGAGGCCTGGGCGGGTCAAACTCTTTATCAGCTTTATCAAAAAGCGTATACTCCGTGGGACTGGCAGCCGAAATTGAAGGATTACGCTGAATTAAAGGGGCTGGCATTTTTTTCTACGCCATTTGATGTTACTGCGGTAGATTTTCTTGAAAAGATGAGAGTGGATATATATAAAGTCGCTTCCTTTGAAGTGGTTGATATTCCGCTCCTTAAGCGAATAGGACAGACGAAAAAACCGGTGATTATGTCTCGCGGTATGGCTTCGCAGGAAGAACTTGAACTTGCGATAAAGACGCTAAAAGAAAACGGGACTTCTCAGATTGCTTTGCTTCATTGTGTGAGTTCTTATCCCGCAAAACCGGAAGAGATGAACCTCGCCACAATCCCCGACATGCAAGAACGGTTCGGCATTGTTGCGGGCCTATCGGACCACACCTTGGGAAGCACGATTGCCGTTGCCGCAGTGGTATTAGGGGCGTCAGTGATTGAAAAACACGCGACGCTCTCCCGCGCCGCGGGCGGTCCTGACGCGGGCTTTTCGCTGGAGCCGGATGAGTTAAAGCTCATGGTTCAGGCAGTCAGGGACGCCGAGGCCGCACTGGGAAAACCGCAGTACGGGCCCGGCGCGCGCGAATCCGAGAATGTGACTTTCAGGAAATCGTTGTTTGCGGTTGTGGATATTAAAAAAGGTGAGAAATTTACTCCAGAGAATATTCGTTCTATTCGGCCGGGACACGGTTTGGCACCGAAATATTATGACGAAGTAATCGGAAAAATGGCGGCAGAAGACATTGAGCGGGGGATTCCTTTAGCTTGGAATTTGATTCAAAAATAATTTTTTATTCAAAATATGAAAAATATCACAGAACAGATGGAATACTGGGCAGGAGAATTCGGCGAAGAGTACACCGATCGCAACCCTCAGACACCTGAGGAAATGGACGCCGCATATATGAGCAATTATGGCGTTTCACGAACGGAGATGAATTCGGAATTTCTGGGTCCGCTTCCTCGTTCTATAAAAATTTTGGAGGTCGGTTCAAATGTGGGCGTGCAGCTTTTGTGTCTTCAAAAGATGGGTTTTGAAAACCTCTATGGCATTGAGATTAATCAGCGCGCGATTGAGATTACCAAGTCACGGACGCGCAATATCAACACTATTCATGGCTCGGGATTTGACCTTCCGTTTAAAGACGGATATTTTGACCTCGTATTTACTTCAGGAGTGTTAATCCATATTTCTCCTTCTGATAGCGGTCGAATAATGGATGAAATTTATCGTTGCACAAAAAAAAATATCTGGGGCTTTGAATATTTTGCCGAGGAATATATGGAAGTTGCTTACCGCGGAAAGACCAATCTGTTATGGAAAGCAAATTTTTCAAAGCTGTACATGGAACGATTTAAGGATTTGGCATTGGTAAAAGAACGACGATATAATTATTTGAACAGTAATAACACGAACTCAATGTTTTTGCTTGCCAAAACAGTAAGAGAATGATATAATTTTTTAGCCTATGAAGTACTGTAAAAAATGCGTGATGCCTGACACAAAACCGGATCTATTCTTTGATAAAGAGGGCGTTTGTGATGCCTGTCGGTCCGCTGAAGCAAAAGAAACGGCAATTGACTGGGGGGCGCGAGAGAAGGAGCTTGAAGAAATCTTGGAGAAACACAGAAATAAAGACGGCAGTAATTATGATTGCATTGTTCCGGTGAGCGGCGGCAAAGATAGTCATTTTCAGACATATATTATAAAAAAGAAATATGGACTGAATCCTTTGTGTATATGCTTTGAGGCAACCAACAGAACGCCGTTAGGCAGAAGCAATCTCACTAATTTAAAAAATTTAGGCGTTGATCTGATTGTGTTTGAGAAAAACCCGATTGTGTATAAGAAACTCTGTTTGGAAGGATTCAGAAGGGTCGGGGATCATGAGTGGCCGAATCATTTGGGGATATTTACGGTCCCAGTGCGGGTAGCGGTCAATTATAAAATTCCGCTGATTATTTGGGGAGAAAATTCTCAGTTGGAATATGGCGGACCCGATTTTATTAAGACGAAACCGCTTTTTAACAGAAGGTATCTGGAAGAGTTTACCGGGTTGTTGGGCAACCGCGCCGAAGACATGATAGGCGTAGCCGGCATAATGCGAGCGGACATGTTGCCATATATTTATCCATCGGATGAGGAGCTTGGGGCCGTCGGTATCAAAGGAATTTTTCTGGGCGATTATATGAAATGGGATGCCAAACCACAAGTAGAGTTGATGAAGAAACACGGTTTTTCGGTAAAAGAAGACGGGCCAGTGGAGGGTACCTATACCAATTACGAAAATCTTGACGACAATATGGTCGCGATTCATGATTACTTAAAGTTTGTGAAATTCGGATTCGGCCGCGCCACGGATCACGCCTGCATTGACATTCGCAATCACCGCCTCACGAGGGACGAGGGAGTTGATTTGGTAAAGAAATATGACGGTAAATTTCCGCACAAGGGATATGCAGAATTTTTAGAATTTTTTCAGATCACACCTGAAGAATTTTTTAAGATTATTGATTCGTTTACGAACAAGGCATTGTTTACAACCGATGAAAAAGGGCAGTTGGTCAGAGATAAAGACGGCAATTTGATTAAATTGCACAATGATTACCATAATTGATTACGGAATGGGTAATCTGCGCTCTGTTGCGAAGGCCTTTGAAAAAATTGGCGCTCAAGTGCGCGTGAGCAGTAGTGTTGAGGATTTGAGAAACGCTGACCGTATTGTTCTGCCGGGTCAGGGCGCGTTTGGCGACGGAATGAAAAATCTTAAAACACTCGGCTTGATCGAACCGCTCTACGAAGAGGTGATGAAAAAAAAGAAGCCATTTTTGGGCATCTGTCTGGGGTTGCAAATGCTCGCGCGCGAGAGTAGCGAGGGCGGTATCCATAAGGGATTGGGATTTTTGCAAGCGACGGTAAGGCGATTTCAGATTGATGAAAATTCATTTAAAGTTCCGCATATGGGATGGGACGACGTGATACCAAAATCAAACGGCATATTGTTTAAGGGTATCGGTGAAAAACCAAATTTTTATTTCATTCATAGCTATCACATGGTGTGCGACGATTCGGATGTGGTCGCGGCAACATGCGATTACGGAGAGGTCTTCACAGCAGCGGTTGAACATGACAACATTTTTGGAACTCAATTTCACCCGGAAAAAAGTCAAAAAAACGGACTTCAATTGCTGACAAATTTTATTCAATGTTAAAAGTTAGAATCATTCCATGCCTGCTGTTAAAGGACTTAAAGCTGGTAAAAAGCATTCGATTTGAGCAGCATCGCAATATCGGCAGCTATATCGCCGCGGTGAGGGTATTTGACGCCAGAGGGGTTGATGAGCTTGTGTTTTTGGATATCAGCGCGACTCCGGAATATCGTCCGATAAGTTTGGAGATAGTGAGAACCGTTGCGGAAGATTGTTTTATGCCTTTCGGAGCGGGAGGCGGAGTCAGAACAATAGAGGACATCCGCCAACTTTTAAAAATTGGAGCCGATAAGATAGTGATCAATACCGAGGCAGTCAGAAACCCTCAGTTTGTGGCCGAGAGCGCAAAAATGTTTGGCTGCCAAGCGATTGTTGTTTCCATTGACGCGCGATTGAACGCGGCCGGTAAACATGAGGTATTTGTCCAAGGAGGCAAAGATCCTACCGGCCTTGATGCCGTTGAGTGGGCGAAGAGAGCGGAACAATTGGGAGCCGGAGAATTATTGATCACTTCAATAGACAAGGACGGCACGATGGAGGGTTATGACATTGACTTGATTAGATCTATTACCGGCACAGTTCGCATTCCCGTGATTGCGTCAGGGGGGGCGGGCAAACTTCAGGACTTTGTTGACGCAGTCAAACTGGGCGGCGCTTCTGCCGTTGCGGCGGCGAGTATTTTTCAATATACTCAAACAACGCCGCTCATGATTAAACAGTATATGCAACAGCACAGCATCAGCGTCCGCCTGTGACATACTTAGCGAGGCGAGGATGAACATTAACAAGGAGGAGCAAACGATGTGCACAAGAAAAGCGAAAAAACAAGACCTTATGTTTTTGTTTGATTTAAGAAATGACCCTGCGGTAAGAGCGGTTTCTTTCAGCACGGATGAAATAGACCTTCAAACCCATGAGAAATGGTTTAATAAAAAATTGACTGATAAAAATTGTTTGATTTTGATTGCCGAGGAGAAGCGCAGAAAAATTGGACAGGTGCGATTTGATAAAGATGATAACGCTCAAAGCGCGGAAGTGAATATTGCGCTGATTCAAGAATTTCGAGGTAAGGGATACGGAAGCAACATCTTAAAAAGCGCCTGTCAATATGCGTTTAAGCGATTTGGACTCACGAGTATAATCGCCCATATTAAGCCGGATAATACCCCTTCCGTAAGAAGTTTTTTAAAAGTCGGCTTTCGTCAGATCGGAGTCATTGAATACAAAGGAACGTCTTGTTTGGAAATGATATTGGAATATGATTAACTATCGTTTTGTTAAAAACAATACAATAAAGCGTCCCGCAATTACCTCGGGACGCTCTTTCATGCCAAGAAAACCAAGAATCGTCGCGTGCGTTCAGGCGCGCATGGGTTCAAGCCGCCTGCCCGGTAAAGTGATGCGCAAGATTTGCGGCAAGACGCTGATCAAACATATTGTTACGCGGCTGAAGGCAGCTAAAGAGATTGATGAAATTGTATTAAGCACAACCGTTGAAAAGAGAGACGACGTGTTGGCAAAAGAGGCAGAGCGGCTGGGTATCAATTTTTTTAGAGGCTCAGAAAGCGATTTGGTTTCGCGTCTTTATCATACCATGATCTCTTGTAACGCTGACGCGTTTGTGCGCGTGACCGCCGACTGTCCTTTGGTTGATCCGGAGATTGTTGACAGAATGGTTGCCGTGTTTAAACGCGCAAAGAAAAAGCCGGACTATTTAACTAACGTATTTCCCCGCTCGTTTCCCAAAGGCCTTGATTTAGAGATTTTTCCCGCTTCTGTCATGAAATACCTTGATTCGTTCCTCACAGATGAATTTTATCGCGAATCATTCAATGTTTATATCATGGATAATCCCAACAAGTTTCGTATCCAAAATATATATAATGATCGCGATCTTTCTTTTTTGCGCTGGACCGTTGATTATCCCGAAGACATGATGCTGGTGCGAAAAATTTTTACGCATTTTGGCGAATGCATCTTTCATATGCGGGACATCCTTGATTTCATCCGAGAAAATCCCGCACTCACCCTGATGAATATAAACCGCGCAGACGCGGCAAGCAAAGAGAAAATTAGGGAATTTGTGAAACAAATACGTAATAAGAGCACGCGCGCATAACGTCGTAAAATTATGGACCATCGTCCTCAGGTTCCAAAAGAACACTATTACACATGGAGATACGATAAGCAGGATCGGTGGATGAACTATTGGCACCAAATTGACACAATAGTTGGGACAAAATCCGTCACGGTGCTTGAGGTTGGCGGGGGCAATCGTTTGGTCGCCGATCATCTTGTAAAGTTGGGATTTGATGTCACAGTCGTTGATATTGATCCCGAGTTAAAGCCGGACATTGTCGGTTCGGTTCTCGAACTTCCTTTTCAAGACAATGCGTTCGATGTGATCTTGGCGGCGGAAGTTCTCGAACATCTGCCTTTTTGCGATTTTTCTCGGGCGGTGAGCGAGATAAGGCGAGTGACGAAAAAATACGCGGTAATAAGCATACCTCATTCAGGAGCCGTATTTTATCTTTCATTCAAACTCCCTCTCCTGAAAAGGAAGACAATATTTTTAAAAATTCCTTATTTTTGGGTTACTCATAAATTTAATAGAGAGCATTATTGGGAGATTGGAAAGAAAGGGTATCCGGTGAGATTAATTATTCAAAAAATAAGAGAAGCCGGTTTCACTGTGTTGCATTCCAGGATTTATGGCGATGATCCCGCCCGATACCATTTTTTGCTTAAAAAAGTTACTCAAAAGATTTGACGAGTCGGATAAAAGCTGGTAATATCATTATCATGAACATTAACAGAGTGAAACAAGGAGAAGACCCTTCAATGGAAAAAAATACGGCATATTTTTTAGAAAGCGAGCGGGTGGCACTGAGGAGTATTGAGCATGATGATATTGCCGGCATCTGTCGCTGGTTGAATGACCCGATTGTTACGCATTACATGTTTTACGGTCAGATGCCGATGAATCTGATAAAAGTGGAAGAGTTGATGAATAATCAAATACAATCTCCTCATAATGCTGTATTTTTAGCGATTGATAAAAAAACAAAAAAAGCAATCGGTTTTGCGGGGCTTTACGACATTCACTTGACCGCGCATAAGGCGGAGTTTCGTGTGTTGATTGGCGAAAAAGAGGTTTGGAATAAGGGGTACGGCACCGAAATTACCGAGCTTTTGACTTATTACGGCTTTGACCGTCTGAATCTTCATCGGGTTTGGCTTGGTTTTACTTCAGAAAACAAAGGCGCTGAAAAGGCTTATCAAAAAGCCGGTTATGTGGTTGAGGGTCGACTGCGCCATGACATCTATCGCAACAGCCGCTACTATGACTCGGTGAGAATGGCGATCCTTAAGGACAAGTATTACGAAAAGTTTTATACAGCGCATTCCAAGCGTTTCAGCAAAAATGAGAATGGGAAACAATAAATTAAAAAAATATAAAGCGGCCGTGATCGGTTGCGGCAAGATTGGACTGGTCACGGAGCAGGATTCGAAAAGAATAAAGCCGGCAACACATGCCGGCGCTTTTGTATCTCACCCAAGAACGGCGCTGGCGGCGGTTTGTGACATTGACGAAAAAAAATTGGAAATAAGTCGTTCGCTATTTCCGGACGCATTGACTTTTAATTCTCCGGAAGAGATGTTTGAAACGGTGGCGCCGGACATCGTTTCAATCGCAACCCACTTGGATTCCCACCGGTCTTTGGTTGAATTGGCGGCACGCTACGGTGTAAAAGCAATTGTCTGTGAAAAGCCGATTGCGCCATCAATTGAAGATGCGCACGCAATGATCAATGTGTGTGAACGATCCGGTTCAATGCTTTTTATTAATCATCTGAGACGTTTTGATCCTTTATTAAGAAGAACGGCCCAAGAGATTCGCGAAAGAAAAATTGGAGAAATTTCGCAGGCAAGCTGTTATTACACAAACGGTCTGATGAACAGCGGCACACATTTGATTGATTTGCTGAGAATGTTTTTTGGAGAATGCAAGAGTGTCCGAGCGGTGAAAAACTTTAAGACATCCCATCCGGCAGGAGATGTAAATCTTGACGGAATAATGGAATTTGAGGACGGAGTAAGAGTAAGTTTCCAATCACTTGAAGTCAAAGATTATGCGATTTTTGATTTATATTTTTACGGTAGCAAAGGCGCGCTTCATATTACTAGATTTGGATTTGAAATTGAGTGGTTAGCGGTTAGGAATAGCATTGATTTTGATGGCTACAAAGAGCTTAATATTTCGCAGCCGCAAAAAGAAGGTGATTCAAGAAGTTTTATGGCCCCTATGGCGGAGCATGTCGTTGCTTGTTTGGATGGCAAGGAAATTCCTCTGAGCCGCGGGGAAGACGGGCTCAAGGCGCTTGAAGCACTCATTGCCTTGAAGCAGAGCGCGGAATTGGACGGTAAAAAAATTAAACTTTAATTTACGGTAAGATAATGCCCCGCAATTAATTGGGAATGCGGGGCTTTGCTTTTTTGTAAAAATTTGTTATAATTTTGTGGTTCGATTTTATGGACGATAATATATTGGCATTGTTGGGCGGCAGTCCCGTGCTAAGGCGGGAACTGCCACCCTACAATACATTTGACGATAAAGAAAAAAATGCAGTGATGGAGGTAATGAACTCCGGGCTTTTATCCGGGTTTTTGGGCAGGGCGGGAAAACATTTTTTGGGCGGTCCGAAAGTGCTGGAGTTTGAGCGGTTGTTTAAGGAGTATTTCCGTGTGAAGTACTGTGTTTCTTTCAACTCGGCAACCACCGCGCTTCAGGCGACGGTTGCTGCGGCCGGCATTGGTCCGGGCGATCAGGTAATAACTTCTCCCTACACCATGTCGGCAACCGCAACGGCCATTTTACTAAATAACGCGGTGCCTGTTTTTGCCGACATTGAAGAGGATTCTTTTTGTTTAAATCCAGCTGATGTAGAAAAAAAGATTACCGGACAAACAAAGGCAATTTTGACCGTGAATCTATTTGGCCGAACGCCTGAGTATGACGCACTGCGGGTGCTTGCCAAAAAATATAATTTAAAAATTATTGAAGATAATGCCCAGGCAATCGGCGCTACCCATAAGGGGCAATATGCTGGCACTATTGGAGATATTGGAGTATTTAGTTTTAATGTGCATAAAATAGTTCAATGCGGTGAGGGTGGCATGCTAATCACTAATAATGATGAATATGCATTTCGTGCGCAGCTCGTCCGCAATCACGGGGAGGTAGTTATTGGGGATTTGATGGAACAAAATGAACTGTTTACGCCGATTATGGGCAGTAACTATCGTTTGAGCGAACTGCATGCGGCAGTCGGCATCGAACAATTTAAAAAAATGGAAATATTGAATAGTGAGCGTATTGAACTCGCCGAATATCTGACAGAAAAATTGAAACGGTTTGATTGGCTGGTAACTCCCGTAAAATTTGAAAATAGTAAGCATGTATATTATGTGTATCCTTTAAGAATTTTGAAAGACAAAATCGGGATTACGCGCGAGACATTTATCAAAGCGATGAAAGCGGAGGGGTTTAATTTGGGTGTCAGTTTGTCAGCACCGTTGTATTTTTTGCCGTTGTATCAAAAGAAGCAGCCGTTTCCTCGTTCGCAGTTTCCCTTTGTTTCAAAAGAGTATCCGCATAATGTGAATTATGAGCACGGCATCTGTCCTGTTGCGGAACGGCTGTGCAGTAAAGAACTTTTTCACACAACAATCTGTCAACGGCCACAGACAACAAAAGAGCTTGATCTTTTTATTTGTGCCGTTGAAAAAATAGAGCGCAATATTGGCGCGTTGAAGAAATATGAAGAGAGCAAAAGCGCGAATACATAAGCTCAAAATTCTTTTTGCGGCGCAGGATATCGGCGGATTTCAGGCGATTGCGCCAGTTATGGCGCGGCTACGAAAAAGAGGCGCGTATGAAGTATTCTGCTGTGCGGCGAGTGAGGCGGCGGCGCGCGCGAAGCGTACCGGAATCGCGTGCAAAAACTGTGGCGGTTTAGGTGAGGCGCGTCTCAGAGATTTTTTTACGGATGTTTCGCCTGATTTGCTGTGTGTTAGCACGAGTTTTGGCAACAGTTTGGACAAAAAGTTGATGCGAATCGCCAAAGCAAAAAAAGTTTTGAGTTTGGCGATTATAGATTTCTGGTCCCACTATAGGGATAGATTTGATTCATTGCCCGATGGTTTGCCTGATAAAATTTGCGTGATGGACGGAACTGTTAAAAAGGAAATGATCATTGCCGGTTTTCCTGCGAGGGTAATAGAAGTTACAGGAAATCCATTTTTTGATACGTTTAGAACTCAAAAAAGAAATTTAAAAAAAGGAAATGCCGGCCATTATATCGTTTTTTTTGAGCAGCCCTTTTCAGAACTTTTTCCGCAAGATGATCACCGCTTTTTTGGATTTGACGAAATTGAAGTGTGGCAGGACATCGCCGCCGCGCTTTCTCGATTAGAAATAAAGGACATTATTAAAATTAAATTTCACCCGCGCAGCAGGAAAATTAATAAATTTGACGAGATTAACAGAAGGCACAAGCTTAATGTTGAAATTGACGAAAGAACATCGGTAGAAGACCTGATTGAGGGATCCAAGCTGGCAATGGGAATGAATTCCGCAGTTCTATTTCAGGCAGCTATGGCCGGTAAGAAGGTGTTGAGCTACCAGCCAAATTTACAACAAGATGATCCTCTGGTGAGCAACAAACTTGGGCTTTCTTTGGGGATTTATAGAAAAGACGAGCTGGAGAAGGCGATTAAAAGTTTGCTTAAGAAAGGAATTGGTTTGAAAAATAAGAAAAAAATAGATTATTATGTCAACAATGACGCTACCGGAAAAGTTTTAAAAATCATTAATAAAGTGTTACAAAAATAATGCCAAAAGTAATTTGTGTTATTCAAGCCAGAATGGGATCAAGCCGTTTACCCGGTAAAGTATTGATGAATCTTGAGGGCAAGCCGGTGCTACTGCATGTGCTTGACCGCGTGTTGCGGGCTCGCACCATTAATCATATTATTATTGCGACAACCGATAATCCGAATGATCAAAAGATCATTGAGCTGGTATCAGGTTACCATCCGAAAGTATCGGTTTTTCAAGGTTCTGAACATGACGTGCTCGACAGATATTATAAAGCGGCGTTGGCCGGCAAGGCAGAGGTTGTGGTGAGGATCACTTCGGATTGTCCGTTAATTGATTGGGGTGTTTTGGATAAAGTTGTGAGTCGCTTTTTGGAAGCAAAGAATGTGTCTTATATTTCTAATGTGGGGAAAAAGAGAACTTATCCGCGGGGCTTGGATGTGGAAGTTTTCGGCTTTAAGGACTTAGAACGCGCTTGGCGGGAAGCCAAATTACCAGCCGAAAGAGAACATGTGACGCCTTATATTCGCAATCACCCGGAAATTTTTAATGCTCTGGATGTGGAAAATGATGAGGATTACTCGTTCCATCGTTGGACATTGGACGAGATTGACGATTTTAAATTGATTGAGGCAATTTATAAAAATTTATATCCCAAAAAATCGGATTTTGTGATGGCTGATGTTTTGGCGCTGTTTGAGCGTAATCCGGATTTAATAAAAATTAATGCCCATGTGGAACAGAAAGCCGCACCTTCCCATGTTTCAGGGAGCAACGCGGGCACTCTTCAAAAAGCTATTCAAGGCGGCAAATGGATGACGGTCGGCGTATTTTTTCAGAAGGTTTTTAACTTTGCAACCTTTATTATTTTAGCTCGGCTTCTCTTGCCGGCAGATTTTGGCATTATCGCTGTTGTTCTTTTGGTGGCAGGATTGTTCGACGCGTTGACAACTCCGGGATTTGAGCGGGCACTCACCCAGAGACAAGGAGATGTGAGCAAGTATCTGAATGTTGTCTGGACGTTTAATTTGTTAAAATCGTTTCTTGCTTTTATTCTGCTTTATCTTGCTGCGCCGTCGTTGGCCGAATTTTTTAAGATTCCGGATTATGTCTGGACAATTCGTTTGGGCGGTATTCTTATTTTAATTACGGGGCTGATTAATATTGGCCAGCTTTTCTTTTTTAAAGAACTTGATTTTAAAAAAGTGTTTTTGCGAGACGCGGGAAGTCAAATTGCTTACTCTTTGACCGCGCTCGTTTGGGCATTTTTTAATCCAACAGTTTTAGCTTTGCTTGCCGGCAACATTGCTCGCTATGGCGTCAGTGCCGTTATGACTTATGTCCTTCATCCTTATCGTCCCAAACTTGCCTGGCAGTTCGGACGTTTGAAAGATTTGTTCGGGTACAGTAAATGGGTAACGCTCCAGAATATATTTAGTTATTTTAACACTATCTTGGCAAATAGTTTTGTCGGTCATTTGCTAGGACCGTCTGATCTTGGTTTATTTACCAAAGCCCAAAGCATTGCAATAACGCCGATTTCCCCGGTTGTTTATGCAGTATATAAGGTCAGTTTTTCCGCGTACGCGAAGGTGCAGGAATCGCCGGAAAAGGTGAGAGAGGGCATTAAAAAAACACTGGACATAATGTTTTTTATCTCGGTGCCGCTTCTTTTCCTCATTCTCTTTGAAGCACAGCGAATAGTGTTGATATTGCTCGGAGAAAAATGGCTTGGAATGGTTGAACCGTTGAAAATTATTGCGCTCGCGGTCATTATAGGTGCTCTTTCAACGATCTTGTATCCGCTTTTTGAAGGACTGGGACGTCCGGATATTAATTTTAAAAATGATCTTCTGAAAGCAATTGTTTCATTTATCTTTTTTTACGGCGCGGTGACATATTACGGACTGTATGGCGCGGCATTCGCCATGCTCGGCGTTTCTCTCGTTTCCGCAACATTTTTCGCTTATAATTTTCGTTCTTTAGTAAAGATAAGGTTCAGGGAATATTTGCCGTCTCTGGTCACGGTAACTGTGGCAACTGGCAGTATTTTAGCGCTTGCGTCGCCTTTCCATAATGTGATAAAAAACGCGAATGATGTCTATTTTGTGCTATGGTTTTCTGCGCTCGGTTTGTTTTATCTGGGGCTTATAGTGTTTGCGGGACGAGTGTTGAACCTCGGGCCTTATAAAACATTGAAGACACTTGCAAAAACAGTATTGCCATATTAAACTGTGTAATGTCGTTTATGAAAGGGTGTTTTTTATTACAAAGAAATTTTTCAAAATTGGGGCACGCCATTGCTCTCGAGCTTAAGGCCAAATACGGCGTTACGGAATTCTGCGGCTATACCCAGATGCGCCGCGCCGAGAGATTTTTAAAATCACGAGAAGATCTTCGTTGGGATCCTCTCCTGGTTGACGATGATCTGCAGGATCAGGCGGCGAATGAGCGGCTTGATTTGCATTATCTTGCCTTGCTTGAAAAAGAGTACGGCCTGCCCGAACAACCTTCAGGCGAAGGAACCACGCTTTGGCCCTATCTTATTAATGATCGGCATTTGATGATGGGCAATCCCACGCATGAGTTTTCTTACACCCCGCTTTACACGCACGAAGAGATGCTGAAGACGCTTCAGGCAAAGTTCAGGGCGGTTGTTCAGATGCTCAAAGAAAAAAAACCGGATTTTGCGGTGTTTTCTGCTATTGGTTCGGTGGGAAGTTTTGCTCTTTATCAGGTTGCCAAAAAAATGGGGATTAAGACAATTGTCATTGAACATACCCTTATTAAAAACCGCATTACCTTGACCAACAGCTGTTATAATCAATTTACCGGCATCAACGGAATTTTTGACCGCATTCGTTCCGGTAACCACAAAAGTCCTTTTCGCGAAGAGGCGGTGAAATTTCTGGAAACATACAGGGCAAAACCGGCAAAGTACGCGGGCCGCGATTTTCCTCACAAGAGCTTTTTTTCTTTTCAACGATTTGCGCGCTCGGTGCGTTTATTTTTCAAGCATCTTGTAATCTATCTTCGGGAGAAAAAAAGTGATTATCAGGAAGAGAGTCCGTTCAGTTATCTTCGCAACCGATTGCTCAAAAAATGGAGGGCGCTGATTGGTTATCGCGATCTTTACTCCGAACCAAACATAGAAGGGGATTTTGCGCTTTATCCTCTCCAGGAAGAGCCGGAAATAGCGCTATCACTACTTGCTCCTTTTTATACGGATCAGGTCGGCCTTATTCGCAATATTGCCAAATCGCTCCCGGTTCACTTTAAGCTGTATGTGAAAGAACATCCCGTGATGATCAATCGTCGGTCGAGATTGTATTATAAAGAACTGCTTAACATTCCCAATGTCCAGCTCATTGATGTGCATTATCCGTCAATCAAATTAGCGCAGAACGCAAAGATTATTTTTACCATCACCGGTACCCCGGGTTGGGAGGGAATTTTGTTTAAAAAACCGGTCATTACATTCGGTTCCGTCGGCTACAATAAGCTCTCAATGGCGCACAAGGCGGGGCGAATGGACGAGTTGCCTATTCTTGTAAAACATGCGCTTGAAAACCATGTTCATGATGAAGAAGAGTTAATTGATTTTATTTCCGCGGCTTTCGAATATTCTTTTCCCTTTGATTATTATACGTTTTGGCACAAAAGACCGTTTGAAGAATTTAAGGACGATCCTGAATTAAAAAAATTTGTTAGATTCTTATTTGAAAAAGAATTGAAAGACTTAGCCAATGCATCATGAATACTAACGGCATTAACCATGATTTAACGGTGATTGCGCCGTGCTTTAACGAATCGCAAAATGTGATTGAGTTGGCTGAACGCCTGCAGAAGACGTTCGGAAAAAAGAGCATTCGCGGAGAAATTGTTCTTGTGAATGACGCAAGCACAGACAATACCGGCGAGCTTATTGATGAACTCGCAAGGCGATATTCCAATGTGCGGACGGTTCATCACGCGCAAAATCTCGGCATCGCAAGGGCGTGGGAAAGCGGTCTTCGCGCCTCACACGGAATTTTTGTCTGTTTAATTGACGCGGATTTACAGAATTTACCCGAAGACGTCGGCCGTTTGTATCAGGAAATTATATTCAGCAGGAGTGATGTTGTGCAGGGGTGGCGGAATCATGTCGGCAAATTGAGTCAAGGGAGGCATATTCTTAGCCGGGGGCTAAATTCTTTGTTGAACGTTCTTTTTGGAATGCGCTCAAAAGATAACAAATCCGGTTTTGTGATCTGTCGAAAGGAAGTGTTGGAAGATATTTTGACACACAGATATTCATATCATCACTATCAGACCTTTATTACGGCTGCCGCAAAGCACAAAGGGTACTCAATCAGAGAGATTGAGACGCTGTTTCAGGATCGGATCATAGGTACATCGTACCTCGGGAGCTTTCCTTTAAAAACGATTGTTTACACATTCCTTGACACGCTTAAAGGTTTTTTTGAATTTCGCCTTTCCGATCAATTTGACAGTTCTTTGAGAAATTTTTTAATAAACAATCCGCCCCAAAGGAGCGATCCTTTTTTGCCGTTTTGGAGGGCACTCTATTTTAAATTTTATATTCTGCTTTTCCCGCTTCATCATTGGATGATTTCTTATGGTGCTGCTCGCCATTATCATAATTTAAAGAAGAGCCAGTGGCTTTCGCGAGAAAAATTGAGAGCGTATCAAGAACTCCGACTGCGGCAACTTATGATTCACGCATATCACCACTCGTCATTCTATAGAGAGCTTTTTGAAAAGGCAGGACTTAAGCCTGAGGATATAAAAACATTGGAAGACCTGCAAAAGTTTCCGTGCACCGACAAGAAAACGGTGCGCGAAAATCTGTTTTTGGGCATCATGTCCGATAATCATGACAAGAAGAATATTCAAAAGGTTCAAACCAGCGGTTCAACCGGTGAGCCGTTCGTCGCTTTTGCGGAAAAAGGGCAACTTGAAATGCGATGGGCGGCTACTCAGAGGAGTTTAGAATGGACTGGTTATCAATTCGGAGATCGCCAGGTTCGCCTTTGGCACAAATATTTGGGAATGAAGAAAAATGAGATTATAAAAGAGATTCTTGATGCAAAATTAACGCGGCGGAAATTCATTCCTGCCTATGAAATTAACGATGACAATCTGAAAAACTATGTTGATGAAATTATGAAATATCGTCCAATGCTTTTGGATGGATATGCCGAGTCATATCATTTACTGGCGCGCTATTTAAAATATAATCACTATAAGGGGCATAAACCGAAAGGAATAATGTCTTCCGGCCAGACCTTGTCAAATGAAAGCAGAAAAATTATCGAAGAGGCGTTCGGTTGCGGAGTATTCGATAAATATGGCGCCCGAGAATTTGCCGGGGGTCTTGCGTATCAGTGCGAAATGCGCAATGGTTATCATGCGGTTGACGAATGCGCCATCATCGAAATTGTCAAAGACGGTCAGCCGGCTTTGCCTGGGGAGATTGGCGAGGTGGTTGTCACCGAACTTGATAATTATGCTATGCCTTTGATCCGGTATAAGATTGGGGATTTGGCCGTGCAGCGAGATCCTCAAGAAACCTGTCCGTGCGGCAGAGGGCTGTCGCTGATCGGGGAGATTCAGGGGCGAGTTCAAGCAACGGTGGTGGGAACGAATAAGCAGTTTGTTCCGGGAACATTTTTTAATCGCGTATTTTTTAAACATGACGCGGCCATTCGACAGTATCAAGTGATTCAAGAGAAAGAAGGGGAGTTGCGACTTAAAATCATTAAAGCAAATCTTTTCACCGACAATACTCTTAGGGAAATTCTTTCAGACATTAGAACACACATGGGACACGATCTCAAAATTCATGTTGAGTTTGTAGAGGAAATTCCTCTCGGTCGAACAGGAAAACGCCAGTATTGTATTTCTTTACTTGATCCGCTCCGTGTTTCAAAAAATTTAGATCACATAAAACAATGAAATTTTTATCGCGCATAGAACAAAAGACAGGAGATTTGTACGCCGACTGTTTTAAGGTATTGGACGAAGAACAGTGGCATTTTCAGGGACAGTTGCTGGCGGAACAATTGGGCATTACTCAACGCATTGTTTTGGGCAAGGTTTGTTTGGATGCCGGCTGCGGCCACGGATCACTCACGTATCAATTGCTTCAGTTGGGAGCCAAAGAGGTGTACGGCGTGGATCTTAAACCCGCGCCCAAACAGGGTGCGTTTGACCGGTTTGGGAACGTTAGTTTCGTTCAGGCCTCTTTGCTTGATCTGCCTTTTGAGAATAATTTTTTTGATGTAGTCGTGTGCACCGGCGTATTGCATCATACGCTTAATCCGGAGAAGGGGTTTGCGGAAATGACTCGCGTGTTAAAACCCGGCGGCAGATTTGTGTTGGGTGTATATGGAAAGCACGGTCTTTTTCCTTACTGTCTTGCGCTGGCACGGTTTTTTACCGTTACACTTCCGATCGTTCCTGAGAAATTGGTTTCAAAACTTGCGGAACTGTTGCGGCTGAATCCGATCTGGAGGTATCAGGTGTTGGATTATCTTTATGTACCAATTTTAAGACGCTACAGTCCCGCGCAGGTAAAAGAGATGTTTTTGAAATATAATTTTGACGAACCGGTTCGTCTTCCGAATTTAACACCGGAGCGGGCGCAATACTTTGTTTCTCATCACACATCATACTCCTATGATTATACGAAATTAAAATCAAAGATTCTTTTTGGTCACGGTTTTATTGTGGTTGCCGGTACGAAAAAGTAGTTTATTTTTTTGCGGATTTTGTTGACGGCCAGATTTTTGATGGATGGACGCCGTTAAGAAAAATTCTGCTCCAGATTTCTAAATTAATGAGTATCCATAACACTTCGCCGTGATTTTTTTTTCTTGAGACATGTTCCTGTATTATTTTTTTAACCTCTTTGTAATTTAAGTACTCTCTTTGAAACGCGTTCGGATTGGTAAAAAAGTTAAGATATCGTCCAAGGCCATGGCGATGGGTGAGCCATTGAGAGAGTGGTAGTCCGAAACCCGATTTTCTGCGATATATCCCTTCCGTCGGGACAAATTGAGTCGCGATATGTTTTACGAGAGACTTTGTCTCATGGGGGGTAATTTTAAGATGCACGGGAAGGGCAAAGCCAAATTCCACAATGTGGTGATCCAGAAACGGAACTCGGGTCTCAATGTTTGCCGCCATACCCATCTTATCCTGCATGTTAAGACGAGAGACAAGATAAGTTTTTATATCAAGACCTGATGTTTTCTCAAATACGCCAAGATTTTTATATTCTTTTATAATGTTTGCGCGATATTCTGGCGCTTTTTTGAAACGTAAAGAAGTGATTTTTTCCAAAATTATCGGGTCCCCGAACCGGCTGAGCGCGAGTATTGCGGAATCGCTAACCGTCTTTTTTTTAAAGAGTTTCAAGTAACGAAGATAGCCGCCGAATACTTCATCCGCACCCTCACCATTTAAGAGGACTTTGACAAAACGGCGGGCTTTTTTTGATAGGATATAGAAAGGCACGGCTTGAGGATGGCTGACGGGTTCGTCCATGTGCCAGGTTAAATGCGGCAATAGGTTGCAAAATTCTTTTTCAGTAAAGAGCAGCTCGTGATGGATGGTATGTAATTTTTTTGCCACTGCTCGAGAGTATTTAAATTCATTCCACCCGCGGGCGGCAAGACCTATGGAAAAGGAATGAAAATGCGTTGTTTTTTTTGCCGCGGCAAGAGCCGCGATTAAACTTGAGTCAACGCCGCCGCTCAACTGGAGCCCCACGGGCGCATCGGCAACGAGGTGTTCCTCAACGCTTTTATTCATCAGGTCTAAAAATTCTTTTTGGTAATTGTTTTTAAAAAATTTCGGATGTTTTCGGATTTTCCAGTATGTGCGAGAAGTTATTTTTTGGGATGGGAGGTGAAAGGTGAGCAGTTGACCCGGAAGGATTTTTGTAATTCCTGAGAACATCGTACGGGACCCTGAAGGATGGCGGTATAATAAATATTCCGGAAGGACGTCTGTGTCTAACTGTGGGGTGATACCAGGCAGTAGAAGTAATGATTTGATCTCCGAAGCGAACGCAAACCAGTCCTCATTATTGACGACATACAGCGGTTTAATCCCGAAGCGATCAACGGCAAGATGGAGCAGATCTCCTTTTCGGTCAAGGAGAGCAAACGCAAACATCCCCTTAAACATTTTTACGCAGTTAATACCCCATGCGGCATAAGAGTTAACGAGGGTTTCGGTGTCGCTGGCGGTTTTAAAAACGAACTCCGGCGCAAGTTTTTTGTTTAAGGCCGCATAGTTGTATAATTCGCCGTTATAAGAAATGACATACTGTTTATCGGAGGAAAAAAAGGGCTGTTTGCCCTTTTGACTTAAATCAAGGATGCTCAGGCGGGTGTGTCCGAGGGCCGTGTTTTTATAAACGTAGTGTCCCACGGTATCGCCACCCCGATAATCAATCCTGCGCCTCATACGCATAATCAGCCGCTTTTTCGCCGCTTTTGACAGCTGATTTTTTTTATCTATAAATCCTACCACTCCGCACATATTATTTCTTCACTTTGAAAATAAATTCTATTTCATCAAACCCGCCAACCCAGAAACACCATACGCGTGAGCAGAACAAAGGGGAAAGATTTGCGAAAAAATTAATGATTGCGCCGCAGGCACGCGCCGCATAGTACAATGGCTCAGGCAACACCTGTTTTTTGAGTTCCGGTTGTGCAAACCAGTTAAGACGCATTGTACGCAGTTCCAGCGTGATGTCGCCGGTATACCGTACACCAAAAGATGCTTTAAAATAATAAGGCAGCGAGACATCAAACCCTCTTTTATGTTCAGGGTGACTGAATCCGCGGCTAAAATGAGGCACTTTAATGGCAATCAATCCTTTGTTTTTGGAAATTCTGCGCAATTCCCTTATTACCCCAAGCGGTTCATCAAGGTGCTCCAAGACATGGAACATTTCAATGAGTTCAAAACGATTGTCGGGAAATGGATAAGGCAGTTTATTTAAATCATGCAGCACGTCCGGTTCAAATGCCGGATAAATATCCACGTTCACATAGCCCGGTTTTTTAAACGTGCCGCAGCCAAGGTTGAGTTTGTCGGTTGAATCAGTCATACTACTGTATAATACCATTATATAAAATGAAAACGCGCATATCTCTTATTTTGAGAATAGTAGCGAGCGGATTGCTTGCGTATTTTATTTTTCGTCGGCTTGATCTTGCCGCGCTCTTTGATGTGGTGAGTGGCGCAAATTTGGGCTGGGGTACGCTGGGTCTACTCTCAATTTTTTTGGCCAATATCCTCGGCGCCTACAAATGGAAACTGCTCGCAAATCCCGTATTTCACACCTCGGTTTCTTTTTATCTTTTTTTCCGCTCTTACCTTATCGGTTTTTTCTATGCAATGTTTGTGCCGGGCGGATTGTTCGTGGGAGAAGTGATGAAGGGCTGGCGGGTAACGCGCCGGGAGGAGAAAAAAACGCAATTAATTCTTTCAGTTTTTGCGGATCGGCTTACCGGCTTTCTCGCGCTTGGAATACTGCTCGCGCTTACTTTTTATGTAAGCCCGGCACTCTGGCATGATCAGGTTGCCCGCATTGGATTGGCGGCAAGCTTTTTTATCAGTGTTGCGGGATTTTTTATTTTTTTTAATAAAGCAATTATCCAAATACTATTCTTTGTAGTCAGACAGTTCATTCGTGTGATAGTTAAAAAACGGCACGACGCGCTTGAACGCTTTAAGGAACTGTTTTTACATTATCATAGTCAGAAAAAACTTGTTGTTTTCTCAGTATTTCTTTCCTGCGCGGTTCATGCGTTATGGGCGCTGTCTGTCTATTTTTCTGCGAAGGCATTAGGGGTTCCCGTGCCATTCATGTATTTGCTGTGGATATACCTTATTATAGGAATTTTATTTTTTTTACCTATCTCCTACGCCGGCATTGGCATTCGCGAATGGGTTTTTGTTTATTTTCTTTCATTGGTCAACATCCCTTCAGAAACCGCGCTCGCTCTTTCTTTGCTCTTTTTCGGCTTGCAGGTAATAAGCGCATTTGCGGGAGGGATATTTGAATTCCATACCGCGTTTAAAAAGAGCTGATTTAATAGAGTTATATTACCAAAACCGGTATTTTTTGTCCATTGTCAAAATTTCGCAACTTGGTTATACTATTAGCGGCATTTATTCTCATTTTATTCAGTAGTAACAAAAATGAAAAACCCGTATTTTCCGCAATTAAGCGATTACCCGGCGGGCATGCTCACGCCAAAAAAGAACGCTTCTTACGCGAAGATAGTTGAGAGCAGCGGTCCTGCTTACTTTTACAAAAATCCGATTGCCAGATTTTTATTTAAACGGAGGCTTAAAAAAGCATTAAAGATGTTGGGTGCGGATAAATCCGTGGCGGCGCTTGACGCGGGAACCGGTGTCGGCTATTTTTTGCCTGCCTTGGCCGCGCGTTTTCAGCGAGTTGATGCCATCGATTATCACAGGGAAAGTATTGAATGCGCGGAATTTATGATAAAACGCAAGAACATTGGCAACGTTCATTTAATGGTCGGAGATATTCTTAAGATGCCGTACGCCGATAACGCTTTTGACGCAGTGGTGTGTCTTAGCGCTCTTGAACATATAGAAAATCTTCAGGAGGCACTCATTGAAATGAAACGGGTGTTGAAGCCGGATGGTATTTTGTTGGTCGGCTATCCGATGGAGAACTTGCTTATGAGATTTTTTCTCTGGCTTGATCGCCGCACCTTTTTCAAAAAATATGAACCGATCTTTGCGGGATCGGTAGCGAAAGGCGAGGTCATGGGACATGTTTCCTCGTGGCGGCAAATTGATCAATGCCTTGAAAAGGTTTTTTACGTGACAAAAAAAGATTATATTGCCGCGGCCCCATTTTTTGGACGGATCTACGCGCTGCGATTGGCAAAAAGATATGTTGAATAACGCGCTACATTTTATTCATGCACATTACTGGGCGCTGCTTGCTATGCTGATAGTAGGTATTATCAGCATCGGGCCGCATGCGTTTTTTAGAATATCGCTGGCGGACGAGTATCAGGGTTTTTACATGCTGCAGACGGACAATGAAACGGAATATCTGGCAAAGGTTCAGGAAATTTTTGACGGTCATCCTTTACTCGGCTCAACGCCGTTTTTTGAATACAAAAACAATTTTCCGCTTCTGCCGCCGACGCTGGAATTATTTTACGCGTTTGCCGCGCTGGTGTTCGGGGCGTCAATTCCCGCCGTCTTTATCGCAAGTAAGTTTGTATTACCGGCGGCGTTCTTTTTTTTGGCGTATTTTTTGATTTACCGGCTAAGTGATGGCACGTCAATTCTGCGCGGCAAGATGTCTGCGCTGGCTGGTGGACTATTGATTGTTCTTGGATACGACCTTATTGATTATGGGACAGTCTGGAGTTATCTGAACGGTTCGTCTTTACCTGCGAGTTTTTTGTTATGGACGAGGCCGATAAACCCGGTTATCGGCGCCATCCTTCTTTACTCCGTCTTGTTGATTGCGTGGTCTTTTCATAATGAACACAGCCGACGATATCGGTTTTTTTTGTATACTGCGGGAGGCGCGGCGTTGGCGTTAATGATTGGCAGCTATTTTTTTAGCTGGTTTTTAACACTTTCAGTTATTGGCATCTTGGCGGTGGTCAATGCGCTACGGCATCGCTATGCGTTTGTGAAGCGCATGCTTCTTATGAGCGCAATCGGAATTATCCTCTCTTTGCCGTATTGGTATATTGTGTGGAACGCCGGCGCGAGTCCTTTTTATGCCGACGCGGCGTTTCGAACGGGCTTCGCATTCGGACACTCATTCATTTTGAACAAATTTCTGATTTTTTCAATTATTGCGTTTTTCGGCGCCACTTTTTTGTTTCGGTTGGAGAAAAAAGAATGGTGGTGGTTTTGTGCGGCGCTGTTGTTGGGAAGTTTTGTTGCCTTTAATCAACAGGTGATTACCGGAAGAACGATATGGCCGTTTCATTTTGTTCAATATACTGTTCCGCTTTCGTTATCCGTTCTTTTTGTTGTTTTTTTTCATGCCTGCGCCCAACAGTACCGATGGGCATGGTCTGCCGTAGTTGGATTCGTGATAGTGATTTCGCTGTCGTTCGGAATTTATGTTCAAGCATCGGTGTATAACCGATTTTACGATGAGTACAAACAAAAACAAAGTTATGCCGCGGTGTTTCGTTGGCTTAATGCCTCTGCGCCGAAAGATTGCGTGGTGCTGTCAGAAGATGATTTATTTTCCAGAATGATTCTTGCGTTTACTCATTGTAATGTTTATCTGACGAGCAATACTCATTTTTTGATTCCTTTTGATCGGCTCCGCCATAATTATTTGACTTATTTGCGGCTGAAAGGCATTTCTGCCGAAGAGATTGAACAGTATTTTGCAAATAATACTGACGAAGCGCTTGCATATTTATATGGATTAGGTGGATTGCAGGCAAGCCCCTCCTCTCCGCTTTTTGTCAAATCAAAACAGAGGCTGCCGATTGATTATAAGAATTTTTTATCAAACGATTTTAGGAAAGAGCTTGAAAAATATCGCATTGATTATATAATTTCTCAAGGCTCACTGAACGAGGAAGTGAGACAGTCTCTGAACGGATTAGTTTTAGTGTCAGAAATTAACGTTTTTTTTGTGTACGAGATTGTCAAAAATAATTAATTATGTTAGGATTTTAAAAAGTAGATTAAATAATTATTTATGAAAATCGGAGTTATTGGCCTCGGCGTAGTTGGGAGCGCCGTGAGGCATGGACTGCAAAAAATAGGTCATAGCGTGGAAGGGTACGACATCAAGTATCCGGAAACGTCCATTAAGGATGTGCTGGATACGGAGCTTTGTTTTGTGTGCGTCCCCACCAAAACTACCACAGAAGGAACATGCGATGTTTCAATTGTAGAAACGGTGTTAAGGGAGTTAGAACAAAGTAATTATCAAGGATTGGTTGCCATTAAATCGACTACGGTGCCCGGCACAACGGACACATTTTCAAAAAAATTCAAACTGCGCCTTGCGTTTTGCCCTGAATTTTTAAGAGAAAGAGCCGCGTTCACCGACTTTGTGGAAAATCACGACCTTTGCGTTATTGGCGTCTATAATGATGAGGATTATGAGACAATTAAAAAAGCTCACGGAAATCTGCCAAAACAAGTTGCAAAGTTGACGCCAAAAGAAGCCGAGTTTACAAAATATTTTTCAAATGTGTTCAATGCCTTGAGGATCATTTTTGCCAATGAATTTTATGAGGTTTGCAAGGCAGTCAATGTTGATTACCAAAAGGTCAAGGATGCCATTACGAAAAGAAATACAATTATTGATGTGTATTTAGATTGCAACGAAAATTTCAGGGGTTTCGGCGGCACGTGCTTGCCAAAAGACACTCGCGCTTTTGCCGCTTTTGCAAAACAACTCGGGCTTGATATGAAACTTTTTGATATTATCGTTGAGGAAAATAAGAAATTTAATACGACAGTTTTTAAAGGAATGAGACATGAATAAAAACACCACCATATTAGTTACCGGCAGTGAAGGAAATATTGGCACATATTTGGTGAAAGCTCTTCGCAGAAACTATCCGGAAGCGAAGATTATTCGTGTCGGGCTTAAGGATGGCGGGGAACAATTTTTAGCAAAGGATAATTTACACCTCGGTGACCTGCGCGATAATAGATTTGTGGAGCGGATATTTTCAGAGCACGCCATTGATTATGTGATTCATGCCGCCGCCCGTCTTTATGGGGTCGCGGGATTTAATAGCGATGTATACGGGATATTGAGTAACGATGTAAAATGTTTGCTGAATGTCTTGGATCGCGCGAAAGGGGTAAAAAAATTTATTTATATCTCTTCGTCAATGGTGTACGAATCCAGCATAAAGGTGCCTTTTACCGAAGAGCTGACGGAAGAAATTATGCCTCCAAAGTCCTCTTACGGTTTGACGAAATTTTTGGGAGAAAAAGCGGTGAAATTTTTTAATCAGCAATACGGGCTTAATTACACCATTTGGAGACCGTTCAATGTCGTTTCGCCTTTGGAAAGCCATGAACGGGAGAGTGGTCATGTGTTCGTAGATTTTTACCGGAAGATTTTTGTGGAAAGAGCGCCGAAGATTGAGATTTACGGTGACGGCAGACAAGTGCGTTGCTTCACATGGGTGGATGATGTGGTAGATTGTATCGCGGGGACACTGACCGACAGCCGAACCGATCATGAAATTTTTAATATTGGAAGCTCGGAGCCGAAAACCATGATTGAATTGAAAGACATACTGGTTCAAATCGGCAAAGAGAAAAAAATCTTACCGGATGATTATAACCCGGAAACTACAGTTGGCAGCAAATCTTTTATTATTGATATTCAGTTAAGAATTCCTAGTGTAGAAAAGATAAAAAAGCATTTGAACTGGCAATGTCAGACCGACTTTAAAACTTGTTTTGAAAAGTTCATTGATTATAAACAAAGAGTACTATGATTGTAGAAAATTGCCGCTTATGTAAATCATCTAAATTGAATATTGTTATTGATTTAGGTCTTCATCCTTTGGCCGACACTTTTTTAACTGAAAAACAATTAAACGAAAAAGAAACTTTCTATCCTTTGCGCGTGCAAATGTGCGAAGATTGCGGTTATGCGATGAGCCAATATGTGGTTCCGGCCGAGGAACGATACCAAAAGAATGACTACAGTTATGACTCCGCCAATTCAAAAGTGGCCGTTCAGCATTTTGAGGAAATGGCGGAGCAAATCATCTCCCGGCTTCAAGTGTCTGGAAATGATTTAATAGTTGATATTGGAAGCAATGTAGGCACTTTATTAAGCGCGTTTCGGCAAAAAGGCGGATGCCGAATAATCGGCGTAGAACCATCGGCCAACATAGCCGAGCTGGCTAAAAAAAATAATATCCCGATCGTAAGGGATTTTTTTAACGCAGAGGCGGTCAAGGAAATTTTAAAAATAGGCAAACCAAAAGTAATTACCGCCACCAATGTTTTTAATCACATTGACGGACTTGATGATTTTATGAAGGATATTTGCGTCTTAATCAGAGATGGCGGGGTATTTGTGTTTGAAGTTCCTTATCTTCTTGATTTGGTTGAAAAAACGGCTTTTGACACAATTTATCTTGAGCATGTGTCTTATTTTTCTATTCAGCCGTTGACACATTTTTTAAAGCAATATAACCTTGCCATCGAGCACATTGAACGAAACGATTATATGGGCGGCTCAGTACGGGTGTATGTCCGAAAAAAGGAGGAGTATCCTGAATTGACTGCGCGCCATATTGAGCAAGAACAACAGGCAAACCTCTACAAACCAGAAACTTACGAGTTGTTTATGTCCCGAGTAAAGAAGCTGCGATATGATTTGTGCAGGCAAATTTATGAAATCAAGTCCGGGGGCGGAAAAATTATCGGCATCGGTGCCGCAACAAAAGGCAATACATTGCTCAATTATTGCAAACTTGACGGTAATTTGTTGGAATACATAACCGACAGTTCTCCGTTGAAGATTGGTAAATATACTCCGGGTTCGCACATAAAGATATTAAGCGATCAGGATATTGCAAAGGACATTACTCACGCGTTGATTTTGCCGTGGAATATCGCCCCATATCTGAAATCAAAATTGCGGCATCTTAACTTAGAATTTGTAACACCCCAATTGGAAGAATAACCTACATGAGAATAGAACACAAAAAAATTAATTTTGAAGACCAGCGGGGAACAATTGCCGATATTCTACGAACAAACCTTCAACAACCTCAACAACGGCGACCTCAACAACCAAGACTCATGGAGCGGCGCGACAGAATATGATGTCCAAAGCACCCTTGCCTACGAAGGAACAAAAGCGGTTCAGGTCAACGCGCTCAACACCTCCAAACTCATTTCAAGAACAGTTCCTTCCTTTACCTCCGGCCAGATGTACTTCTCCGTCCGCCGAGACACCAACGGAGACGGCTCGGCCACTTTGTTTGAGAAAGTTGTAGTATAATTTAGATAATGAACAGAAAAATAATAATTTTATCAATTTTTATAATTCAAAAAAGCAATTCTTTAAATTAACATTTAAGGCATGCTTTTTAAAAAATTTTATGAAGTTAGATTTTATGAGTAAAAAAAACGTAATAATTGTTTTGATTGTAGTTATCCTTGTTGGAGGGGTAATGACGTTTTTTGTGTGGAATAAAAATAAAAGTAGCGAAGTTGGGGTGACAAACATTCATGCCGAATTGCCGGACAAAGTGGATCCAAATGTATTAATAAAGTCATCCGACATTATTATTATTGGCACCGTGCAAGACATTGAAGCCAAGAAAGTGCCGAGTCAAATCTGGGGTGAAGGGACAATGGAAATCGTAAGTGATGTTCGTCTTTCTGTTGAAAGATATATAAAAAATTCTCTTGAGCTGACAGAGCAAGAGATTGTTGTTCGCGTTTCAGGCGGTCAGGTTGGAAATGAGCATACGGCAGTACTTGAAGACATGCCATCTTTTTCTAAAGATGAAAAAGCGCTTATATTTATAAAAAAAGTACGAGACGGCAGTCTTCGTGCGACTGGAGGGGTGTTTGGAAAATATACTATAGGAGCGAGCGGGATTCTTGGAACAGAAAAGGAAAAAGAGTTTCTTAAGCGTACTTTTGGAGAGCGAGATTTTGTCCTGAACGAACTAATTGGAGAAATTGAAAAAGAAGTTGAGAGACAAATACAGATTAAGAAAGAAGAAATCAATCAAAAACCATAAAATAACTTATAGAAAAAATATGCGACAAAAATTTTTAAGATATTTTTTGACCTCAACTTTTCTTGTCGGATTATTACTCGTCGCCAATACAACTTATGCAGCTCATTCAGTATCTTCAAATAAATGGGCAACCACTTCAACCGAAGTTGATGTTAGTGGGTGGCCAAGTGAATGGATTTCTACACTTTCCGCCGCAATGAGTGAGTGGAACAATGCCGGAGCAAATTGGCGTTTCACTGCTGGTAACACGGGACATCAGTTTAAGGCATTAAATTTATTTGAATTGGACGGAAGTCTTGCGTTTGCACGCGTTTGTATCAATTCTGATAGCCCTTCGTGCGCCTATAGTTATCCGAGTAATCCTATTACGGATGCTGATGCTGTGGTTAATACCTATTATGATTGGTCCACAACCGGAGAACCGAATAAATATGATTTACAAAGCACAATAACCCACGAACTTGGCCATTGGCTTCAACTAAATGATTTGTATGGTCAAAGTGATTATGATAATAGGCTGACTATGTATGGGTATAACTTTGGTGTAGGAAATACAGAAAAAAGAACTCTTGAACTAGATGACATTCAAGCCATAAAACAACTTTGTCCCTTCTGGACATACGAACAAACCTTCAATACGCTCAACAACGGCGACCTCAACGGCCAAGACTCATGGAGCGGCGCGGGGGAATATGACGTCCAAACATCCATTACCCACGAAGGAGCAAAAGCGGTTCAGGTCAACGCGCTCAACACCTCCAAACTCATTTCAAGAACAGTTCCTTCCTTTACCTCCGGCCAGATGTACTTCTCTGTCCGCCGCGACGTAAACTCAACTGGCAAAATCTACTTTACTTCATACTATGACGATTCGGTTGGCGGAGATATTGATGGCAACGGTTTTGGATTTATTTGAGAGAATCGTGGTATAATTTAGACAATGAAAAACAAAATAGTCATAATATCAACTTTAGCCATTTTAATCATCGCCGGTTTTGGCGGGTATTATTTGTATCTCAGCAAAAAGCCAGCCGAGAATTTGGCCGTTGAGATAACAACAGAAACGATTCCTGAAACAAAAATTCCAGCAACAACTACCGTTGAGGAAGTTGATACTTCGGATTGGAAGGTGTACAGAAATGAGAAGTATGGGTTTGAGGTGGGGTATCCAAGGGAGTGGTTTATTTTTAAAGAACAAGAGGGTTTAGGAACCAGAACCATGTCATTATTTTATGTTGATTTTAGAACGCCAGATGAACAGAAGGTGGTGACTGTGGGCGTACATAATAATCCACTCAATTTGTCTTTAGATGAATGGATGAGTGAAACGGGTTATAAGCAAGTCGTCTTTAAATTTGCGCCAGCGTTTGAAGAGACAATTATTGATGGTCAAGCCGGACGTAAATATTGGCAAGTCCCCCTTTTGGGAGGTAAAACGGATAACTATTTAGTGCCATTTAAAAATAAGATTTATCTTTTTCGTTCAATTTCCAATACTCTAGAATTTGATAAAATTATGAATTCATTCAAATTTATTAGATAAAATAAAATTATTATGAAACGAAAAATAATTTTAAGCTCCGTAATTATTTTTATTGGATTATTTGTTCTTCAAAATACTAAGGGCATGAATTTGCCTACGAAGGAATTCTCTGGTCCAAATTTTGATTTCTCAGTTTCTCATCCGACCACACTTTTTTCAAAAGAAAATAATGCGGCAAAATTAATTCGTCAGTACACTCGTTTCGTGAAGGATGTGCAATTCGTTGATTCAGATGGACTAACTATGTATGCGGTGGGCGTTTTTGAAAATCCTGATCAATTGCCGCTGCAGACATGGATTGATGATTATAATCCTAATGAATATGGGCCCGCAATTGAAATTACTCTCGGTAATATTACAGGACTTTTATATAAGATAAACGCAATGGGAAGTCCTTCACCAAATTTTTATTTTACGCACGGAAATGAAGTTTATGTGATTACAGGAGCTTCATACAATCAAGATTACTTAAATCTTGTCAGTAGCTTTAAATTTAAAAAATCATCTTTAGTCTCAAAGTTATTTAGATTGTTAAAGTCTGCTACCGCCGAGGCTTTTGGGCCCTATGTGCTGCCCTTTTATACAAACTTTAATATTACTTGCGGTTTTGGTTGCTATTCTGGCCATACTGGAACAGATTATGCTTTACCCAATCAAACACCAGTAGCGGCTGCAACTGGCGGTACTGCTTATCGTTATTGGTATGAACCTCCTAGAAATTATGGTAATCTTCTCGCTATACAGCATACAGATGGCCATCGTTCCCGTTATGCCCATTTAGATTCTTTTGTAGCGGCAGATGGAGCATATGTTCATCAAGGACAACTTATCGCTTATTCTGGTAATTCTGGCGGTCCGTGGTGTCAGGAATGGGACGCGCAGGGGAATTGTATCAGAGAAGCATCACCATATCACCTTCACTTTGAGACACTAATAAATAGTGGAACGGCTGTTGATCCGTATACTCAACCCGCTGAAAGCGATAACTATCTTTGGACAACAAACCCTCCGACACTTGCCATTTCTTCAACCAATGCAACATCTTGGAACTTCACCAATTCTCTCGATGGTTGGGATGGACGAAATGGACGCAATAAAGGTGTTGACAATAATGAATATTGGAAATTTGATCCTGCTGCTGATCCGCAGTTAGTAAGTCCAATTTTAACATCAATCACCGCCTCCCAATACCCAACCCTTGAATTCAGCTTCTCGGCCCAAGGAACAGGACAAACCGACACTTGTCAGGTATTTTTCTCAAAAACAGACCCGCCTTCATTTAACGCCGGAGACGTCGTTAATTGCGACCAGCAAGTCATCAAAGACGGAACACAGAGAATTTACAAGGCCTATTTAAGCAATGACCCGGATTACACGGGCAACATCACCGCAGTCAGAATTGACCCAATTGTTGACGGCGACCCCAATTCTTCAAATGACCTGATTTTCATTGACTATATTCGATTCACCAATGAAAATCCTCCGCCAACCTACATCTCCGGCGCCATCTCCCAAGACACAACCTGGTATCAAAACAGGGTCTATGTTGTTCAAGGCCAAGTTAGCGTTGACCCCGGCGTTATCCTTACCATAGAACCCGGAGTTGTGGTCAAATTCCAAGATACAGGGTCGGCTCTTGACGTCTACGGAACCCTCAACGCTCAAGGCACTTCTCAAAACAAAATTTACTTCACTTCATATTATGACGACTCGGTTGGGGGAGATACTGATGGCGATATTGGTGATAAAAGAGTTGTGGTATAATTTTAGACAATGGAAAGAAAAGTGATAATAATATCAACTTTAGCCATTTTAACTATTGCCGCTCTTGGCGCGTATTATTTTTATTTCGGCAAAAAATTAGCCGAAAACATAGCTACTGAGATTACAACAGAAAAGATCCTTGAGATAAAAACTTCAGCAACAACTAACGCTGAGGAAGTTGATACTTCGGATTGGAAAGTGTATAGGAATGAGAAGTTTGGGTTTGAGGTTAAGTATCCTCAGGAATGGTTTCATCAAGTAACGGGGGGGAGCAAGTTGACACCTGCTGGAATTATGTTTTCTGACGAAAGTTTAGAATTCTATAGTCCGGCTCCAGGCATTTATCCAGAGAAATTTATAAATGTTGTTCTTTACAGAACTCCAGAAACAATTGATGAATATGTTTCGAACGATTTAGTTGCAAGAAGAGCTGATATAGAATTTCAAAAAGAGATTCAAATATCTGGCCAAAGAGGCATTTTGACAAAAAGTATTTTGAGTAACACAATCATCTATTTAGCAGCTCATACGAAGAAAGGAGAGTTTATTTATATTTTTGAGAGTCGTATTCCGAATAAAGATGTATATTTTGAAGTTGAAGAAGTATTTAAGAAGATACTTTCAAGTTTTAAATTTATTGGTAGCTAATGATTTTTATCTTATGAAGAAGAATTTATTGAAATTTAAGAATAGTTTTATAGTATTTCTATCCGTCATCTCACTAGGTATTATTATTCTATACTCTAGCCAAGTTTATTCAGCCATTACAAAAAATGGCGGCTTAAAATTTTACAGTAATGCTAATTATGGTATTTCATTTAATTATCCCGAAAATTGGGTAATTCAAGAAGGGGGGCATAGTGAACTTACTCCGTTTTCTATATTACTTTCCGATGTTGATTTAAAAGATCACCACTTTTTGCCAGGTGAATATCCCGAAAAGTTTATAAATATCGTTTTTTATAGAACCTCTCAAACAGAGGAGGAATATGCAGCGGAGGAATATACTATTAAAGATTTGAATGGCAAACAAGTTAAAAATCTGGTAAGAAAAGATAGTATCATTATTGATGGCCGTAATTCATATAAATACAAAGCTGAATATACGGGCGGTTTTAAGAAGGGCAAGTATTTTTCTGCCTATAAAAGAAGTGGAGAATATTTGATCATAATTGAAACTTATTTACAGAATTTAAATAACGAAAATGAAATTGATGGGGTATTTTTTGACATTATTCAATCGCTTAAAATTAGCAAATAAAATATTCATGTTTGCGAAGAATTTAAAAATAATATATTTATTGGCGCCGGCATTATTTATTTTATTTTTCACAGCCTCGGATGTCGTTGCTGTTGGTTCTTTGGTTACGCCCTTTTATGAGAATCATTCCATTAATGCTTACATGGATTTAGATGATAGAATTGATTGGGTTTTTGACTACGAGCACAGAACTCCCTGGTACGAACCAACCACGCCTTGGCAATTAGGTTATGCTTATGATCAACACAAAGGCACTGATTACAATCTAGCCATAGGGGCAAAAGTTGCTGCGGGGGATGCGGGAACGGTGGTTAGCGTGGTCGATAATCAACCAAATACTTATCCAAGCGACCCGACAAATGCTGGCAACAGAGTAAGCATTGATCACTCAAATGGTTATAGAACAAAATATTTCCACCTTGAAACAGGCTCATTATTCGTTGGTGTTAATGAGGAAGTGCAACAGGGAAGATATATCGCAAAATCTGATAATTCTGGATATTCGACCGGTCCGCATTTACACTTTGAAGTAGTTCGACTCTCAGATAATAAGCAGCGCGATCCTTATGAAGATGATTTATGGACAACAAATCCACCTTCTTTGGGCGTAGAACCATACTTTTTCGCGACTGCGTGGAACTTCACACAGTTTCTTGAAGGGTTTACATTGAACAACGCCTCAAGCACTGCCATTTTTAGTAACGAATATTGGCAAATAGACCCAGGGCTTGACCCGCAACTTGTTAGCCCTAAATTGGGTGCGGTTACCGCCTCCCAATATCCCACCATTGAATTCAGCTTCTCCGCCCAAGGAACAGGCGAATTTGACGCTTGTCAGGTATTTTTCTCAAAAACAAGCCCGCCTTCATACAACGCCGGGGATGTCGTTAACTGCAATCAATTCGTCATCAAAGACGGAACACAGAGAATTTACAAGGCCTATTTAAGCAATGACCCGGATTACACTGGCAACATCACCGCAGTCCGAATTGACCCAATTGTTGACGGCGACCCCAATTCTTCAAATGATCTAATATATGTTGACTATATCAGATTCTCCTCCAACACCTGGTCCTACGAACAAACCTTCAACAACCTCAACAACGGCGACCTCAACAACCAAGACTCATGGAGCGGCGCGACAGAATATGATGTCCAAAGCACCCTTGCCTACGAAGGAACAAAAGCGGTTCAGGTCAACGCGCTCAACACCTCCAAACTCATTTCAAGAACAGTTCCTTCCTTTACCTCCGGCCAGATGTACTTCTCCGTCCGCCGAGATACCAACTCTGTCGGCTATCTAGGCGTTTATTTACGAAATTCCACCGCTGGTCATGTCGCCTTCATCTATTTTAAACCCGATGGAAACATCTCACTTTACGAAAGCGTGGCTCAAACAGAGCAAGTGTTTGGAACCTACACCTCAAATATGTGGTACCGGATCGGTATTGATTACTCCGCCTCAACCGACCAATATCGCGTCAACATCAACAACGGCGCATGGTCTCCTTACTATGCGGCGGTTGGCCTCACTTCTGAAATCAATCAAATCAAACTCTATGCGGATTCAAATGCCAATTCTTACCTTGATTTCATTAGTCCAAATTACCAGTCATCTACTCCGCCCCCGCCCTCTGACATCACTCCTCCAGTCATCTCCTCAGTCTCCTCCTCAAACATCACCCCAAACTCAGCAACAATTACTTGGACAACAGACGAACCCTCAACCTCACAAGTAGAATATGGCCCAACTACTGCCTACGGTTACCAAACATCAATTAACTTAACATTAGTCACTTCCCACTCAGTCAACCTCAATGGCCTTTCTCCTGGTACTCTTTACCACTACCGCGTAAAATCAAAGGACGCGGCAGGAAATGAAGCAATTTCCTCAGATTACACATTTACCACCGTCTCCAACACATGGACCTACGAACAAACCTTCAATACGCTCAACAACGGCGACCTCAACGGCCAAGATAACTGGTCAGGCGACATCCAATATGACGTCCAAAGCACCCTTGCCTACGAAGGAACCAAAGCGGTTCAGGTCAACGCCCTCGACACCTCAAAACTCATTACAAGAACCGTGCCCTCCTTCACCTCCGGCCAGATGTACTTCTCTGTCCGCCGCGACACCAACTCTGTCGGCTATTTTGGCTTCTATTTGCGAAATTCCACCGCCGGTCATGTCGCCTTCATCTACCTTAAACCAAACGGCAACATCTCCGCTTATGAAGGCGTAGCCCAAACAGAAAGAATCATCGGCACCTATCAACCAAACACCTGGTATCGCATTGGCATTGACTACTCCGCCTCAACCGACAAATATCGCGCGAACATCAACAACGGCGCATGGTCTTCTTGGTACGACGCAGTTGCCGCCACCTCGGAAATCAACCAGATTAAACTCTATGCGGATTCAAATGCCAATTCTTACTTGGATTTCATTAGTCCAAATTATAGCATCCAAGGAGCCGGAGGTTCCTCCGCACCTTTTTCTGATGCTTTGACAACACCAACCTTGCCAAATCTTTTCATCACTAATCCCAATCAAAATACCTCAACTTTAAACTTGATTGATATTCTTCCCGATGCCGCAGTAAATTACAACTTTTTCGCCACAACTTCAGCCACCTCAACGATTACGATAATTAAGAGGCCGTAGATGTTACAAATTTTATGAGAATAGAGCACAAAAAAATTAATTTTGAAGACCAGCGGGGAACAATTGCCGATATTTTTGTCCATAACCCAAAGGATAACATCACGATCATTTTTTCTAAAAAAGGGGCGGTGCGCGGCAATCACTATCATAAGCAATCAACTCAGTATTTGTTTATGATAAGCGGCAAGATGACGATACTGACGCAGAAATTTGGAGAGAACGCAATCACCAAGTCAATTCTTCAGCCGTATGACCTCATGACGCATGAACCATACGAGATCCATACATTAATAGCCGAAGAAGACACGGTGTTCTTGGCTTTTGCGGACGGGTTGCGCGGAGGAGAAGATTATGAGAAAGACACCTACAGGGTTGAGAAGCCGCTTAACGCGTAATACACGCAGTGTCAGCCAGTTTATTTATTTGCGTTAAAAATTTTTCAGTCATAATTGTGTCCGTGTATTTGGATGCGGTGCGGAGACCGTTAGCAACTAATTTGGCCGCCAACGAAGAATCGTCGTCTAATGTTTTGATATTTTTTGCGAGCTCTTCGGCATTTCCGGGCATAGACAGCAGTGAATCCACTTCGTGTTTTAAAATTTCTTGATAAACCGGAATAGTCGTGGTGAGCACCGGTTTGCCGGCGCGTAGCGCCTCAAATACCGGCAAACCGAAACCTTCGTAGCGACTGGGAGCAAGAACGCCTTGACTGTTGGCATAAAGCCAATTTTTTTCTTCGTTATTCACGCCTGATAAGAAGAATATCTGTTCCCTGACCCCGAGTTTTTTGGCATAATTTTCTGCCGCCGACACATCATGGGTTGGGCAGACAAATACGATATTTTTTTTCATACCCTGGTTTTTTAAGACGGCCAAGGCCTCAAGGGCGGTATCCCAGCCCTTCCGTTTTTTTATTTGGGCAATGAAAAGGAGATATTTCTCCGGGATTTTACCGTATATGTTTTCGTCGGGTTTGCTTTGTTCACGATTTGAATCTTCCGGCAACGCCCAATGAATCAGGACCGAATTTCTGCCATAGAATTTTTGGATGTAGTATTGCTCTTCTTTATAAATGGCCACGATTATATCTGCCCGAGCGATCGGCATGTGATAAATAAAATTTTTCCAGCTGAGAAGGAATTTGCCGGAAGATAAAGATTTTACGAGCTGTTTCCAATTAGTAAGCAGGCGCACATCGGATCTTATTGAATTATATGGATCATCCGTATCTTTTACAATAAAAGGGTCGTGCAGAATACTGACAATTTCCGATATGGTTTTTGCACCGGAAAATTTTGTGGCCAGAAATGCCGAAAAACTTAAAAAACTTTTGGGATGAAAAAAAATTACCACATGCGGTCTGAAGCGGATGATAGAGAAAAATAAGCCCGGCGCAATGCCCAGACGCTGGCGACAGCGAAATACTTTAATACCTTGATATAGTTGATTTTTACGATATTGCGGATTAGATCTCAGCCGGTAGGTGTAAAATTGAATATTGTGTCCCAATGCCCGCAATTTTTTTGCAAGAAGAAATTCCGCAAAATGATCAAGGCGCGGTTCTGCGCCAAAAGGCGTAATGATCGCGATTTTACAGTCGTTGTTCATGGAGGAGTGTCAATGCAGCATTCTTATTTAATCAGAAAGATGTTGTATCCGCTTACTTGGCTGCTTTTCGATTTTTTGAAAATTTTGTCCAGGAAGTTAAAGATTTTTACCAAAAATTTAATTTTGCCAAAAGGGCTGAGATGCAGCCATGTGGCGAGAGCGCCTCTCACGTTTTGCGCATCAATGCTTGAAAAGTCCTTAAATAAAATACTCATCGCGTCTTTCGTGAACCGCCAGTAGTCCTTATAGTAACCTTTTTCCGCGTGATAATAATAAAGAAATGGTGCGTATATAAAGCAATAGCCGCCGGGCTTTAAAACCCTATAAATTTCGCCGCACGCTTTTATCGGATTTTCAACATGTTCCAATACGGCGATGCACACAATAGCATCCTGAGAATTGTCGGCAAACGGCAGATTATGGATGTCGCCGACAATATCCGGATTATAATCAGGAACCGGATCCAATATTTTATAATCAACTTTTTTCAAATACGGCACGATCCATTCCCGGGATTTGTCATACCTGTCTCCTTTTTCTTTCAGTATTCTCAAGCCGCCGCCGATGTCAATAACCGAGTTTTTTTCTTCAAAAATTTTTTTGATTTTGTCCTGAAAAAATTTATCCCAAGGTGTCATAATAATTATTTTATTTACCTCCCGCCCCTGCTCAAGACGATTTTTATTGTTTTAAGGACGACGCCGAAGTCCAGAACGAGGGAGCGGTGTTTGATGTAGTAGAGGTCGTATTGGAGTTTTTCCATGGCGTCTTCAACCGAGGCGCCGTAGGGGAAGTTGATTTGCGCCCAGCCGGTCAGGCCGGGTTTTATCAGGTGCCGCGTTTGATAAAACGGAATTTGTTTTTCAAGTTCCCGCACGAATTCCGGGCGTTCGGGCCTTGGGCCGATGAAGCTCATTTCTCCTTTGAGCACGTTCCAGAGCTGGGGGAGTTCGTCCAGCCGGCTTTTGCGGAGGAAATTGCCGACTTTGGTGATACGAGTGTCTTCTTTTTCCGCCCATTTTGCCCCGTCTTTTTCCGCGTCCTGAACCATTGAACGGAATTTTAGGAGCCAAAACATTTGGCCGCCTTTGCCGATTCTTTTTTGGGTGTAAAAGACGTTCCCGGGGCTGTTGAGTTTGACTGCCGCGGCGATGAAAGGAAAGAGCGGCAGGCTCGTCAGTCCCAGACAAAAAGCCATGCAAACGTCCAAAATTCTTTTCGCTTTTTCATAAATTCCTTTTTCGCCTTCAAAAAGGTTTTCCAAAAACCAGATTTCGCCGATCAGCGAAAGCGGAATTTTTCCGACGATGCTTTCGTAAAATTGTTCAAGTCCCACGATTTTTATTTTCAGGGGTAAAAGCGAGTAAAAGGTTTTGAGGATTTCCGGGTCCAGGCGCGGATCTTTAGCCGAGATGAGGATTTGAACGCCGCTTGAGATTATGACCTGCCTGACCGACTCAAGGCCCCTGAAAATTTTGATTCCTTTGAACGACGGGGTTGAGATGTTGACGGTTTGGTCGCCGTCCGGGTCGCAAACCGCCGTGAGTTTGTATCCGAGCTGCGGTTTGTTCAAGAGATACTGGATCAATTCTTCGGATTCTTTGGTCAGCCCCAGGATCAGAATGTTCTGGCTGAGCGCCGAGGACTTCAAGAAAACATTATAGATTTGCCGCCACAAAGGGAAGAGTGCGGCCAAAATCAGGATGTTGAGAAAGAGGTTGGTTTTGGGGGTGATGCCGAAATAGGGGATGAAGTAAAAGAAGACGGCGGCGAGAGCCGCGCCGGCGAGGAGCGCCCTCGAAAGGCGCGAGTAAAATTGGACGTTGTTGGCCGCCAGATGCAAACTGTAGAGGTCGTTTATGTAAAAAATGACGAGCCAGACGGCGTAGATGATAGTGAAAGCCCAGAAGTGCCGGCCCCAAACATCGCCGCTGAATTCTCCGCCGTAGCGCAAAAGCAAAGTCAGCCAGAGCGAAAGATAGAGGACGAAAACGTCCCCGCCGATTAAAACGTATCTTTTGATTTTTTCCAACTGATTATTCATTCCTTTACTTTACTGAATTTTCTCGGCTTTGGCAAATAGTTTGACAGACCGCATTATTTACCCCGTTAGAAGTTTAACAACAGACAATATATTGGTGCAAGGACACTGCTGTTTGACTTCTAATGGGGTTTATGTTAAAATCTTACGAAAGGTGAGTTCTTTGAAAATTTCGGATTAAACAATCAACCAACACAAGGGAGGTTATGAAAGGAAAAGCGAAAATGACTGACATTGAAATGAATGGCAACGGCGATGAGGATTTTTCGGAAAACGACATGACCGAGCATTTGCGGCAGATCGCGGAGATACTTTGTGAAAATATTTCCGTCGTCACCTGCTGTTCGGTCAGATTGGTTGAAGACGACATGCTGGCTTTGAAAGCGCTGTACGGCTTCGCGAAAAACGGCCCGAGGGAGGAAAAAATTCCTCTTGAGGACACGATTGCCGGCGCGGCAATCTTTCAGAAAAAACCGATTGCGATTAAAGACATCAGAAAAGAAAAGAAATACAATTTTTCCAAATCGCATGAAGGACTGGTTTCGCTTCTGGCAATGCCGATATTCTGGAAGGAAAAAGCGCTCGGCGTAATTCAGCTTTATACCCTGCAGGAACACGTTTTTGTGGAGAAAGAAGTCAAGCTTGTCCAGTATCTGGCGGCGCCTTTAATCGGCTTAGCGGTTAAGTACGCCAAGATCAATAACCGGCGGCTTCTCGCTTTGCTTGAAGTAAGCAAGGCGCTTTCTTCCAAATCGGATCTTGAGGATATGTTTGAAACAATCGTTGACAGGGCCGCTCACGTTCTCGGAATTAAGCGCTGCGCTCTGTTTTTATTGAGCGAGATCGGGGATAAAATTTGCCTTGAGGCAGGCTTTCCGAAATGCGACCACGGCATCGGCTTGGAAAGGGAATTAAGAGAATATCCGGCCGTGCGGGAGGTGATTGAGAGCCAAAACTGGTTGTTGATTGAGAACCCACAATCGCATGAGCTGACTCGCGACTCGGCCGCTCTTTCAAGAACCTACGGCATAAACGCGATTTTGTTCGTGCCGCTTGTTTTTGAGAGAAAGATTCTCGGGGCGTTTACTTTTGACGCGACCGGAAACAAAAAAACGTTTTTGCCTCAAGAAATCGGAGTTTGCCGGATTATGGCGAACATTTCTTCCGCGGCGATAGCAAGAGCGCGGGAGCAGGAACGGTTTCAAAAGGAGATGACCGCCAAGAACAGGATGGAGATTCTCGGGAAAGCCGCCGCCGACATCGCGCATGAGATTCGGAATCCGCTGACTTCCATCGGCGGGTTCGCGAGAAGAATTTTGAAGAAAGCGGACGATCCTCAAAAAGTGCTGGAATACGGCAATATAATCGTCAAAGAAACGGATCGGCTGGAACAGATAGTGGGTGAAGTTCTTGAATACTCGCGGCAGAAAGAATTGAATCTTGTTCGGGCAAATTTGAATAACCTCATTCATGAAACGGTGAAGCTGCTTGAAATCGTTTTTTCGGACAAGAGAATAACCGTTTTGTTGAATCTTGCCGAGGAAACGGTCGAGATGCAGTTGGACGCGGTTAAGATAAAAAGCGTTCTGACGAATATACTGCGCAATGCCGTTGAGGCGCTTTCCGAGAATGTCGGAGAAAAGCAGATTTGGATTGAAACGCATCAAACCAAGACCCACGTTGAGCTGGTCATTAAGAACAACATCAGCGCCCCGCTTTCTCAGGAAATTCTGGAAAATATGTTTAATCCGTTCTTTACGACCAAAGCCAACGGCACCGGCTTGGGGCTGGCGATCGTTGATTCGGTCATACGGCTCCACAAAGGATACATCAAAGTTGACCATGACGGCCAGAAAATAGCGTTCAATATACGCTTGCCCCGTTAAACAACTTACAACTAACAACTCACAACTTAAGAAGACAGAAATGTCTTCTTTTTTTTGACTTTTGCGTTTTTACGAGTTACACTTTTGATTATGAATGGCAAATTTCAAAGTTTAAATTCGTCTTTTTTTCTTGAAAAAGCGGTTGTTATCCTGCTTTATGCCGCACTTTTTACGCCGCTCGCGGTAACAAGCGTTTTTTATTTTCCGTTCATTTTTTCAAAAACGATTTTTTTCAGGACGATCGTTGAGCTGGCTTTCTTCTTTTATATTCTTTTGATTTTCGCCAAGCCCGAATATCGTCCCCGTCTGTCCAAAGTCGCCATTGCCGCGGCTGTTTATTTGGGTGTCGTTAGTTTAAGCAGCGTCTTCGGCCTTGACTGGTACAGAAGTTTTTGGGGAGACGCCGAAAGAGGCGAGGGGATAATTCTTCTTTTGCATCTCGCCGTGTTTTTCGTGATGCTCGGCGGCGTGTTCAGGACGGCCAAGGACTGGCGCGGGTTTTTTTACGCCGCGATTTTTGTCGGTTTTCTTGAGAGCGCGTACGCGATAACGCAGTCCTTTATTCCGACGTTCGGTTTCAGAACCGGCATGGGCGAAAGGTTTGCCGGAACAGTGGGCAATCCTTCCTTTTTAGCCGCTTATTTGCTTTTCACTTTATTTTTGGCGCTGGGATTGTTTTTGGATTTGTTCCGCGTTCCATCTGTTTTATGGAAGAAAATAAGCGCCGGGATATTTTTGGGCATCGCGATTGTCTTAAACTTTTTCGTGGTTTTTAACACTCAAACAAGAGGCGCGCTTTTGGCGGCGTTGGGAGGATTCGCCTTTTTGGCCGTTTTTACCGGACTCACTTCAAAAAACGCGAAAATGAAAATCGTTTCTGCCGCGTTTGTTTTCTTTTTGCTCGCTTCGCCTGCCGCGGTTTGGTTCGGCAAGGACTGGAGCTTGGTGAAAAGCAACCCGACCTTGAATCGCATCGCGACCATCTCTCTTGAAGACATAACCACGGCCTCGCGGTTTGAGGTTTGGAAAACGAGCTGGAAGGGCTGGCAGGATAATTTTTTGCTGGGAGCCGGGTACGAAAATTTCAATCTGGTGTTTGATGCGTATTTTCCTCCGAAGGTTTTCCGCGACCAGGGATCCCAGCTTTGGTTTGACCGGGCTCATAATATTGTTTTTGACGTCGGGGTTACGAGCGGAATCATCGGCCTTCTGGCGTATTTTGCGATTTTCGCCATGGCCGGATACGCGCTGTGGCGTTATTGGTCATCTTCTCCCGCTGTCGTCGCGAGCGAAATGGAGCAACCCCGCTCTTTTTTCTCCGGACCGCTTTTTATAATTATTTTGGCGGTTTATTTTTTCCAGAATCTTTTCGTTTTTGACACCGTGAGTTCTCATTTGATGTTTGTCGCAATATTGGCAATGGCACATTTCGCGGAGCGGAGCAAGGCGCCGGCCGAGCCGATTTCGTCCAAAGTTCCGCGCTTAAGTTTCTTTTCCGTTTTCACGCTCGCGATCGTTATTTCTTTCGTCGTCTATTTCGTCAACGCCCGTTCGGTTCTGGCGAACTATTACGCGGCTTCGGCG
>Ga0209518_1000306_pt1 | contig 64675 bp, 112 predicted proteins | sample RifGroB1_FD_183993 | JGI IMG/M metagenome (GOLD analysis project Ga0209518, IMG submission 183993) | Groundwater microbial communities from Rifle, Colorado, USA - Groundwater B1 (SPAdes) (version 2) | ecosystem: Environmental > Aquatic > Deep subsurface > Groundwater | place: Rifle, Colorado... | reverse complement strand
GAGTCTTCGAGCATCCGGTGTCCTTATGGCGGATGGTTCCCCAATCGGCAATGCCGGGAGTTGCTATGTGTTCAAATTCGGCGCTCGCTACTACATGTATTACAACACTTCAGACAGGCATGTAACTGAGTACACGGGGTTTGAAAAATACGAGGGGCGAATAGCCATTGCTGATGCAGTTGAGGGGCCATACCATCACCCGACCTATTACGGCTACCCGGCCACTTTTCCCAATGGCCCATATGGAAATTATAATAGCGACATTACAATCCCGCTGGGGATTATTGAGGATGAAGCCCCGAACTGTTTGGCCTCACAGATTGGGTGTGTTTGGTACGATTCAAGCGATTCGTTATATCATGCCATTTTTGGGGCTGTGAATGCCGATAATGATTTCGGCTACGCACAGGCCACATGCCCTAATCCCGTTGGCCCGTGGACGCCTGATCTAGTTAACGTCGTTTACACCCATGGCGGCGAAAACTGGCAGATGATTTATGATTCAACGCGCAGCCTCTATTACTGGTTTGCAAACGACCTGATAGGAGGGGCTGCTCCTGTGGGGTGGATGAACTGTGCGACCATGTTCTGGGGGGCCGACCCATTCAATCCGGCAATCGAACAGAGACGCCGTGTTCTTCTTGCTCCGGGTATTGGTGCATGGGACAGTATCATCATTGGGGTTCCGTCCAATCTTGCCATTAAGGATGGGGAGGCGCACCTTGCCTATGATGGAAGGTCATTGGCTCCAACCCGCAACTTCACCGAGCCGGTTTTAGCCAATGGCTGGGATAACGTCTGGCCTTATGATGCACAGATGCACCGCGATGTTGGGCTTGCTTCGGCAACCTGGCCCTTCAATTGGGGACATGCAATCGAATGTACTATAGCACAGACGCTGACGCTGGAAGATGAGTTCACTGAGGGAATGCTGGCTGTGCAGGTTACGGCCATGCTTGGTCAGGCGAGCGGCTTCATGGCAGGCATTACAGATGGAGTCAATACATATGCTTTTGAATTTGGCAGTTCTTCACCCTATCTCAAATTTAATAAGAACGGGGTTGTCACTACGACTACCTTTAATTTCAATGCAGAAATTAAACCCATAGAATTCACTTTTGTCCGAGATGGGGCAAGTTTTGTTGCCTTTTACATGGGCAACAGAATTGCCAACTTCACTGGCCCTGCCACGGCTGTGCAACTCACGACAAAAATGGATGGCTATATCACACAGATTGAGTTTGCAGAAGCACCGCTTGGTATAATAAACCCACCAGTTACATTTATAGGCGGATATGCAACCGGCGGGAAGCTTGCTATCCCAGCCTATAATGAACAATCTGTTGCATGGAAAATGGTTAAGGTTTTTGCACACAATGTCAGTTGGAAATTATTTAAGGCTATTACTAAGGATACAGCATGGAAACTCCGCAAGGGATTGACTAAAAACACCGTCTGGAAGTTATTTAAAAGCACAAATAGACAAGCCACGTGGAAAGTTAAACTCGGTATAGCAAAACAAACAACCTGGAAATTATTTAAAAATCCAAGTATTAACACCAATTGGCAAGTACTTGTTGGAAGCACGGTTGCAGTAAATACTGCTTGGAAGATTGCAACTGGGTTGAGCAAGATTGCTAGTTGGCGAGTTTTCAAACCAGTCAGCAAACAAACCAGTTGGAAACTGTTTAAGAATCTGAATAAAGTTTCTAGTTGGAAGTTGTTTAAAGAAAACACCAAAGACTCTGCTTGGAAATTGTTTGCAGAGTTAAGCGAATCTGCTGAGTGGAAGATTTACAAAGAACAAACCCAAGATTCTGCTTGGGTGATATTTGTCGCAGGACTTGAAGCAATAGATACTTCTTGGAAAATCCAAGTAGGGATAGAGAAAGCAAGTGCTTGGAAATTGTTTGCTTCTGGGAATGAAGATTCTGAATGGAAGGTTTTTGCACTAAGTAATCTGTCAGCGTCTACTTCTTGGAAGATATTTAAAACAGTAAGTAAAGATAGTAACTGGAAGATTCTCAGCAAAGAAGAAGCGCAGTCAGCTTGGGCGGTTATTTCTACAGTTATTGCAGTTAGTCCTTTAGAGACTTTCACTACAAAAACCCATACCATGTTGTTTAACACCAAAACCAGAACATTTGTGATTCTGGCAAAAACCAAGTAAGGAGATAAGATATGGCAGCGACGTTGGAACTGAGATACACTGGTGGGGCGAGCAACAGCAATGCAAATGCTTCGTTGGGAGGAGTTAGAAGTTCAGTGGCTTTGAGTTCTACTCCGTTGAATAACTTGTTTGATGATGTGAGTGCAGTGGAATCTGCTGCAGGGGATACTGAGTACCGGGCGTTGGATTTGTACAATTCAGGGGATGCAGCGGCTACTTCGGTAACTGTTTACCTGGACCCTGATACTTCAAGCGCGGATACTCGGCTTGACCTCGGGCCTAATGCACTTGAGAGTTCTTTGTCTGTGGCTAATGAATCTACCGCTCCTGCCGCGATTGTATTTGCTACTTATAACACCTCCAGCAGAATGTCTGTGCCTGATATTCCTGCAGGTCAAGGTTATCGGATTTGGTTTAAGCGGGTAGTTAATGCTGGCGCGGCTAATACTTCCGCTGATACCGCTACTATCAAATGGGAATACGCATAAGGAGCAGTATGATGGATTTTCTTGGGGCGAGCATTGAACTTAGAGCAGGAATGGATAACTGGGGACCGTATAAGTTTCTGTTTCCCCAAGCTACTTCTGCCGGGAATGATGGTACTCTGCCGCAAGGGGATAATATTCAATCTGCAGTGGTTAAGGCTTATGTAGGGGAAATAATCCCTACGTCTGACTTAACTGCTGTGGTTGATATTTCTTCTTATGTGGTGGATGAGGATTACACCATCCAGACTTCTACGGATTATGTTTTGTGCAAATTTAAATACCCAGGAATTGGGTACAAAGGTGCTAGCATGACTCTGGCATTTGAACTTACCTTGGCCTCTGGTGCAAAGAATACTTATTACTTCTTTCCAGTTAAGATTGCATAGGGGGTTTAGCAATGACTTGTGGGGATTTGGATTGTCTTAGGGACAAAGAACATAGAATCACTTCCTTAGAGGTAGTGACTAAAGCTATGGCTGGTGATATTAAGACAGTTAAGGACCAAGTTAAAATATTAGCAGATAACATGGGGGCTATTAAGTGGGCAGCTATTGGCGCATCTGCGTTTTATATCGCAGATAAAATTGGGTTTATTAAATTCGTCAGTAATGTTGTACTGAGATAGGAGAAGATAATGTCTCCAACACAGTATATGACAAAAGAAGAGATAAGAAATATCCCGTTAAGTGATTATCCGCTGCTAATGCTTAGTGATAACATGGAGAGTCTTGTGAGCGCTAGGATTAAGGATGTTACTAATGGGAGTTATAATCATCTAATGTGGTTAGTGCGGCCTGGAGTATTGGTTACTCAGGATTGGATGTTAAAAGAGACTTCATTGGAGGATTATCTTAAGAAGCACAGGCTTAAACTTTGGACAAGTAGATGTTGGAGTCCAGCAGTTAAGTTGGTTATTAAGAATAAACTTTCAGAAGCAATTAAACAACCTTGGTATAAGAGAATCTATGACCCGTTACAGATATTGGGGTTGAGGTTTAAATTACCTTGGTTGCAACTTCCTGGCGGGCCTGAGATTTGCAGCGATCAAGCAAAGTATTTAAAGTATGCAGATACAAAGTATGATTTGGAGCATCCATCTCCAGAGGATGTTAATAGGTACTTACAGGAATATCCAAAGAAATATCAGGTTTATGGAAGATATGCCCCAGATTGAATAAATAAAGCCCCTAGAGTTAAAGCTAGGGGCTTTGGTTTATCTGCAATAGTTATTGCTTAGTTTCTGATACCGCACATTACTTCTTGGATTTTCAACTCAAGTTCTCTGGTTGCTTTGATGTCGTCTAGAGCATCATGGAAGTTTCCGCCGATACCAAACCATTCAGCGATTGTGCTTAGTTTGTTGTTAGGGGTTTTGGTATTGGTTGCTCTACGCCAAGTTGCTACGGAAGACATTACATCAAGTTTCGCACTGTTGACATAGGAGTACCAGTAGTTATTTCCATTGCGTTTAAACCAGTGGTTTACAAAACCATCATCAAATTGAACGTTGTAACCAGCGAGAATGAATTTGTCTTCTTTGTTGAATTTATTAATGTACTTGTCAAGGACATTAATAAATGCACAATATTGGCTGTTTGACGATGGATAAGTCCTAAGTTCCTCTGGAGTTATCTTGTTTACTTGCATAGCCTTGTCGTCGATGATTGCAGTAGGGCAAGGCTGCATTCTGAAATTGAAGGTTTCTACTACCTCTCCGCCAATTTCTATCATCCCACCTAGTTGAATAATACCATGCTTATATGGCACTAAACCTGTTGTTTCGCAGTCAAGCCACAATGTCTTCACACTCATTTCTTTATCTTCCCTTTCTCTTCTGCTTCCAGAAGTCTGATGATACGATGTTCCCAAGCGTCGATTATTTCTTTCTTGCGGGTTACGGAGATTTGACGCCATACGACTCCGAAACCAGTCCGGCTGTTGATGTCAGTTGAGATTTCGTTGATGATTGATACGGCCAGTTCTTTGTTGGTCACTAGATGCTCCTTTAAAAATGTTCCTCGGTTGATAGATAATCTTCGTAACGATGATGACGAAGGAATTTTACTAACATACTTTCAGTTGCAATACATGGTGTTTCATATTGTTTTCTCGCAAGAACACAAGATGCACACTTTTTCTTGGTGTTGATGATACATGGGCTGCAGTTGTGGTTAGTAAGAGCCATTTAGCCTCCACATGACTTGAAGCCACAGTTCTGGCAAGTGGAGCAACTACCTTCTTTAATCATGGTATTGAACTTTCCGCAGTCTGGGCATTTTATCATGGTTGGAATGGTCGGGTTATATTCTTCCTTAGTAAGCACATGATTAATCATGATTTTACTAAGAGCATCAGGGATGGAAGTAACAAGTCCGTATTTGGTATGGATGCTTTCGCTGCCAACAATCCCTTCAAGTTGTTCCACAATGACTTTTGGAGGTACATTACAACGCAGTAGTATACTACAAAGCCTACTAATCGCTTCTGCCTTAGCTGCTTCACTCGCGCCGCTTTTACCTAGTTGGCAGATGACTTCAAATGGCTTCCCATCTTTATAATTCACCGTTACCAACATCGGCCCAAAGCCAGTCTTGATTTCATAGGTGATACCGCTAAGTGCTTCGGGCCTAGGTTCTGGTAGGATTTCTGTTGCAATGGTAAAGCCTTTAGAATCCTTCCCTGAGATTACTTGATTCTCCAAGCAACCATCACGGTAGACGGTCACTCCTTTACAGCCAAGAATAAACGCTTCACGGTAGACTTTCTCAACGTCTTGTTTTGTTGCGTCATGAGGAAGATTTGCTGTTTTACTAACCCCGCTGCAAATATACTTCTGGAATGTTGCTTGGATATAGACATGTGTATCTACGTCGATATCGGCAAGTTCTTGAAAGTAATGTGGCATGTCACATTTAGGGAACTTTTCTTTATAGGCTGCATACAAAGGATGGGTATGGACAATCTCCATATCAACTCTACGTTCTGTTTGTTCAAAATGAAAAATAGGTTCAATCCCGCTGGAGCAATTAGCAATGATGCTAAGCGTTCCTGTTGGCGCGATGGTTGTAAGTGTGCTATTTGCCGGTTTGTAATCGCTAGGCTTAATCTTCAGTCTCTTGAGAGATTCCTTAATATGTCCCGGCATTTTGTATTCTGATTTGAACAAAGGAAACACGCCTTCTTTGGTTCCTAGCTCGTGGGTTGCTTTAACACAAGTATCCAAGATGCACTGAGCAATGTTCCCTGCAACTTCTTGAGCGTCTTGGGAAGTATACGGGATACGCATCTTGATAAGCATGTCAGCGAAACCCATTACGCCGAGGCCGATTTTACGAGAAGCGTTAACGCGTTCAGCTATCTTCTTGTTAGGGTATTCGCTCTTAGTCATCATGCGATTGAGAAGCAAAACGCCAATACGAGTTATCTTTTTTAGTTTGTCGTAGTCGATGCCGTAGTCTTTGATAACTTCTGCTAGATTGATGCTTCCAAGCCCGCATGCTTCTCCAGGCGCTAATGGTTGTTCTCCGCACTGCCCTGTCATCATACCATTAAACACACCAGTATGATTAAATGGCTCAGTAAAACAATAAACAACATCAGCGATACCAGAAGTTTCGACAGATTTTACATATATTGCTCTGGCCGAGCTTCTATTAGGTTTGGCATCTACAGCCACTCTATTTGTAGCCAAGCCTAATTCACGTAACTTCATCACATTGTAAGCACTTATTACCAGCCGAAAACAATCCTGAGTATTATATTCTTTATGCCCTCCTTTGCCATTAGGCATTGATTTACTTCCACCAGAAGTGCCGATAGATACTGAACAATTAATGCCAAGAGTATGGAGCATGTATTTTACTTTGGTAATGAAGGTATTATCATTAGACCAAAGAGCTATACTTCCTCCTTTGTCGTTGAGAGTACCATCAGAATCAATTAGCCCAGCCAGATAATCTAACCTGGTTTGTATTGAATAATTAGTGTCTGGTACAAATTGTTTATCAAACACGCTAGGACGCATCTTAACAAACAACCGGTCATTTGCGCATTCATTGTACGTAGCGTATTCCAAATGGTCCAACAAAGCTATTTTGTCTCCATAAAGCCAGATAGAATTCCTGTCTCTAGTAGTTTCTTGCGAACCATCTCCACAAAAGAAACCCGTAGTGTAAGCATAAGACCTTGGCAGCGTAGTATTGCCCTCAATTACCGGATAATTCCATTTGATTAATTTATCCCCAATTTGCAAATCCTTGGCTGCGACAGTTCCTTTCCAAGCAATGAATTTATGATATTCTGTGCATGTGAGTTTGTTACCATCGCTTAGCTCCACAGTTACCATCTTCTGGTTTGTTCCTGTTATCTGCGGAGTAACTTTAGAAAATCTATAACCATTCCAAATATTAACTGGTTTACCAACAAGCTCATCAATGCGAATGTATCCATTATCAGTTAATACTAAGGTATCTCCAGAAACACAAGGATTAGTAGCTTCGATTATACTACTAACTCCGGTCAGGGGATTGTGCTCGTTGATTCGGTCGATAAACAGTACACCTGGGTCTGCTGAATTCCAAGCGTTATCTACTATCGCATCCCAGATGGTCTTAGCACTGATAGAAGTCTTCTCTTTGGTTTTGGGATTAACCAAAGTAAACTCATTACCTTTGAGCTTAGCTTCCATGAATTCATCAGTGATTGCTACTGAGATGTTAAAGTTCTGTAGTGCATTCTTCCCGCGTTTACAATTAACAAAGTCTAGGATATCAGGATGGTCAACACGGAGAACTCCCATATTCGCACCCCTACGAACTCCGCCTTGCTTGATGCCATCCGTGGAAGCATCAAAGACTTTCATGAAACTAACCGGGCCAGAAGCAACGCCACCAGTTGAGGCTACGTTGGAATCTTTCGGGCGGATTTTACTAAAATTGAAACCCGTACCTCCGCCGGTTTTGTGAATCAATGCGGTTTCTTTGATGGTGTCATAGATGTCTTCGATAGAATCTTCTACGCTTAAAACAAAGCAAGCACTGAGTTGATTCTTACGTCCTTTAGCTCCTGCATTTACCAAGCAAGGACTATTAGGCAAAAACAAAAGATTATTCATCACCCAGAATAAGTCTTTTTCTTCTTCTTCGGAATTTGCAAGATGCTTTGCAACCCTATGGCACATTCCATCGAAATCTTCGATACAGTTGCCAGTAGCATCTTTTGCAAAGATTCGGAGCTTAGCAACTGTTTCAGCACGGTCAGTTAACTTCATTAATAAATCTCCCGGATTTCAATATTGAGATGTTTGCAAAGAGCTTTAAGGATATCTTCAGGAGTTACATCCGAGCCACCGTAACAATGAGCTTTCTCGAAGTCATCTAGGATAACTACATCGTCTAAAGTTACTTTAGCCCCATAGGAATACGAATATCCGCAAGTTTCACAATCATGGGAATCTTCTAGCCATTTAATTACCAGTTTCATCAATAGGCTCCTCGAAGAGTTTAACGTCGCAAGAAAGAGAACAACTTGGGAGTTCAAGTTCGGTGTTTACGCGTTTAGTGGGTTTGGAACAACAGAAACATGGCTCAACGTCGTTTAGATATAGGATGCTCATTTAGTAAGTCCTTTGTTAATTGAATCCTCAATGCCCGTTTTAATTTTATTCAAATCAATGGTATCTGAGGCTGTGGAACTGACAAATTTTATATTATCTGTGGTATAAGTTACTATTGGATAATTAGGATACCAAGTTGGATAATAAGTAACTCCAAACAATTCATCAAGTTTAAGTTTCAACTCTCTAGCTTCTGTTTTACTCAAGGTTATCTTGCGCCCTGTGGATAATTCGATTTGGATACTATTTATCTTCGCCATCTACCACCTCGGTTTCGATAGGGTTATAGTAGTTAAAGCGTTGAGCTATTTCATCAAATTCAGCCATAGCTTGTTGCAACTCTTTAAAGGCTTGTTCAGTTTTACTAAATGCAGATTTAAGTTTATCTACATCCGCTATAGCATGATCCGCTAGTTTAATCCTTACTTGGAATGTATCTATATATTTAGACATAACGTGAAAACATCTCCTTTCCTTTGTTAGTTATCATAATAGTTTCCTTTTTGTCTGCAATGAATCGTTTAATATACCCTACAGTCTCAAGTGTTTTTATCTGGTTGTCGAAGTCTGATTGCTCGATGTCTTTCATAAAATACTGAAGGAGTTGAGAATATTCACAATCTCCTACTTCGTGGATTGCCGCGAGGATCTTAATGTACAAATCAGCAAATTTGTTAGCTCCTGCGCCAATATACAGAAACTTCATATTATGCTCAACTTGTTTTAAGAGATGCACCGCGTAGTTAAAATCATCCTCATTGATAACTCTTCTGAGTTCACTAGCTGCAACTAACATTGATGTTTTGATTACATGCAAGTCCTTTCTGCTGGAGAATTCTTTGTTAACTGCTTTTGCTGCACCTACGACCATTTCTTCTCCGAACCATTGTTCAAAATGTTGAACGGCTTTTGGAGTCCAGGTAACTTCGCCATAGAGCTTGCTCATTTCCCGAAATCGTTCTACCATCCGAAGCCTTGAGATTTCCTGTTCTTCAGAGGGCATACAAAAAGGAGAAACTGGTTTTACGTTGTCATCGTAGACAATTATCGCACGAGACATAAATCCACCGGCAATACCTTCTCGGATAATTCTGGCGCTGAAAGTATCCGTTGTTGCACAAGTAGCGATATTTAAACATGGGTTTTTGATAATACATTCCCCCATGTTTTTAGTTTTGTATTCGTATTTGTTGACACTAAAGACGTTGGTTAGGAATTCGACCATTGATGGACCACTAGAGAGCAAAGATACAAGTTCATCAGCGATGACGGTTAGTGGTGAGCTACTATGTAGTTTTCCGCCACCCATATCCTCGACGCCATAAGCATCATGGAGAGCAATCATCAAGGCTTGCGGAGTTAGTGAATCAAAAGAGAACTTAGTTTCAAGTTCTGCTTGCTTTAGGGTTTCATAAGCTAGACTGATGGAGGTTGATTTCTTTCCAACTCCAGGCAAGCTAACAAGAACCATATACATATTTGGATAAGCGTTGAAGTAATTACATTTAACCCAAAGCTTTTTTCCTACTGCCGCGGAGATCATACTGAGAATCGACCAAGTATGAAAACTCTTTGGGGCAGAGTTACAGGAAGTGAATTTCAAATACTCATCAATAATCATGTTATTTGCCTAAGAGGTTTTTGGCAACATCCAAATGAGAGTCGATAACATCAACTGCCGGGCCGGAGAATTCTTTGAAGATAAGTTGCTCCAACACACGGTTTATTGCTTCTGGGTTTCCTTTGGCTACGATATCGTAAAGGAACTCAGGGAGATAGATATAGCAATGCTTCTTTTTTAACAGCTTTGAACTTAGTAGGCACAATGGCGCTAATTCATCAAACTCATAAACATCGAGTAATGATGGATGGAGTTTGATTATCTGCATCAAGCCTTCTGGGTCGAAGCCATTTTGCAATAAAAATAGTTTAAAAGTGTCCTCTTTTTGCATCCAAGTAAGACCTCCGATAATGGGTAAGTACCTCGCGGCAGAGTTTGTGGTAGGATTCAAGGGAAGAATCATTGGTGATGGTCATACAAAAACCTGGGTAGTTATCAAGTTGGACTTCACCAATATGGGTAGAGTTACTAAATGCAGGAATACGGTTGACTCTAAGGACATAACCATCACATATCCGAATCATATCCGCTTCGTTGGTGTAGCGAACGTCATCAATAACCACAAAATCAGAGTCTTCTATTTCAGCAAAGAGTTTGTGGACCCAGTAGTTGGAGTTGATTGCGCGTTTCCATTCAGCCCAGAATTGGAGAAGTTCGCGGCCAGAGGTTAATTGAATAAGGTCCGATGTTTCACTAACTCCATAAGACTTGAATCCATGTTTTTGCATTTCCAGAGTCACACAAGACATAGGAATTCTGATGTTTCTTTCGGCTTTATGATCTTGATGCCCCCAAAGAGAAGCATCGCTATGAGCTATCTGCCATTGATGCAAATAACCATCTACTTCTTTCTTTAGTTCTCCCGCAAAGTTAACCACTGTTGCGTTGAACTCACTCTCTGCCAACCTAGCAAACTCAGTCTTGCCTGAGCCTATACGTCCGCTTACTCCGATAATCAAAGCAGTTCTCCTTGTGAAGTATAGTTAATTATACCAATTAAACCCGTAGTTATCAAGACAGAAAATACTTAGGTTGACAGAATTATTTAAACAACATTAAGCAGGCAGATGTTTGCTTAGATCGTCTAAGTGATACCAATCATACCCTGCCTCAAAATCTACTCCGATAGTAAATGTTTCGCCACGTACTGTTAATGGAACAGCCATACATCCTCTAATCTCATCAATCAAATCCCAAGTTAAGTATGCTTTTGGCATTTGGAGTAGAATAGAGTCATGTACTTGCAGATTAACCCACACTGGCCTATTTCTAAATTGTTCATATAGATTAATCAATGCTTTGTTGGTCATATCACCGACTGTTGATTGTGGATAAAACGCAGTAGCGGCATTAAGTAACGCATCGTTCCAGAAACCAAAATATGTTATCTTTCTCCCAAAAGCATTAGCTATTGTCATATCTCTACGTAATTGCTCTTCTACCCATTTGTGGTATACATTCTTGATGTTTGGGTAGCTTCTGTCATATTTGTCTAACAAATCTTGGCAATCTGACTTAGATAGATTGAATCCCTCCCGTAGCATCACCTTTTGAAGCAAGAAAGCTGTCATTCGGTAGTTTCTTGCGTGGCTTACCTTTTTGCCGATTTGTCTGTCAGCATAATCTGCTTTAGTAACTGGGCGGCCTAGGAAGTTAGAAGCGTTTGTACTGTGAAAATCTGGCCCACGTAATGCATCAAGCATCTTTTGGTCTTGGGCCATGTATGCCACCAACCAACTCTCGGCCTTACCGTAATCAACTTGGAGGAATATATTTCCCTCATCGGGGATATAAATCTGTCGTACAATCTTAGGTTGATTCTGCAAGTTCGTGCCAGTTCCAGTAATACTCTTACTAGATGCTAATCGTCCTGTTTCTGTGCCTGCTGGTTTGAGTGTTGTTCTAACGCGCCCGTCTTCACCAACTTTTACTTTGTAGAAAGAATACTCCTTTATTAGTTTGCGATAAATTGCAATAGGCTTAATTAGCACTGGGTTATATGGAATCAAGCTAATCAAAGCATCAACATCAACAGTAATTTTACCTTTCTTTACTCGCTTGGGATATTTGAGTCTATCATAAAGATACTCTTGTAGTTGCTGGGATGAGTTGGGATTAATATCGTAGCCAACAAGAGTTTGAATATATAATTTCCATTTACGAATAATTTCACTAATTTGCTCTGACAACTCTTCAATCTTTGCTGGGTCTACTTTGATTCCAATACATTCAGCAGTAATCAAAGGATAAGTCAATGCCATTTCTTGGGCAAAGGTTGCTTCAGTTCCTCGGACTTTCAACAAATCCTTTTCTACTAATGCAATAGCAAGAGTATTAGCAGCATCGCGGCCATTGTATCGGTAAAATGCCTCCCAGTCAAAGTTTGCATTACTTTGTGCTGAAAAATCAATCTTTGCCATCATAGTCCTCCGGGAAATTCAAATAAGCAAATTCGCCATGTAATTCTATAGCTTTAATATCATAAGCTCTTGCTGCTTCAATTTCAGAATTATAACTACCTATATAATAAGACTTTCCTTTGTAAATAAATGCACACCAGGAATATCCATTATAGTGAACACCTTTGTATTTAGATTGTCTATTACCACAATTGGGCTTATTACAGTTATTTTGCCCAGCAGTACATATTCGCAGATTTGATTTTCTGTTATCTAATGTATTCCTGTTCGCATGGTCAATATACATTTCCCTAGGTTTTCTCATAATATAATCAGCTAGGGTTAGACCATCCTGGGTCTTCACATATCCACCGCTTAAATACCATTTATATTTTCTGGCTCTTTGAGAATCATCTAAATCAATTAACGTCGATGCTATATGGTTGCCTTTAGCATCATAGAGCTTTATCTCAGCATGACTATCGTATTCCAAAATTTCGTTTGGGTCAAATTTAGTTCGTCGAATACCACCATAAATATATTTTTGCTGATAATGCTTGCTACATAATTGTTTAGCTAGTATATTTGATTCACAATTTTCCACTGAGCATTTAGCCATAAAAACTCCTACTTAAAATCATCTGAGTCATCACCTTTGTTCATTTTCCAGGGTTCGCAATTAGTAAACACAGACCCAAGAACACCAAGTCCTTTCGGGAGATTTGAATACATTGAGTGCATCGCTAGCATAGTATCGAATGCGAAATTATTAACTTGGATATTGTTGTAGTATGCAAGATATGTTATATCAAACGACCCATTCTGGGCTACCTTCTTGACTGGTGATTTAAGCACAGCATTAATAACCCTAATTGCTCTGGCATATTCACCGGAATGCATTTTGTTCAACGGAATTACATAAGCCTTATTTGTCTCTTTAGCGAATCCAATACAAGTTAATTCTTGCTTATTACACTCAATGTCGAAAGATAACATGCTGTCTGGATTATTTATGTACTCTTCGCTAAGAAACTCGTCCATAATTAATTGCAGATTATGGGTGACTATTACTTCTACTTTATTATACATTGGGTCTTTGGTATGCATATGCTCTTTTACTTTTGCTGCATCCCAGTGAGTTAATGGATTCCATTCTGGATTAGAGAAGAAGTTGCTATAATCCCAAATGCAAAGAACTTTGAAATCTCCCATAAGTGGTTTACAAATATAACCTCTATAGGAGTAATGGTCACTAAGGCCAGTTAGGAACTTAAATGGAAGTTCGCCAACAGCCAACACAATATTGGGATTGATTTTAACTATGTCTCTACGAGTTAGTTCCTGCCAGCAAAGTAGTTCATCTGGGCGGATTCTATCCAAAGTAGGGTGGCGTTCGGATACAAGCGACAAGTAACTACAATCATCTGGCAAAATCCCATTAGCACTCAAGAATGATTGGAACTTTTGCCCTGCTTTGCAGCTAAGAAGTTTGCGCTTAACATCATCCTCTGCGGTTGGGGTTCCAACTAGGATTGCTACCGGGGCAGATGGGTTTAGTTTGTTTTTTACCATTACTCGAAGTCTCCGCGAGGACGTAGGAAACGCGCCTCCTTAGGAATCCCTTTATCTGTGAGTTCCCTGTAGCAGAAGGTCACTTTAGAGCCTTTAGGGAAATGCTTTGCTTCAATCCAACCAGGACATCGAGTTTCTGGATTTTCGGCTGCCCAATCGAATGCAACTGCTTTGTTATATCTGGAAGGGCCTTCGCATATATGCAGAGTTCTTTCTTCACCCGTAAAGCCACTAAGCTCAAATCTTTTGCCTCTCCATTCAACAATCATTGCTCCCATGAGGCCAAGGAGTTTAGAGCCTTTATCTGTTTCACGCCCTGTGATGTATCCCACTACAACTGCTTCTGAATCCAACGAAGGCTTAAGTTTTACCATTGAATGAGCACGCCAAGGGACATAAGAAGCATAAGGGTCTCTGCAAATTAGGCCTTCCCCGCCAGATGATACAATCTCAGCCAGCATGGTATCAATATCATCAATCATGTGCATTGGGGTTTGCAGTACAAGTTCCATGTTTGGTTGGTAAATCCAAGTGTCTTGGAGATACTGGTAAACTTGAGCATAAGTCTTACACCCATGATGCGCAGGAGGTTCATTATTAGCGATAAAAAACTCTTGCATTCCTGAGATAGTTTTCTGGAAGTTAGTAATGTTAATTGTAGAATTATAAAGAACATCACACAAATTAGGCGAATCGAAGATGCAATACTTAACTTTCTGCCATTCGCTATCGATAGGAATATGCTTCGACGTGGCACTTCTAAGCGTCTGGTGTTTACCCCTCCCGGCGAAGAGTTCTCCGTCAAGTGGAATTCCTACCGGGAGTTGGTTTAGAAACCATTCAGGGGCGAAAATGGGTTTCCCATAACGACTCCATAAGCCCGTTGCCGTAAACTCTTTTTTATCTTTGAGAGTATTCGCCCAAGGTACTTCGGAGCAAAGCATACCTCTGGAGACCCTGCCATCCCAAAATGCTCTGCACCCATCAAGTTTCTCGGATACTAGCCAATTGGTGATGTTGTGTTTAGCAGGATTATAAGTAAAAGCCAGTTGCAGGAATTCTCTTTTCTTAGGCTTTGCCATTATTAAGCTCCCAAGATGATAAAGGTTTGTGCAATCGTTGAGTCAACAAATGTGTTATAAATAAAATCCAAATCAATACCAGCAATTTCATCTACATAAATATTGACATATGGTGGCTTGCTTGTACGATAACCTAGGATTTCAGTATACGCCACTACATTTTTATCTTTATAATAAAGATACATCATGGATTTATGTCTTAGCGTTGGCACTATAATGATATCCTTGGCTGTTGCATGATCTGCGATATAAGTTGATTTACCCACTGCCCGCCCAATATCTAATTTGACAGTACACATCTGTTTAGCATAAGCTATTGGTGAAAACATTGCACTACTAGGTCCGCATTTTCGGTTTGCTTTGTTTAAAGCTATAGCTTTATCTACTAGGTCTGCGAAATCATCAACTAGCATTATTCGCCTCCGATAGTTTCCATTGGTCAATAGTAACGATATTCATCCATTCTTGTTTGTGTTTGCAGAAGTTATCCCAAGTGAGTTTAGCATCGGGGACCAATAGCTTCTGCTGGACTCCAAACTGGATAATCCCACATCCCCAATCGGTATCGATTACAAACTGCTGGATACAATTAAGTTGCCGGAGACGTACCCATGCTTTCCAGACATCACCGGTCCAGGTGATTGATTGCCGAGGAGTAAGTTGGTGAAGCTCAGAAGTAGGTAAACAATCGTGGATGATTATGGTTCCTTGCATAGTAAGCACTTGTAGAGCATTTTGGACATCCTCTACTACTTGGTCTGCATGGTGTAGGCCGTCGATGAAAATACAATCAAAATATTCTTTGTTTGCCCGAAAGAATTGGTTAGATGTTGTCGGCCAAGTTGCTTTACAAGACGGTTCTGGGTCTACTCCGACTTTGTGATGGCAATTAATTGCTGCGAAGTTGGCTCCGTTGTCGATACCTATTTCGAGATACCGGGAGTAGTTGTGTTTGGAGATGTAGTGATTTATGATATCAGTTCTGGTTGAATTCATTTTGCACTCCATTGGATTATACTAAATGCAACGAGGCCAGCGTACAATACAAAAATTATAGTCTTAACCGTTGGCGTTATACGTCCTCTATAGTTGTCCCAAAAGTTAAGCCAACCCGCAGTTGTTCTGGACGCTTTCTGCAAATCTCTATAATCGTTTGGAGACATGCAACTTATCACCATACCCATGTGAAGAAAAGTGGCTGCTATAATAATACCAAAAACTAATAAAGCAGACTTAAGCACTGTGAATAAAATTACCATTCTCTTCCTCCAGGATTCTTTGGTAGATAGTTCCTTCTGATTGCAATAAGCCTTTGCGGTACAAATCAAGCGCGTTTACAGTCGTGCTAACAGCGTGTGAAATGTAATTAGAAGTGATAACCAGATTCGTTCTTCCCGCTACAAGTTGTTTGTGATGTATGAAATCGTCGCCATAAAAATAAACAAGTTCTTCTGGAATAGGAACCCAATCAGAAGTCTTTCCAAAAATAAACCACCCAAGAGAAAATGCTTTGTGTTCTTCAAAGTTGTATTCGATAGCAGTGGTCTGAGTATATAGTGCTGTCTTACTTATATATTGCTCAAGAGATTCGTGCTTAGTAAAACATCCAATAACTCCAGCGTCTTCAATCCACTTATGGGCAGAAACACAATCCCAAAGAACTTGCTCGTTGATTAAACAGTCATCATTTAGTAGCAGATAATAATCACCCTTTGCTCCTTGCATCCCAAGATTCCAAGCTGGGTTTACTCCGATGTTTTTACCAAGCTCATAAATGATTGCTTTAGAGCAATAGTATGGGAATATTTCATTACTGTTGTTGATGATGATAACTTCATCTACCAAAGGGCATTCTTCAAGGAGTTTCAAGTTATACTCAAAATAATCTGCTGAGGCTTTTAGCATTGTTGGGATGATAATGCTAATAGAAGCTTTTGTTGAGGCCAGAGTTGGTATAGTATATTGCATTGGCCTAGTAAGCATAACTGCAAGATGTTGCTTGCCATTAGATTCCAAATTGTCCCTAATCTGGATTCTCTCAAGAGGATTCGCTACTTGGTCAATCATCTTCATGGCTTCTTCGTGTTTTTCCGAGTCAGTGGTGTTAAGGTAAGCATTTGCAATGCTCTTGAAGTACCCAGGATGATTCGTCAGCTCGTAACATTTTGTTGCGTAGTATTCCCACTTAGGGGTTGTTCGGTAGGTTTTTGGGAGGAGGGAATGGAGTTTTGTATAGAGTTCGACTTCGGTGCATCCTGCCCCCAGCAGATACTCGTAGAAATACAGTGATAGCAACTTGTCTCTGGATTCATAGTATTCTCCGAGGATTTTGTAAGGCATGAGTTTGATGGAGGATTCTGCGTAGCGAACTGGTAGAACTCCAGCGTTGTGGAACTTGAGGCAGTTGAATGCACACCGAAGCATTCTGCCTTCGTCGGCTACAGAAGCAAAGTAAGAAGCAAGAGCGAGATAGGTTTCAGGGTGTTCGTATTCATCAGCGTAGTGGTCAGCAAAAGCAGTGAGTTCACTTCTGCAACCAAGTTCAATGAGACAAACAACCTGGAGGTTATACAAAGTTGCAGCGTAGGATTTATCTTCAGAGATTAATGCAATTCCTTTGTCTGAGAGTTCCAGAGCTTCTTGGAATTTACCGAGGCCGTAGTATTCCTGGCCAAGGTAATAACACAAATCCGGAGTTGGATTCTCAGTAAGTTCGGCTTCGAGCAAGGTTACGTTGCGAGTGCGTTTGTCTTTGGCTTCTCTAGCTTCTCCAAGATATCCATAATGATTCAAGTAACAATCATTGATAGATATTACTTCAAGCGGGATTGTTGATGCAAACTGCTCATGAACTCTGCCTTTGAAAGATACTTCTGGAATGTTAGGCGCGAAGCGCACAGGGACAGAAGTCATAGGAACTCCGGCGTCTGTATGGTTTTGTATGGTTATGGTGTAGAATGCTTGTTTGGTTAGTTCTGGCATTTCACCAATAAACTCTTCATCTGCGTCCATGAAGAAGATGAAATCGCCAGTTGCAAACCGCTTGGAGTAATTCCTTGCCGCTGCAAAGTCATCAATCCAAACAAAATCATTGACAATGATATTTTCGCGGCCATAATGTTTCATAAAAGCAATAATTTCTCTCGTTGTCTTATCTGTGCTTCCTGTGTCAATAACAATGATTTCATCCACCTTACCTGAAATAGAAGTTAACGCACGTTTGATATTCTTTTCTTCATCCTTAACTATCATACAACAAGAGATTTTCACTTAGGCCTCCTAACCCCTGGATATTCACTATCTTTGCTAAATAACAAAAACTCAAAATGAGTTCGTTCTTTATCTACCAAAGTATGTGGGCATATATTTGTTATCTCTGTGATGGTTGTGGTTTTACGTAACACTCTCAAAGGATGTTCGTAGACTTTAACCGGCCATCTATTTGTGAACCATTCAGGTGCGTATTCCCGTTTAAAATGCTGCCACCAAGAGGAAGGAATTTTTATGATATCTATTACTTCTTCTATAGTTTTTGTATCTGTTTTCTTGTGTTGTTTCGCAGCTAGATATACAGATAGTTTGTATATCATTTCTTCCAATACAGGTTCAATATAGGTTTCAATATTGCTTTGAATAGCAATGTTAGGTGGCAAAGCACGACTGTAGCAGAGCCTTGTAATTATTCCTTGGTGCTTGGTTATATACGCGGAATTCATATTCATATTAATCTTATCCTCCCTAAACTGGCTTCACCACTTTATCATCGGCATAAACTAAAATAGCTTCCATATTCAGCATTGACAAATCATCAATGCTAGGTGGCAGAAAGATAATAGCAAGCTTGCCCTTCCACACAAAATGAAGCTCATCGTTGTCATAAGCATAGAGTTTACCAAATTCCATTACTTCGCTACGACTGACAGGTTTACCTTCAAGAGCCTCTACTGCGTCTAGCATCTGCTCGTTACGAAAGTGAGTCATCTTATCAACAACTTTATACATCTGAATCGGTGCTTGTTTCATATCAAAACTCCACTCTTCTTGGCTTATTGATAAAATGCCAATCAGCAATACCACTGCCATCAACAGATTTCATTTTGCGATGACCACAATCCATACATTCGATATCTACTCGATCATTATTCATTGGCCTACCAATGTTAGTACTGCCGCATAAGCCACAGACAAATATAGTTTTAGGCCTGTCAATAAACATCAGCAAGTCTCCCTTCTAGTCATAGAAATAAAATTCGTGTAATCTTGGCACTGACCGGCAGATGAACAATCGCTACCAAAGATACAAAACGGGCCTTTGTTGGAGAAACAATCTTGGCAATAGTATACGTGGCCTTGGTAGAAGTTAGGATTGCTGCATTTAATACAACGCATGTAAGTTTCAAGTTTGCCATCAACAAACCGAATAACAGGAATTTCAGCGCGATAAAGCAAATCAAGCCCATCAACAACAGCAGGGATTCTTTTGTGATCCAAGACTACCATTGAAATCCCGGAAGCAATAATCATCTTGGATTCTTGCCGGATAGGGTATTCGGTGGTGTAGAGCGTTGCATTTTTGCATTTCCCAGACCATTTTGCAGCGGTTGCGATTGCAGTAGGGATAAGGTCTTGTTCAAGGTCAAAAGGATAAGGGTTGTGGTAATGACTGCTGATTACTGAGATTGTGTTATCTTCTGTTACAACCATCACTGCACCGCGATTATCAAAAGAACTATATGTCCGCAACAACGCCAGATAGGTTTCATGTGTCGTCATTTCTTCTTCCCTTTCCTCTCGTCGTAAGAAATGAACATCTTGATTACTGCTTCGCGTTCGGGAGTGATTTCGCCGGGGAGGATGATAACACGCATGACATCTACAAACTTAAACATCTTTAGTCCTTTCGCAAAGGTGTTGGAGGAATACTTCTAACTCAGCTTGCCTGGCTTTAGTTACTGCTTCAGACGCCCGCAACAAACACGCAGCCAATCCATCTTCATAACGGTGGTTAAATGTGCAAATTAATTGGGAGTTTATCCTAAGTTCGTAAGTGTTAATCCCGTAAGCTTTATCAGATAATCTTCGGATAGATAACATAAAAATCCTTTGGTAAAAATAGCCGGGGCTGGGCTAGGAGGGAGGAAACCCACTAGCAAACAGCAGGAGGAAGGGAACTATTTTACTAGTTGCCCCGGCGATTGCAACTCTTATACTCAATAGAAGCTAGGGATTTTACGCCCTAGCCTCCGGTGAGGGCAAGAACTACAAATTACTCTTTGAATTCATATCTTTTGATCACATTCTTATCCTTGCCATTGTAAGTTTCAACGTCAAGAACCGCAGTAACAACTTCCCCGATAAGGTCATCGGTGTCGAAATCGGAATCAATCTCCAAACCAGTAGCCATCGAGATAGCTTTAAGGGTAAAGAGTGCTTCGGGCACAAGGGAAACATTCTCAAAAACCATCTTACCGGTATATTCATCATCATTGATGATTTTGTACTGGACAACCAGCATGGGATTGCCAGCTTGGGAAACCTGATGTTTTACTTTGACGATTTCGAGTTCATAGGTTGCGGGCGGAACAGCAGAGAAATCGTTGACAACAACATCGTTCAGGGATTTGGGGAGAGAAATTACGGCCATTTGTTTTGCTCCTTTTTCGTTGAGTGTAATTAGGTAAGAGGTTATGTCTTGTTCGCTTTTGCCAATAACATAATGTAGTATTGATTTCGTCTATGCACCTCCTGAGGTTACTTGGATATAATTCTGGCAACTAATTGTAACGATGCCAGAACCTAGATGTCCTTTTTCTTGGGGCCACACATCGTGGATACCATTAATTCCACCTTGAATAAAATGCCTGTCGTTGCATTTATCTTTCTTGGTACAATCATAACATGGTGCGATCAGTGAGTATGACATTTTAACTCCTTTAGAACAATCCCGTAACATACGGGACAAGTTGGTTAAACGTTCCTGCGAAATACAATAGTGCAACCAGCAGAAACCAGTAGACTACGTTTTTGGGAGTGGATTTTAAAGCCTCCCAAAGTCCAAGGAGTATGAAGATTACTACGATTGATTGCGCCCAGAGCATTAGTCTACCTCATGGCCTTTCTTTATTGCTTGTTTGGTAAGTTCATTTCTTAGATAAACCAATCCGCAGTAACGACACACAAGCCATGAAAGCCGTTTTAATTTCACTGGAGAATGAGGTTCGTACTTTGGCATTATTTATCTCCAGTACCTTTGAGCTTCATAATGAGTTCGTAAGTTGGTTCCTCAATCCTTGCAGGAAGATTGATTCTGGATTTGCCCACAGTACGTCTAGTTGGCACTGTGTCGATACCGAAGATAGTTTTTCCCCTAGCTTCTCCTTTCCCTTGTTCGGCGAAACTGCGCCAAACTTCGTCAAAGTAATTCGGGATTTGTGTGGCAAGGTTCTTGGTTACTGTGTTGGGCATGAAGCTCATATATCCTTGCTCGTCATCCTTTTCAAAGGTCTCATGAGCGATCATAACCACGTTGCACTCACAGCCTTTAGTAGCTTCCAGGGTTGCTTCAATCAAAGCTCTAGCTGCCCCAAAATCCTGAATCCTAGCTTGTTTTACCTTCGCAGTTGTGAGGACATAATCCATAGTATAATTGCTAAGAAAACTAAGGCTGTCGATGACAAGGGTTTCTTCTTTGGTTAGTTTATTAGCCCATTTCTCAATCAATTCTTGGGCTTTGGTAAATGCGTCTTGGTTAGAGAACTTCTGCCCGACAAGTGAGATAAAGTCTGGGTCGGTAGTTGGGCGTCCATTGATGGTTACGTAATTAACTCCTTTCTTGCCTTTAAGAACCATCATCCCGCCATCAAGGTCAACGAAATGCGGGTTAGGGAATGTTCCTGCAAGGGTTGTTTTCTTAGTGCCCGCCGGACCGTAAATCAAAACCCTTAGTGCTTTCGTCTCCATGTTTTCTGTTTGTGCCACTTACTTCACCTCCTTAGACCAAAGGACTTTAGTTGGGTTAGTAACAATCACCGGATGCTCTCTGGCAAGGTCGGCTTCGACAATACGAACAGTGCAAGCACTCATAAAGCCGACAGAGATAGTAACACAAAGCCAAAAGATAGCATCAGCGAGGTTTTTGTTGATGTTCATTATGCTTTCTCCGGTTTAGAGGAAATTACAAAGAACTTCCCAGCTTCTTCGATAAGTTGATAGTCGTGGGTTGTGATGTCGAGTTCATGGGTGTCTACTATCTCGCTCCAGACGAGTTCAGTAGTTGTAGCAATCTGACGCATTAAAGAACTGTGGTGTGACATTGCTACTTTGAGAGTTAGCGAAGCTGCTGATTCTTCTTCTTGGAGTTCTCGGAGAGCAAGACCTTGGTTTTCAGTTATCTCGAATTTCATAAGCTTCCTCGTGGGAAATAACTTCTACTCGGATTACATTCCCTGGTTTTAGCGAGTGCTTCGGGCTAAACTCAGGAGCCAAGTGAGGGTCAACTAACTCCAGAATCAACCGGGAGCTTCCACAGGTTTTGGTTTCGGTTAGGCGTTTAATTTGCATTAGCATCGCTAAGGCTCCTAAGTTCCTCTTCATGCCACCAACCGCAGTCTGTGTGGTATAGATACCCTTCGTCGTTGGCAAGAATAAAGTTAACGATACTAAGCCCGATTGGGCATTTTACCATTGAGTTTACTTCAAACAAAGGTTTTGGTTTAGGATTCATTGGTGGGCTCCAAGTCACTCTCAATAACCCATGCAGCAAAGCCAGTAATATCGTACCAATTAGCATCTAGCTTAGCCGCACAACTTTCAATAACCCCTACCATTCCAGAAGCCTTGTGGTAAACCTCTTGCCCTAGGTCGAACATAAACACATGACTAAACATCTTCAATCTCCTTTGGTTTGTCATAAGGGCTTTTGTAATCTACGAACTCAGAGCTATTAAGTATAACTTCTTGCATTTCATTCTTAGCGCGGCAGACTTCAAAGAAGTTACAACGGTGGCCGTAGCGGTTGATGCAACTGGAGTAATTGTGGATGAAGAAATCTTTGTTATCAAGGTTAGCAATAATGCTTTTGCCAATCCTGTGAAGCTCACTAACAAATTGCTCAATGGTCGGGAGCAAAGGAAAGAACTGAATCTTGTTATCGTACTTTTTGCCAATTTGTACTGCGTCAATCAGGAATCCATCTAGTCTATCAAAGTATTCTCTCCCAACAAGGGAATAAAGCATTGCCTGGATAGACATTTCAAATTTACTGAAGAAGTTGTCATTGAGATAACTGCTTGTTACTTTGAGGTCGGTTATGTACTTCCTAACCCCTTGTTGTTGAATTCTGTCAATCATCCCTCGGATAGTGATGTCGTCTGCAATCTGGAGTTGGAAGTTTACTTCGATAGCAGGTTCACCATTAAGTTCAATGATTTCATAACCACCTTGGTCCCCGGTGTAGCGGATAAACGCTGGGAATACTTCGGGCATTACAGATTCATACTCTGGTTTTCTTTCTTTAATTGCTTCCGGGATTTCCCGTAGACCTATTTTGTCCTTGTAATGCAGTTCGTGACAAAAGTGAAAACAAGAACCTTTGTCCATTGCACCTGTAGAGTTTTTTGTTTTACGGTTGATATAGGTATAATACCAACGCCTATTGCATTCATAAAAGGTCGTTATTTGTGACGCGCTCAAATTTAACATAACTAGCCTCTTGGTTGTACTCAATAACATTCAGTAACGCAAATTCACCGAAATACTTAATAGCTGCTTGGTTGTATGCGTATGCCGCGGCTTTCTTACATTTGAATCTTCCTAAATTGTATACTTTTCCATCTTTACATATTGATACTTGAAACACATCTCCATTTTTGTATACGCCTTTGTATCCACTTATACTTCTTCCTCTTTGGTTCCATGAATTTTCCTTAGTGGTACAAATTCTTAAATTGCTTCTTCTATTATCTAGTGGACAACAATTTATATGATCTACTTTTTCTCCTCTTGCTGGCTTTAGCAAATAACGGTGTAGACTCCCCAGCCTGTCATTACGCACATAATTTTTGCTATCACAAGACCATTTTATATTTTTAATTAAATCCACATCGGAGTTGTCAATTATTGCTTCTGCTATTTTTATACCCTTATAGTTGTATAAAAATATATAGGCAATATCTCCATCTGACTTAATTTCATTAGGATCACGTTTTGCTGCAGGTAAGATTTTACCATAAATATGGAATTGCCTCCAGTGGCGTTTACAATACCCAAGAGCATAGGAATAATTTTTACAATTATCTACTGTGCATTCACCCATCCTGTTTCTTAGCCTCGGCTAATTTTTGTGCTTGATTAAATAAACCCTCTAATTGTTCCTCAGCTTTCGTTTTCTTTTTAGCCTTGGGTTTTTTATCTACTGGAGTTTTAACAATTACTGGGTATCGGCCCTTTTCTCGCAACTCCCTAGCGCGCTGAATTATCTCATCATCCGTTATTTCCTCGATAGGCCGAGTGAAGATATCTGAGTAGTCCATTATTTCGTGCTTTCTTTAATATCTTTCACTATATCTTTCGCGGCGTCAGCAACAGGCTTCACTCCAGCGTTTACAATATCTACAGCAACTTCTACTGGGGCAACTGCAATATCCACTACATTTTTGCCTAAATTCAACACAGAGTTCAAGAGCCCAAACATAGCTATCTCCTAATTTCTACTACATCATTCCCAAGATGAATGATGCTAAGTTGAAGGTTCTCACAAACTTGTTTCGCGGCAAGGTGACCGTCTAGGACAATAAACCTATCTCCGTCTTTGTATTCGTTATCTTGGATTGTACGAATGAATTCAAAAATGTTAAGTTTCGGGTAGACTTCCATGCCTCCATTGCGGTGAGAGATAACCAAGGTTCCATCTTCTGCGGCGGAAACTTTAACATTATTAAACCAATTCGCGCCTTTTAGATTATTCATATTCGCGTATCTTATAACATCCCTAACATAACTCGCGTCACTGATAGGACTGTTTGTTGTAATAACCACCGGCAGGGGTTTATCGAAGATAAAACACCACTTTTTGTATGCTCCAGCAGTTAAACCCCATCGGGTAGCCATCAGAAAGTCTCCATAGTTAGTGCTCCAAAGTAAGTGTTAATGCACTTAGATTTAGTAGATTTAAAATGTAGGCTTCTCACCTACTCGGAGGTTTTGCAGTACCTCTAACTGACCAGTTGCTAAGTTTGTGTGCCATAAAGGCTAAAAGCCAAGGCCGGAGAGCTAACTGGATTTAATATTCAAGAGCGGGTTAACTCTAGCCCGAGGAGCTTCGGGTCTTATATCCTCCGGACGCGCTAGCAGGTTTCTGTAAATTACTCCACGCTTCCCCTAACTCCTACTTCTCTTGAATTTGATAGTCCATCTTCGCATTTGGCGATTGATACGATGTTAATTCATCCTTTCAGTCGATGCACGACTAAAGACTATATTTCTTTATTACCCGTTCAGCGCCCCTTGGCCTTTTTTCTCCATCAGGAAGTTATAAGCGGCCTCAAGGTCTTCGTTCTTGTAGATACGGTGAGCTTCCAGAACCATCTCAACTTGGTCAGCTTCGACAAACTGAGTAATAAGTTCCTGGAAGTTCTTCATGGTGGGCTTTGCAGTACGAGCGCCCGGACGGTAGTTATCAACAAGAGCCTGAACGCTTTCCTGGGTAGCGCCATCCTTTTTGAAGTTCTCTCTAGCAACGCGCTCCATGTCCTGCTGGATGGAACGATTGAAGAGATTGAGAACACTACCTTCGCCATAGACACTAATAGCTTCCGAGAGATTATCACATACCGAGAAAACAAGAGTACCAAGGACTTCTTCACGAGTTCCAACTTCTTTAGTTACTTTCTGCACAAGTAAACTCCTTTCGAGGGTTTGGGAATTAGGCCGGTGGCCTGTTTTGACTGTAAGGCTATTGTCGCATCTGACCGGCCTAAAGTCAATATACAAAATCATTAAAATAGTTGCTTCAAGTTTGGACGGAAATTTCTACTAAGTGTTTCTAAAACTACCCGTGAAATCTTTTACTACAAGGCGCACAGTTTCTAACTCGGGCACAGTAAGTCTACGGGGGTAGAAGTTATGCTGGATGTATTCGCAAAGAACACTGTGTTCCCGTTTGTCGTTGACAACAAGGATATTAGCTTTGTCTACAGAAGGTCTTAAATTTCCACGGATATCCGCAGATAGGTAGACATTGCATTCTTTACTTATGAGCAATCTTGTTGATTGTTCGCGACGTTTTATCTCTCTCTGGGATAATTTATGCACAAAGAAGCTCCTTGGTTAGAAACCAAAAGATAAACATAGAAAATAAAGGGTACAGTAATGCCAAAGAAATTGGAATTACGTGCGGGTGTCCTCGGTGTAGAGGACAAATAGGTGGGAATTGGGGAGGGAGTTAAGGGATGTTTCGCGATTCACAATATCAACAGTCAAGGCTTTCATAATATAATCTCCTAGAAATAAATAATAAATCAGTAGTTAACCCAAACATGGCCACAAGAAATACAACCGTAAAGCACACGCCATTTAAATATTTCTGTGTTGCTTACAAATTCGTTTCCAGTTTTTTCATATCCTTCATCATGATTACCTGTATGGGAGGTACAGCCGCAATTTGGGCATTCAATAAATTGTATGCTCATTGTCTTTTTCCTCCTCTCTACATTCTTCACAAAGATTTATCAGCCCATAAAACCCGACAGAGCCACAAGTTGTTGTGATTTGGCGAAAAGATAACCCTCTAGGGTCGGTTACTTTTATGAGTTTGTTGCAACCGAGAGACATTGTTAGGCTCCTTTACTCAAAATCATACCAATGAATGGGACAAGTCCATGTGCCCATACAACTTTCTTCGAGGATGTTGTTACAGATTGGGCATTTTGGTGCTGAGGCATAAGCTAATTCAATAGCTTCGTCTAAATCATAGCCGCAATACCCTGTGTTATTAATTGCGACTGTGTATTTAGGCTTGTATTTATTTCCATGGACATCCGTGTATGTTGTGCTGTTGCTGAAAAGCTCTATATCGTTGTTGAGAATAAATTGATACTTTTCTGCATCAGTCATATTATTCTCCTTTTCTGTATTCAAAATACTTCTGGTCTTTGGTTTGGAGTGTTTCTAATGCTTCATCTCTTTGTTCTTCTGTTGCATATCTCTTCCATGTTCTCCATTCTCCCCAACTGGGGAATATTGGGCGGATGGATTTCCATTCGACAGTAAATGGTTTCTTGGCATTGCCTCGTTTCTTTTTATGGGGAGTTTGAGTGTAGCCGTCCATAGTTATTTTTCCTTCTGTCGAGATGAGCGACTAATCACCACACTCAAATAGACAGCTTGCTCCACATTTCGGACAAATAAGCCTATCACAGCACCCTTCAGAGCACATGCCATCGCCATCGTCTTTCCATTCCTCCCGTAGTGATAGTTCTTTACAGTAGCGACAATGCAATTTGTACTCAGGCATAGTTATTTTTCCTTTAAGAAATCATAAACTGCGTTGGCGAAGTTATCTGGGTTGATAAGTTCCTGAGGAAACACATCTTCATCGTTTACATAATACATTTTATCCAATTTCTCTTGCGCGAATTTCTGCCACCATTTTTGATTAATTGCCCACTCCCATAGTTTCCCGAAGCTGGGCCAAGTGGAGAAGTTAATAATTCTAACATTTACGGGCTCAATAAAAGCAATGTCTCCAGCATATCCTTTATTTTTATGTCTATTGGTGTAGCTTTCACAATCTTCTAAAGTCCCTCGAAATGCAATACTGCCGGCAGGGAATGGGTATGTAATGCCTACTTTGTAATTACCACTCGATTTAATTCCCATTGCTTCTGTTAGAAACTTATCTCGTTGTTGGTTCATGGCTTATCTCCTTCGCCGGGTGGGAGGGCGCCTCTGATTTTGCGGATTACTTCTTGCGTTGGCGAGGTTATACGAATTTTTCCAACCATTTAGCAAATTTTGAGTCAGTAGCAAAGAACAGCGAGCACGCCATCCAAAGAGTTGAACAAATAAAATACCTTACAAGTCTGAGAGGCCATAAGGCAGCATAGTAGATGTCCGTGCTCATGGGCTTACGCTGGTGTTCATCACATTCGAGGGAATTACCGCCAAAGAATCCGCCGCCTTTTACGACTCTATGATTTTCATACTCAGTGATATTTGTCCCCAGGTCTATGCGGGCAACTATCAAATATAGAACAAGAATGATAATAATGACCCAGTACATTTAGTGCTCCTTCTCTCGTTGGCGGGAGTTTAAAGTTAAACAAACTCCTTATAAATCTTCCCAAAATACTTCTTCCTAAGTCTCTCTGGATTAACTTTTAAGTGTTGACAAAGCCAAATGTAACTATATGGTCGCATTTCGTTAGAAATAAACCACCGACAGGAGCAGTTTTTGTTTTTTAGCGGCAAATCTAGGTCTTCTATTGCTTGTTCGAGAACTGCCCTTGCAATCATAAACGCTTCATCACGGAGTAGTAATCCTCTGATTGTTTGTTGTTGGATAAAGTCATAACTTTGTACTGGTTTTACTTCAATAGGTGGCAGGCGGTGCATAGCAAGAGTCTCCTAAGCAATAAGTGATAACACCATAACCGCTAAGTAACACCCAAGTATTGCTTTCAGCATCCCGGAGTCTAGGGTAAAGATCAAACAACCTCCGAGGATAAGGGTTAGGAAAAACCATCCGTTGAGTAGAGTGTCTATGCTGAATACTAGCTTCATAAGCGGCCTCATTAGTTGGTTTCCTTATTGACAAACTTGGCCCGTAGGGATTTAATTTCTGGCAATATACTAGCTTCTAACGCATACGCAATCTGTCTGGTTATCCCTGCTGTGAATGCAGCTCCAGCTGGGCGAATTGGAGATTCTCTGAGCCAGTCTATTAAGCTGGTGAATACTTCTGGTGTTAAGAGTTCTTTAGCGAGAGCGTCTAACTCTTTGCGTAATCTTAGGAGTTCTAGCGTACCTTGTCGATTTGCATGATTTAATTGTGTTACGCACGATTGACATACTACTGGCTCTTGGTAACAGTTTGGGCATCTCATCTCATTCCTCCAATCCAAATAAGTTTACCTTCTTTCTTCCCCATAACTTCGCCGCAGTGGGATTACCCATTAGGATATCTACTCTGTGGGAGAATCTGGGGTTCATGGTATCTTGAATCCTAAACACTCCTATGTTTTCGAGTATTACTACTTGGCCGTAAGTTAAACCAACTTCTGAGAGTAAGTCTCGACTAACTGCTAGTACTCCTATTCTCGACAAACTACCACTTGCGGTGTACCAAGGTTCTGAATCACATTCTTCCACAGAAGCAGAATATGCTGTTATTGCTACGTTGGTTGAAAGTATCGGGGCTTCAGAGGAAAACTCTGGCCCGAAGATTACTTCCAGGAGCTTATCTCTGTTGTCATGAGCTTTGGGCGATTCTGTAAATTGAGTGCATAGGTACAATGAACTGGATGCCCAAATGATACCAGAGGTTAACAACAAGATTGCTGTTATTCTTCGTAGACGTTTGGTGGATTTTGGGAGCATGGTTAGTCTCCTAAAGTGTCGTCATTGCATTCCGCTAAAGAACTCCTATAATCCGTGATAAACAATGATTTAATTGTATGTTGCACTTCTGGCCGTTTAAACGGCTTTTGTATCTCCCACCATTCAGAACCATCGTACTCCCCACGGTGTAGTTTGCAACCATCAGAGAATACAATAATTAAATCCATTGCAACTTCAGCAGAGCCATAGCCGTTGTCATAATTTCTGTTTGCTAATGTTTTAAATTCTTCCCAAGTACATTGATGCCCGCTGATTTCTGAACCGATAAAGATTATTTCCTCTGGAGTTCGACCACTGGATTTAATATCTTCGATAGTTTCTGCCAGTAAGTTTATCATAATTATTCTCCTTGGTATCCCAACATTGATAACACTTCTTTTTCTTCTTCGCTTAACTCTCCATTAACATACGCTAGTTGCATTTGCATTTGGTAACTTGTTCCCCAGGTTTGCATTTCTGCAACAAATGCTTTGAAGAACTTTACTTGAGCGATTGAATCTTCTTGCGCGAGCTTTGCACCTATGTATTCCCATGCCGTGTCTTGGAGTCCTAGTTTCATAGTTATTTCCCTCCCGGCGTTAAAGACATATAATAAGCTTGTTGCCCACATTCACTAACAACTTCAGCCCAGTCATTGTACATTGTAGCATTAGGCCCCGCTGGGAGATTATTTAAACATTCATTGAAAATCTCTCTACGAAGTTTTTGATTTACTTCCCATTTAGGTGAATTATCACAAGCGGTTAAAAGTAATGCAACTACGACAATTAGCTTTTTCATTACTTCTCTCTTTCTGCCAACATAGCATCGGCGGCGTAATAACATTCTGCCGTCAGTGATTCGTAAGTATGCAGCGTACCATCGTGCTGTCTCAAATTACCGCTACTAAAGAATCCCTGAAGCGCCATTGCTGCGAAATAATCTCGTAGGGTCATTCCGCCTTCTGTTTGCCAGATAGTTGTTTCTCCTGTGCTGTTGTTTTGGCTGATAATGGGAATTGGATAAGCTGGCCCGCCAGTTGGTTTAGTCATTAGTAGACTCCTTATATTCTCCTTCGTTATCCCATTCTGTTTTCCAATATTCTTCTAATTCCTTTGGAGTTCCTGTAAATATTGGTTCGTTATTAGAGCAATTTGGGCAAAAATAATCAATAACATCCACCTTCTCGCCGCAACAAGTTCCCCAACAAATCTGGAGTCTTTCAAAAGTTATTCCGCATTTATAACATTTCCACATGATGTTCTCCTTTACATCGGTCCTTGTTGCACAAACAACACCCCAGGGTAGTGCCTACAACGTGAACTAGGTTCCCATCTGCGGATAGGGTATTTATAAACTTCGCGTTGGGGTTTAGTTTCTGTTGACGGAAACCTAAATACCCTTTTTGCATTTTCCCAGAGATGATGTTTACGCATAAGAAACCTCCTAAATAAAAGTTGCAAACGTCAGTTATTTAATCCCACAAGCCGCTTTGAGTTTCTTGGTTGCTTCATCTAGACATTCTTGCACAAGTTTGGCGTTTACCAAAGACATATAATCTTTCTTAAATTTCGTCATTTCTTCCTCTACTGTTTTTATTACAATCTTTGTGAATGGATTTTGCTCCGAGGAATATGTTGTTTGTTTAAATTGACAAAGAGTTTCTAGTTTGTTTGCAATGTTGTTACGGATGGTAGTTGTAGCCAACGTCTTGCCATATCTATCCACTTCTGTAATCTCTGTGTCCACTTGCATTGCTACAATTTCGGCAACTTTATCCCCGATGATAGATTGCAATTGCGTTTCAATGCTTTGAGAGATTTTGGTAGTAAATTCCTTCTGCATCCACAAAGTAATAGAGCTAACAACTCGGTCGATTATTTCTTCTCTAAGAGTAGTTTCGTCGCCAAGAATGTCATTGGTGTTAATTGTGATTTGCATTTAATCCTCCACGATAAATTCGATACCATGAATCTTAAACTTAATAATGGTATCTAAGTTAACAAGCCGATAAGCTCCATCAGATGCTTTGGGGTTTTCTACTCCTTCTTTTAGAAACTCTTTGTATTTCTGAATATCCCATACAAGTACATAAGGATTATCCAACTTCGCCGGAGCTGGGCGTTTAGGGTTAGGTTTGGGAGGTTTTATCAAGCAAGTCATCTCCCGTAGTGTACCATCTTTTTTGGTAAATGTCACGTGAAAAATTCTACCTTTTGTGGAACGGAGATAAGGTAGGACTTTGTGGCGGTTGATGCCGACCATAGGATTACTCCTTTCTTAAGCAAAACTTCTCAGGGATTTTATCCAAGATTTTAAGGAAGTTAATTATGGTTGTGCGTTTGCACAGAGCTTTGATGGCACAATGGATAATTACATAACCATCTTCTACTTCGATGAAGTAATCTTCTGTAGTATGCTCGATTATTTCATAAAACCCTGGGCCTTCGGAAAAGAGGAATTTAGTTACACCTACACAGATGTAATCACTATGCTCAAAGGTTTTTTCTCTGGCATCTTTCATCACGCCAGCTTTAGTTAATCCTACAATAGCCCCAGAGTAGACCTGTGTTTTTACATATACCCTCGCCATGTTCAATCCTCCACGATGATAGTAATACTTCCACAATTACTCTCTACATCCCCAAGGAGTTCTTGAAGCATAGTTACAGCAGTCTGGCCGATTTCATCGACAAGGGTTTTACGGGAGTAGATATTAGTTTCTTCTTTGGCAGATACGTTGTAGCTTCCGTCGAGCATTGCAACAGAGAATGTAAATTCGCGGGTCATGGCTAGTTCTCCTCATAAGGTTTAAGATAACGAAAAGGGATGTACCAATTCCAACCAGGGTCTTTTTGTAATAACAAATTGGTGCACGCGTCTTTCAAGCGTGCTTAATGCAGCTATTTCACCTTTTGCATTAAGTAATCCCCAAGTTGGGACGTTATGCGTAATAATAAACTTATCCCCTACTTTTGCATCTTTGGGAGTTTTCATTTGTTATTTCCTTCCTCCGGTTCCCAGTTGCATTTCGTTTCTGCTTCGCCGACATTGATTATGCACTCTTCACAGATTTCCTCATAAGTTTTATACTTGTTGTCGTAGTGTTTACAATTATAGCAAAAATGCTCCGCGTGGGATTTTTCTTTTTTAGATTTAGCGCAAGCCATGACTATTCTCCTTTCTCTAGTTGTTTATCTCTCCAACATTCATAAGCATAATCATCTGAGGCTTCTTTTCTGGATTGCAACAAAGCTTCTGCGATAGAATCCGCAAGATCTTCGTACTTCGGCCAGAGGTCATAAAGATCAACCAAGTTAGCTCCTGCTTCGACAAGGATGATTGAGTTGATTTCAATAGACTCCGGTGCATCAGGCTCAAGAGCAAGCCCGGTGCCTGGTTCTCTTGCTCCATAGTAAGGTTTGGTGTAAGAGAATTCTACCTCAAAAGTAAATCCTCGGAGGGTGATTGATTGTGTTGTCATGATTAATTCTCCTTTCTGGCTTCAAGTTCTTTGTTAATCTCAACTACCATGAACTTCATTAGTTTTGTGCGTTTATCTAATTGTTCTCCTACCCAGTGATTTTCGCATGTATAATAACCCAATATAGGGAAATTTCCACTTCCTGATTCATTATCTGGCCAATAGGCAGATAATTCTGCCACTAAATCATAAGCATCATCACAGCAAGTTATGCAGTATTCTTGCAAGTTCCCACAAATACCGCAAAATTTATATTCGATATTCCCAGCCAACATATCTCCTAACCCATTACGAAAAACAATTAAGTCTTTTGAAGTCCATTTGTCTAACATAATTAATTCTCCTCAATAATGTACCATTTGTAATAACCGCAAACAGAGCATCGACCATTGTCATAATCATCAGGTTTCAATGAATCAGGCAAACAATGGATTTTCCCATCATCTACCATCCAAGGTTTCCATTTGTGTCCTTCGTCGCACTCACAAAAGAGTTCCCGAGTTACTCCGTCTTTGCAAAGAATTATATCGCTCATTAGTTAACCTCCAATAATTTGATAAATAATTTTTCTGTTATAGCTTAAACGCAGATTTATGCAATCTACATGCAATACTGTGGCTTCTTCGTTATTACCATCAAGCGTCCCATCAATTCCGACAAGAATACAAGGGACTTCTTTAGAGGTATTACAAACAACACACTTAAGCCCACTTGGCGATTCAAAAGTTCTCATTAGTTATTCCCTCCTTCGTATTGTTTTCTGAGTTTCTCCAGTTGCTCTAGATCGTATTGGTATTTACTCGCTTCGAGATTTATTTCCCCAACAGGGGAGTAAAGAAAATCTCCATACACCATTTCGTAATCATAAACCCAAATCTTGTATGGAGGTTTATTGCTTGGTTCTACTCCTACCTCGACAGTGAAGTTACGTGAGGGTTTTTGCGATTTCCATTCAAGGAGCTTTGCGAAATCTTCTGGGGTTATCATAGTTATTCTCCTAAGTTAATAACTGCAATGATTTCATACTCTGGAGTTATTTCCACAACAGCTTTTATATGTTTCCATAAATCTTCTGTGTCAAATGCCGGTACATTGAATACTTCCCCACCGGGTCTACGTTTGATGATTGTGTATCTTGGCATTTTGTGTCTCCTCACAGATAAGAATAAAGTTCTTTTCGTGCTTCAGCATCCCAATACTCCGGCAAATTCCCTTCTACTTCATAAGCAAAATCACAAGAGTTTTCGTCGTCGGTGTCATAGATAATACAAACTTCCAAATACTCCCCGAAATCATGGGAGAAGGATTTGATTCTGAAGCAAGTGTTGTCTGGGATATCCGGGAACATTCTTTCTAGTTGTTTCTTAAACAACTGACATTCTGCCTTCATCGCTGGAAGATAAACTGCATGGGAGTTAACTTGCACACAATCTTCGTTGATTGGGGAGTTTCCGAGAGTTAGGTAGTCTTTCATTTAATCCTCCGTTATAGGTTTAGCATATTTTAAAAACTTTAACTCTTCTTTAGTTTTCCAAATAAGTTCGTTGAGTTTATCCATGTCATTTAAAGTAACTTCAATCTCGACAGGAGAATTACATTCTTCGCAAGAGTGAGAGAGAATGATGCTTACAAGTTCTTTACCATCCTGCGACAACCAGAGTTTAGGGTTGTTGGAACATTCAAGTATGACAAAAGTTTTCTTTTGCATTTTAACCTCCGAAGTCTATGTAATCCGCTATTACTTCTTTAACTTCTCCATCATTCGCAACGTGTAAACACCTTCTGTTGTTCTCAGGGTTATTGAAACTAACAATCAACCCTGTTGGATGTTGGGATGCTCCGATAATTTCATAGCCTTCTAAGAACATTTGCTTTGCTAGTGCTGTTACTACTTCGTGGGAAGTCATAAGAGTTCTCCTTATTTGTTAGCAACTCCAAGTCTGTTGATTACTTCTGCTGTTAGGATAAATTCATCTCCAACTTCTTATTGTTCTCTTTTGCCCAAGCGAATAAATCCATCAGTGAATCAAACACCGGAGATACAGAATAGAAATCCCCATTATGCACAAAATCCCCAATCTTGCCAGTACGCTTGTCTTTGCATTGTATGCAGTAATAGTTAGTCTCCATACTTTCTCCTGTTGCTAGGGTTAACTTCTGTTGTAACAACCTCCCGACAGAAGAGTAGAACATAAGCTCTACTCTTCAAGAAAGGGTTGTTAAACCTACTTGCTTTTATTCCAGCATTCACAATCCCTGTATCTATCCAACTCCATAAACTTCTGCCACTTAGGAAGTATCCCTTGCCAGATATCCCCGATAGTTGGTGAGTTAGTACAACCACAAAGCTTAAGTTTACCAGAAGGTTTTATGATAATACTATCACATGGGCAATGATCTCCAGTACCACTCCCTGTTTTCTTTGCTCTGCCTTGAGATGTTGCTCCAGCGGATGACGCAAATACATTGCGAATTTCAAAATGAGAATACTGGTGTTTGCTTCTACGAGTCCAGTAATCTACTACCCATTGGTCAATATCATCATGTGCCCAGTCTTGTGAGAGCGCGACAGATAATTTATCCTCTTGGTGGATTGTATCCTCTGGATAACAATCACAGTTTTCCCGTTCTACTTGTTTACTACATGTGCAATAATTTTCAATATCAAAGGACTCGTAATCATTTCCGTCTATGATATTTGCTAGTCTTCTCATTGCTTTTATGTTACTGCCGTTAGTTGCCATCCATACATAATCAAAAGAATCCAGGCATGTTCTTAAGATATCAAAGAATTTTGGATGGAGTGTTGGTTCGCCACCTCCAATAGTAATACATTCTGTGTGATCTAATGCAAAATTAATTGCATCAATTGCTATTGCATACTCCATGTGTTTACCTGCTCCCGGTCTGCAGGAGTAACAACAATGTGGGCATTTCATATTACATCTGGTTGTTATTTGTAGATACATATAACCTCCTAGTATTCTCTTTTTGCAAATGCTTGTGAGAAATCTTCTTTGCGAAAATAAGCACTAGAAATTAACCCGTGTTTAACAGGTTTCTTTCTATACAACTCCCATACTTCTACGTTGTCTTCGGAGTAGGTGTTGATAATTGCTTCTTTTACCCCGTAGTTCTTCATTGTATCCCCAAAGAACTTCATGGTTTTACGTGTAAAGAAATAACTATCTGTGTTTGTTGCTTCCACTTTTGCTTTTAATTCTGAAGGTGTCATGATTTATTCTCCTTTGTTATTGGTTTAACTCCCCGACAGAGACAACAAGCCTAAACTTATTATCCCCAGCAAGCGTTAACCTCTATCAATAAACTCCTCTATCTTCCTCCCAGTCTGCGTTTTCCTAGCCTTAATCGCCGCACTAATCAACCTGCCCGGTGTATCTATAACCTCAAACCTTTTCCTGCTATTGCTACTTGTAAAAATCGCATTATTCGTTCTACTCTCCCGACAGAAGCAAGAGTTCTTGCTAATTAGAAATTCTGCAACCTCCCCTATTGTTTCAAACCACCTACTCCCTATAACCTCCTCTTGTTCTTCTCTTTTTGTCTTACCTGCTGTTTGTTTAACCTCTATTCTCTGCATCTTCCCAATCCTCCATTAATCTCAACTCAACTATCCCACCTAATTCCTTCACCGCCACCAACACCTCTAAAATCTCCCTAATACCTTTTACTTTTGCTCCATAATTTTCCGGCATATACGCCTGAACTTCCTTTTCCGCCAACCTATCACCCGTTTTGTTTCTTACTATCATTTTAACCCGCACTTTTAACTCCTTTCGTTAGTTTTGCTAAGTAAGTGAGCCCAACTAAGTCCACATTTTGAACTGGCTTTCTAAAGGTTTGGTTTTGAGTAAGTAAGTATTCACTTAATTTTTTTTTTTATACTTACTTACTTACAAAACACTTACTTTTAGAAAGCTATCTCGAATTGTGGACTTACATGGATTCACTTAATTTACTTAATCCCTCTCCCGGCAATAGATGAAACTAACACCCGACAGGGGTTAAATGTAATCTTCTCCCGACAAGGTACAAAAGAAAGAATCCCTTGTACCCTGTGAGGAGGGATTACGAAAGCATTTTGATTTCCTCAGAGAGTCTAGCTGCTTCTTTCTCCAGGTCGTATTTAATAGACTCTCGATCTGACAAGAGTAAATCGATCAGAGTATTAATACACTCTGATTTACTAATAAGCCCGTTGGTATACTTTTCTTTGATTTCTTCAATAGCTGCGAATGTTGATTCCATTTTCTTTCCTCCATTGTTAGGTGTTAAACATCTTTGCCGCAATCAACAAAAGACCGCCATACCCTGCAATCTCAATAACCCCAAACATCAGTTGTTTTGCTATCTGGCGATAGTAGCTTATTCTCCAATACTCACTGCCGTTGATTCCCATGACTTCCTCCATAGGGTAGATATGTTCCGGCTAAGTAAATCTTCACTTACTTTGCCCTTGCTCCCGGTGGAAAATCCCTACGCGCTAAAACCCGTGTTTCTGGCGTCTGGCGTGGCTCCGGTTGGGTTTAAAATCCGTTTGTGGCTTCTGCTATTCCCGGAGGGATTTTAAGGCCCTCTATGGCCCTTTCCAGCCGCTTACTTACCATTACTAATTTCCCTTGTTTTCCTCCCTTAAAACGCCAAAATCCCCTAGGAATTAACCTAGGGGATTTTTGCCTTGCAAGGTAGGTTTTACTTTGTGAGCGCATCCAATAGTAAATATTGCGCCTGTAACCTTGCTGCCAGCTCCAGGCCGATCATATACGCCGTGAACAACAAAAACCCCAGTGTTCCGAATATAGCCGTTTTCATGTTGTAGCCTCCTGTTAGTTGTTTGGCCGTTCTATAAGGTAGCAGGCCGTAACCTGCTACCCTAACAGCGGTCAAATTACTTTTTATTGTACTTGTCCTTTGCAGCGGCTTTCGTTTTGCGAGTCTCCGCCATTTTCTCCCCTCTTTCCTCGCGGGCCTTCGCCAGGTCGGCAATCTGCACGGTCAGGGCTTTAACCTTGGCCGAAAGTTCCCCCATCAACGTAGCATTGTTCATGATGTTGTCAATGTCTCCCGCCAGTTCCGCAAGCTGTGCAACGGCTTCCGTCCTGAAAACCTCCAGCCGCTCTTGACGCGCTTTCATCGTGGCGCGTCCTTCGGTGATACCTGCCAGCGTATCCTCAAACTCCACGGTATCAGTTTCAATGCCGTCCTTACTGTTTTCGAAAATCTGTCCCTTCACCTTTGCCTCAAACGCAGAGAGGAAAAGGGTGAACGCAGGTTGCTGATAGTCCTCACTGCTTTCAACGAGTGCAACCAGCTCCTGCCAGTTTTCCGGCGTGCCATTAACCGCCGCTTGGTGTTCTACCTCGTTGATCTCCCGTTTCACAATGATCTGTTTCATTTTGCTACCTCCCTTGATATGGCCTTTATTGGCCTGTTGTGGGCTTAATTGCCCGGTTAAATCTTGTTTAGTTTCAATTCAAGTCTTTTCAAGAATGCATACATAATCCGCGGGTCACTGTCTGGCCTTACATTAGCAAGGTCTATCAAATCAGACTTAAATGTGTTTTTGATAGTCTTTTTAGCTTCCAATATACCGGCTTGGTGTGCTTCATATGCGTCCATATATCCTCCTGTTGTAACCGTTCTATAAACTCCCCTTTACAAGGGAGTCTAACAGCGGTTAAAACGTCCTCAGGATGCTAAATTCGCTTGTGATATCCTTCCCCGGATACCTTGCAATTAACATATCCATACCTTCATCATAATCTTCATTGCTAACAACTATCGTAGCTTTAGGATACCCCTTGACCCGTAGGATATAAACACTGTGCATCCGCTTTTCCGTTTCTTGTCTGATTCCCATGTCAGCCTCCCAGGTTGTCTTACTCTGCTGTTTTTGATTTAATTTTATACCTTGTCAAGTACTTTGTCCAGTTATTTTCAATACTTTTTTCTCTGCCAGTGAAAATAATTTGCCCCATGGTACAACTCCACATCATATATGTTATCCCTCTTATGTTCTAATCTCTACCATATAAGGTTCCAATATTGTAGGAGGTCGGACCTGGATGCGGCGTAACCGATACACGCAATGCTCTTTCCAAAATCCACACTTACTAAGTAATGAATTAGCAGAAACTACCAGGAGTAAAAGAAGGTTCCAAGGGAGATTTGCACTAACTCGCTCAAGTCGTTACCTGGATTTTATAGGGCAGACCTGTTCCGGTTAAGTGAACACTTACATACTTACCCAACAAATCAACACTTTGTAAACAAATGCACTTGATAATAAAGAGGTCCAGGGTTAAGATAGCATATAACATCTTACGGCGGAGATTAAAATGCTCGGTTATATAAGCCCAGCGGAAGCGGTGTTTAATGAATATACGCATAGCGGCAGTTACTACAAGCTTCCGGTGTACTACAGATGGGATGAGCAAGAAGAACTTTGGGTGATGACTAAGCTAAGTTGGCTGATGTGGCTGCTGCATACATTGATGTTCCTTGAAGCGTTCTTTGCAGATTTGATGCAATTAGATATTGACCCGGCGTTTATAGTAACAGGAGTTATCTCAGAAGAATATGAGTTGAAATACACAATCTGTCCTGTGAGTGAGTGTGATGAAAGTTGATTATAGAGAAAAGGTGAAGGTGTTATGTCCCGACGTAAAGGTAGAGGAAGACCAAGAGACCCAGCAGATGAATTCGCCAAAGCAGTCTACGGTGAGCATCTTGCTGAGTACAACTCCGTTACCCGAACTGCAACCGTAAAGGGAGTGGGGAAGGTGTATATGATGCGGCCGAATAGTGATGTTACAATGAGGCATAAGCTGATCGCGGACTTGCACTCTGTTGGGTTGACCGTTAGGGAGGCTAGTAGTACGGTTACTGGGTGTAAGCCTACGAGTGCTGGGTATTACGGGAAAGTACTTAAGAATCCCAAGATTCAAGCTAGGATGGAAGAGACTCTTAAGGATACTGTGGGTAGGGCGAAAGAGATATTGATGAGCACCGTTGTAAAGGCTGCGGAGAATGTTAAAGAGGCAGTTGATAAAGGGGATTACAAGGCGTCGAAGGATGTACTGCTATCGACGAACTTGATGAATAATGGAACGTCGAATGTTAACTCAGAAGTCAAAGTAAGCTTCGGGCAATGGTTGGCGGCACAGGCAACTAAGACTATTGACGCGGTTGAAGTTCCTCAGATAGAAGCGCCGAAAGCGGTTGAAGCGGAGTATGAGGAAGAAGAGCAATTAGAGGGTGTACGATTGAGACACTAGAGAGGATATCATGCGGTGTGTTATATACGCGGTTAAAAGATATCTAAAAGATGGTGGATATATAGCGATGCGAAGGACTAGGATACTTAAGATTCCTTTTCCGCATTTCTTGTGGTTGCCTAAGTCTTGTGGCAAGTGTGATAAAATGGAGTCGTTTGTGCCAGATGATAGTCACAAGCCGAATAAATGGTTTCCTCCTTTGTGGTTTAAGGGGAGGGTTAAAAAGGGAGATTAAGGATGGCAACTAAAACTCTTATAGTAATCCACTGTGCGGATACTAAAGCAACTCAGGATATTGGAGTTGATGAGATCCGTTGGTGGCATATAAAAGAAAGAGGTTGGAAAGATATTGGCTACGCCTATGTTATTCGGCGGGACGGGAAATTGGAACTTGGACGAGACTTAGACAAGGATGGTGATGTAGTAGAAGAAACCGGAGCACACGCAGCGGATTTCAATGCTACTGGCATTGGGATTTGTCTTGTTGGTGGGAAAGGTTCCAAGGGCCAAGCAGAGAACAACTTCACTCAAGCACAGTTCAAAATGCTCAGGTGGTTGTGCTTGGAACTTACTAGCAGATACCCTAATATAAAGCAAATCAAAGGCCATTATCAGCTTCCTAAAGTTGCAAAAGCTTGCCCGTCGTTTGATGTTACTAACTGGTGCAGAGACAACGATCTGGGTGAGTATGTCTAAGAGATTCAGCAGGTCTTTCTCGGCGTACTACAAAACCAAAACATGGCAGCAGAAGAGAGAAGCTGTCATGAAACGGTGTAAGAGTCTCTGCGAAGAGTGCTTTTGCAGGACTGCCATTCATGTGCATCATAAAACTTATGAAAGATTTAGACATGAGCGACTGAGTGATTTAGTCGCTCTTTGTTTTGAATGTCATCAAGCGAAACACCCGAATAGGAAGTTAACAATTAAATAGGAGAACAAAATGAAAAAGATTCTGGTTGTAGCGATGATGTTGGCCTTGGCTAGTGGCTGTGCTAAAGTTACTAAATACGAACCTGTTATTGCGGCGTCTTCAAGAGTTGCTGCTGGATTGGTGTTGGACAACAATCCTGAGTTGATTCCTGTGGTTTATGCTATTAGTTTAACTGCATTGCATACCATTGATAAGAGTGAGATTATCACGGTTGCCGGGATTGATAAGTTCGTGATTGAGAATATTAGTTTTGAGGGCATGACTCCGCAGAGCGAGATCGCTATTAAGGAGCTTGTGCTGCTTGTTAAGGATATGGCTGTTGAAACTCTTGGGGCTGAAGGTGTTGTTAGTCCTCTTGATGAGAAAGTTGCGGTTAGGAAAGTTGTGCTTTGGATTAATCAAGCGGCAATGGTTAGGATGAAATGATAGATAAAGAGGAACAAAGAGCAAGGTGGAGAAAGGATGCGAGTAATAAACGCGCAAAGAAAATAGCGCTTGGGTTATGTTTGGAATGCATGGAACCTGTGTCAACTCCGGGTGGGCTTTGTCCAATACACAAATTAAAGCATAGTCAATCGGTTAAAAAGTACAAGCAAAAGAGACTCGAAGAACAAAATCGTTGTTATACTTGTGGGCGGCCATTAATAAATACCGAGGGCAAGAATTGCAAGCTTTGCACAGCTTACAAATGGGAGAATAAAGGATGGAGTTAATAACTGTAACAGCACCATCTACGTTCAAACTAGCGCATGTTGCAGATTTGCATCTGGGAAGTATTAATTGCAAGAAGCACGCAATCAAAGAGATGGTTGAAACTGTGAGGAAGGATGAAGACTATTTCCTTGTTAATACTGGGGATTCTATTGATTGTACTTTACCTGATAATAAGTTCTACAAATCAGAAATAACGGATAAGGAGATAGGGACTCCGCAGAAACAAGTGAAGGCAATAGTTGAGTTGTTTGAGACGATTAAAGATAAGATTTGGGCTTGGGGGTTTGGGAATCACGAGTATAGGTTACTAAATACAGCGGATTTTGGCGCTGAGATTGCTGAAAGACTTGGGGTGCCTTATGGGTGCCTTGCATATAAACTGATTATCAAGGATGAGAAAGGAAAGGTTCGGCTCAAGTTTTTCTTTCATCATGGGAGTGGGCAGTTGCCTAGGGGTGCAAAAGACCCGATACAAAGGGAAGCTAATCAAAAGGCTTGGTTAAAACAGCGGCTGCTTGGTTGTGCCCCAAGTGATTGTATCTACAACGGGATGAGTCATATTCATCATGCGATAATCACTAAGCCGACGATAGAGAATGATGTTGTGCTTACGGATAACGGGACTAAACTCAAGCAAGTTAAACGAATGCATACTAATCAAGCGGCTACTTACATTCCAGCCGAGGCTAGGTGGTATTGCTCAACTGCTAGTTTTCAAAAGACCTACGCAGACCCAGGGACGAAGAAACCAGTTTACAGCGAAATTCACATGTACGGCCCAGCGAAGATAGGTTGGTTGGAGTTACAAGTAGAGAATTATCAACTCAAGAACGTCATCTTTAGAGAGGTGTGATTATGGGTCTTAATTGGAAAGATATCGGTTCTAGTGTGTATGGCTTTTTGGTAATTCTTTACACTGTGTATCCTAATGCAACAGGAGAATCTATAATTGCTGCGTTTATGGATGGTAGCTGGGTGGCGAAGTTTATTAACATCTCTTTTGCATTTGTTCTTATCAGATACAAGCCGGCAGAAACAATTTAACTAAGGAAATAACTATGTGGAAAGAAATAATTGCAACCGCAGTCTGGGGGAACATCTGGAAACTAGCAAAGCTTCTTGTTATTAAATTCGGCCCGATAGTTCTTGAAGCCGCGAAACAAGCAGCAATAGTTGTGCTTGAAAACCAAGCTAATAACACCACTCGCGAAAATCGTAAAGAGATTCGGATGATTGTAACTGCACGGCTCGCTGATGAAGGGATTCAGGTTGCAGCAGATGTTATCGAGTTGGCGATTGATGCAGTTATGGCGAAACTTAGAAAGTAGGATTTATGGTATCGGATTCTCAGGTTTATATTGATCGTTACCAGCAAAATTATAAGCTCTGGATGAAAGAGATTCTAGGGGCAGATGTCACGTTTTACCAAAATGATGCCTCGCATACGTTACTTGATAAGAACTTTGTGGCAATCAAGTCGGGGACCGGTACTGGTAAGACGGCATTTGATGCGACTGTTGCTTTGTGGTTTCAAACCACTAGGCCAGAGTCTAAGATTGTTTGTACTGCCCCTACCGGCCATCAGTTGGAAGACTTGCTGTTTGCTGAGATGCATACGTGGATACGTAGGATTAAGTATGATAAACTGCGGGAATCCATAAAAGTCATCAAAGATAAGATTTACATTGAAGGTTATCGGGATTGGTATATTGTTGCGCGTACTATTCCCAGGGACAATCAAGATAAACTTGGCGATGTGCTAGCCGGTTTCCATGCACCTCATTTGCTGTTTATCTGCGACGAAGCCTCTGGCATACCTGACTCGGTGTTTGCAGGTATTTCAGGTTCAATGCTTCAGAAGAATACTTTTGCGCTACTAACTGGAAACCCAACGCGTAACACTGGGTTTTTCTATGACGCTTTTCACAAGAACAAAGCAAAGTGGACAGGGCTTACTTTCTCTTCCCTTAATTCTCCCTTCAACAGCCAAGCACAAATGGCGATGGATAAAGAGATTTATGGCGAAGATAGTGACTTCTACAGAACCAAAGTACTTGGGGAATTCCCGATTGGCAGCAGTACCACGCTGTTTTCTATTGATGCGATCAATGCCGCAATCGAACGTTGGCATCAGTTTAATAAAGAACTAATAACAGGCGTCAAAGTAGCTGGCCTCGACTGCGGTGCTGGGCATGGGGACTACTCTGTATTGACTATGCGGCAAGGATGTTATATATTTGAACCATTGCGTATCAAGCACTCGGACACAGTTGACTTAGTAAGCAAGACGCATACTCTTTGTTTGAATAACAAAGTGCGCGAGTTGTATGTGGATTACACTGGGTTAGGCGTTGGGGTCTATGATCAACTAAAGCGTAAAGGTGGAGTTAGAACCTTCAAGGTTATAATGAATGCTAGGGCAAATAACCCTGAAGCTTACAAGAATCTTAGAGCAGAGCTGTTTAAAGAGCTTAGCGAGAACTTCGGGGAATTGGCGCTATCAGACCATGATCGGTTTGTGATGGAGTTGCCTGAGATTTGTGAGATTCAAGATAAGGTTCCAATGCAGATAGTAGATAAGCCTTATCTACGCGGGAGACTTGGCTTTTCTCCTGACTTCTCTGATAGTTTGATGCTTAGTACTTACCGGCATTTTAACTTTGATAGATTTATTGATGATGCTTTAGACTTATCTGGTTACATGGATATAAATGACAAGCTCGTAAAGGAGTCTAGCTTTGCTAAACTTTAACTGGTTTAAAGATAAGCCGGTTGTTGATACTAAGACCATTGGGCCTAGGGCGCTTCAGTCGGTTAAAGGCACTTTCGAGTGTCTCATTGACGAAGAAGCAGAGATGCGGCTCTCTGGGGATAAGTACATAACCGTCTTTAAATCTATGGCGTCGAATGATGCTATTTGTGGGGCGGTTTTACTTGCCCTTACGGAAATCTTCCAATCAATTACTTGGAAGTTTGAAGATGATGATGATAAGATACTAGAGCGTTCGTTTAAGAATGTTGGGTGGACTAAGGTTCTTGTTGACATTCTTACTTACTTCACCTATGGCCACTCTCTGATGGAAGTGGTTTATAAAGAAGATACTGATGGTAAGTATGTCTGGGATAGACTTCGTTATCGGCCTCAGAGTACTATCCAGCAATGGAACTTTGATAACCGTGGGGATGTAGCGTCTTTTGACCAGATGGTTTCTTCTGGGGAAATCGCTGAGATTCCAGCGTACAAATGTCTGTTGTTTACGATCATGAGCACTCAGGCTAATCCTAAAGGGAAGAGCTTGTTTAGAAATGCTTATCGGGATTGGTATTATAAGACTAACATTGAACGGATTGAAGCCATAGGCGTTGAGCGTGACCTTACTGGCTTGCCAGTGCTAAAAGCCCCTGAAGGGGAAGAGATTACTGATGTTGATGGTAGTTTGAACAAGCGCGGTGTTTGGGCTTGGAAAGTAGTTAGAAACATCAAGAATAACTCTCAGGAAGGTCTTGTGTTGCCTCCTGGGTGGGAAGTAGAATTGCTTGGTTCGCCGGGACAAAGGCAGTTTGATTTGAATAAGGTTATTGATCGTTACAGTGCAAACATGGCGCTTAGTATGTTGAGCCAGTTTCTTATCCTTGGGGTTATTAATTCCTCTGGGTCTTTTGCACTTGGGAAAGAACAGAGTAACTTGTTCTACAAAGCATTTGCTGGGTTTGCACTAATGACTGCGGATGTGGTTAATACTCAGTTCGCTGGTGCGCCTGCGATGCAGCAACTTAATGGACTCAAAAAACAACCTAGGGTTGTTCCTGTTGGGATTGATAAACCGGACCTGGATTCTCTGGCTTCGTTCCTTGGTAGATTGCTGAAGTTCAACATCATCCAGCCTGATGACAACCTTGAGAGTTATTTGAGAGACAGAGCTTCGTTGCCTCAGAAAGACCTGGCAACTACCAGACTCGCTGCTGTAGAGACGCCTAAAGCAGAACCTACAGAAGATGAAATGAAGAAGAAACCAATGAAGGAAGATACTGGAGGCAAAGCTGATGATTAAAGATAGGGCGATAGTTAAGTTTATTGAGTCTCAACCTTGGGCGATTGTTCCTGAATCGTTGGAGGTTATTAAAAGTATTGTTGCTGACCACATGGCGGGCCGGAATGTAGTACTTGGGCAAGAGGATGAACCCAAGTTTGCAAGGCATCCTCAACACCATAACCTTGCAGTGATTCCGGTGCAAGGAACTATCAAGAAGAAAAACTATGGACTTGCGGCTCTGAGTGGTGCAAGGACTACGGTTGATATTGCTAATGACGTTAAAAATGCACTTGAGGATTCTAGTGTTGATGGTATTATATTAGATGTAGACTCTCCTGGCGGAACGGTTGCTGGGACTAAGGAACTTGCAAGTTTTATTGCTGATGCAAACAAACAGAAGCCGATTGTTAGTTATGCAAATGGAACAATGGCCTCAGCGGCTTACTGGATTGGTTGTGCAGCGTCGAAGATAGTAGCTTATGACACCGCACAAGTTGGCTCGATTGGTGTTATCATGAGCCACGAGGACTGGTCTAAAGCGGAAGAGCAAGTTGGAGTTAAAGTTACTCATGTCTTTGCTGGTAAGTACAAAGCTTATGGTAACTCTAACGAACCTCTTACGGAAGATAGCAAAGCCTACTTACAAGAAAAGGTAGATGCTTATTACACCTTGTTTGTTAATGATGTGGCTGCGAATAGAAGTATCGAAGTCTCTGATGCTTTGAAGATGGCTGATGGGAAAGTTTTTATCGGAGAGCAAGCAAAACAAATTGGCTTGGTTGATGCTGTTGGTGGCATCGAAGTAGCAACGGATATTCTCCTTGGGTTGATTGAATCCAAGAAACTACAAGACGGAGGTAAAAAACAAATGGCTGAAGAGAAAGGCGCTACTATTAGTGCTGAGCAGTTCGCAGAGCTCCAGGCGCAGTTGGTTAAAGCCCAGACTGATGCTGCTGATGCTCTGGCGAAACTTGCTAAGCGGGAAGATGAGATTGCTGCGGAGAAGAAGAAAGAAGCGGTTATTGGTGCGTTGAAAGCCTCGAAGAACGAAGAGAATGCGGAGTTGGTTGCTCTTGGTATGGCGCTTGATGAGAAAGCGTTTGGTGTTGTGGTTGCGACCCTTGATGCTTCGGCAGCTAAGGTTAAAGAACTTGCTAGTAAACTGACTATTGAAACTGGCGAAGTTGACGGTAAGAAAGAAGATGCAGCGGCTCCTACTACTATCGACGCCGCTGTTGCTCTTATTTCCAAACGGGATAATCTCGAAGATGTAGAAGAAGCTACGGATAAAGCTGCTGCGGAATTTCCTGAACTCTTTAAGAAACTCGGAGGTAAATAACAATGGCAGATCAAGGTAAGGTGCTTATTTCGATGACTGTTCCGGCTTCTACTGGCCGTGGACTGTTCATTAGTTCTTTTGGCACGGTTTCGGCTACTGTGAAACCTATGGGCGTGTTGTACGAGCCGACTGGGGCTACTGAGACTCTGGGCCAGGTTCAGATTTGTGGTATGGCTCTGGTGAAGGCCCAGGTTACTATCGCCAAAGGTGCTGTTCTGATTCCTTCTTCGATCGGTACTGCTGATGTTGGGGATTCTACTAACATTCATCTTGCTGGTGCTCTTGCTCTTGGTGCAGGAAATCCCGGCGAACTCATTGATTGCAAGATCATCTAACGGAGGTAATTAGACCATGCCCATGCAAGCGCAAGTAACCGATACTCTGACTAAGGTTGGAGTGAAGTATATCCAAGACCCGGCTAACTTTCAGGCGAGCAAGATTTTCCCTGCTTGCCCGGTTGTTACTCTTGCTGGGGAATTTCCTACCTATGACAAAAGCTACTGGATGAAAAATGAGGCTGCTAAACGTAAGCCTGGTACTGAATCTGCTGGTGGTGGTCATGCTCGCGGGTTTGATACCTATGAGTGCGAAGATATCTCTTACCATGAAGACGTTCCTTGGGAATATATCAAGAACGACCCTTCTCCGCTGAATCCTCTGAAGTCTGCTACTCGGCGTGTTACTCAGAAGATTGCTATTTTTGATGAGGTGGATTTTGTTAGTCGTTTCATGAAAACTACTGTTTGGGGTTCTGACCCTAATGCGCCTTCGACCAAGTGGGATGCGGCTAATAGTACCCCGCTGCTGGATATTGATGGTTACAAACGCAGTATGCGTATCCTTACTGGCATGACTGGTAACACTGCGGTTATGAGTGAGAAGGTTTATGATGTTCTGAAGCGTCATGCAGAAGTCAAAGACCAGGTGAAGTATACCTCGGCTGCGAATATTAACAAGGAACTCCTTGCTAGTATTCTTGAAGTTGACCGTATCATCGTTATGAGCGCAGTGTATGACTCTGCTGCGTTTGGGGCTACTGCTTCCCAGAAGTACATTGCTGGCGATGACTTCCTTCTGCTGCATTGTACTGGCTCCCCGTCGCTGGAAGAGCCGAGTGCTGGTTACAACTTCGGTTGGAGTGGTTACGGCCAGAGCGGTTATGGTGTGCGTAACTTTGACAAAGAACCTGCTTCGGCTACTTGTGTTGAGGTTCATTATTACCACCAAATGAAGAAAGTTGCTGCTGACCTTGGTGTGTTCCAGGATGCTCCTCTGACCTAAGAGGTTTAACGTGGACGTTGCTGATATTCGGAGTGAATTACAACTCCCGGCATCTGTCATTTCTGATACGGATATCCACTACGCCATCAATAAAGTTGGCGTAGTGGATATTAACTTGGTTTGTGCAGAGGTACTTAGAATGGTCCTCCGCAAATACCGAGGGAAAATCCGTTATAAGATTGGCAGGTATGAAGAATGGATTGACCCGAAGAGTATAAGGCAAGAGATTTGTAATTATGTTGCAAAGTCAAGTAATCTTGCAGTTGATGATGTTTTTGTGACTGAAGATGCTAAGTTTAATGGAGATATCTAATGTTTAATCAGCCGCACAAAGCTACGTTGGTTAAGTATACTAAAGATGCGTTTGGGACTATCTCCGCATCAACTGAAGATGAGTTTGATTGTTTGATTGAGCTTGATACAAAGTATGGCATCAAAAAGAATCAGACAGTGGTGATTGGAATTGGGGTTATTTTTACTACTGAATGTTTGGAGTTTAAAGAAGGTGATGGGTTGTTGATTGATGGGGTGGAGTATATTATCTCTAAGTTGCTTAAAGGCTACGACGGAGAAGGTGTATTCCACCATTGGGAAATTATTTATGGCTAATTATGAGTTTGCAGCGGTTATAGCTAAATTAGACAGGCTGGTTACTCAGTTGTCTAATGCTGATGTTGAGATAGCTAATGAACTGTTGGATGCGACTCATGATAAAGCTCCTAGACCTGCTTGGAATACTGGGCAGTTGAGAAACAGTGGTGTTGCTTACATCGGGTCTATACCAGTTGGTTATACCGCTGGAATGACTACATTCCCAAATCCTAATGGGGCTTATGCTAAGTATGGTAAAAGAGGCAGGGCTGAGTTAGGGGTTTTAAAGAGTTTTGGTACACTAAGGAAAAGAGGTTTGGACACTGGTGATGCTGATGGAGAGTTTGGAACAACTAGGGGAAAGATTACTATTGTTTATACTTCTCCGGTGGCAGCATTGATGCACGAATGGACTGGGAAATTCAGTGCTCCTTTAGCTGGGGCAAATTACATCAGTGCGAAGATGGCAACTGCGGATATCATTGCAGTTAAGGTATTGAGGAAGTATCTATGACACTCATAAAAGACTTAGTTCAATACCTGAGTGATAATACGACAAAGACTGTTGGAACAGATTTGTTTCTGGGGATTATGCCAGAAGATAAACTCACGGGGATTGTGGTTTCTAGTCTCGGTGGGGTTGAAAACGACACCAACATGATGCGAACTGTGCTTCAGATTATGTCTTACGGGAATGACTACACAAGCGCAGATACAAACTGTTGGGAAGCTTACGAAGCACTTGTTTACAGTAATGGAATAACTCTTACATATGGGTATGTATTTAACATCATCCCATATCTCACGCCGCAATTTATTGGTCGTAACGAAAAAGACAAATTCACATTTATGGCGAACGTGGCAATGTTCGTTGAACGGAGGTAGCTAAATGGCTCTCGAACTTGGACCTTGTGCAGTATTCTTCGGTGCTTCTGGCTCCGAAGTTGATTTGGGTAAAACTAACGGTGGGGTTACGCTGAGAATCACGGATGATACCGTTGATCTCAAAAGTGACCAGTTTGGTTCTGCTGCGGAAGATAGTATTATCACTGGCACTAACGTAGAAGTTGAGACTGCACTGGCGGAAGTTGGGCTTAGTTCCCTGGCGTTTGCTCTTGGGCAAACGGCGCTGGGTTCTACTCCGAGCGTTATCGCTGGCCTGAATAAAGTTGGTACTTCGATGAAAGGTACTGGCAAGCAGTTGATTCTCAAGAAGTTTGTTAATGGCGCTGTCTCGGCAGATGCTAAAGATTGGATTTATGTACCTACTGCGGCCCCGGTTAGTAACGTCGAGCTTGGTTTTGATGCTGAGAACCAACGGGTGCTGAAAGTTATGTTTAAAGGTTATCCGACTACGGTTACTGCTTCTTGGGCAAGTACTGGTGTGTCGGCTAAGGTTGTGACGTATTTCTTTGGTGATTCGAGTGTTACTAACTAATAACGGATAGAAAGGATACTACCTTGAAAGTGTTTGACGGTTCCGCTTATCTGAAGTCTAAAGAAGTAGAGATTACTCTCTCCAATGGCAAGAAGTTCACGGTTTGTGAGATTGCTCCTGAGACGATGGAGAAGTTTTCCAAAGTCGATGAAAATGCAGGGCCGGAAGTTATGCGTGAATTGATGGCCGAGATTTGTAATGGCGTTGCTGATGATTTCAAAATCGGCTCCGTTGAAATGCGAGGTGTCATGGATTTTTTGTTGGAGAGTTTGTTCGCTGCCAAATAACTACTTCTGATGACACTAGACTCATGATGATGTATACTATTTTAAATGAGTTTAGCCAGTACAGCGAACAATCGGTTTTATCTTTCTCACCACAGAAAGTGCAGATAGTGTATAAGGAGGCCCTTAGACAAAGGGCCTCCAAGTACTCTTTACTCGCAAGACTAATAAATGAAGTACATTTTAGTAAGGATGAGGATAGGCGGAAGCTACATGAGTATGTAGATAAGATGCTTAAGCCTCATTTTGTCGTTTCAGAGGTTACAGATCAAAAGCAGATTGATGATACTTGGGCGGCGCTTAGAGCGGGGATTTAAGATATGAGTTTGAACCTTGGTGATATTAAGGCGACATTTACTCTTGCTGGATTGAAGCAGGCCATTGACCAATTGCGTGAGGCTAATAATGCGATTGGGGCAATGGCTACTAAGCTTGAGAAAAACACCGGGGCGCAGAATGCTTTCATGACTAAGCTCCGTAATGGATTGCCTGTATACCAGGATTTAGTTAAAGGGGCCAGAAATCTTGGGGAAGTCTCTGCTAGGACTAATAAAGAACTTCAGACTACTGTGGTTAAGCTTGAACAACTGAAGATGCTTTATAAAGCAGGGATGAAGGTTAATCCTTATGGACCTAAGAATGCTATTATTCAAGGCCAGCAAGATGTACTGAGGAAAAAAGATGGCACGCCTAAGTTAGATCGTAAAGGTAATGTTACTCAATTAACTAAAGAATGGAAAGCTGCTTCAGGTGCTGTTCTTGCGTACAACAAATACGAGTATTATGGTTGGCAACAGAATGTAGAGCATATGCGTAATAGATTTGCTGCCTGGAATCGGGAGCTTGCTGCTAGGAAGCTTATTCTTGTTAACGAAGCTAGGCTACAAGCTGCTGATAGGGTTAGGACTGCCCAAGCAATCAGAAATAGTAATTCAAGGTTTGCTGCGTTTAGCAAAGAAGCAGACGCAAGAGCAAAAGAAGCGGTTAGGCAAGCAGCCTCGCTTGCAGTACAGCAGAAAGCTGAAAGACTCAGGGCTGTCCAAGAGCAGCGCGATGCTAGACTCCGAGCTACGGCGAATGGCTCTGGGTTTCAGTCATTTTCGCGTAATGCAAGTAACCGGGGTGCTGTTGCTGCCGGGGATGAGTTGTTTGCAACACAGCAAAGATCGTTGCAAAGCGGCTGGGGTAGGTTTGTTGCGGATTTGAAGAACCCTGCCGCTGCGTGGGGAAGATTCCAGAAGCAGTTGGCTGATGGGACTTCTATTAACAAAGCCAAAGAAGGGATTGGCAGATTATCTACTGGTGTTCATGGGCTTACTAACAACATCAAAACTAACCACCAGTGGACTAATAACTGGATGGATAGGTTTGGTCGAGTTGCTATTGGTTTCTGGATTGCTTATAGAGCGATTAATGCAGTTGAAATGGCAATTGGTAATGTTAGCAGGACTTTTGCTGGCGGGGCTAAGTTTGCTGATGAGTATCAGAACTCAGTAGCCACTACTGCGGGTATGTTAGCGTTGTTGTCTGATGGAATGGGCGGGTTTGAGCAGCGGTTTACTGCATTAAAAAGCATCATGGCTGGTACTATGCAAGAAATGATTCGTCTGGCGCCAGCTTATGGTGTTACGATGGATGAAATAGGTAGTGGGCTTAAGGAGCTTGCCCAGTTTGGTGTAGTGGTTAAGCCCGAAGATGCTGCAAAAACGCTCAATACGTTTGCGTTAATTCGTGAAATCGCTACAACTGTCGGTAGCAGTACTAAACAGGTTCGTCAAGAGATTCAATCTTTATTTAATGGCTCGGCCAGAATCTCTGACCAGTTTATGTTGATGATTAAAAAAGCTATCCCTGACTTGTATGCAACACTTAAAAAGATACGAGAAGAAGGTGGGTCTACTACAGAGATGTGGTCCAAGCTCACTGATAGAATGTTTGATTTCAAAGATGCTATTGTTGAGGCATTGACTACAATTCAAGGTCAGTATGGAGTTGCGAAGAACTCGTTATCGGTAATCTCCATGATGGCGATTAGGGCTAGTGGGATTTACCAGGGTTGGGTGGATACACTTAAGAATTTCAACAAACAACTGTTTCAAGCCGACGGAACTTTGGCTCCTCTTGGGGTTAAGTTCTATAATGCTTTCTACAGAACCTGGCAGTTGATTCGTAATGTTGTTGGGTTGTTTGCTGATTTAGCTAAGAAAGCATATACTTTCTTTGCTTCATTTTCTTCCGGGGAGGGCCAAGCAAAGAGTTTGGCGGTTGCATTATTTAAAGTAGCGACTGCAACGATGTTGATTCGTACTGCATTGATGGCTACTTTTTGGATAATGGCTAAGTTGATTGTACTTAGCGGTGCTTGGACTATTATTAAGACTATTGGGGCACTTGGCAGGGGTGTTGCTACGATTGTTACTGCTGGGTATAGTCTTGCTAAAGCTTGGCCGTTGGCCGCAGCAGCGTTAAGTAAAGGCGCGTTGGCAATAATTGCTGTTGGCACTGCGGCGTTGGGTGCTGGCGGTTCTTTGTTGTATATGAAAAAACTTACCCAGGCAATTGCTTATGGTATGGATTTAGATGAAGCCGCAGATCATGCTGCTGGCTCGGTTAAGAGGTCTTTTGCTGCTATTGGTAAGTCTTTAGATTTTACTCAATATTTCACTGATCCTGTTAAAGAACTTGGGGATTACTTTGCTAAGGTATTTAAATTTGAAGATATTAAAGGATTAAGCCCTGAAGAAATAAAGAAAAGTATGATGGAGTTCTTTGGGACGTTTAGCTTTGATGGTTCTGATGGAAAAGGGGCAGATAAACTTGGTACTAAAATAGATTCCATTAGAGATAAGATGCGTGGATTGTATGATGATTTAGCAAAGCAGAATATGAGTGAGGTGGCTAAGGAAGTATATGAACAGTTTGTTAAGATGTCTGATTTGGGTGATGAACTCAATGAAGCACTAAAACTCGGATTGCCCAAAGAGCAATTTGAAGAATGGACTGCTTTGCTGAATAAGTTCGGTCAGAGTGTTGTTGATAATATTGAGAAAATGAAGTTGGATAAAGTTAAAGATACTTTTGAGCAATTTAATGCTGATATGTTGAGTGAAGGTATTGAAGCATTTGACAAGGCTCTTATTGATTCCCAGAAAGACCTTGATAAGTTCATGGTTGTTGTTAGGGAACTTTGGGTGGTTGGGAGTCCTAAGCGTAATGAATTTGAAATTTGGGCGAAGAAATATTCTGCTTTCTTGCTTGCTAGACGAGACAGAGAAGCAGAGATTCTTGAGATTTCCAAGAAAGAAGTATTGCTGCAAACCAAACTGGCTGCGTTGGAGTTTAAGAAAGAGTTTTTCCAGATTGGGAACAAAGCAGCGTTGAAGGAAGAACTACTGATTCAGCAACAGCAACTTGCGTTGGCGTATGAGAGATATGAGATTGAACGTAGGTTGAATCCTACTTCCAAAGACACTGCTGATCTTGCTGCCCAGATTGCTGAGCAGGAGTCAGCAATTGCCAGGATTGGGGAAAGGCTAAAGCAACTAAAGAATCCTCTTAATGGGTTTAAGTTTGGGTTGCTGAAATTCACTGCTGAGCTTCCTGAGTACTTTGACATTTGGGTTTCTATTGCAAATGATACTGCGTCTGCAATGAAGGACTCTTTCAGCGATTTCTTTTTTGATGCGCTTGAAGGGGAGATGGATTCATTTACGGATTACTGGAAAGCGTTTGCTCAGTCGCTTAATAGAATTCTGGCAGATGCAATGGCTAATACTGCGATGAATTTGCTCACTGGCGGGAATGCTAATAATGTATTTGCCAATGGTGCTGGCGGGTTGATGGGTACTTTTAGTGGTGTTGGTGGGTCTATACTTGATTTTGGGGCTAGCTTGTTTAATGGTGGGTTTGGGTTAGCTGGAAACCCGATGAAAGGCTCTGCCCCTGTTCCTGGTGACGCACTTGCTGGATTTGATTACTCGTATGCTAATGGTGGTTGGATTACCGAGCCTGTGTTTGGAGTTGGGCAAGATAGTGGCAAGACTTATCAGATTGCAGAAAATCATCCGGAGTATGTGAATCCTGGTGGTGCTGGTGGGCATAGTATTAGTGTTCCAGTAAATATCAATGGCCCTGCTTCAGAAGCTTATGCTAGTGGTTTACGCCAAGAAATAGAACACACAGTTGCAAAATACGTTAGGAGACACAGTTAATGTCCAGTATGACTATCGGCGGGGTTGCAATAACAACCAATGAAGAACTTAGTGGGGTATTGACTGCTGAGAAACGGGATGCGGTTGTAGAGACTATGGATGGAGTTGCTTATTTTGATTTTGGCAACTTCATCGCCGGAGTTGAGAGAACACTCTCTTGGGATGTAATGCCCGAAGCGTTGTTTAACTCCCTGGATGCTCTTTACCAAGCTAGTGCTTCGGTAGTATTAAATCCCGCCGATGGGTCATCGAAGACGTATAATATTAGAATACGGAGTCTTACTGGAAAGCTATATCTCCCAAAACTAGTTTCTACTGGATTCTCTTTCCGCAAAGATGTGGAACTTGATTTTGTCATCATAAGCGAGGTTGCATAATGGCACTTACTCTTGATTCAGCACTCCAAACTGCCCAGGATGGAGTTGAACATCATCCGATTGTGCAACTGCTTTCGATGAAGACTGTTGCGGATATTCCGTTTACTGGTAATGTTTTTACTTCGGATACGAAAGAAATGAAGCCAAAGTTTTTGGTACATTCTTCTGGAAGAATAATTGGGTTTAACCTAGAGTATGCGGATTCAACTACTAATCATTTGTATATGTTTTATACCGATGTTGATAGGATTGAATTTACTATAGATATCCCGCTAATCACCAATACTGATATTGATGATTTTGCATTGGTTGAGTTGGTTAATGGGGATATAGGGGTTTGTTATATTAGAAAGAATGGCGCTAACTATGACATAAGAGCCTTTGGGGTTAATGTATCTGGCGCAATCACAATAAGTGATTATCTAATTATAAGCAATTCTTATGTTAAGTATTCTATCACTGTAATTAGATTAGCAAATGATACTTATACGATGGTTTATAATAACTACACTTCAGGCACTCCTGCCTGGAATGTTTTTGTTAGAACATCCAGTAATTTTACTTCTTGGAGTTCTGTAGTAGATATTATTTCTTCGTTTGGATTATCACCAAGTAATACAATAGATAATAGAGCGTCTACATTCTTTTTGTTGGAGACTGCTGCTGAAAGTGAATTATTATTGTTTTTCTATTTTGTTGATGGTTTGGATACAAATTTAAATCCATTACGGAATATTTACTATTCAAAATCAACAGATAACGGGGCTACGTGGGGAACTACGGTTAAAGTCACAAATTATACTGATTTCACTAAAATCGGATATTACCCTTCTGCTGTTCAAACTGATGCAGATTCAATGTATCTTGCTTTTACAGAAGAGTCTGGTGCTTTATTCATAGGCGAAAGTACCACAGGTTGGCCTCCACAGCAGGGTGGTGATAGTGGTTATGATTTTGTTTCCTATATTATGCTGGATTCTGTTAACCAGAAATTATATGCTGTGGTGGCTGAATCTGGTTATGTGTATACCCATTTACAAGGAATTTTTGAAATTGACATTGCCACATGGACTATTACTAAAACTAGGAATTATATAACAACCCCGGCTGTGCCTGCCGTTATTCAATATGTATCTAGTAGATATGATGAGTGTTACAAACGGGCTATGGTTGGAAATAAAGTAATTGTTGGTACATTACCACATATCTGTGTATGGGAAGCTGAAACTGATGTTATGCGGAGTTTTAATTTCACAACGCATACAGCCACAGAAACTGCACAAAATGTCGTTGGTTGGCCCTCTAACAGAGCTTTTGCTGAAGCATATCATGAATATGACGAAGTTAATAACCATGTTTGGATAATGGCTTATGGTCGTATGAGTGGAGGGACAAGTGGCTATTCCGTTGTTGGTTATCTTGATTTAAATGACACTGGACCAGAATATACATTTAATGTCTCTGCTGATTTTTATACAATGAGTGATGTTTTTGGGTCAAATCTTTTACAGCGACGTATTTATGGTAATGAATATTGGTTTAGTCAGATTGATGGTATTGAAGGCGATGCTGCTTTACGTTGTTGGGATTTGGCTGCGGGAGCAGAATCTTTTAGATTAAATGCTAACCCTGATGGGGGGCTTCCTAGAAACTCATTAGGTGATTTTGTACTTCATAATAATAAAATATATGGCATTTTTACTTATTACGCTTCTAGTGGTTATGATACCCAAAAAGGATTGTGTATTATTGATGTTGCATCTAGTTATGTTCATTTTGCTATCCCCCCATATAAGACTGCTAATGATTATGGATTTAATTCTTTAACTCTTGTCCCGGAACTTGATGAAATACTAATAGGTACAAGTTCTGACGGTGTTGTTATTTTTAATACATTAACAGAAACGTTTGATAGGAAAAGTAATGATGAAATACCGGGAATTACACCAAATAATACAGATAATTTATGGTGGGCATTATATGACCAAGCAAATGATCGGTATTTTGCTGCATCTTACAGTTATCTTGGAATTACTACATTTCTTAGGGATGGTAAATTCAAACAAACAATGTACAAAATAGGAGCAAAAGATACCGATTGGGAATTTAGTACTTCTGCTAAATTGATTAATGGTATTTCTGATTTTAATGCTTGGGTTGGGATTGATGAAGATAATAAAGTATGGGCTTTTTGGCAAAAGGATAAATCCAACAATACAAAGTATTACCTTGCTTGGGATAGTATTGAACCTCAGTTTGATGTTACAGAGTACTTAGTTGATAGTATTTCACGTAAAGTAGCCGTGGATGGTTCGCCTCATGAACTTCAGTTTAAGTTATCTCATGGGTACTTGTTTGACCCATCTAACTTGCTTTCGTTGTTTAATAAATATGTAAAGAAAGGAAGGAAGTTAGTATTTAAAGCAGGGGAAAAAGTATCTGGGGTTGATTATTGGGCTGCCCAAGGGACTTTTTATGTTACTGAGACTGCGTTGAGTTTCAGAATAAGCCAGTATCCTACAATATCTATTACCGCGCAGGATATTAGAACCTTCTGGGATGATGATGAACAAGTTGTTGTGAGCTATCAGGGCCAATATCCTGAAGCTATTTTGGCTGATTTAGTTGAGAATCTTGGCGGGATAGCTTCTGGGGATATTACTATTAATTTCACTGGGCCTAACTTAATTGATGCTCAATGGGCGGATACTAAACTTAGTGATATGATTCCTATTATCTGTAATCGGTATGGGCATTTCTCTACAATGACTACTGATGATAAGTTTATTACCAGAAAGATTGCAATAGACAATTCAGTGAATCATACGTATACTGATAAGAAAGCAATGATTGGATATTCACCGGATGATAGTTACTCGGATATGGTTAATAGAGTTACTGTTACCGGGGAAGAACAGGATGATATTGAGATATTGTTTCCTGAAGAAAGAGTAGCTTCGCTTAGTGGTACTGCAGGCTGGTGGGGAATGAAGAAGGATTTTGATGTTTATTACTCGGAGGATAGGAGTAGGAGATGTAGATATCCGAGGTTGGAGGTACTTGAGTCTGCTTCGGGGATGGGTTTCTTTCTTGCTGGTGAAGTTGATGAATCTATCAGCGAAGTTGATAGTTTTGAGAAGTTTTGTACTGTCACTGTTGATGTGCCTAATTTGATTCCGCAGTTAACCGCTGCTATTGCTACTTACTTTGCTGGGAATAAGATTGGGGATATTGTAGACCCTGCGACTGGTAAACTCACTTATCCTTGGGGTAGGTATATTGAAGGTACTGGGCTTTATATCGCGCTTACAATTCTTGGCAGTATGTGCAACTTCCAATATGAAATCTGGGCACAACCACTTGGGTATGCTAGAAGGTCAGTAGAATACACAGCCAATGATGAAGAATTCCAGATTGAGATTGGTAAAATCATTGCTGAGAAAGTTGAAGGGTTTGCTTGTTATACTGTCGGGGATTGTAGAGTTTTTGCTGAGTTTCTTATCATGCTCAAGAAATTGCAACGCAAGCGAGTTCAACTTGAGAAGATTGCACATTTCCAAGACGAAGAAGGGGATACAATTCAAATCCCGCACCCTTACTCTGGGCAAGTAATGAAAATATTTATTAGCGAGATTGAGCGTACTTGGGAGCTTGGTAAAGAACCTAAAGTTATTGACAAAATAGAAGGGTGGAGAATTTAATGAATCCACTAATGCAAAAAAGATTTCTTAGAAAGAACATGCAACGAGTGGCATCTAGTATGTCAGAGACTAGGGATGCTATTGTGTATGAGGTTTATGAAGACCTGAGAAAGTGCAAAGTAAGAATCCAAGGGTCTAACTTGCCTTTGTATGCAAGGTATCCTGAGAATTGGGAAAGCACGCCACAGTATTTAAAACCTGGTAATGCTGTAAGGATTGCTCATAGGGGTGGTAATAGGACTTTGTTTGAGATTGTTGGTCATGGTATGAATATCCCAACATTCCCAAATGGAGTTGAAGCATTACCAGGAGTTTCTTCTGTTGATACTATTGTTACTGGGCTTCAAGTTTACCCGATACCGGGAGAGATGAAAGTAACAATAGCTTCTGGAACTTACCGTATTAATGGTGTTGTTTACTCTGTTGCTGGTGTTACTATGCTTGCTGATAGTGACATGACAATGGGTGATGACACCTTAATGGGCGGGGATATTGATGTTATTGAATTCACTGCTCCGGCTACTGGGAAAGTAAGATATGACTTGCTTGTTATTGGAATTGATGGGCTTGTAGATGTTATTAGTAGTTCAGAAGTAACTTCCAACCCAACGTTACCAGCTGTTCCTTCCAGCCATGTTAAGCTTTGTCATATTTTGTTTACTTCTAGCGCAACAGAAGTTAGGGCGGATATGATAAATGCAATATGGTATGCGGCGGTTATTAGTAGCATAGTGGTTACTTGTGATAAAGACATTGATACCCCATTGGCTTGGCTCGGTAATCCGGCGACTATTGCAATTCTAGCCAAAGATCAGTATGGGGAAAATATAACAGGAAGTTATACATTATATGCTTTCTGTGAAGAAGGGAATGGCTATTTTGACTCAGGTAAAACAATCACAACATTAACTACTGGATTTGATGGTAATGACACCATAGCATACTATCGAGGTAATGTTGACCCTGGGGATGTTTCCCCAAAGGTTAGGATTGAGGTTGTTGGGAAAAGTAATATAATTTATGGCTACGCACTTATTCCGTTGTTAGACGTTAGTGGCGAATTAATGGTTTAAAGGAGCAAAGGATGAGTAATTTTATAACTGATTATGCAGATGGGACCACTAAGTTTAGAGCAACAGCAATGAACGCCCCATTGCAAGCGATTGATAAGGTATTGTCTTATCATCATAATACCTTATTCCACTGCGACGGAAGTATTACCTGGGCAAGTGGGACTTTAACTTGGTCGGATAAAATGCGGTTGATTTTTATCTCTGCTGCTGGGAATGCGATTGCAAATGAAATTGCAGCTGGGAATATTGCTCTGAGCGATAATGAATATGCTTATGTGGATTTGAATGAGACTAATAATTCTGTATTGACTGTTTCCAAAACATCTATTACTACTGGAGCCGCTGCTGGGTACAAAGGTGTCGCTAGAGTTGTTCTTGGATATAGAAACACTACGTCAGATGCTTTTTACCCTGTTGCTATCAGGTCTAATTTATTCACAACTTATGGGTATGGGGTTGAGTTAAAAGGCTATAGTGAAACTGAGAATTCTGTTGCTGGGGCTTCTGGTACTGCAACTTGCGATTACTCCCTGGGAAATATTCATGTCGTTACAATAGAAAGCGGCGTGGATACAGCTATTACTTTTTCCAATACACCATCAATAGGCAAAGCTGCCAGTGCTACGTTGTTACTTGTTATGGCTGGCACTGTGCCTTCTTCGATAACAGTGGAAGGCGCGTCTGTGGATTTAACTGATGTTACTTCTTCCGGCAGAATAATTGTAGAAGCAACAAGAATTAATAATATCTGGTTTATCGGAGGTCATCATGCCTCTTAGTGCTAGAGGAAGGAGAATTGGAGTTGGTGGAAGCAGTGCTGCCGGGAATTTTCTACCTACTCAGGTAGATAATATCATTGCATGGTACGATGCTTCCTACGCTGGGAGTCTGTGGCAAGATTCCAGCAAGACTGTAGCAGCAGAAAATGATACGGATTTAGTTAAAGTATGGCAAGATAGAAGTGGCCACGGATTTGATATAACTAACGCGGATGACAATTTAAGACCTCAGTTGAAGATAGTCGGCGGAGTGAATGGGCTTTTATTTGCTACTGATTATTTAGTATCATCTTCTGGAGTGTTTATAGGCTCTGGAGATAAACCGCACACAATTATCACTGTTGTAGAATCGCTATCCCGAAATACGTCAAATTACGAAGGAATTGCTTTTTTGTCTGGGACTGCGGCAAATAATCAGAATAGTGCTATAGGTTATAATAGTGATAAACATTGGTTTGGGGGATATGGGCAAACTACTAAAAGCACTACCGCCCCAACAACTAGTTTAATGACATTAGCAAAGAAGTATGCAAGTGGTAATGTTAAAGGTTATAAAAACAACACTGAGATACAATCTGTTAGTTTTTCTTATAGCTTAACCAGTAGTAATTTAGGCATAGGCAGTCACCTTGCATCTCCTGGCGGTGCAACTACTTCAATTACAAATACAAAGGTATATGAAGTATTGTTTTATGATAGAAACATTACTACAAACGAATTAACACTAATTCATAATTACTTAGCTAGTAAATGGAGCATCTCTTAGCAGCATGGTGGCACTATTCAAAACATAATACCTTACTATTGACTTTGCGCTTCTTGTTTGTTACGATAGACTGTGGCATCTATGAAGCGCATTTGTTTTAATTACTAACTCCAACTAGGTGTATATATGGCACAGTGGGTATTGGTAAATGAAGGTGAAGCTACTAGGCTACCTCCTGATAATCTTCAGTTGAGGTTGTTTACTAATAACTTCACTCCAGTAAAAACATCTGTAGCTGCGGATTTTACGTTTGCTAGTGGTAATGGCGCAGATGCTAAGACTCTTACCCAAGTATCTTGGGTTGCGTCTGTTCAAAGTGGTATTGTCCGGTTTGACTATGCTACCCAAGAATGGACTTTTACAGGTTCAGCAACTTACTATGGCGCAGCATATGTACTCGCCAATGGCAAAGTATGGATGGCTGCGAAGTTTGATACTCCCTGGGGAGTAATTGCTGACGAAGTCAGAGGTATAATCCCGACTGTAAATGCCTATGATGTGGCCGACATTGGAGTTGCAAATGTTGTTGCGATTCTCAGTGGTACTCCTGCAACGATTACTAATTCCCAATCTACGGATGTTACTGTAAGCGGGACGGACGTTGTGGCCTATAAGTACCGGATTGATGCTGGGGCTTGGGGTAGCGAGACTGCTGTTTCTATTCATATCCAACTTTCGAGTCTTTCCGCCGGTATGCACATTCTTGAAGTCATCGGTAAAGACTCTGGTGGTAACTGGCAGCAAGAGACTTCTGCTACTTCGTACACTTGGAGCATTGACCTCACGTTGCCGGTTACTACAGCAAGCCCGGTAGCAGGGACTTATGGTGGTACTCAATCTGTCACGATTTCTGCGGATGAAACTGTTGTGGATATTTACTACACAACTGATGGAACTACTCCGGTGTATCCTGTTGCTGGGACTACGCAAGTTTACTCTGGCGCGATTAGTGTTACAGAAACTGCGACTATTAAACACTTTGCTAGGGACTTGGCTGGGAACGCTGGAAATGTTGTTAGTGATGCTTACACCATCACTGCTGAGAATCAAGTGCCTAGTGTTCCTAATTATGCATTGTTTACTGCGACTAACTATTTAGCCGGTGGAACTGGATTCAGGTTAAATTGGGAAGCATCCACTGACCCTGAAGGTAATACTCCAATAACTTATCTTGTCTACAAAGATGGCGCTAGATACCCAGATGGGACTACTGAATTTAGCACATTGTATGCTGATGTGACTTCGCAAACCGCGGGCAGCAACGCTAACTGGACTGTGGCGGCCAAAGATTCTTTGGGCGGGACTAGTTCCCAAAGTAGCAACTTCCTTGTACAGTTAATTCCTCCTGCGCCTACTGCATTTAGTATTACTGCTGGGAGTGGGACTATTATACCTACTTGGACTAATGCCAATGGTGCTAGCGCTTATGACCTTTATACTAGCGTAGACCCCAGTGATGATACTGCGGCTGAGATTATGGCTAACGGCACATTGCACTCTGGTGTTACCAAAGATGCAGCTATCAGCGGATTTACTGGCGGGACTCAAGTAAACTCTTGCTTGGTTGCACGTAATAGTTCTGGAAGTTCTGTGGCAACGGCTGTATCGTCTGCCACTCCTGATACTGCTGCGCCTACGTTGCAATCTGCTACGGTTAATACTGCTGGAACTCAGGTTACTTTGGTATTTGACGAGGTAGTTAAGTTTGGTGCTGGCGGCAATGGTGGATGGACACTTAATAGCCCGACTAATGCTCTAACGTATGTGAGTGGGGCAAATAGTAATACGCTGGTTTATAGCACTGCTGCTACTGTCATGGATGCTGACGTGCCTACTATTAGCTATACCCAGCCTACTGATGGTACTGAGGATGTTGTTGGTAATGATCTTGCTACTATCTCGGGTGCGGTTGTTGTTAATAATAGTACACAGACTGGCGGTTCTGAAACTATCTACGCCAACACGACTGACGGCTACATTGAAGCAACCCATGCCTCATCGTTTGCTACTATCCGTAGCGCTACTACCGGTGGAGCGGAATTTGCAACTGGAGGGACAATCAATATTGCAGCGTCATTAGAGGAAGAGGAAGAAGAACCCTACGATACCTATTATCTGACAGACAGAACGTTTATCGACTTTACCATCCCGGCTGGGGCGAACATAACCACGGCCACTCTCTCGCTGTACGCCGTGCAATCCGCAGGTTCGCCAGTCGCGGGGATTCAGACTTCGACACATGCCCTACCCCCCACTACGGCAGATTTCGACAGCTTTCCGTCAGCCCCGAACGGCACGAGTATTGGGCAAACAGCCACAATCACAACGCTCAATCAGTATTACGATATCTCTACAACGGCGCTGAGGGATGCAGTCAATGCGCTCCGAGGGAGTGGTGGAACGCTTAAAATCTGCGTGCGGGAGTATGCCCACGACTTCCAGAACAGTACTCCTGCACAAATATATTGGGCATCATTCGACGGGGGCGAGGGTACGAACAAACCCAAGCTGGTGCTGGAGTAATTATGGCGCTGATTGATTTATCGACTCTGGACTCATTCCAGGTTTCCGGGACAGGGACACCGACAGTTATCGATGTGCCGGACCCACAGTTCCAGCGGTATTCCAACAATCCCGTTGTAAAGAGAGACCTCGGCACGGACTACCTCGGCACGGTACAGACAACCTCGCTTTTTTACGAGGATGGCTGGTGGTACTGTTTCTACGATGGCTGGGTGGGGGATGATGACCGATGGGGGATTCACCTCAAAAAGACGCAGACACCTAACGACCCGGCCAGTTGGGCACATGTAACCGGTCCCTTCGAGGGGGG
>Ga0209518_1000303_pt1 | contig 65110 bp, 92 predicted proteins | sample RifGroB1_FD_183993 | JGI IMG/M metagenome (GOLD analysis project Ga0209518, IMG submission 183993) | Groundwater microbial communities from Rifle, Colorado, USA - Groundwater B1 (SPAdes) (version 2) | ecosystem: Environmental > Aquatic > Deep subsurface > Groundwater | place: Rifle, Colorado... | reverse complement strand
CCTTCGTAAACAAAAAATTCGTTTTTTTAGTCTTTTTTGAGTTTTCGGTATACAACTGCATAATTATGCAACGAGGGGATGGTGATACCTGTGGGCGGTAGAAACGCTAAACCGGTTGCGCTTCATGTAGCCCAAGGTAATCCGAATCGGTTAACAAAAGCTGAAATTGAAGCAAGACAAAATTCTGAAATTAAACTTGGTAAAACTGAATTAGATAAACTCAAGCCGCCGGTATTTGTTAGGAATGATGTTATAGCATATCGATACTGGAAACAGCATTTGAAGGAGTACAAAGAAGCAGCAGAGCAGGGTATTGAAGTTCTGGGAAAATCGGATGTAGGTATGCTGGCGATGTATTGTAAAACGTATGCTGATTACGAACGACTCTTAGTATCCTATCAATCAATAGATAAAATCGCTTATGATTCCGAAGGGCTTGAAAATTACATAGAGGGCGCTAAGGAATTTAATAATAAGATAAAACAGCAACTCAGGGGTATGATCGCAGTTGATGGCTTACTTAGAATCGAAACAGCAATAAATAAAAAAATGGACATGCTGATTAAGATGCAGGATAGACTTTTTCTTAATCCCTTATCGAAGGTTAAAAATGTACCTAAGCGCGAGAAGGAAAAAATAAAGAATCCTGTGGAGGAAGAATATGATATATGAATTTAGAAGATGCGCGGACTCAAGCTGAGGCTACGGTTGACGAATTAATACAATATTGCGAAGATGTCATATCAGGCGATGTAATAGCCTGCAAAAAACACAAGTGGTCCTGTGAGAGGTTTATTAAAGATTTAGATAAGGAAGGTCAAAAAGACTTTCCTTATTTTTTTGATATATATAAAGCAAATAAATTCCTCAGATGGATGCCGTTTTTCAAGCATACTAAGGGTCCACTAGCCGGTCAAAACAAAATACCTGAACCGATTGAGAAATTTATTTTCGGCAATATATATGGCTGGGTACATGCGAAAACTGGTATTAGAAGGTTTCGTAAGTTTTACTGGCAAGTCGGTAGGAAGAACGCCAAATCTCAAGACCTAGCAATGGTCGGGCTATACGAAATGGCGGCACTTGGCGAACCGTACTCTGAGGTTTATATTGCAGCAACAAAAAAGGATCAGACTAGGTATGTTTGGGGAGAAGCAAGAACAATATCAGCAAATTGCAAGGAATTAAGCGGCAAGATATTTACCAAGTATCATGATGATCTAGCAACAAAAGTAATAATGCACCCTAAAAGCAACTCATTTTTTGCCAGAATGACCGAAGAGGACAAGAGGAAAGGCGATGGTAGCAACCCTCAAGCCGGTCTGCTCGATGAATACCACGCCCACCCAACATCAGAGTATTACGACATACTCACATCTGGCATGAAAATGCGGAAGCAACCCTTACTCGGAATCATAACAACAGCAGGGTTTGAGTTAAATCACCCCTGCTATAAAGATGAGTACATGTACGTGTCAAGTATACTTAATCCTGATAGCGAAATAGATAACGACCGGTATTTCGTAATGATAAATGAGTTGGATATGGATGAGGAAGGAAATCTACTAGATAGTATTTCGGATGAATCAGTTTGGACAAAGGCAAATCCAATAGTTTGTAAAACACAAGAGGGTATTGAATCAATACGCGATGAGTTGATGGTGGCGCAGGATAAGCCCGAAAAGATGCGAGACTTCCTCACGAAAACAATGGACGTCTGGGTAAATCAAAGAGCTTGTGGCTACATGAATATCGGTAAATGGAAAGCGTGTGGAGCTTCAAAAGAAAATCCCATGCCTAGTATACGTGGGCTTGAGGTGACGCTTGGATTTGACTTATCAGTCATAATCGATCTAACGAGCATTGGATTTGAAATACCGTTACCTGATGGGAGAATTGCAGTGTTCTCCCATTCCTTTATGCCCGAGGAAACTCTTTTTGTAAAAATGAAGTCCGATAAAATACCATATGATAGATGGGTGAAGGAGAAGTGGATAACACTTACTCCTGGGGCCTCGGTTGATTATAAGGTAATGATGAAATGGGCAATTGACTGGATTGAAAAACACGAACTTATTGAAAAGGAATTGTGTTTTGACAGATATTTAGCAAATAGACTAATGCCTGAGCTTATCGAAGACGGGCATACAGTGATAGATATACCGCAAGGCATCCCTACACTCGGAGAGCCAACGAAGGACTTCAGGGTAAAGGTTTATGACAAGCAGATAATCCACGAAAATAACCCGGTTTTGAATTGGGCTATGGGTAATGCTGTGACCACTGGTGGAAAATCAGTAGGAATTAGTGAAAAGGGAGATAGAAATGAAAACTTCATGCTTGATAAATCCAAGTGCATTCAAAGGATCGACCCGGTAGCATCATTGATGAATTCGCACGTTAGAATTTGGCTAAACGATCAAACGAAGAAGCCGAAACCCGGCATAATCTTCCTTTAAAGGAGTTGCTTACATTGAAACTACCGATCAAGCTACCAAAGATCCGTTTACCTTCTCTAAAAATAACCTCAAATACTCTCCAAGACTTAGCCCTAGTGCTGGGATTTGGCATGCTACTACACGGCCTATGGCTTATTTACCCGCCTATAATGTGGATTATCGGTGGACTTTGGCTGCTGGTTCCTGGAAGGCAGGCGAATAAATGAGCATAATACGTAAGTTGCTCCTAAAAAACTACTCCATGGGGGACTTTGACAAGGACATAAAGTCATGGATAGGTGGCAGACCAACGCACTCAGGCGTAAATGTGAACGAGCAGACAGCCCTCCGGCACATCACCGTTTATTCGTGCGTCCGGGTCAGATCAGAATCGTTTGCCTCACTGCCCCTGAGTGTCTATCGTAAACGGCCAAACGGAAATGGCCGGGATGAGGCAACGGACCACCCGGTGCATGAGCTGCTACACAATGTGCCAAACCCAGACATGCACACGATGACATGGCGCGAGACCATGAATTCCCACCTGGACCTGTCCGGCAACTGTTACTCGATCATAACCCATAACAATCGGGGACAAGTAACTGAGCTATATCCATGGCCGTGGGACAGCATTGAACCGAAGCGAAATAAGGATACCATGAAGGTTGAGTACCATGTAAATGATCGTGGTAAGGTTAGTATTCTGCCGAGCGAAAAAGTATTTCATGTTCCTGGGTTGGGATTTGACGGTATAAAAGGGTACTCAATAATCAGGATGGCACAGGAAGCAGTCGGAATGGGACTGGCTATGTCGGAATTCTCTAGTCGATTCTTCGGCCAAGGGATGAATGTCGGGTCTGTGTTTCAGACTGACAACTCGATGACGCAGGAGTCTGTTGACGCTCTGAGGGAACAGCTCCTAGAGAAGGGCTCTGGCTTGGCTAACTCATGGATGCCATTGATATTGCATAGCGGTTTAAAGTTTGCCAGGATACCAATGCCTTTATCTGATGCTCAGTTTATCGAGAATATCCAGTTAAACAAAGAAGATATCTGCGGTCTATACAGGGTACCGCCACATATGGTGGCAAATTTACAGCGTTCGACAAATAATAACATTGAGCATCAAGGAATTGAATATGTTATTTATTCCATGCTGCCACTTATCACTCGTTTTGAGAAAACTGCAGACTGGAAACTTTTCACACCGGCAGAACGCGCGGCAGGGTACTATACCAAGTTTAATTTAGATTCATTACTGAGGGGTGATTCCAAGTCCAGAGCTGAGTACCTGAGTAAAAAGAGAAGTTCAGGAATTATAAACGCTGATGAATGGCGTGCTCTAGACGATGAAAACCCCATCGGCGGGGCCGCTGGACAGGCGTATCTGGTTAATGGTGCAATGATTAGCACTGAGACAGCCGCAGCCCAGCAACCAAGGAGTACGGGCACAACGGGAGGCGACGGTGAGTAATGGCTAAGAAAATTAATATCAAGGGAGTTATCGTGTCAAACGACGATAAGTTTATCTATGACTATTTTGGCATAGAGGCAGTAAGCCCGAAGGATATAAGATTGGAGATCGAAGCTGCAAATGGCGACGAACTTGATTTCGAAATTAATTCCCCTGGGGGAGACGTGTATGCTGGCTCAGAAATGTTTACAGCTATAAAAAGCTACGAAGGTAATACAATCGGACGCATTGTCGGCATCGCCGCAAGCGCGGCCAGTGTTGCGGCTATGGCAATCAAGAAACTCTCGATATCGCCTACAGCGCAGATCATGCTCCATAACGTTTGGAGTGCGACCATGGGGGACTACCGGGACTTCGAGCATGAAGCAGATGTCCTGAAAGGCTGGAACAAAAGCATAGCAAATGCTTATATGCTCAAAACTGGCAAGTCTCAGAGCGAAATCTTAGGACTAATGAACCGCGAGACGTGGCTTCCCGCACAACAGGCTTTGAAAGATAAGTTTGTCGATGAAATACTTTTCGATGAAGGAATGCAATTGGTAGCGAGCGTCGGTAATCGTATGCTCCCGAGAGAAGTAATCGACAAGACGCGTGTGTTCTTGAAGAACAGTCATGAACCGCCTAGTGCTGGATCTGAACCACCACCAACAGACCCACCACCAATCGACCCACCAACCGACAAGCAGGAACACATGGACCTGCTTTTTTCATTGCAACGAAAAGCCAAAGCGAACAAAAACAAAATTAGGAGCGTGATTTAACATGAATTTACTTGAACTAAAGCAAAAATACTCAGGACTGTGCGACACCCAGAAGGCCATAGTAGATAAAGCTATCGCGGAAAACAGAGGCATGACCGACGAAGAGAACACCGAGTTTGATAACTTGCAAAAGGACATCGACGGTCAAGCGGCACTCATCGCTAAGGCAGAGGCAGTGCAGGGACGCGCGGCATATCTTGATGCGCCGGTGGGCAACACAATGCGTCCTAGTGGTATTCCAGCAGTGCTCGACACTCAGGCGGCCAAGAAAGACGATGGCGGGTTCAAGAATCTTGGTGAGCTTATTTATGCCCTAAGATTTGGTGACGCTAAAGGGCGCACGCACGAGCTAGCCGATAATAAAAACGGGCAAGAGGGTGGCAAGGCTGTTCCCGAAGCGTTCAGGGGCCAATTCATGCCGAGCCTGAGAAACGAGTTTACCTTTGGTACAGGAAGCGAAGGAGGCATCATGGTACCGGCGCAAAGAAGCACCGAGATATTAAAAATCAACTCAGAAACAGCTATTGTGCGTCCTAGAGCGCGGGTTATCCCGGCCGGTGATCCGCCAGATAGCTCTATCACTTTCCCGGCGTTTACGCAAGGCAGTAAGGGCGTGTATGGTGGGGTAGAGGTATATTGGACTGGTGAGGGGCAGGAGATTAAGGAGACTGGCGGTAAGCTTGAGGAGGTCATGGTATCCCCTAAAGAAGTTTCCGCATTAGTCACAGTCAGCGACAAGCTCTTAAGGAACTGGGCTGCCTCCGATGCGTTCCTCTCCGATCTTTTGAATGGAGCCATGTCTGCCGCTGAAGATATGGCATTCCTTTTGGGTAACGGTGTAGCCCGTCCGCAGGGGATTTACAACGCCCCTGGCACAATTATGGTTAACCGATCTACTGCGAACCAAATCAACTACATCGATACGGTAAACATGCTAACAAAACTCCTGCCCGAATCTGTTAGTAATGCCTTGTGGATTGCAAATCAGAGCACGCTGCCACAGCTTGCCACTATGCAAGACCCAGAAGGTCATTACATCTTTATCCAAGGCGATGCAACTAAGGGCATTCCGGCAACACTATCAGGTATTCCGATTAAGTTTACCGGTAAGACTTCGACGATTGGAAAACTCGGGGACCTCTCCCTTGTGGATGCTTCATACTACCTGATAAAAGATGGAAGTGGCCCATTTATGGCAGCATCAGAACACGTATACTTTAAAAATAATAAAACTATTATAAAAATTGTATGGAATGTTGATGGAAATTTATGGGTTAAAGAACCATTGACCTTGGAGGATAAGGTTTCTCAGGTTAGCCCCGTAGTCGTTTTGTCGGTGCCCCTAGTATAACCAACGAGGGGCCGTAGCGCCCCTCTAATCACTTAAAATAATATTATGGAGGTAATAAAATGAAACTACTCTCTGAAAGAAACAAATTGGACATTGCCTTAAATTCTGTGAGCTTAAATGGCGCTGCAACAGGAGCCTACCACTCCCTCGCTAACTACGGCAAAGCCCTCTACATCGCCAGCCTCGGCGCAATGGCAGCAGCAGCAACAAGCGCCCTGCAAGTAATGCAAGCCAAAGATGCCCTAGGCACTAGCGCTAAAGTCATCACCAATAACACAGCAACCATCACAGCAAACACAGGCGTAACATCAGCAACGCTCACCCTTGCCACGGTAACAGTCGGCCAGTCAGTCACAATCAACGGCCTGACCTACACCGCAGCCGCAGCAGCAGACCTGCCAAACCGAGTGTTTAACCAAGCCGGAGATGACACAGCAGACGCAGCGAGCTTGGCGGCAGCAATCAACCACTCGACCGCAGGTGTGCCGGGAGTCAAGGCAGTATCAGCAGCCGCAGTGATCACCCTGACGGCCAAAGAACCGGGCGAGTACACAATCACTATTACCGCAGCCGCCGCGACGATTACAGCAGCTACCGTGAGCGCAATAGGTTATGTGGAATGCGACGCATCGTTCTTGGACATTAACAACGGTTTTACTCACGTGGCGTTACGTGTGACCAATAGCGCGGCTATCGTGACCGGGGCTGTGCTTGAGCGTGGCGAGGCCCGATACAGTCCGGTGCAGATGGTAGCGGCATCGAAGACAACTGTTGCGTAATTGAGAGGGGCCGAGTGTCCCTCTCCTACATATATTTTCAAACGAGAGGGTGATAAACTATGGTGTACACAAACCTAGACACAAACGGAAACCAAATACAATCCGATGTCATAGCCTTTGCTCCTAAGCGAGTCACTGCAACAAGTGCCGAGGATATAATTATTAAGCGATCTGCTGGGGTGGTGTCGTTGCTCCACGTGGAGACATCAACTGTCACAGTAGCATTGGTTGACGGAGAAACACAGGTAAGGCCAGCGTTGGTTGGAACTGATGAAGATGATTTTTCAGAAGCAGTGATTCAATTCGGAACGAACATAACCTTGCGATTTAGCGCTGCGGGCACTGCGACGATACACTACCGTTAGGAGATGAGAGCATGGCACGATTAAGCCTCCAAAAAGGTGGCACAAGCACAGCAACAGGCACAGGCGTAGTCGATGGCAAATTAACATTAGGTACGCAGGATAAGATTGAGCTTGGTGTTCGTGGTCATCATTTGACATCTGAGGTTGTTGGCAACTCCGTTAGATTCATGATTCCCGGCCAAACTGTAGATAGCACAGGCACTGGTCCGATGGTAGAGTGCCGGCAAGAGGCGTCGGAAACAAGGGTAATCACACATGGTAACTCAGCAGATGCTTGGACAGCAGTAAAGACGGTAGCCATAGGTGATAGGGTAAGACCTACAGATGCCAAGGCAACAGGGTTTGTTTATATAGCTACTGTCGGAGGCACTACAGGCGCAACCGAGCCAGCAACATGGCCTAGTGGTGTAGGCAGTACGGTTGTGGATAATACTGTTACTTGGACTCGTAACGTAGTGTTAGACAAGTCGGGAGCGACTAAAAACGGTGCTTACCCTGAGTCAGTCGATAAATATGATCAGGAGTGGGTTAGTAGTGATACGAATACTGCGTACACCTACAACGTTATACCACAGCACAACTATATATTGCAGAGACTGTATTATAAACTTGGGCCTAGTCTTGTTTGGGATGATGCTACGTGCCGCGTGCGGATACGTATATACAGAGGTACAAGCGAGGCTGGCACAAAGATATATGATCAATCTATGGGAACGCTAGAAGCTACCGCGACAGGACAAACAATCTCCGCTAACTCTGAAATTTGGATTAATATTGATAACATAGTGTATTCAGAAGGAGAAGAACTACACTTTATTGCTGAGCTTGTTTCAACAGACCCAACTTGCAAATTAGCTGTCGTAACTAATGCCGGAAATGCTCAACCGTGGAGGGCTATAGATCGCCAGAAGTTCACTCACGTAGCTCTTGTTCCCGCGGATACGGCGTATCCTAACTTGCGTATCTCAAGCCCTACGGATGGGGAAACAGGTGTTAGCTTGACACCTACTGTAGTTACAGAGCTAGGTCAGTCACGTAGAACTAGCTGGCACGGTGCACCGAACCAAACTATAACTAGTCCCGACACTTATCTAACAATTGCAATGCCTGCAAACGTACTGGGCACAAAGGGAAAATTAACTGGCACGTTCTACTTCAATCAAACCGTTGCAGCAAACTCTAGTGCTCTAGTATATGCAGGATTAGGATCAACCAGCGGTCAAGTTACGCTACCATCTACAACAGGGCGCAGGCAGGTCGATTTTGAAATTCTTGCCTTGACTGCCAACTCTCAGAGGATAGTTGCTCGCGCTGCAGGCGGCAATGCTTCCGTCGAGGCTGCAACATCTGACTTAACAGGTGACAACGAATTCGAGTTGTTTGTTTCACCCGGAGCCGATGGTACTATAATCTTCGATGGGTATGACATCCAAATATTTAACAGTGACGTAGACATACTTGGCGGGTATAACCCAACTAGTACAAGGATCAAGATTAAAGACCTAGCTAAAAATTCGTATGTATCAAATGGTGAATCTACTGGACTTAGCGCATCAGCTGCTACAGCTCTAACAGGGTCCACTAAATACAAGTCTTACGCACAACATAAAACATCAAGCGGAATTTGGTTGCCGTGGGTTGAAGGGCCCTCTTTCACGACGCTATTTAATTTAACTGTTAATGTTAGCACAAGTCATGAAGTGGCTGGCGTAACTTCAAGTTTAGTTGCAGGAGATTTGATAAGGGTCAGTGTTGGAGAAACTGTTAACTCCACTGGGTATAACTTTCATGTCTCAGGTCAGTCCGTAGAGTTTCCTCCTACAGCTTATGACTCAGGAGAGTTCAGATTCAAGGATTCTACAGGGGCTGACTTGCTATTCAGGATAAACTCTGTTTCCGGAACTTCTCCAAACAGGACAGCTGTTTGTGATATCGAGACAAATGCTCAGGTGTTAAGCAATGGGATAATTAAGCTTGTCGGTGCTGGTACGCCTGCCTCTAATGTAAGTCAGTTCGAGAGTGCTTGGGCGGATCAGTTATGGGACCCTGCCTCTGAGACATATGTACAGTTATGGTTACGTCCTGACGGTATAGCTTCTAGTGCTTCATTAGCTACGTGGACTAATAACAAAGGTGTGGCGTCAAACGTAACGCAAGGAACAAGCAGTAAACGACCTGTTGCGAGTGCTACACTTAATGGATATAATATTCCTCACTTTGATGGCACTGATGATATTATGACAGGTACACTTGCCGCAGCAACATATGGCGGTAATACTTCCAAGACACTCATAGAGTTCTCAAGAGCTACTGCATCACCTGCGGACGCAACTCATTTCTTCTATGGAGCTGCTGCTAGCTTAAAAGCCTTTGGATTAAAGCGGACTGGTGCGTCTAATGTAGGATTTTATCAGTGGGGCGCAGATATGACTGACGCTGTCTATAGTTCTACTACGCTCAACAGATGGATTATTAACGTAGCTAAAAAAGATACAAATGTATTGACTCTGTATGAAAATAGCGTGCAGAGAGGAACTGGCTCCCCAGTAGCAGTATCGCTGGACAATAGTAATTTTACTGTAGGAGGTAGAGAGTCTAACAGTTTCAACACATACGCGCCTGTAGACATCGCGGAAGTAATTTTATGTAGCAAAGCTCTTACAGACGCAGAGCGTAACAAGTTTGAGGGTTGGTTAGCGTTTAAGTACGGTCAGTTGGCATTACTTCCTGCTGGACACGCTTACAAGACTACGCCGTTTAGAAAGTTATATACTGACAAGTTCCTGAGTGTCAGTTAATTGCAGGATGATAGGGGCTGTCAAGCTCCTATCAATTTTAAAAAATATACTTAGCCATATAGTCCTCTAAAAAGTAGGTGATAACAATGCAGAGATTAACCCTGATAACCAAGCCAGCAATCGAACCAATCTCACTAAGCGAGGCAAAAAAACATCTCCGCATTGATACAACAGATGACGCAGGAGGTCTTACATCAACGCAATCAATCTCTCCTGGTAGCCATGCGATATCCACGATAACTGGTACCTCAGTCGAAGTACTAGGCTACACCACTACAGTCTTCCTCGAATCCGGCACAAACGGGGCTGGTGGCACGGTGTCTGCTAAGATCCAAGAGAGCAACGATGGCACTACTTGGAGCGATTACGCGTCATTTGCACAGGTAACAGAGGCAAACGATAACGCGAATTACGAGAAGGCTTATACCGGAGATAAACGGTACATCCGTGGTGTGGCTACTATTGCTGGTGCAGCCTGTGAGTTCGCTATAAACGTAATACTTGACCAGTCTGACACGTTTGAGGATGATTATATTAGTGCGCTCATTACTGCTGCCAGAGAGTATTCGGAAGGGTATCAAAATCGTGCTTACATTACTCAAGCGTGGGAGATGTCACTTGGAGAGTTTCCATCGAGCGAAATCGTTATCCCAAAAGGAAATTTACAGACAATCGACAGTGTGAAGTATAAGGACTCTTCCGGCACTGAGACAACGCTCGTAAACAATACAGACTATATTTACAGCACACGCGGGATACTCGGGCGATTAGCTCCGGCATACAGCAAATCCTGGCCATCGTTTACAGCTTTCCCCTTGGACCCGATAGTGATCACGTTCACTGCAGGCTATGGCAGCACAGCAGCCAGTGTACCGGAGAAGGTTAAGCATGCCATGAAACTGCTAATCGGTCATTGGCACGAAAACAGAGAAGCTGCATTAACCACCGGACCGAGTAAAGTGAGTTCCGAAATAGAGTTTTCTGTACACTCTTTGCTTAGCCTCGAAAGACTGGTGCCGCTATGAGAATCGGAGACCTTCGACACAGAGTAACCATTCAAAAACTGATCACAGAGACTAATGAGAACGGGTTCGAAACTGAAGTTTGGATAGATTTAAAAACAAATGTTTGGGCATCGGTAAGTAATCTTTCCGGAAGAGAATTCTGGGCAGCTAAAGCTGTGCAATCTGAAAATACAGTGGAATTCGGTATTAGGTATGCTCAGTTTGTTGAAAGCATGGACAGTAGGACTTATCGGATTAAGCATGGAACAAGGATTTACAACATCACCTCCATCGATAACTATGAATTCAGGAAAACATTCGTCACTATTAAAACCTTGGAGCTGGTTTCGTGAGTAATAGAATCGAACTAAGCGGTTTCCCCGAGCTTGAAAACCTTCTTCACGACATGACAATCTCAGATGCGAAAGAAAAAAAAGCCATGCGTCTGGCTATCATACCCATTAAGGAAGGACTTGAGCAATCCACGCCAACTGGTAAAACTGGAAAGCTTGGGGTAATTAAAACATCAGTCAAAAAAGAAGGATTTGCTACGGTAGGGATATTAAAACTCGGTGCATTCTGGGGGACATTTCAGGAGTATGGAACCTCACAGCAACGTCATCATGTCGGATTTTTCGATGCAACGATTAGGAGAACCGAAGGAGCGGCTCTTGCGATTCTAACTAGGGAGCTACTGGGGGTGATCACTTGAATATTTTTTCTTATACGAGAGCGGCACTTCTTGACCCTACAATAATTAACCTGACAGGCGGCAAGACAGTCCACCTGGGGCACGCCACATTGCCAGTTACGCCTTACATCGAATACGAATTATATGATGAAGATGGAGCATTATGGGCTGAGGGCGAGGAGAAAGCGACAAATTTTTATCTTCAAGTAAGCATCTTCTCAAAGGGAGATTACACCGCGCTAGAAGAAGCGGTCAAGGATAAGTTATTAAGTGTCGGCTTTGAGAGAATTGGCGCTGCGTACCTATGGGAACCTGCGCCTGTAGAGCTTCATCATAGGCCTATTCGTTTTGTTTATACCTCAAATACGGTTTAGGTAATTCGTCGAATACAATTTAAAGGAGGATGATTGTCATCGCTAAAGTAAATATCGATCGCCTTTACTTGGCAAAGGTAACGCAAGATGATGAGCTAGGGTTAGTGTTCGCAACTCCTGAGTACATTCCTGGAGTAAGGCAGATTGATGCAAAGTCAAAGACAAATCAAGATAAACTCTACGCAGAGGGTGTAATTTGGGAGCAAGAAAACACACTTGAAGAAATTACAATCGACATTGACCTTGCTGAACTTTCCAATGCCCAATACGCAAGTTACCTCGGGCACCAGGTAGCGACAGTGGGTGGTGTATACGCAGGAAAGACAGATCAGGCACCCTATGTTGCAGTTTTGTTTGTAGCTACAAAAAGCAACGGAAAGAAAGCTTATCGTGTGTATTACAAAGGTAAATTTACCGAGCCGGATGAATCTGCGAAGGGAAAAGAAGGTAAAACGGATTACCAAACTCACAAGGTTTCTTCAATTTTTCAACACCTGAAAAATAACGGTATGGGTTTCTATAAAGTCGATGAGGATGATCCGAATTGTCCGGCAAACATCGCAACGACATTTTTCGCAAGCGTCATAGTACCAACTGCAGATACTACTGTTCCGACTGTTACTAGTGTACCTCTTGATGCAGCGATAGGAGTTGCGACTGCGGCGAATGTAGTATTTACGTTTAGTATTGCAATCCAACTTTCTACGATCACTGCCAGTAATATATTCCTTGCTAAGGCTGATGGAGCTCTTATTGCTGCAGCGCTGACTGTTGATGCAACGAATAGGATTGTAACCATAAACCCCGCGGCTGACCTATCTGCTGGTGCATATATCGCGGTCTGCACTAACTCTGTCAAGAGCGCGGCCGGCATTCCTTTAGCGGCAAATGTAATTGTGAACTTTACGGTCTAAGTGAACTGAGGGTGGGGTAAAACCTGCTCTCAGTTTTTAGGAATTAAGGGAGGGTCTAAAACTATGGCAAATATAGAGGTCAAAGAGTTTAAGATTAAGATTGGCGGTAAAGAGTATACATTTCGCTTGGATTTCGCAGCACTTATAAAGTTTAATAATAAATTTAAAGACTACAAAGAGATCACCGTCAATAACGATGGCGAAGAAGAAAGTAAAACAGTTGGAGCCATGGGGATATTTAACGACTTTTTACAAAACAAGGATATATATGGAGCTATTGTAAAAATTCTCAGTTGTTCATGCCCTGAAAAAGATTTTACTGAAGGTGATTTAAAATTAGCATTACCCTTTAATTTTAAAACAATGACGGTAATGGATGAGATTACCATGGCATTAATTGACGGAGTAATGGGCGAGAAAGAAAGCGCAGGATCTCAGCAAGGAAAAAACGAGTAAGTCGGTCAAGTCCGGACATTGTGGACTTTGACTATTTTTTCTACATTGGGAAAGTAGTCATGGGCTTGACCGAGGAAGAATTCTGGCGAAGTACCCCAAGGAAAATAAACGCACTCTATAGAATCCATCGTCGCTTCAATGGATGGGATAAGGGCAAGGAAGATGAAGATGAGGGCGAAAGAGTTTACCATATAGACGAAGTGCCGTTTTTGTAGGAAGGCATAAAAAAGGCCCTCCCTTGAGAGCCTTTTTCCTAATCTGCCTTTAAGAGTTCCGGATTATCATGAATATTGCCGATTACCTCGTAATATTCCAAATTCGTAGCATGATCGATTATCCCTTTGTGAGATATGAATTCCAAGTAGAATCCATATGCTCGTTCGTTGCTATATGAACGGTTATTATTGGCTTGATATTTTCCGAATTTAACTATTGCTATGTTTGTATCATCTTTTACAATATCTCCGACAAAAATATCATAGCCATTTGATCCCTTAACTCCGATGTATTGGCTAACTGTTTGAGGATCAACTTTATATTCTCTCGAATCCTTTGGTTTTGGGCTACATGGTGCAGAATTATCTTGTGTAATCTCCGTGATATAAGAATTACCTAATGTGTTTTTGTGGTAATACCCATAGGCCCACTCTCCAAAGTGGATTCTCTTGCCTCTAAATCTCACTTTCGTTTTTCCTCCTCCACATATTCCATTAATATCGTGATAACCAAGTTGTTAAATGACCTGTTTTTACTTTTTGCGATCTCTTCTAGCAGTTTTTTTAATTCCTTTGGAATCGTGATGTTAGTCCTTGTATTTTCTTCACTTATTGACATATTGATCACCTCAAAAGTATTATATCATTGTTATCACATTGTTGCAATAGCGATACCATAATGGTATAATGTATTGCGAGGGGGTTGAGAATAAAGATTTGTAGCAAATGCGGTGAAGAATTCCCAGCAACAAGTGAGTATTATTACGTTGATAACAGGGGGAGAAAGGATGAGTTTAGGGCGAGATGCAAGGCTTGTGAACTTAATATTCAAAGTACTTACCGTCTAAAAAATAAAGAAAAAATATCTAAAACTAATAAAAAGAGCTATCGCAAACATGAGGAAACAATCAAAGCAAAACACAAGATATACCGTCAAGGAAATAAAGAAAAAGTCAGGGAATGTATAAATAGATGGACGATTGCAAATAAGGAATCTGTCAAGGAACAAGCCAAACGATATCGCAAAAACCATATAGAGCGTTGTCGAGAAACAGAAAAGATATATCGAAAAGAGCATGCGGAGGAACTTAAGATAAAAAGTCAAGCTCGCAAGGCGAGAACATTAAGTCTCCCTCATACTTTAACGACTTCACAATGGGAATTGATAAAGTTAAGATTTAATAGGAAATGTGCTTACTGCAATAAAGAGCTACCACTCACTCAGGACCACCTAGTACCAATAAGCAAAGGTGGAGAGTATACTCATAATAATATTATACCTGCTTGTGGCGCTTGTAATAGCAGTAAGCGCGATAACATCTTCCTTGATTGGTATCCAAGGCAACCGTTCTATAGCGAGGAACGTGAAAAAGAGATACTTTCATACTTAGGGTATAAAAATGGTATCCAACAACTAGCACTCATGTAATGGGTGCTTTTCTTATGTCTTAATTATTTTTTTGGAGGGGGTGAGAAAATGGCCGACGAGGAAAGACGCATAACTGCCAGAATGGTGCTGGACTCAACCTCATTCAATGCCTCCCTTAGCGGCGTAAATAATAACCTGAGGATAGCAGCTTCCGAACTTCAACTTGCATCCGCACGAGTCGGAACATTCGGTCGAGACTCCGAGCGTCTTCGGGGAGTGCAGGAGGCACTATCAAGACAGGTTGAATTACATACGAACAGAGTAGGTATCTACAGCCAATCCCTGCAAACCGCAACAACAAGAATGGATACAAATGTGGCTGAAAATGGTCGCCTCAGAGCGTCCCTAGCCTCATCTAATACAGCATTCGATGAAGCGGTGCGAGTGCACGGCAGGTATTCCATCGAGGCAATACGAGCACGCCAGGAAACAGTCAGCTTAACTGACGAATTAAGGCGTTCAGACGCTACCGTCCAAACAAATGCCCGCCAAGTTAACAACTACACTACGAGCCTCAATAGTGCCCAGGCGGAACTAACCAGAGTCCAAGGTGCTTTAAATCGTACAAATACAGAGATTGCACAACAAGAAAGTCGTTGGTTGAGCGCAAGTCGTACACTGACTACAGCGTCTGCACAAATGAGAGCCGCAGGACAGAGTATGTCTAAAACAGGACAATCTCTCACAGTTGGGGTAACGATGCCAATCGTTGGGATTGGCGTTGCTGCAATAAAAACTGGTATGGACTTTGAGGCGCAAATGAGCCGAGTGAAGGCAATCTCTGGAGCTACAGGCGAAGAGTTCAAGATACTTAACGACCAAGCTTTAGAACTTGGGAGTTCAACCGCTTTTTCTAGTTCCCAAGCAGCGCAGGGCATGGAAAACTTGGCAAGCGCTGGATTTACGGTTGTAGAAACAATGGCTGCAATGCCCGGAGTTCTTGATCTTGCAGCTTCTGGAGGCGTTGAAATTGCGGTGGCCAGTGAGATTGCGGCTGGTGCGTTAAGGGGCTTTGCGTTAGACGCATCCCGGAGTGCTCATGTAGCGGATGTATTGGCGAAGGCAGCAGGAGATACGAACGCTGGAGTCACAGACATGGGAGAAGCCCTGAAGTATGCTGCTCCGCCTGCCCAAGCGTTGGGATTAAGCCTAGAGACCACAGCTGCAGCTGTTGGTATATTGAGTAATGCTAACATAAAGGGAGAAATGGCGGGGGCGATGTTACGGAGTTCCTTGGTTTCCCTGACAAGTCCGAGCAAAGAAGCAGCCGGGTATATGAAGGACCTGGGATTTAAGGCGTTCGACGCACAAGGAAAATTATTACCCTTTGGTCAAGTTATTGATAATCTGAAAAATTCAACTAAGAATCTTACTGACGAGAAAAAAGCCGATGCCATAGCAACTATATTCGGCAAGGAAGCCCTTTCGGGGATGCTGGTACTCATGGAGGCTGGCGGGGGGAAAATAGATACCTTAACGAAATCATTCCAGGGATCTGACGGAGCGGCAGCGGCCATGGCTAAGACCATGAAGGAGAATGTCAAGGGGTCCGTGGATGAGATGCAGGGGGCAATAGAAACTGCTTCTATTAAGTTGAGCACAGTAATGGCTCCATCTATCACGAAGGTTGCTGAAGGTGTTACTAATCTTGCGAATAAATTTTCTGCTCTGTCTCCTGAAACACAGGAAACTATCGTAAAATCATTGGCACTAGCGGCGGCATTAGGACCAATTATCCTGATTACAGGTAAGGTGGTAACTGCAGGTAGCGCTATTGTTGGAGTTATGGGGAGCATATCGGGAGCAATGGGAGCCGCGAGCGTTGCTGCTGCAGGTACAGGCGCGGCGGTAGGCGGATTAGGGGTAGGAGCGGCGGCAGCGGCATTACTGCTAAACCCGATAACATTAGGAATTTTAGGAGTAGGATCGGTTGCGGTCGGAACGGCCCATCTTCTTAATCAAGAGGTCATCCCTGCGGTGAATCTGTTTGGTAATGAAGTATCCGATGCGACGAAAAAATCAGTAACCGCATACATGGATTTGGATAATAAAGTAGGAGTTTCCCTACTCTCCTTCAAGGCAAACAACACAACGATAACAAAAGCGATTGCAACCGAAATGGTAACAACGTTTGAGAAAATGGGCACCGATATCAAGGCTGGAAGAGACAAGCATTACGCTGAGGACTTAGCAAATCTAACTAAATTCTACGAAGATCAGGGGATGTTAGATATGACGGAAGCCCAGAATGTCTTAGCTAGAATGAAGGAATCTCATGCCGATAGAAATTCTGTGGTAGATAAGTTGGTAAAAGATATAGCTGCAATATATGCTAAAGCGGCGGCTGAAAACAGGTCGACAACTCAAAAGGAAGAAGATGAAATCGCCGTTATAAAAGCACGAATGGCAGCGATGGCAATTGAAGCACTGACAAATTCTGAAAAAGAGCAGAATGATATCTTGACTAGGATGAGATTGCAGGCAAAAAATATATCAACCCTTCAGGCCGGTGAAGTAATTGAAAACAGCGCGAAGCAACGTGATGAAACAGTCAAACTAGCTAAAGACCAGTATGAGAAGACCGTTGCCTCCATTACGAGGCAGAGAAACGAAGGAGTAATAACATCTGATGATCAGGCGCAAAAAATGATTGACGCTGCAGAAAGATCGAGAGTCGCGTCTATCGCAAAAGCAAAGGACACGCACGAAAAGGTAGTGCATGAACTACAGCAACAGAACGAAGATGTTGCTAAACAAATAAATGAGCAGGATGGGACAATAAAGACTTGGTGGGATAACTTAAAAGATTGGTTCAAGGATAATCCAATAGTTAGATGGATAACAACAAAAATTTCAGGGCCATCTGGCGGAGAAGATATAGATGATAACGCAAGCGGAACAAATAATTTTCGTGGTGGACTAACAACTATGCACGAAAATGGATATGAAGTCTATAACCTTCCTGGTGGATCAAGAATTTATAACCACGAAGCAAGCGAAGAAATGGTACTAAGGACTGCACAAGAGGTTGCTAGGGGAGTTTTAGCCAGTAGTAATGGTGGAACTAATCTTAATGGCCCTATATATGTAAACGTGCTAGCTGATGATTTAAAACAAGTCGGAGATGTTCTGGAATTATTCCGTAGATTACCACAAGTTGCCCGGGCAGGGGGGTGAAATATTGGCAACTAATCAAACAGTTTTATGGGAAGAAGTGTGGAAACGCACTAAGAATAGTAAGCATTTTGCATTAGCAAACGGTTCCAAGCAAGCTGTAATTTTTCAGGGTGACGTTCATTATCTAGATATTAACGGAAATTATCAAAACTCGGATTTAATTCTGCATGACGAAGCAGAACTTGACCTCTTCGACTTTCCGATCGCCGCAGATGGCAAAGACCTTTTTGAATACAAATTAGGCATAATCAAGCAAGTACGCGCTGTAGATAACGTGGACCGTGAGAAATGCTCTTTTCAGGCTCTAAAGCTACCCTTCGCTGTTAAGTTACCCCGTAACTGGCAGAAGGGGTACACGGTAGGGAAAGACTCCGCTCGGCTAATATTTATCCCTGTTGGCGCGTCAGCATCGGTCGGCGTACTCGATGAGAAGACGAAGACTAGTATACATTACCAGGACGCATGGAACGATACGGATGTTGTTCTAGAGGTTACCGAAAATGGTCTAAAGGAAACATTAACCCTAAAAACGTCCAAGTCCCCCACAATATTTAGCTTTGAAGTCGTCGGTGAACTAGCTGATGACCTGACATCCGGGTCCTTAAAACTCCAACCGGCGTGGCTGCAGGATGCAAACGGTGCAAGAAGGGACGTATTGCAAACCGTCAGGCGCGAGGATATAGGGGTATACCTCGATCTTATAGCAGACGTCGAAGGGCTTGTGTTTCCAGTCATCGTTGACCCTACCGTGGAGATACAGCCTGACGCAACATCCGGCAAAGACACCTACATATCTGAACTCAGCCCAACTGTTAATTATGGGTCGGATGATGTAATATCAGCAGGTTCAGATAGTACGAATCCTCAGAGGCGAGCCCTGCTACAGTTTGATCTAGCCAGCATTCCTGCTAATTCATCCGTAACGAGTGCCATATTAGCTTTGTATTTGTATTCTGTGTCTACATCAATTGACATAAACATAACCACTCACAGGATAACCGATTCGTGGGATGAATCAGCGGTTAACTGGAATATACAGCCTGGTCACCATACGGAGGCTGTGGGAACAACAGCCGTGGGCGCGGTAAGTGCAACGTACAACTTTACAATAACAAGCCTAGTATCCCTACACGTTGCTAGCCCCTCTACGAATTACGGCGTAATGCTCAAATCCCCGGAGACAACAGCTTCAGAACGCAAAACATTCAGGTCATCCGATTACTCGGACAGCACGCAAAGGCCTAAGCTGACGGTAATTTACAATGTACCGCCTACTGCACCGACTATAATTTACCCTAATGGAGGAGAGACTTGGAACGCTAGTGAGATGATATACTGGACAGCGTCAACAGATACAGAAACAGCCTCGGCTAATTTGATGTACAACATAGAGTTGTCTGTAGATGGCGGGGCAAGTTACCCCTACACTATAGCGAGCCTAACTGACGCCGGAGATATAGCTAGACTACATGACTTCTCTGCGATACCTCAGTCCTCTACTTGCTTAATCCGCATACGAGCTTACGACGGAGCGCTGTACGGGGCTTGGGATGTATCAGACGGCGTATTCACCATCCAACACAACCTAGCCCCCACAGCCCCAACTTTTCTCTCTCCATCTAGCGGAGTTATCGACAGATCATTAATCACTAGATTATCTTGGCAACACAACGACCCTAACGCAGATCCTCAGGCGCAATTTGATTTGATGCGTTCCAGTGACTCTGGGGGGAACTGGGTAACAACAACGCAAGCTACAACGAATCAATACCTAGATGTACCTGCAAATACTCTAGCTCACGGGACGATATTGTGGAAGGTCAGGACCTATGATGCGTCCGGATTGAGCAGTGCCTATTCTTCCCAGGCTACTTTCTTGGCTGGGAATAAACCGAGCACACCGACAGTTTACGCACCAACAGGGACTATAGCAACAGCAAGTCCAACTGTTCAATGGTCGAGCATTGGACAGGCATCTTATCAGATCCAAGCCTTAAATAGTTCGAGCGCAGTGATTTGGGATACAGGTGAAGTAGTCAGCACAAATTTAGCACGGACGCTTGGCGTTCTACTCGCAAATTCGTCGGACTACACAATCAAAGTCAGGATTAAAAATGTAGACGGATTATGGAGTGATTATGGGTCTACCTCTGTGAGTGTATCTTACACCCCGCCAGCTATCCCGCTACTGTCCGTTTCCACCGGTACCGGATATATTGGAGTTACGAGTACAAATCCAACTCCATCAGGAAGCCAACCGGCAGTAACGGCAAACGATATATATCGCCGAGAAGTAGGGGAAGCATCATGGACTAGAATTTCTGCAGGTGTTGCGTCATCTACAGGATATAATAGCTTCATAACTTCATTTTTCTCCGTTTACATGGGCATGGGAAGCTATTATAAAGACTATTCCGTGGCATCTGGAAAATTATACGAGTATAAAACTACAGCCAAAGGAGATAACGGAACAGAAAGCGACAGTCCTATAGTTGTAGGGGTGGTGACGCTCAGGGGTGTATGGCTTCACGACGTTACAGATCCGGTTGGCACGGCCTATAATTTTCAGTATGACGGGTTTAAAAACGTAAGCTGGCAGCCGGAAGTTGTGCTGATGCAATTCGCAGGAAGGAAGCAAACTGTAGTAGAATTTGGTGAGTCGGAAACGAATAAAATATCAGTGAAACTGCAGATGAAAAGTGGTGATCTTGATTATGCAATGCTGCAGTATCTTGTAAGAAGAAAGCCAACGTTTTGTTATCGTGACGGACGCGGTAGGAAAATGTTTGGAGTTGTTACTACACTACCAATGTCTGATGAACGTTATGGATATACCACATCTATTGAGGTCACTGAAAACAGCTTTAATGAGGTGGTATAGATGTAAAGCTTTAGTTATAGAGGATGATATGTAATGATGCAAAAACAGCAAGGTATTTATACCGCCTCACAGGTAAAAGCATCCCTTCACGCGGCGAACAGGGAACTTAGATTCAGGTATGATCTACTTGACGGGTCGAACGTTTTTAAAAGAACGCTTAATAATGTCCTCTATGGGCACGTAGAAAATAACTCCCTGGCTAATATTAAGCGTACTGCAAAATTTAGTCTTTTGGATGATAGTACTATTAATTTCTTAAGTGATCGAATTCAGCCATGGACCATGTTGAAAATGCCCGACGGAGACTTCATATCGTGGCCGTTGGGTGTTTTTCTTTTATCTTCCCCAAGGCGAAAAGCGAATACAGTCGGGAGTGTAATTCGAGAGGTAGACGCCTACGACCTCCTGCAGATCCTAGTGGACGATAAAGTAACGGGTAGATATACCGTAACATCAGGGGCTAATTACATTGGGGCGGTAAAGGCTCTTTTGGATAGCGCGAGCCTTACGTCTCAAAATCTGACTCCTACCGAAAGTATTTTACCGACTGACTTAGATTGGGACCCAGGAACGTCAAAGTTGCAAATCATAAACGATCTCTTGAGCGCAATAAACTACAAATCCATAACCATTGACGAGGTTGGGCAAGCGGTTGCTCAACCTTATATTTTGCCTTCTAACCGCGCTAGTGACTATACTTACGTTGACGATGACCAGAGCGTTATATTTCCGGAAGTCGAACAGTCGTTAGATTTGTTTGGAATCCCTAACAAATGGGTAAGGGTGGTGTCCGAGGCCGATCAAGCCGCGATAACAAGCACCTACACAAACTCTAATATAGATAGCCCAACGAGCACGGTGAACAGGGGAAGAACAATCGTTGACTTTGGCACCGAATCAGGTGTTGACCAGGCTACACTAGACGCAAAGGTTCAGAGGTTGGCATATGAGGCAAGCCAAGTATACGAAGATGTAACGCTCGAAACGGCTATAATGCCCATGCATTCAGACGACGATATGTTAACTCTTACGTTTTCAGCGCTTGGTATTAGCGATAAATACTCGGAAATATCCTGGGGATTTGATCTGAAGGCCGGGTCAAGAATGAAACACGGAATTAGAAAAGTGGTGAGCATTTGAGCAAGCTTATTAGCGCAGAGGATTTCTTGGGCATAGTTAAGCCGCAGAAAAACCAGGGAGCAAATTCCCTGGTTTTTAAATTGGGCGTAATACCAGCGGATTATGCTTCCGGAAGGCCAAGTGTGAAGTTCGATGGCGAGAGCGTGGCTAGCGTCCGGACATACCCGTATCTTAGTAGCTATACGCCGACAGCTAATGACCGAGTTATGTTGGCAGTGGTAGGACGTGGATTAGTTATACTTGGCAAAATAATTTAGGAGGTGCACTATGGCAATATTAAGGGACGAAAACGGAAATCCAATACCGCAATACCAAACAGCTACTCCAAACGTATTTGAAGCAGCTAAGGGGGCAGGTGGAGCGATTGACGTAAATGTCAAAACACCCCTTCCGGCCGGGACAAACATTATGGGGGAAGTTGGTATTGACCAAACTGCAGGACGAAATGTCGTAAAAGACAGTGATGCTGGAAGTGGAGCAACGGGAGTAACTGTACCAACCGGGGGATCAGGAAAGCTCGGTTGGCTGAGTGGTATATATGATCGCTTGTCCAAGGTGGTTCTTGCAGCCAGCACGGCAATAATCGGAAAGGTTGGTATCGACCAAACTGCAGGACAAAATGTCGTCTCCTTTGGGTCTATTTCCCAGCCAGTTAAGGTTACGGACAGCATGCCCTATCAAACCTTCGTCGAGCAGAAAACACAGGCCAACGCAGTCGCTGGGGTATTAACTTTCTCAACAAACATTGGAGCAATTGAGATTTATAATACTGACCCTGTGAATACAGGGGTATTTACCGTTAATGGACTTCCAATTACCGTCCCACCTGGCAAAACATTTATGTCCCCCATGGGAGGCAATGCAAGCACAACAGTTTTCGTTACAGGGGCCACATCTTACATCGTATCAAGATACGTATAGGAGGAATAAACATGGGATACAACGATAGCCCGAGGTCAGCAGGGGTAAGCATAATTGGCGTTTCACAGGCACAGTTTGATGCGCAGTTGGCTGAAACTACGCAACAGGGTGTAAGTGTTATGCGATTCGGGGCAAAGGGTGACGGAATAACGGATGATACATCCGCAATTCAAGACGCTATTGATTACGGACATGCGAATAGTGTGCCAGTTTTCTTTCCAAGTGGCGTATACCTTTGTGCATTGTTCGACGTTGTGCCTGATTATTTAATACTTTATAACAAAGCATTTGCATTAAAACTGTACCCTAATTCTTTCTTATATAGCAAGAAAGATGCTACAATTATCTTTAAAACACAGGAATGGGGCGACCATTGGGCCAGTGGAATTTTAGCCCACCATAGTTTTAAAATGAAGGGTATTTCCTTAAAATGCACCTATAAAGAGATGTATAGCGGTTCTCTTATTTGTATTAGTGGGCAACGCAATAACCTTGCATCGTTTGAAATTCAAGATTGTACTTTTAAAGGAACTTATTATCCGGTTTGCTTGGATGATTATGTAGATAAGTTTCTTGTTGAAAATTGTGAGTTTGAAAGCATCGCGGAAATTGAACCGAGAACATCGGATGGTGTATACCTCCACGGTGGTGCTATTTATGCTAATGATTGCCGATGGTGTAAAAATGGCGTTATCCAAGGAAACAGGTTCTTAGGTGCAAAAAGAAATGATGCGATAGAGTTTAATAATGACCATCATGCAATGACAGATTTTCCATTAGAAAACATAAAAACTACAAGGCTATCAGATGAATATACCGAAAACATAACTGTTTGCAATAATTACATTGCAAACTATAGCGACACGGGATCTTCCTCTGGATTAGGGATAGGATTTGCAGGGAGTTCGAGGGGTGTAAAAATCTATGGGAATAACCTTGAAAATATAATCCATGATGGGATACACTTTGAATATATGGCTACCTGGGATAATGGGGAAGAGCCAAAGAATATTATAATTAGTGACAACATACTTAAAAAATGCGGTTATGATACTTCGGTTAATTGGTCTGGTATTAATATTTTTGGAGCAACTACAAATTATAACGAGGAGTCTATCAATTATAAAGATCACGCAATCCTAATAAGCGGAAACGTGATCTCTGATATTAACACTAATGCTACAGGAATAAGCCTGTACGGAGCATCGGATGCAACAGTCACCGGGAATAAATTAAAAGGCATAACGCCTTTGGATTTTGATAATTTAACACCAGCCGGACTTCAAGGAATTGCGGTTAGAACAGAAAAAGACATCGTTATAGCAAATAACGAAATCAAAGACCTAAGGCGAGGAATTAATATCCAAGCTACAACTGCATCGTGGAAACAAGGTATTATGTCCATAGAAAACAACGAATTAATAGATGTTTATTCCCCGTATTATAGTCAAATTTATCAAGCTGATGTAGGTGAAGGTATCCGATTAAAGGGCAATAAATATAGCGGATTTACTCAAATGGTTACAAATGTAGCACCAGATAATCCGGTGGAAGTATGGTTTACTGAACCAGCCCCTGTTATTTTTGGAAACATCTTTGATAAATGTATTTATAACACGATTCCTTATGACACAATGGGTATTTATACATCTAACAAGTGTTTAAACCTAGCAGGTATTGGCACAAACGGTGCTTCGACTATGATGAAAGTCGGGCATTCATCGAATGATATTTGGTATAAATACAATGAATTCAATGATATGTCTGCTTTGGCATCGGGAACAATTACTAAATATATCTGTACTGGGAGTGGTTGCTTGTGGAATAAAGATCAGGCAATACATTCATATTTGGTCAATGTAACAAATGGAAAAAGAAAGGTTATTTGCAACGATGCCAATACAACGGGCGGTATTATCGTCGGAGGCATTGTAAGTATTAATAGTGTAACTTACACAATCATTAAAAAGGATATAGCAAATAACTGTTTCTATGTTAACAAAGCATTGAACACAACTAACGCTAGCATTGCTATGGTATACGTTAAGGCAACATGGAAAAAACAAACTATAAGTGTAGTTGACGCATCGTTTACATCGTTGTAATTTATGCGCAGTAGACGCATTATACGCACAACACAAAAAGACACCCTCCCAAGGGTGTCTTTCTTTTGTGATGCCAGGCTTAGGGACGGGTGCTTTCTATTGCGTTGGCTAGCATCATTACTTCGTGGCTTCCGATCCATGTGGTTGCCACACGTTTTCTGCTTAGGTCAAATATCCCGAATACAGTACCGTCTTGAACTATACACCGTGCGTTTTCTTTGTTCTGATCAGATGTGCATCGAATAATCTCAAGCGGTACCGCACACTCTTTCATAGACGCAACCACTTTTCTGAGTTTTTCGGGCAGATCCTCAAACGCGCATTCTTTCTTCACTGGTCATCCCTCCTTTCACTTCGTGAGTTCGATGAGTAAACATCCATTTTCTAAGCGACCGCGAGTAGTAGTATTCTTTCCCGCATTTTTGGCAGGTGCAGTTTTGGTCAGCCTTGGGCTGCCTTGGCGTGTGTCCACAGGTGCAGGTTAGTTGTTTCATCTTCATCCCCCCCTCTGATTCTTATCAACTCTCTAATGTATTTGATCAACCTTATGATTATAGTATACAGTAAATTAGTCAATGAGTCAATTATTATAATCATAGTGTTGATATTTTTAATTAAATATGTTATCATCTTTTTAGAGAGGTGATAACGTGATCGAGAATAAACTAAGTGAAGTCATGGGACGCAAACGCTTGAAAATATCAGACGTGATTGAGGGTACCGGACTTGCCCGCAATACAGTGGCGGAGATGTACCACGGGAGGTCAAAGGCAACAAATTTTGAGACATTGGATAAGCTTTGTACGTTTCTGGAAGTGGGAGTAGCGGAATTGTTGGAACACCAAAAAGACGCTGAGGAGGGGGCGGTTAGAAATAGAAGAATGTAAATTAAGTTTCAGAGAATTTTCTGAGATAAATCCAAAAGTAATCGAAATTTATAAAGGCTATTCAATTTTGCAATATGATGCAGAAAACGGATATCGTGTTGATTTCGGAACAAAAAGAACTAAGTTAGTCGAAACCGTTGAAGAAGCTAAAGAATTAGTAGATTTTAGATTGTCGCCTGATAAATGGAGTGAACAAAAAGACGCCGGAGTATAACTTTGGCGTCTTTCGTATTGCAGTTTATTTTTAATCGCCAACGTTGGCGATTATTTTTTATGGGTTTCATGAAAGGATGGCGAAAGATGAGTGATTATTGGGGTTATTTAGTCGCTATAGGGGCATTCGTCTCATGGCTTATCGGAGGTTTCGATGCTCTAGTCCAGATTTTAGTTATCTTCATCGTTATCGACTATTCCACAGGGTTAGCAAAAGCATGGATAAACAAAGAGCTCAGTAGTCAAAAAGGTTTGCGCGGAATAGTCAAAAAGCTCGCCTTGATCTCACTTGTGGTGGTCGCTGAAAAAATAGACTTCCTTATCGGCGGAAATGATTTTATGCGCAATACAATCATTTATAGCCTGATTACGAACGAGACAATATCTATCCTTGAGAATGCAGGACATATTGGGATACCTATACCGAAACAGTTTTTCCAGGCTTTAGATAAGTTGAAGAGTAAGACGGAGGAGAAGGGGGATTAGAAATGTACATAGACTGGGAACCATCGCTAAACTTTAGTGCTGGCAGGGCAGGTAGAAAGGTAATTGCCATCGTGGACCACATCACCGCAGGAGCTTATCCAGGATGCAGGGAGTGGATGCAAAATACAGCATCTAAAGCCAGCGCTCACTATGTTGTTTCAAGAGCTGGAACGATAGATCAACTCGTCAGGGAAGGTGACACGGCGTGGCATGCCGGGATAGTAAACAGGCCTAATTGGAGCCTATATGATGGTACGAATCCAAACAGGTATACCATCGGTATAGAGCATGAGGGGCAGCCTGGGGAAGAGCTTACAGAGGAGCAATACCAAGCAACGCTTTGGCTGCACAAGGATCTGATTAGGAAATACGGAATACCGATAGACAGAGACCATATCATCGGGCACTACCGGGTTGATAGTGTTAACCGTCCCAACTGCCCTGGTTCAGGGTTTCCGTGGGACAGATTATTTAGAGATTTGAAAGGGGATGGCGACGTGTTGGAGGTAGCAGTTTTATTAAACACAAAGGAAGACTATTGGGCAGGAGCAGATGTAGCTGCCAAGAACGGTAACTGCGCAGTGTTTGTGCGGGGGGTGGATAAGTCAGTGCCGAAGGATGCCATGGCGGCGAAGCGGTTGATTGTTGTGGGAGGATCAACCGCTGAGCACGCGAACGAGGTTTTACTGTCGGGGAAGACGAAGTTTGATACGGCTGCAGTGGTTGGAAAGTATTTGGGGTAAGAAGGGATTATTACATGTTTTCTTTGCGAGATTTTATCCCAAGCATTAGGGATGACGGAATAATGACTTGCATATTATTTTGGGCAGTTATAGCACTCGCCATCGCCTCGCGCCCGCTCACATGGATGATCCACAAATTATCGAGAGGGAAATATTTTTATTAAAACAGTCAAAAATTTAAGAGTCTATCTATTCAAGCGAAGTGGTTGATTCGGCATATTAAATCAAGTAAATGCATTATGGAATATTTTTAACCGAAAAAAGGGAATATTTTTTGGAATATTTTCTGTACAAATGGTAAATTCGCAATCGCTTGCCAAAACGAAAGGAATGATCAATGTGGATGAAAAAGAACTGGCTAAACGTTTTACCCATCACGCCCCAAAGGGTGGTCAAGTACAAAAGTTCGAGGAAATCAGGGACATGGGTAAAGCCTTCGTTGAAATAATTGATATCCTATGTCCTGATTCAAGAGAAAAATCGCTAGCCATAACCAAGATTGAGGAAGCGGTTATGTGGACTAATGCAGGAATAGCCAGGAGCGAATAAGCCAAAGCGAAAGGAGCATAATCAAATGCCAAAAGAATGGTACAAATCCAAAGCCATATGGGGGGGACTAATCGCGGTAGGCTCAGCCATTGCCGGCGCGTGTGGCATCGCAGTTAATGCGGATACGCAGGATCAGATCGCGGAGTTGGCTGTTGTGACCGGCACTGCCATAGGTGGATTGTTGGCGATCTATGGAAGGGTTAAGGCGGAGCAGAATATTAAGTAGAGCACGACGAAAGCCCCGGGCCGTAATGGTTCGGGGCTTTTTTGCGTTTGGCATGGAGATTACTTAATTTCCTCATTCATCCCTCAGACTTTTGACAAAGTCCCTTACCTTGTCAAGTTCATCCTCATTGAGCCATATAGATCTTTGCTTTCGGCCAGTAGGCTTGCGCCCAGAACCTTCTCGTTTTCCGCCGTGCCCTGAATTCCCTACCCAAACGCCATTTTCGACGACGTAATCATTTTGGAAATTAACCCCGAATGTATTTCCTTCTTTGGCTGGACGGAAATCTTCACCTTCAAGTAATTCGTTTTTACCGTCCCATTGAGCAGGCTTTCCGTCAACGTAACCGATTGTGTAGTCGCCGTCATCAACTAACTTTTCGCAGGTCATCCAATTTTCAAATATCATGATTATTCCTCCTCTATCTTCATAAATTCATCCCAAGTAATAACTTCATCCGTATATATTCCCTTTCCGTCGAATATCATTTCGACGGGTATTTCCCCAGAAACCAAGTCGTTATCCTGAGTGAATCCTTTCCTGAAGGAATTAATTCCTTCAGGAGGATTAATGTAGCATTCAATGAACACGTCACATCCTCCCTTGTGCCAAAATGTTGGCAGAGGCTGTGCAATATTATGAACAACTTGTGTTCTTCCGTTTTCGGTTTCGATAACCGAAGGTGCAATTCTATTTCCGAAGTCCCATACTTTATATTGAGCAAACGCAGAAATATATTTTTTCATCCAAAAAACTCCTCTCGCCCCGCTCCTTACGAGCTGTCGGGTATAATTTTCAGTATGTGCAATTATTGCACGGACTCATAAATCCATTTACACCCAATGCATGTCCTTGTTCTTCCTTTTAGGCAGTTGATGATAGAATCTTTATCTACGCTATTGGCTTGAGCAGCTTCAGTAATGCTGCTGTACCTAATTTTTTCTCCATCAGGTAAAATCTTGTAAACTGGCTTTTTATTACTTTCCGCTGCTTTTTTAGCACCTTCACGTAAGTAAACCATGTATTTACCTTTGTATTCAGTATCATTCTTAATGCGTGATTCTTGAACTAGGTTATGCTCCTTTTTAAAATTCTTTCCTCTTGTGGCGGAATTTGCAATTAAGTGGGAATCTGATTCTTTCGCTTTATTACTCATGATTTCTCTTAACCCAGGAGAACAAAAAGTATCTCTAGTTGTAATTAGTAGGATATCTCGTATTTCACGCGATGATATATCATGTTGCTTCCAGATGTGCAGTAGAGGGTTTTTGTAAGGGCCTTTTCCGCATATGGGGCAAAGGCCCTTGTTTAAAAAGACTAGTATCTCCTTTTTGTTTTCTAAAGTAATTTCCATAAGATTATTGTAGTCCTTCGATCAATTCATTCACAACCTCAGTGGCAGCTTCAGCCGTGATAGGATCGGAGTCATCCCTGTGCAGTCCTACACAAATCTTGATGTGGTCAGATATTTCATTTGCTGTTCCAATCATGGCTCCGTGTTCACCTTTGGGATAGTTCAGCATTTCGGAAGTAATTTCTACTTCATCATCGGACATTTTCTGAGACCAGACATAAACGAAGTGTTTTGTATCAACTTTTCCGATGATGTAACGGGTCTGGAAAAGTTCCTCGGAAAGGATGTCGGTAATAACCTTGAATTCGATAGTGTGGCTCATGTCATTTCCTCCTTCACGCCGGTATGGCCCCGACTGGCCTAACTACGCTTCCTTTGCGTACCGAGTAATATTCACCGCGCAACCCATACGATTTTTCTTCGCGAACCAAGGCTCAACCTCCATCCCTAGTTCGGTTTGGTTAAAAACACTTTTTGGTACCCAAGTTTCAACTGTGTAATCATCTTCAACTTCGGTAACACTGAGGAGAATAGCCTTTTCGGTTTCTCTAACAATTTTAATGTCGTACTCTGTATCTAGGATGATACTTTTTCCGATTCTGACTAATTTCTTCACTGATACAATCCAACCCTTTGAGCTTCCAGTCTTTTCTACTTGCTCCTCTCTTTCGACAGAGAGGACTTCAATATCGCCCAATTCATTGGTAATGAGTTTTTCCACTGATTTTACTCCTTTCTTAGCGGATGCCCACAATGTTCGAAGAGCCAATGCTAGTCTAGCCACATAATCCCCAACCATTCTACGCGCCATCTTGTGGGCTTCAACCATCATTTCGCGTTTGCTCATTTTAATCTTCGTCATTGCGTGCAACCCCTTTCTTTATCTTGATATAATTATACTGCTTTTCAAGATGAAAGTCAACACTTATTTTCAAGCTTACATAAAACAGCCCCCGACTTACGCCAGGGACCAATGGTAATTACTTCGCTTTTTATTGAAACGTTACGTTGGTGGCTAATACTTGAGGAATTGTCATCTCTGCACCCATAACCGTCTTATATGTCAATAGTCCCATGGACATCCCTGAAAAGGTTATAATATCATCTTCTAGAACCCGGCTACTAACGATACCCTTGTCATATTGAATCATGACAGTATTCTCATACCCGTAGGTATTTTTGGTAACGTTGACTCTAAGGTTAACTAACTTACCACTCTCTTGAACCTGAATGACCTTACCTGTAAATATTACATTAGTGCCCATATAATTATCAGGATTACGGGCTAGGTCTTTATAATCTACATGCTTTGGCTTCCTAGCCTCTGCATCAGCCGCAGCTTTGACATCAGCGACCGCCTTGTCTGCTGCGTCTTGCTTTGCTTTTGCTTCGGCATCAGCCTTGACCTTGGCTTCAGTAACCACTCTAGCTTCCTCAAATTGCTTAGCTCTTAATTCAGCATCTGCTTTCTCTTGGGCAATTTGTTCAGGAGTCTTCTCAACAACCGGAGCAATGACTGCCGAACTTGGTACTGTCGTCACTGTTTTAGGTTTCGGATCTCCAGTTGCAGCCGCGTACACAACAAGCGCTATGAATAGATATGCGAGTGTTGCGATTACCTTTTTCCACCTCTTTCCGGATCTGAACCCTGGGATCTTACTCATTCGAATCTCTCCTCTTAAATTTAATTTATCAAAACTATTTAGGATTTCCGCGCGCTATTCCATTTTCCTGCAACTCGACAGGATTAATGGTTTTGCGACATTACCATAGTCTGTGTTGGTGGATAATCGCATCAAACGGTTGATGTACCTCGAATCTCCTAGCCTCTGCCATTGCGTCTTGAGACGCTACATTTAGAGACTTGTTCCAGCGCCTTACTTCTTCCTTGCGCTCTTTTTTCATTTGCTCGTAGACTGGTTTCATGACTAGGTTTAGTAGCCCGTATGTTGCCTTTGTGGTTGTTTTACCTAGCTTGCTCATAGCTACCTCCTCAAAATAATAGAATAAATATCCTTCTTGACTTGATCCAACGAAGCGACAAAGAAATCTAGCTCACTCCTGACCTCCAACTTGCATTCAGTAACGACTAGAATTGCAGGAAATAATATCCTTGTCGGTTCCTTAATGGCCCATTCCTCCTTGGTCCAATTCAATTTAGCGATCTCAGAATACTTCCTATCCTTCTCGAACTTGCGATCCGCGTATCGTTCAACCTCTACAAATATCACATGCCTTCGCTTATTTAGTTGGTCATAAATATCGATCATGGCATCGGCCCATAGTTTACCGTCAAACAGGGGATAGGACCACTTCCACTTAACGATGTAGTGGGACTTTTTCTGCGACATGATAGCGCAATACACCTCGTTGATAATTAAGAAGTGATCTATATTACGTGGTTTTTTTAGGCAGTAAATAGCTGGTTCGTGAGGGGTGCGTATGATTCTCCTTAGTCTGCCGGAGTCGGATAACGCTTGTAGCCTTAATTGAGCCTTACGCTTACCATCTTTCTGCCTAAACATAACCCGTTCTATTTGACTCCGCGTAAACGCCGTTCCTTGGCCTACTAGCTCCAATATACGCTCATCGCGCTGTTGCCCGTATGTCACAAAGTTCACAACATCGCCTCCAAACAATATAAAATAATGTAAAAATAAAAAAGTAATGATAGGATGGCACGTATACGGACCGAAAGGCCCGTATACGTAGCCTGCAATGCGCATTTAATCGTTGTGTACAATCACTGGGGGTGGTCGGTAGCATGGTTGAGTGAATGGTTGGTTGAGTGTTCGACCACCCTAGTCGAAATTACAGCCTGTATGACTGGTTCAACAACACCTTTAATTACAGCTTTCTGATAATTAGCCATAATCTCCTTTATCACCTTGTTGTCGATGAAAGGTACTTGCAGCAATACCTCGTCCTTGAACTTGAATAACGCTCGACCCTCGACATCAGGATCGATCATGGCGGCTGCTTTGTAGTCCTCTGGATCTTCCCCGAGCAATACCCGGGCAGAAACAGCGTTACAATTGAAGGCTACTACCGCAGATATGTTATTCTTCATTGTGCCGGAAATAAGATTAGCGGTCGGGCGATGGCAAGAAACTATAAAATGAACGCCAGCCCCCCTGGATTCGCCTGTAACCTTAGTAACCTTCTCGCGAGCTTTCGAAAATTCTTTACCTTCCATCTTCGTATATTCGTCGAAGTAAACCACGATTCTCGGTAATCGCTTTTCAGGATACTCCTCATTAAACGCCGCAAGATCATCGCATTCATACGCCTTAAATAAATCATATCGCTCGCCAATTATTACAGATAAGTCATCCATCATCCGTTCTACCTCCGAGGGATCTGAAATAGTCCTGTCTACAAGGAGAGGATCTTTGCCTAGCCTTGCTGTCCCATTGCCATGTTTTAGATCACACAGCCATAGGCGGCACTCATTGCGCGTGTATCTGATGTGTAGGGTGGCTAGGATAAGCCTACCAAGGATGGATTTACCGCCTCCTGTCGCCCCTCCGATCATTAGATGGGGACTGTTGCTGGAGGCTAGGTTAAGTTGCTCCAGTCCACGCCTGGACCATCCAAGGGGTATCCATAGACCTTTCTTGTCTGGCATGGTTTCAGCCTCGTTAGTGTAAGTGATGAGGTCCAGTAATTTACCAGAGAGGATAGTTAGGGAGAAGTGCGCCTTCGGATCGTTCTCAAGCCTCTTGAAAAGGACTTCAGACTTTAGATCGAACTCGATGTCGTAGAGGGATTTAATTACTTTCTGCGGATTTAGGCCTGTTGGAATCCTGTACTTGAAAACTCGGTTGTGGCCCTTCCAAGTCTTTTCGATGAGGCGCGGGTATTCCTTCGTTACATAATCCTTGCCGCGCTCTTTGGTTTCGGTACATACGTCATTACGCTTCCAGCTGAGCATGATACGTCCCGGGTGAGAATCCCTGTGCCTTGGGATGTTACGTAGAGCGAATCGTCCGATCTGCACGATAGCGTCTGAAAATAAACCGATGATATCAACCTTAACCGATGCCATGTAATTAACCCCCTTTTGTAACGTTGCTCATTAATTCTCTAGCCATCATGCGTGCCACTTCTGGAGTGATGGGGTCTGGTGGCTTACTTGCGCTGATGCCGAAGTATTGGCGTAGTGCCATGCGGATTATGGTGGACTTCTCGCTCTTGGGGATCGCGTCAAGTTTCTTGGCGATCTGTTCATCGTCTCGAAAGGATCTGTATGCCATGGGATCACCTCTCTTTGTGTTAGGCTGTGGGATACGGTGGCAGGGCGTGTTGTGGCGTGGGTGAGTGTGTTACGGGGTGTGATAGATAATATTATTCGGTATAATAAAAAAGAACTTCTCTAATCAAAAAGAAGTTCATAAATAACTAACAAATGGAAAATTAGTGAAACTATCTTGCGGCAATTTGAGGCAAAGTGACCCATACATCTTGATGAGCGTGATACTTTGAGTCAGAAAAGTTTGCATTATTTGGCATTAATTTAATTTTAACAATGCCATCCTTGCTAATGATTATTTCAGAAATGATATCCTTTAAAATACTATTTTCTTCTCGCGGAGGGATTTCTCCCGTTCCAATTACTTTTATAATTTGTAATGAGTCTGCAAGATAATCAATGTCAATATCCTTTTCTTCGGAGGATTTTAGTCGATTGTTAAATTCTTCTTCGCGATTAGCTAGCGCCTGTAACTCAGTATCTATCTCTTTTTTCTTTTTCAATAATTCTTCCTTAGTCCAGTCTTCATCCATATAAAGATCAAGTATTTTGCTTTTTCTATTTAGCAGCTTTCCTCTCAGCACCTTTATTTCTGAAAAGTCTTCTTCAGAAGGTTTAACAGTTTCTTGTATATTCTTATTCTCCATGAGTTCCTTGATATAGTTGGCGTTTCCAACCATATTCATTAGCTCCCCTATTACGTTGTTATCTACTAATGACACCTTATGTCTAGCGTTGCAAGCAGGGTCATACGGCTTATGGGTGTATGTTAAATAAACATGCTCTCCATCTTTAGCCATATAACGTTTTGTTCCTAATCTTAATTTCTTGTTACATTCCCCGCAGACCAACAAGCCAGACAAGAGATAACGCGATTCGTGAAAATATTCTACTTGTCCAGTAGAACGTTCATTTGCGATTCTCTTCATGCACTTAAATTGTTCTTCCGTAATATATGGGCCATGCCCTTCCTTCCAAATGATTTTATGTGACAGGGTTTCGCCAACGATAGTCTGTTCATAATAACCTGTGTGCACCTTGTTCATCATAATTCTATAAACAACATTCCCGGCGAATCCACTACCCCTCCTTGTTTTATAGCCAAGTGATTTCAACTTATTACCGATAGACGGAAACCCCATGCCCCCTATATACCACTCAAACATCATCTTTACTAACTTTGCTTCTTCGGGGATTACGCTCCATGTATTTGTTTCACGATCATAGAACGTACCAAATGGTGACTCTGATGCAAAATACGTCCCAGCTTTGTGTGCTGCCTTTCTTCCCATAGAAGTACGTTTCTTTATTTTCTTCATTTCTCTATTTGCTAAAAGATTGAAGAGGTCGGCAAGAAACCGATCCTCTTCATTATCTAGGTTAATCTCTGATGTTGGTGTAACAAGCTTTATGTTCATCTTAGCAAGCGAATTAGCTAGGTATGCCCAGTCTAATTGCTCAAGGCGAGATAATCTATCTTGTTCAAATAATAAAACCTTAGAGAAGTGTTTCTTACCAGCGTCAACCAATAACCTGTCAAGTTCTTCGCGATCTGAATCTGCTCCCGATTCCCCAAGGTCAGAGTAATAATCAAATATCCCCCACTGCCGCGAGTTTGCGTACTCTGTTAATACGCGTTTCTGTTCATGGGGGGAATATTTATCAACTTGCCTTTTCGTTGATACTCGTATATAAATTGCAACAGATTCCATCTGTAACCCCCTTGATGTCAAAACGGCTATTTAGCCGTCATTTTTATTTCTGGATGTTCCTTTACGAAATCATCAATAAAACCTTGACTAATAAGAACTTTGTCCCCGATGAATAACCAACGTGCACCAGTCTCTACTAGGTCGCAGATGATAACTTTCATTCGCTGTCCTCCTATCAAATATTGGAGCTATTACGCTATTATAGAACATAAGTTCTGCAATAACTAGCCTATAATAGTTCGCGAACAACGAAAGCATATCCTTTTTTATTTTGACATTTAATTCCGACAAATTCCTACGTCTTAGTTGTATTTTTAGCCTCTTTCTCATGTAGCTCTATTAGATTCTTAAGAAATTCAAGCGAGAAAATATTCCTTTCGTCAATCTCCTGAATTAAGGATATGTAAGGTAGACTCTTTTGCTTAGCTACATATTCTTTCACGTTGTCTGGCAACTGGACATTATTAAGATCCGCTAACTGCTCTAAGGTCATACTGCGCTTATCTAAGAGGTAAGATGAGCTTACATTTAATGCATCAGCTACCTTTTCCAAAGCCTTGATTGACATATTGCATTTTCCGTTTTCAGCATCGGACAGGTATGAAAGGGATAGGCCCGTTCTGTTATGTAACTCGGTTAATGATATGTCTCTTATTCTCTCCCTGACATATCTTATTTTTTGTCCATAATCCATGATTCACCATTCCTTTATATATGAATTAGTTAATAGTATACCCAAATATATACGATATTAGCGAATGGAATACCTTTTTAAAAATATCGAAATATATCATTATATGCGCTTGACTTATTCGGTATTCTCGAATATACTAACGTTAATCAAATATTCCTGCGCAAGAATAATGCAACGCAGGTATATTTTTTACCCAATAAATTCGGTATATTCGAAGGAAAGAGGTGAAAACATTGTCTATTGGTAGCCAAGTTCGTAAATACAGAAACTTAAAAGGATGGAGCCTAGGAGAACTTGGAGAGCGTGCGAATCTTGCCAAAAGCACATTGTCGGATATAGAGAACGACAAGGCTATGCCGAGCATTAAGGCACTAAGAAGAGTAGCGGAAGCACTTGGGATTGATCTAGATTATTTATTTAAGCAGGAGTGATTAATCTGACGCTTCAAGAAAAAATCCAGTTCCAAGCATCAATCCGGTCTGAGTTGCCGGGTTTACTCTCTCAACTTGTTGATCTAGGTAAGGTAGATGATGCACTAAGACTCTTATGCGCTTGGGGAACACGAAGTCTAGCAAATTCAGAAATATGGAAGGAGGCCAAGCATTTGCTTGGTGACTAGTTAGTGAAAAGGTTAATTAAGGAAGTGTGCTAATGAACAGTCTGACCGCCAAGGACAACCAACTCCCAGCAACATTAGAGGACATCAGTGGCTTTATCCTAATTGGTCGAGAAAAACTCGTTTCCGTCAGGGCTGAGATAAGAGCAATTGACAGACTGAATCTTGCACAAGGGGTTAGGGACCAAAAATTTGAAGAGGCGAAGATGCTCTCTGAGGCGTTATTGGACGCAGAAGTCCGACTGGGAGAATTGCTAAAGCAGATACCCATCCAATCCGGCGGTGATAGGAAAAGTCAGGATTTCAAAAAACGCAGCAGTGCACCTTTTGAAAAAGAACCTCAGTGCACAGCTGCACCAAGGTTAGGGAAACCAAAATCCGAGATTGTTAAGGATTTAGGGTTTTCACCCGATCAGCAGAAACGTTTCGAAACCCTAGCTGACAACAAAGACCTAGTCGAACAGGTTAAGGCTGAAGCTAGGGAAAACGATGACATTCCGACCCGGTCACGCGTCCTCGACCTAGCCCAGCAACGTAAGAAGCGCGAGGAAGAAGGACCACAACCCGAGGAACCCGGGACACCAGGCTACAACGATTACATTGATTTCTGTGCGAAGGTTGCCAAGAACTTCAATAAAGTACTCTACCAAGTGGATGTGCTGGCGGCAGACGACAAGCATCTTAACGCGCTGAAAGAGTTTCTGGACGAACCAGATATGATCCAAACCTACATTGATCAGATCAGCGAAAGCGTTCCCAAGCTATTGAAGATTCAAAGATTTCTTAAGGAGTTAGTCAAATGAGTAAAGCATTAAACAAGAAAGCAAGAGAGGTAATCTTGAGTCGCATGGAAGAGCTTGGTGAATTAACTACAGAAGCAGTAATGGACTTGATAAGACCGCACTTCATGTTTGATCCGTTTGAATCCAGAGAACGAGAAATACGCCGTAAGGCTCATCGTGTTATGGCTCAATTCAAGGACGACAAGGGAGATAGAACCTGTTACAACTGCACGGATCAGGGTGAATCAAAGTACGTCAATGTGGATACGACCAGCAATGTGGAAGCACTAAAGAGCGTCGGTGCTCAACTCCGGAATAAGTATCTTGGTCTTCGCAAGGGAAGAAAGAAGGTTACTTCGAGACTGCTGGAATTAGCAGGTCAGGGGAGCATGTTTGGAGAGGGAGATGGCTAAAAACTCATTCGGCACAACGCTCAAGCAACTCAGATCCGAAAAGGGCATAACCCAGCAAGATCTCGCTACCGCCATCAGTTAACACTAGGACAAGCCCCGAATGGTGTCCGTTGAGGATTGTGTAGGGAGGAGGCGAAATCAAATAACTAACTTCGAATTACTGAAAAACATGTCTATCGAGGAACTGGCCGTAACCATAATGTGCCCCAACGATACGGGGATGGCCGAGATTGAATGCGATAAGTCGGATACTCGTAATTGTTGCTTATGTTGCCTTGAATGGCTAATGAAAGAATCCAAGGAATGGGAGTGAAAATAATGCTCCGTAAAATCCTAGAATCATTCACCGGCCCGCTATCAAACTCCGAATTCGCCACAGTCTTAGACCTGGTCAGAACAGATGTAAAGGTCAATCGAGTCGCATTTAAGCGAAGGACAAGCACCAAGGAAGCGGTTGACATCGCGTTAGGTTGTTTCGTGGCACTTCAGAGGGGACGGGTAGCTTAAGAAGAAAGAATGTGGAGGATGAATTATGAAAAATCTTATGTATCGCCACGGTGATTTACTTCTAGAATCCATCGATATAATTCCCGAGGGCGCAATTCAGCGCAAGTCTAACGTTATCCTTAATGGTACAGCAACAGGTCATTCCCATATTTTAAATGGCGGATTGGTTCTCGAAAAAGAGGGTACTATTTACCTCCAAGCCTCGGATACAGCAACGGTTACGCATGAGGAACATAACACTATTACCTTACCAGAGGGCAACTATGTCGTGACTCGTCAGGTCGAATATGATCCATACGAAAAAGCTGCACGGGAGGTACTTGACTAATGGCTAAATTAGAAAAGCTTTTACCAGAACAGGAAGCGTTAATGATCCAAGTTCGTGAAGAATGGCTTGATTTTGTCTTTAAAAGCAAGCTGCCTCTCGACAAACAAAAAGCGATAGAAGATGTGAAATGGCTCTATTCTCTTGCCGGATTGGCTGCACCATTAATTATAATCCTAGATAGCCCAAGAGGTTGTCAAATAGGTGCTAATTTTTTAAAAGGTCAGGTCAGGGATCAGGTCGGGGGTCAGGTCGGGGATCAGGTCAGGGGTCAGGTCAGGGATCAGGTCTGGGATCAGGTCTGGGATCAGGTCAGGGATCAGGTCTGGGATCAGGTCTGGGATCAGGTCTGGGATCAGGTCGGGGATCAGGTCAGGGGTCAGGTCAGGGATCAGGTCTGGGATCAGGTCGGGGATCAGGTCTTGGATCAGGTCAGGGATCAGGTCGGGGGTCAGGTCTGGGGTCAGGTCTGGGATCAGGTCAGGGATCAGGTCTGGGATCAGGTCTGGGATCAGGTCGGGGGTCAGGTCAGGGATCAGGAATTAGAATATTTTTATCCGGCAGAAGAAAATGTTTTGACCGACAACGGATGGGTAGCTTTTTATGATTATTTTTCCGGAATCGGGATTGTGAAGCATGACGGATTTACTAAATATATGAGCCACATTAAAAACGGAATATTTTACACCATCTTTTTGAAGGGAGCCGCTATCCTTTGTGGTCGGCCTGAATACATCAAGCGCGATGAGTCTAACCGTTTGCATTGCGAAGACGGACCGGCAATCCTTTGGATGGACGGATATGCACAGTATTTCTGGCATGGTGTATCGGTTACACAAAAGATTGTAGAAACACCAGAACAACTTACCCGCGAAGACCTAGTGCGTGAAGAAAATGCAGAAGTACGACGTGCAATGATGGAAAAGCTTGACTCGGACTTTATAAAACTTTTGGACGTTATTGAGGTTGATCGTGGGATTGTGGGGATTGGAGATAGTCGCAAGGAAGCGGTTCTGTGGAGGACAAGGGAAATAGACTCCATAGCAAATGAGTATTTGCAATTTGTGGGGGTAACCTGTCACTCAACCGGGCGCGAATATGCCTTATGTATCCCATCTGACATAAAAGATGTTTGGTCAGCCGTTGCTTGGACTTTTGGAAAGAGTAAGGATGAGTATAGGCCTTTAGTTGAGGCATAAAACGGATCGGGGAGGCACGCTTTATGGTCAAACAATCACTCCAAACCTGCACATGTGGTCACAAGCCTAAGTTTCCCGAAGGTGAAGTCCGAACCGTCTGCCGTAGATGCGGAGCCGTCTGGGAAGTGGATAACTGCGGTTGTTGGTTCACTCAATCTGTATTTGCCCCATTTGTGGCAAGACCTAAGAAACAGACTAGGAAGAGGAGAAAGGCTGGGAAGAAATGACGAAAGGCAGGAAGCTAATCCCTTACTTATTAAAAAGAATTGGCATACTCGTTCGTCGGCGGCTGCTAAAAATCGATTGGATCAAGCGCGAAGTGCAAGCTTACCGACTGATTCAAAGGGAGAAGATTAGCCGCGATGATTGGGGTAAAACCATGCGAGATAGCCGTACCGAAAAATCGGATCACAGAACGTTGGCTACCGTATCTGACGATGGGATTGTAGTGGATCATATGGATGGCAGGATGATGAGGCAAAGGCATGTTGCTCCAGTGATCATGGATTCGACTCAGTGGGGATGGCTGAAATAAGGAAAGGAGAAGCAAATGGATAAATACGAACTAAAAATAATCAACGCCCTACTAATCGACATCCTGCTCGAACTTGGAATATCAACACATGTTAAGGGCTACCAACACATCATTACTGCTGTTAAATTCCTGAAGGAGAACCCCGACTCCATCAATGCCATGACTAAAGAATTATACCCAGGGGTAAGCAAGATTCACGGCGAGGATGTCAGAGGGAGTCGCATCGAAAAGGGAATCAGGACTGCAGTAGGGTCTAGTAAGGCTGATGATGTGACGTGGCATAGGATTCTTGGAACAGCCGGGCATCTGACAAACACAAAGTTTTTAGCGGCATTGATCAGGGAAATAGAGGTTAGGGCCAAGTTGTTTGAGATCAAAAAAGGGATTAAAGGAGTTGGTGATCAGGTTGGATAAATTCGAACTCGAAACAATTAGTATCCTGCGCGAACTCGGAATACCAGCGCATATCAAAGGTTATCGGTTCATAATTTCGGCTACTAAATACCTTCGCGAAAATCCAAACTCCATCTATCGCATAACCAAGGAGCTCTATCCAGAGGCTGGAAAATCGTGCGACGAGAAAATAGCCAGCCGCGTTGAGAGAGGTATTCGCCACGCAGTAAGCCAAGCGACGGTAGATGAAGCGATATGGGTCAAAGAGCTAGGAAGGACAGGGCCCATGCCGAACGGGGAGTTTCTGGCGGCGTTGGACGAGGCTGTAAGGATTAGGATGGTTGAGTAGTAGGGGGCAGGTATGCAGGAATAACGTTCCGTCGTTTTGTGAATTTGGGAGGAATGTAGCGTGGAAGTAAAGGACTTAATGGTTAATCACGCAAGATCAGTCGGGCGCAAGGATCTTCATCCTTACGCAGTCGGGGCAATAGTCGGAGCCCTTAAGTGTGGTTTTACTTCGGAAGAAACAGTGGTTTTGATCGGAGAGATCATTGAAACGATGCATGATGTAATGGATGATAAGTCGTTGTCTTGGGATGTGGAGTATCCGGATGACGTGAAAAAGGCCCCCTTGCCAGAGGGGACCGTAGGGGAAATTATTCGACCTAAGTTTATCATAGATCTCTCAAGAGTTGAACCATTAGTGGACCGCGTTTGGGCGGAAGAAGTGTTGGAAAAGGAAGAAAATTTAAGGAATAAGGAGTGTGTTGAAAATGCGTGAAAATTTAATCGCCGACTTAAAGGATTTGAAGATATCAATACCAACCGCTAACGAGCAAGTATATATGGCAGCTCGTGAACTATTAACTGCTAAGGATGAACTTAAAATCGAGGAAAACAAACTTATTGCTGGCGGGGTTATCGACGGAAAGAATGCTGAGATCAGGGCGGCGCAAATGCATGGATGCACGGTGGTTGAGCGACAGAATGTAGCGGAGGCGGAGGATTTTTTGGAGAGTATGAAGATGACGCTGGCGAATTTGCAGACCGAACTTCGTATTAATCTAGCCCTCGTGGAACTCGTGAAGGGGGTAGTGTAGTGTGGATAAAGTTAAAATACTTCTGCACTCACTTCGTATTTCTAACTTTAAAGGCGTGACGGATTTTACGCTCATACTTGACGGTAAAAACGCTGACATATTCGGACGCAATGCCACATCTAAAACAACCTTGTATGACTCGTTTTTATGGCTATTATTCGGTCGGGACTCGCTAAATAGGACGGATTACCAGATTAAGCCTCAGGATGAAAGTGGTAACGAGCGTCATAATCTTGAGTCGATTGTTGAGGGTATCTTGTCTGTTGATAGTAAAACCCTGAAGCTCAAGCGAATGCTGTCTGAAAAATGGGTAAGTAAGCGAGGATTACAAACAAAGGAATTCGCTGGCAATGAAACATCCTATTGGGTGAATGATGTTCCGGTTAAAGCTAAGGAATATATCATCGAAATCAATACGATTATTAATGAAAACATCTTTAAGTTACTTACTAATCCGTTATTTTTTAATACCAACGACAAGGGATTCGGATGGCAAGATCGGCGCAAGATACTGTTTGGGATATGTGGTGACGTATCCGATTCGGATGTTATTGATTCATGTGTGACTGTAACGGATAAAAGCATGCTGGATCTTCAGATGGTTATTAACTCAGGGAGAACGATTGAGAATCACAAGAGGGTTATCGCTGAGGCGATTAAGCAATGCAAATCTAAGATCGAATCAATCCCTGCACGAATTAACGAGCAGCTGAGGTCGATAGTTGATGATGGAGTGGATTATGTAGCCGTAGAAGAGTCCGTAGCTGTTCAAAAAAGTGCATTACTGGACATAGAGATAAGACTGTCCACGAGTGCCAATGTTGCTAATTTGTATCGCCAGAAGCAGCAGAAAGCGTTTGGATTACGGTCTGAAATTGACGTTCGCAAGGGTAAATTAGAGGCCGAGTCTGGTGCTGTATTCAAGAAGTTAATTGACGAGAAGTCGTTTTTGGAAAGCGAAAAATATCGCATAGGTGCGTATATTTCGAGGATTAATAGTCAATCCGAGTCGAGAGTTATTGAATACAACAGAATTGATGCCAAACTAGCTGAACTTCGGGCATCATGGAAAGAAGAAGATGCCAAGCAATTCATTGAGCCAAGACTGGATAGCTTTACATGCCCAACATGCGAGCAATCATTACCGGAGGATAAAAGGGAACACAAACTTGTTCGGATGAGAGACAATTTCGAGAAGGCAAAGAGGCAAATTCTTGTAGCGATAAGCGCGCAGGGCAAGGAGTTATCAGAGGAATTGTCAAGGTTAGTTTACGAGCAGAACGAGTCAGGTGCTTCTCTCAATACTCATGATTCCGAATTAAAACAGGTGGAGATCAGATTGGCTGAGCTTGAAAATGAGATCGAAGCTATTCGCGGCACATCTACTGTTGTGAATTATGATGCGGATACCAAGTACTCCTTACTCAACGTGGAATACCAAACACTGATGTCGGAGCTAAGCAAACCTATCGCTGACACGACAACCGAGCTTATTAACCAAAAGAATATTGTTATGGATCAGATCAACTCTCTAAATAGAACCTTGAATAATCAGGATATTGTCAAGAAGGCAAAGGCAAGAGTAGATGAACTAAGGATCGAGGAAAGTGATCTAGCTAGGGAAATTAGCTCTCACGAGTTCCATGACTACTTAATTAAGCAATTCACAAGCGCCAAGGCGAAGATGCTTGAGGATTCCATTAACAAAAGGTTTAAAACGGTTAGATTTAAGATGTTCGACACTCTGAATGATGGAACCGAGAAAGAAATATGCCGGACGCTAGTTAATACCAACGGTGCGTGGGTTGAGTTTGATGGGGCGAATAATGGGGGAAAAATTAACGCTGGGCTGGATATAATTAATTTCCTGTCTGAATACTATGGGGCTTCGTTGCCATTGTTTGTGGATAATGCGGAGTCCGTGACAAGTTTCGTTGAAACGAAAGCTCAACTCATTAAGCTTATCGTACCTCCTTCATTCGATCAATTGGATGAGGTTGTAATAGAATCACTTACCGACAAATACGGAGGTATGTATCCGGCTAAGAAGGATTGGGATGAGAGGAATAGTAAATTGAGAGTGGAGGTATTAGTGTAAATGTCAAACGCACTAACAATCAAAAAGGAAACCGTAGATTTTGTAGCTGAGCGGGTTAAGTTTTTTCAGGGTAGCGGAGAATTGGTTTTTCCTACAAATTATATCCCCGAAAACGCGCTGAAGTCTGCGTGGTTGATAATGCAGGAAACAACCAATCGAGATGGTAAACCTGTGCTTGAAAGTTGCACTAAGGATAGTATCGCAAATTCCCTTCTAAGTATGGTTGTACAGGGACTTAATCCCGACAAAAAGCAATGCTACTTCATTGCGTATGGTCAAAAGTTACTCATGCAGCGTTCTTATTTCGGGAGCATGGTTGTCGCTAAATCGGTCAACGAGGATATTGAAGATATATTCGGTGATGTTGTGTACGATGGTGACGATTTCGAATATAGCAAAGTTCGAGGAAAAAATGTTGTAACTAGGCATACTCAGAAGATTGAGAATGTGAACAAGAGTAAAATAATTGCCGCTTATGCAACTTTGCTGTATTTCTCAGGAAAAGAAGAGTCAACCATAATGACATTTGAACAGATAAAGCAAGCATGGAAGCAAAGCAAAATGAATCCCGTTAATGATAGCGGTCAGGTAAAACCCGGAAGTACGCACGACAAGTTTACAGCCGATATGTGCCTAAAGACTGTCATAAATAAGGCGTGCAAGATGGTTATTAATGGGTCTGATGACCGCAGCATTGTCTCAAAGTTTGCCAATGAAACTAGCGACAGCGTAACTGAGGCAAGTGTCGAACTAGAAATTTCGGAGAATGCAAACGGTGATGTGATTGATATTGCTCCCGAATTTTTAACAGGAGAGATTAATTCAGATATTGTCGTTGATCATCAGGCGACGTTTACCAAACAACCTCCCGCGATCCCTGCTCCCCTAATGGATGATGGGCCAGGATTTTAGGATGAAGCTTAAAATCCTAGGTAGTAGTTCGAGTGGAAATTGCTACCTCCTGCAAACACCAACAGGGACACTGATTCTAGAATGCGGGGTTAGGTTTAAGGATATTCAGAAGGGTCTATGTTTTGATCTGGCAAGTGTTCAGGGATGCATAATTACTCATGAACATCAAGATCATTGCAAGTGCGTGGAGGATATTATGAAGGCCGGAATAGATGTCTATACGAGCAACGGAACAGCGAAGGCGCTCGGATTAAGCGGTCATCGACTATTCACGGTATGTACCGGGAGTCAGTTTACGTTGGGTGATTTCATAGTTTTACCATTTACGGCTGAGCATGACTGTTCTGAACCGTTGGGGTTTTTGATCAAATATAAGTCAACTGGAGAGAAGTTATTATTCGCAACTGATACGTACTATATTAGACATCGTTTTGCCAGCTTAAATTACATCTTGGTCGAGTGTAATTACTGCAAGGACTCGCTTGACGCTAATATCGATGCTGGATATATACCGCAGGGCATGAAGAATAGATTATTAAGGAGTCATTTCTCATTAGAGCACGTCAAGGAATTTTTGGCGGCGAATGATATGTCGAGTGTTCATAAAATAGTTCTCCTGCACTTATCCGATAGTAACTCAGACTCGGAAAGAATGGTTCGTGAAATTTCAGAGTTAACTCACAAGGAAGTCGAGATTGCTGATGTTGGGATGACTATTAAACTCGAATTATGCCCGTTTTAATTTTGGTGGGCGTAGGGCAGTAAGGTGAGAATTGCGTAGGGTGCGGTTCTCACGACCCAGGCACACGTGGGAGATTCATCCCGTATTTTTCTTAACCAATCCTCGGACAAGTTGCCAATCTTTACAGTGTATGCGGGACATGGCGGAGGAAGAACTAGTTTCGTAAATTAACGAAAGGCGTGGTCAAAATGAAACACGGAGTATCACCAAGTCGTAAGCAGAAGGAACGGTTGGAGGCTGAGGGTCTTAATCCTGATGATTGGTTCGTTGTTAGAAATTGTTCGGATTTTTTTGAGGTTGTCAATAAGGAGACTCGGGAGATTCGGAAGTTTTAGGTCTGATAAAGGGAGGTAGTTATTTTGAGAAAATCCACAGGAGTAGTACGTAAACTCGATGAGCTCGGACGCGTAGTATTACCAGTCGAATTACGTCGAACATTATCCCTAAATGAAGGAGACGGGCTTGAAATATTTACTAACGGCGAGGAAATCATACTCCGTAAATACCAACCAGGGTGCGTGTTATGCGGAGGCATAGAGGGAGTTAGCCAGCACGTTACCGGGAAGATGGTTTGCTCGAAGTATCTGATTAGCTAGGGTGGGTTGTAACCAGTGAAAAATGATGAGTTTGTCTTAAGAGTTTCGGATGTCGCTCCTGATGTATCGGGCGCTAATCCCCAGGAGAGAACATGCGAGGAGTGTGGGCGACGATTTACTGTCGGTAACGTTGGTTTGTGGATATATAAAATTGAGGTCAAGGGTTGCACGCATTGGTTTTGTCGGTATAACTGCATGAGAGCTGGCGAGAAAAAACTCGAGTGGTCGAAGGTGGGGAGGAGCAAAGGATTGAGAACGAAGGAAAATAAACCGTCTAGGGCGGAGTTGGAAAAAGATTTAAGGACCGACATGACGCTGGTGTTGATCGCCGAGAAGTACGCATGTTCGATTGCGACGATCAGTAATTGGGTAAAGTCCTATGGGTTACAGGAGATTAGGGGGATTAGGAAGGCGAGCAGTGAGTTAGAGGCAGGGCCAACGGTAGAGGAGACGGGCGGTGTCACGGACGACCCATTGCAGGGTGGCGCAGATCTATCGGAGGTTGCTAATACATGCACATGTACGCCTGATGATCAAAGGTTAGATCCTGACGGTCAGGAGCAGGACGACAAGGAACCGCTACTGACGGAGGATGAGATCGAAGAGTTAAGCGAACGTCCTACGGAACCGATCTGCCCGGATCCACAACCAGAACCCCAACGCGAACCCTACGAAGAGGTATGGAATGACCTTCGAGGCGACATCACAACGCTCAGGATATTATACGCACAGGATGCTGATAAGTCGTTCTTTGACCGTCTACACGGGTTATTCCTCGAAGTGAGGGGTTGAGTTGGGTACGGAGCACGTAAAGATAGTCGTGATGCCGAATCGGAAGGGCAAGAACTCTAAGTCGAAGGCGAAGAAACCTTGTAAGTGCCTTGTATGTGCGAATACAACTCGGGAGCTATTCTTCGGTAAAACGCTGCTGATATGCAGGGACGAGGCGTGCGATATGCGGTGTGAGGTGTGTACGGAGAGGCCGAATACGACGTGTGGGTTTGTTGAGTTGGAGGTTGTATCAGGAGAGAGAGAGGAGGTACCAACATGTGTGTAGCCAGCAAACTATTCGAGGTTATGAAGTTAATCACTACCGAGCAGGATTTTCCCAAGCTGAGGGAAGTTCTCGCTGTGCAGAATCTTGTCGCTAGGACGGAATATGAGCTCACTAGGTCGAGCGAGAGAGTGGACGCTAAGGGAGTTGTTTGGCAGGTTGTAACCGTGTCGTGTCGTTTAGTTATTATCGATATTGAGTCCAGTGAAGAGATTGTGAATGTCGCGCTTGGTTCAGGTATCGACGCGGGAGTCATGGCGGTAGTTAATGCGCAGGAGATGGCTCTAAAGAGAGCGTGGTTGGGGGCGTTGGGGATAACCCAGGAGGTAGTGCAGGATGTTGCTCCTGAACCGCAGATCGTTGTCGAGACTCCGGAGGACAAGCTAAGGCACGAGATTAAGGCCCTGTGGAGATGGGATCAAGCTCAGTTCCCGGATTGGATTACCAAGCGAGTTGGTGGGGAGTTCGAGAGCGCGGATATTGTGAGGTTGACTGCTGTTAGGGATGAGTTGAAGGGGTATAGGAAGGAGCACGGTTGAGTGTTCGAGGATGTCCGTGATTAGCAGAAAATTGAAGGAGGATACAAAATGAGTCACTTTGCAGTAGCTGTATTTACCCAAGATGGAGGTAAAACCGTCGAGGAGTTACTTGCTCCTTATGATGAAAATCTAGACACGCCGAGATACGTGAAATATACCAAATCTCAATTAATTGAAGAGGGACGTAAGGAAATCGAGGATTACAAGAAAGGTTTGTATGCCAAGTATTTAACAAATCCTCAGAAATACCGAGATGAGTGCAAGAATGATAATCATCTTGATTATATCGAAAATGAATTTCCTAAAAGATTAACTTGGTCAGACGAGCAAGTATACAACGAAGAAATCGAATCTTACGAAGATGATGAAATTGGACCCGAAGGAGAAGTTTACTCCACTTATAATCCAAAAAGCAAATGGGATTGGTGGGCAGATGGCGGTAGGTATGGCGGTTTACTACTAATAAAAAGTGCCGTGACTAAAGGTTATCCTGAATCATGGAATTGTTCCGCACGAGAGGAAACAGAGGGGTATTCATGGGTAAATTCGGCAAAATTCAAGGACATCCAATGGGAACTTATGGCTCAAAGAGAAAAGGAAGATCGTATTCGATGCTGGGAAGAAGCTCAAGGCAAGGATGATTTTATCAGAAGTTTTCAATATGGAATTAAGCCTGGCATGACAAATGACGAATACGTAAACCAGTCTTACAGGTTTCTTACTTTCGCGGTACTCATACCTGATGGTGAATGGTATGAGAAGGGTGAAATGGGATGGTTCGCGTCAGTGTTCAATAAAGAAGAGTCTTGGGATGATAAATACAAAGAACGATTTATAGATAACATCAATCCAGAATGGACACTAACGGTAGTCGATTGCCACATTTAAAACAAGGGGGTAGGAGCGAATGAGTTGCAAAAGTGCCACATTCGACCCGGAAGACGGTCGTTATGAATGCTCAGTAAGTGGTAGCGGTTGCATGTATTTAACCCCTAATTCGAAAAGATGTACCGAGGAATACGGAGAGGGACCGGATGCAGATAACGAGGGGAATGGTGATTCGAATTGTTAAACAGAGTTGTATTAATTGGCCGCTTAACAAAGGATCCAGAATTACGCTACTCTCCGTCAGGTGTTGCGGTAACTAACTTTACACTCGCAGTTGATCGCAAATTTAAGAACGCTCAAGGCGAGAAGGAGACGGACTTTATCCCTTGTGTAGCGTTTAAGCAACTTGCGGAACTCATAGCCGAATACCAAACGAAGGGAAAATTAGTATCGGTAGAGGGAAGAATACAGGTTAGGACCTACAACGACAAAGAGGGGCAGAAACGATGGGTCACGGAGATCATGGTGGAAGATTGTAATTTCTTGAGTCCGAAGGATAGTGGTACGGGGTCAGGGCAGACGCAGACACAACAACCTCCTGCACAGAAACAACGCCAGCCGCAGCAGGGATCAATGCCGCCTCCTCCGGGGTATCAGGGAGCGCCTCCAACTCCGGGAGGGGTCATGCGTCCGTATGGACACGAGGTAAATCTAGACGATGACATCCCATTTTAAAATTATTCTAAATAAGTTAGTTGGTGCTTAAATGCAACTACGCGACTACCAAGCCGAACTAATTGAGGAGATCCGGTACTCAATTCTCGCCGGACTCCTCCGGATCTGCGCAGTGGCCCCGTGTGGTGCTGGTAAAACGGTTCTGTTTTCATGGATGACGGCGCAGGCTAGGGCGAGAGGACAGACAGTCCTCATTGTAGTACATCGTCAAGAGTTAATTGAGCAGACATCGAAGACCTTGGATAAGTTTTATATCCCACACGAGATCCTGAATTCTAAGAATATTAATACCTGTAATGTCCATGTGGCGAGCGTTTACACTTTAGCTAGACGGTTATCTCAGTTCAAGAAGCCGCCGGACCTGATCATTATGGACGAGGGTCATCACTCGGTTGCTAGCACATGGAAAAAGGTTATTGATAATTTTCCCACGAGTTTGATTATTGGTTTCACCGCCACCCCTGCACGATTATCTGGTGATGGGCTAGGTGTAATATTCCAAGCACTAGCACTGGGCCCAACGGTTCGCGAACTAATAGACATGGGCAATCTATCTCCGTTTGAGTATTACTCCCCTCCGGTTGTTGCTGATTTTGGAGACTTAAAAATTAAATACGGAGATTATCAGTCGGCGGATGTGGCATTGAAGATGGATAAGTCAGAGATTATCGGGGATGTCATAGCGACTTATCGTAAATTGGCGGACGGTAAACGAGCGATAGCCTACTGCGCGAGTTGTGAGCACGCTGAACATGTGGCTCGGGAGTTTAACGCGGCAGGGATACCCACGGCGTACATCGACGGGAAGACACCGGACGCGATTCGTAGGTTGGCAATCGAACAGTTTAGAACAGGTGTTGTGAAGATATTAACGAACGTAAGTTTGGTTTCAGAGGGGTTCGACGTTCCGTCCATGGAAGCAGTTATCCTGCTCCGTCCAACTCAGTCCGTGGCGTTATTTATCCAGCAAGCTATGAGGTCTATGAGAGCAGACCCGGAGAATCCTGATAAGCGAGCGATCATAATAGACCACGTTGGCAACGTCTACCGCCATGGTTTACCAGATGAAGACAGAGAGTGGAGTTTGGAGGGTAAGGTTAAAAAACGCGATCCATCAGAGATAACGGTTAGGCAGTGCCCGGAGTGTTATTACGCGCATCTACCGGCTCCGAAATGTCCGAAGTGCGGGTTTGTGTATACGGTGAAGGCTCAGGCTGAGATAGTGCAGACGAAGGGCGAACTCCTGCAGATAAAAGCGTTGGAGAGAGCTGAGGATAAGCGGGAGGTTACAAGGGCGAGGACTCGGGAGGAGTTGGAGTTTATCGCTATTAAACGAGGGTACTCGCTGAGGTGGGTTAATGTGCAGTTGGAATTGAGGGAGAAGTGGAGACGATGAGAGGAGTGAGGTTTATGACGAGGGAAGAGATTTTAGCGATGATACCGGGTAGGGAATTAGACGAGTTGGTGGCTGAAAAGGTGATGGGTATCATGTCTGAGGACAACAAAGTAGTGTGCGACAAGTGTAAGGGTTCAGGATTTAGTGGTTTCGGAACAGGATATGATGCTGTTTGTGATTGCACAGGTGGTTATATTGGCCTCTTGCCTCATTACTCAACCGACATATCGGCATCCTTTGAAGTCATTCAAGCGATGCAACAAAAAGGTTGGTACATCACCATCGAGCGTTACCTGCTCGGCGTAAAGACCATTTACTATCGCAGGTTGCTCGAAAAATCAAATGAGGAAGTTGGGATTTACGTAACTAAGATGGGTGATGCCGAGGGGATAGTTAAGGCAGCGCTCTTGGCGACGGAGGTAAGTTTATGAGCAAGTATAAGTTTACGCCGGGACCATGGGAAGTAATCCACACAGACGATAACTTGTGTATGAGTATGACGATAATTGCCCCAAAAGGACTATTTCTTGGCGGGGAAACATTCGGGATGCTGAGTAATGAACAGCCAGAAAAACTTGGTAAATTAATTGCCGTAACATTTCATCAACTCGATCCTATCGTTGGATTTGACGCGTGTGAGAGGGATGAGGATGATGGAAACGCTCATCTTATCGCAAGCGCACCTGAGATGTATGAGGCGTTGGAGAAATTCAATGAACAGCTTAATCGGTCCTTAACCTGCACTACGGAAGGGGAACTTGGAAAAGCGGTGGCTTGGATTTGCAACGAAGGAAAAGCGCTTATTGATAGGGTTTTGCTCAAGGCTCAAGGAGGTCAACAATGAAAAAGTTACTCACGTCATTAGTCCTCTCGGCGTTTATCCTTACTGGTTGCGGATCAAATCCTGTCCAAACCGTACAGCAACCGGTAGAGAGACAGGATGAGGAAATGGGCTGGTTCGTTGATGAGGTACTGGACATGGACGATTGGGGCGAGAAAAAGAAGTACAAGGTTAAATCTTTACAACCTCAACCAAAAGCAGAGGCCAAGCCTAAGCCTAAAGTAGATGTCAAAATGCCGGTCGCTAAGCAAAAGACGAGTGCGAGCAAGAGAAATCCGTAAGGAGGTGAAGCGTAATGCAATTCGGACTAGGTTTACTGCTCGGTGGGGCGACAGCCACGATAGCCACGTGGGTGACGGTGGCTTCAAAGGATAAGATTATCGCTGATTTATACGAATCACTTGTCGAATGGACGGAGTTGGCGGATAACATACATCTTGGAGAGCGCGGGTTATATGAGAGGTCAATCGAGGTATTGAATAGAGCGCAGGGGAGGTAGCGCTTTGGTTATTGGGTTAAGGTATCACGTGTTATTGGGAATGCGTGGGAGAATACTGAACTTCTCGGTGGTACTACTTCATGAGTAACGAACACGACGTCCAATCTAGCATCTGCCTCGACTTCTCCCGCGAAATCACCAGTTCAGTTTTATTTATGCGCAAGCAAGGAGTGAATAATGATATGGGTAGTTTTATTGACATAACCGGAAAAAAATATGGCAGACTTACGGCCATTAATCGCATTCCGAATACCGGAGATGATCGCGTTAGGTGGTTATTTAGGTGTGATTGTGGCAAACAAATAATTACTGACGGGGCTAGTGCCAGGACTGGTAAGACAAGAAGTTGTGGTTGTTTGAATGACGAAATGAGAATACAGACCAGCACAAAACATGGTCTTTCGAGTAAAAAAATTTATGGAGTATATAAGGCTATGGTTAGCAGGTGCCATAACTGTAAGAACAAAAAATACAAAATTTATGGCAACAGAGGAATTAAGGTTTGTGATGAATGGCTGAATGACCGAATGACTTTTTTTGAATGGGCATTAAAGAATGGTTACAAAGAGGGATTAACCCTTGAACGTATTAACAGCGATAAAGGTTATTCTCCAGATAATTGCAAATGGGCAACATATGCGGAGCAGAATAGAAATACTAGCCAAAACTTTCATGTAACAATAAATGGAGAGGATAAAATAATGGCTGATTTAGCCAACGAATCTGGTATTAATCGTGGGACATTAACCTATCGACTAAAAATAGGAATGACTCCAGAAGAAGCAATTAGTGTGCCAATTACTAGGGGATCAGTATGATAGAGCAAGATATCCAGAAGGAAATACAATTGGGAATATCTAGTCTCAATATCGGCACATCATTTCGTATTAATGTAGGTATTGGATGGACTGGAAATAAGATCACGAAGAACAGTAATGGATCGATAACAATTATGAACCCACGTCCATTTGCAACTTTTGGATCTCAAACCAAAAACCTGAAGGGATTCTCTGACCTACTTGTCGTTGTACCAGTTATTGTTACACAGGATATGATTGGCAAGAAGCTTGCTATGGCTTGTTTCATCGAAGTTAAGACACAGACCGGGAAACCAACTCAGGAGCAGGTAAATTTCCTTAGACAGATGTCTGACTTGGGGTGTCCATCTGGGGTGGCTAGATCATTTGAGGATGTGGTCAAGATTATCAACGGTGGCTAAGGTGGCTGAGAAGAGGGATAGCACGTGTCCGATACACTTCAGTTTTTAAACTCACTATACGGCAATCTCGACGAAGGGCACGTTTACCTTTGGACGCTGCCCGATCATAAAACGTGGTCCTTTGCCGTCTCCGATCTACGCATGATGTCAAACGCTGCCACGGCGATACAGGACGAGCGAGACGTGTACTTTGGGCTTGGCGGGTCAATGCAGGGTATCAATGATAATAAGCGTCTCCTGTCTAACAATGTGTCGTTTATCACATGCCTTTGGATGGACATTGATATACTCGGTCCGGCGCACAAGCAAACGGATCTACCACCAACGATTAAGGATGCTCTGTCGATACTGCCCGGGTTCCTCTTTCCCTCGATCACGGTGTCCTCAGGAAACGGCCTGCACATGTACTGGCTTCTCAAGGAGGCTTGGGTATTTGAATCACAAGAGGAAAATATCCGCGCTTCGAACCTCATGATCAGACTGCAGTCATTCATTAGGTCTCTTGCAAAAGAGAGAGGCTGGAAACTCGATTCTACGCCAGACCTCTCCCGCGTTCTTAGGGTGCCTGGGACGTTGAATCATAAACTTGGTCAGCCTAAACCGGTTGTGATTACGCAGTTCGATGAGTCTATCAGGTACGACCCTTCCGAGTTGGAAGACTTAATACCTGATATCGACTTCCGAGCTGAGATCACGAGTCACGGTAAGTTCGAACGACGACCAACGGATGCGAGCTCCGACCTAATGATCGGTAACTGTTCCTTCCTGCGACACTGCTTGATTAATGCCGCGTCCATAACCTACGGCGAATGGTTGTCGATGCTTACAAATGTTGTAAGGGGAACAGATGGAATAGATAAGTGCCATGAGCTATCACGACCAGACACGGGACGTTACACACCGAAGGGGACGGACTTTAGGATATCCGAGGCGCTGAACATGAACGGGCCCCAGACTTGTGAATATATTCGTGCTACTCACGGATTCCCTTGCCCTACTGGTGGATGCGGAGTTAAGTCCCCCTCTTCGTTCTCGCTAAGTCGCGTCGATCAGGCCCGGGCTATGGTGTCGATGATCGGTATTCCGAGCGCGGATAAGGTATTCACTCCCGACATGCTCACGGCTCTCAGTATTGTTAAGCTGACTGACGCTACTCTGTTCGCCAAGACGAGGGGCAAACTCAAGGGGTCTGGTATTTCGCTCAGGGATCTCGATAAGGCGATTAAGCAGCACGCTCAGGAGGTCACGAACTCCGAGGTTGGGGAGATATCGACGGATGAGGCTATAGATATTCCTGCTCGTTCACTTGACACTGATGCCATGCAGGACATCATTCCTGATGGATTTAAGCTTACGCCTACTGGGATTAACCATATTAAGTTCACGGAGAACGGTCCTATCGTTACGCGAGCATGTGGTTGTCCTGCTTATATTAAGGCTAGGCTGTATAACGAAGATACGGATTCTGAATCCTTAAAAATATCCTACAGGCATATGGGTTGCTGGCGTGATTTGGTTGTCCCAAGGTCAATGGCAGTTAACTCACGGCTCATTATCAATCTAGCCGATCGCGGCCTCGCGGTTAGCTCAGAGAGCGCTCGTTATGCGTCTAAGTACTTCGACGACTACCTGTGCTGTAATCCTAATATTCCTGTCCAAAAAGCCGTTTCCCATTTCGGTTGGAGGGGTAAGGAGTTTGTCTTCCCGGGACTCTGTCCAGATATTGAGATCGACGTTGATGATATCGAGAGTAAGCACGCATTGAAAGGGTTTTCTGAACTTGGCAAGCTATCCGATTGGATAAACGTTGCTAATCAGGTTCGTAATTCATCTTCCAATGCCAGATTTATCCTATCCGCTGGTTTTGCGGCACCATTACTAAAATTACTCTCACAGCGGAACTTTGTTATTCATAATCATGGAGGATCAGGTGGGGGAAAAACGGCAGTATTATGGCTGGCGTTGTCGATCTGGGCTGATCCAGATCCGGTCATCGCAAGCTTTAACAACTCTCCGACATCACTGGAGCGCAGGGCTAGTTTATTCTCAGATTTGCCATTCGGTATTAATGAGCGAGAGGTATTGGGTCAGCAGCAGAAATTAGACATTTCACCCATTGTGTACATGCTGGCCGAGGGCAAGGGCAAGGGGCGTGGCAGTAAGAACGGTTTGCAAAAGCTAAACACTTGGAGAACGATTATTATTACTACAGGTGAGGGTCCATTGACTAACGCAAGTTCTATGGATGGGTTTATGAATCGCTTGATTGAGTTAGATGGTGGTCCGTTGGTTAATAACAAAGTTCTCTCTCGTTACCTTTACGAATTTTTACCTAACTGTCACGGTCAATCTGGAATAGTGTTTCTCAAGGAGCTTATGAAGGTAAATAAAAGTGATCTGATTGATCTTTACCACGAGGCACAGGCATGGCTCAAACAGTATTATTCAGACAAGTTGGACAGCCACTTGGATGCTGTGGCGTGTGTGATGGTGGCTGACTATCTCGCCTCGGTTTGGGTGTTTGGCACGGAGGCAGGGGCGGCGAAGGCGGAAGTATATGCGATAGGGGCGGAAATAGCCAGTAAATTAATTAGACAATGTGAGTCTAGCGAGTCGGAACGCGCTTGGTTAGTGTTTATGGATTGGGTTGGTGAAAATTCTGACAAACTCAGTAATTCATATTCGTCGAGAATTGGCGTGAAGGATGGAGTGAATATTTACTTAATTAGGAGTGTTGTGGATAAATTTCTCAGCCAGTATTCAAGTGCTCAGAAGATCATTAAGGATTGGGCTGAACAAGGGAAGATTAGAACATGGAAGGATGGGGATAAAAATAGATTTGACTACAGGAAGAGTATTGGAGGAACGCAGGTTAGGTGTATTGTTTTTCCAGAAATTCCTAGTGGTCTAGTAGTGGTCTAGATAGTGGTCTAGGTAGTGGTCTAGGTAGTGGTCTAGGTAAATATTTGATTATCTCTTATTATCTCTTATTATCTATGTTTTTCATATACTTAGACCACTTAGACCACTTAGACCACCATATTTCCCTTATAGAAGCTAAATTTAATAATTTCTTAAATCTCTTATTTAACTTATCTCTATACGCACTATATTTCTAAATTGGTGGTCTAGTGGTCTAAATTACCATGAAACCCTTGGGGGAGTAGGAGTGTAGCTTAGACCACTACTGGCCCACCACTAGAATCAGTGAGCTAGTGTGGTCTAGGTAAGGGGTGATTATTACGAATCAGGAAATTCAAACCCTATTAACTCGCAAACAAACCGCCGACGCTCTCCCACCAGAGATCCGGCAAAAATACGCCAAAGAATACCAACTACTCATCTCCCAGATCGCTCAGTATGGCATAAGCAACCCTCTACCGGCATGGGACACGGAAGTTAACATGGAGATACTGACCAAGATATTGCAGGAGATCGACAGAAAGCACGGTCAGGACGGCGTAGAGAGGATTTGCCTAGCGATGGTGCCAGAGATTGATTTAAGCTTTCGAGAGAGGGATCAGGGACGGTTTGAGAGGTGGGTTAGGTCGATAGGGGAGAGGGTGGATATTGTGTAGGACGAAAAAACCCGAGAAGATTATTTTTCTTCTCGGGTTTTTAACCCCAACTTTATGAAATATACAATCTGTTGGCTAATTGAACGTTCCTCTATTTCCGCTAACTCGGTAACTTCTCTTAGTAATTCTTCGTCAATTGTGACAGTTGTTCTCACCTTAGCCACGTTTTCCACCTCCATTGTGTTGATTATAACATAATATGCTCAAAACATATTAAACATATGCGTAACGAAGCTATAGTATACCGTTACGATTGCATAGTATGCGTAACGATGATATAATTAGCACAATATAAGGGTTTATTTCAGAAAGGAGATACTTAAGATGTCTAAAAAATCAAGGATGACGATCACGATTGACGACGAACTGCTTGAGTCTGTTTTGAAAATGTCTAAAGACTGTGAGCGCTCGTTATCAAATCAAATTGTTTATCTTATCAGGAAGGGAAAGGAATTAGCCGATATTCAATACTCTGGTCAGATAAGCAAGGATCGTAAGGAGGATTTATCGGTATGAATGATTTGATTCCGGTTGAACAAAAGTTAGTCAATTTTAATGGCGCAGAGATCATGACTATCAAGTGTAATGACAGAAAGATTCGCGTAGGGGTCAAATGGGTTTGCACCGGCATTGGTTTAAGCGATGGGCAGTATCAAAACCAAACTCGGAAAATTAATGATGACATTGTGCTTTCAAAAGGTATTGTAAAAATGCAACTCCCTACAGCCGGAGGAACCCAGGAAGTCTTATGCTTGGAACTTAATTTTCTTATCGAGGGAAAACATTACTTTTTACTTAAGGGTGAAGCTCTCGAAGAATTCAAAGCCAAGTATCTAGAAGATACTAACCTCAAGTTCGCCAGTGAGTTAATGCTCTGGACCCAACGCGGAGCAAGCCGCCATTGTAAAATCCTAGATACTGACAAAGCGTGGGAGCAATTCGACAACTTGGAAGAGGTGGGATAACCATGAATGACCTACAGATTTTTAATCATCCACTATTTGGTGAAGTTCGCTGGGTAGAAGTTGATGGGAAACCAGGTGCGGTCGGCTTAGATATTACCAAAGCACTTGGTTATGCAAAACCAAGTCAAGCGGTAATAGATCATTGCAAAGGTATCCGTAAGTTAGGGATACCTTCAGAAGGCGGAATTCAAGAAACTAACATTATTTTCGAGGGAGACATCTATCGTCTGATTATTAAAGCGGCGGATCAAAGTAAAAATGAAGAGATCAAGGCTAATGCTGAAGTATTTGAAAAATGGGTTTTCAATGATGTTATTCCCTCCATCCGTAAAACAGGATCTTATTCGGTCGAGTCTGAATCAAGTCGCAAATCACTATCGCAACCCAATCTCTCTAAAATTGCCAAATCCCTCAAGGCCAGTATCGACATAGCCGTCGCACTGGGAATGCCGTTGCACCAAGCTAGATTAAAGGCCATCGAAATCACAGAACTCGAATACAACGTCGATCTCAGCGAATTCCAACCCGCTCCATCAGTCATGATCTCGACAGGTAAATACAATATCGACCTAACCTTAATCCTCGAAGCCATCCACGCTGTAATCACCAACGGTTGGGTGCATCGAGATTTCGGAGGAGGATCGTATGCGTTGAACAGGGACCAAGTTTATCGCGAGTTAGACGCAAGGGGATTACATCGCATAAGGTCGTTGGCATCGTTATGTAGAGCCGGAATCTTAGAGAAGGGAAATAGGCATTACACAAAGCACTTTAGGATTGGTAAAAATAACGTGACTAGGGCTGTGTTTGTAAGGATGGGGAGTTAAGGAGTTGATACCGTGTCAAAAATAGACGACATCGCCTACTTAGTTCAAATGATTGGCGCTAAAGAGTATATCCGCGCAAGAGCATCAGTCGAAAAAATGGTCGAACAGGAGCGCCAAGCAGGGAGAGAGCGAGGGGCAAAACAGCTCGAATACTCCCTGCGTAACTGGACAGATACTAAGCCAGTTGAATTACCAAGTAATGTCCAGAACCTTGTATGGGCAGAGGAGCCTAAGTTTTCCCTCGATGAGTTATATCTCGAACCGTCAGTATCCGGTGCCGTCCAGTCATTCATCCTTGAGAGGGTGAATACGGAAGCACTTAAGGACGCAGGATTATCACCACGAAATAGAATCCTACTCGCCGGGCCGCCGGGGAATGGAAAAACATCACTGGCCGAGGCGTTGGTCAAGGAACTCGGACTACCTTTTCTCTCAATTAAGCTTCACAAAACGATTGAGGGGCATTTAGGAGAAACCGCATCTAGATTGGGTAGGATCTTCGAATATGCTCAGTTTAATAATTGCTTGGTTTTTCTAGATGAGTTGGATTGTCTTGGTGGACAGAGAATCATAGGTACGGAGGCGGCAGATAAGGAGCGTAACTCCATCGTCAATAGCCTGTTAACCAACTTAGACCGTATTCCCGATGGAACTATAATCATCGGAGCCACTAACTTACCAGAATCGATCGACAGCGCGTTAGAGCGTAGGTTTAACCTTAAGCTATGGTTAGATAATCCAAGCGATGAGCAGATAAAGTTATTCGTCGGGTCGTATCAACTCAGACACAGCGTGAGTCTGCCGGAGTTCTCTGGTCTGTCAGGTAAGCCATGGTCGAGAGTGGCAGAGTTTTGCGCCAATTGTCACAGGGCTCTAGTTTTAGGTGATGAAAATGTTTGTCATGATGATTGGGTGGGGAGGGAGGAAAAATAAGGTGATCAAGGGTTGAAATTCCCAGACTGCGCAACTTGCGTATGCAGGAAGTGTAACAACTAAATAACTTGCCCGCTGAATACGACGAGAATCAAGGAGAGGCCATGTAGTAGATGCCATGGTCGAAAGCTTGATTGGTGTAAATATAAGGAGGATGAGCGCAACCAATGATTAACGATTTCGAGGAAAAAATTAAATCCTACTGGGCACACACTCCGGCGGTTGTGATCGTCAAGGAGATCAAGCGCAGGACCGAGTTACCAAGGTGGGAGGATTGTCCGAAAGATCATATTTATGTCGGTGTTTCGAGGAGGAAGAATGGGGACAAGGTAACAGTTGTTAAGCACAAGATGGAAGGCGTGTTTGAGCTTAAATGCAAAGTCGAGCAACTTAGTGATGGAGAAATGCGTAATACCATGGTTGTTCCTTATTACATCTCGGTGATCTGCGCTCAATGTGGAGAGTTCAGCACGAGGATGAACATTGGGTGTATCTGTCAGGATTGTACTGAGAGGAGGAAGGAAGTTGAGTAATACCGCTTGGTGGATAATAATCCTTAAAAACAAGCAGTTAACAAAAAATAACTGCAAATTATGTCCACACCGTTACAACCACGTGTCGGAGCCGCCTTGTGCGAAGTGTAAACCGTTAGGAAAGAGAGTGTGCGTTAATTGAGTAAGCAGATGAAATTAGTAACAGAAACTCCAGAAGGAAACTATCAACAATTACACAATATGACTGGTATTAACGCAGATAAAGAAGTGTACCTAAGGGGCATCGATAACGGTCGAGACTTAAGCCTTGTAGATTTCTGCAGAAAGAAATGTGAGGAAAAATGCGAATTTAAGTTAGAGAACAATCCTCCAGCAGAAGAGTTCGGAGAATACATGGATTGCGATTGCATAATTTCTTATTTTTACCATATGGCGGTAGGTCATGCTGAACTCAGAAGTAAACTCGGTAGGTATGAAGATACAGGGTTGGATCCTGACGGGATCAAGGAAGCGACTTGCGAGTACAGCGAGGATGAAGATGGCATCTGGAGTTGCTCGAAATGTGACTCTGTATGGACTTTTATCAACGGAGGGCCGAAGGAGAATAACGTGCATTACTACCCGAAGTGCGGCAGGAAAATAGCTAAGTGGAATGAGTACGTTGATGAGGATGAAGAATAGGGGAGGATTTGGTATGAGTAATCTATTAAACCGCGTCGACGCGGAGCTTGAAATCGCCAAAGAACTTAATCCAATCATGGCGATGGGGATGATCGCCATACGTAAAATGATAGTCGAGGAACAACAGGACGTTATTCTGTTCCACCGCTGTAACGGGTTAATGCCAACAATCGAATCCTGCACATTCAAGGTCATCGAAGAGCTGGGCGAGCTACTCCAAATCATCGGCAAGGGAAATAAGTTAAGCGGAGAAACGCCAAGATTAAAGACTGGAGATAACAACCCTCTCAGGTTAATCGAGGAAGCGTTTGACGTTGCGCAAAGTGCGGTAACAATGATTTATACTATTGCGGATAAATGGGGTATTGCGGTTGATGAGCAGAGGGAGTTACACGAATCCAAGCTCATTTCGAAGGGCTATCTCGTGGAGGCTGAGCTGCTAATCCCGAAAACCGTCGGGATAGATCCATCTTGGATGGTTTGCGAAAATTGTGATAATCAGAAAACCGGTAATGATATACATCCGAAATGCGAAACATGTGAGGATAGCGAATGGGGTAGGCCAAGTAATTTCGTGCGGAAGAAGGTGAATAAATGAGTGATGTCGGGCAAGAAAACCAAACCGAGTTCGTCAATAAACTCCTGCTAATCAACGGACTGTACTATGCAGGGATGAGCAAGGACCTATCTCACGACCGAGCCGACGCGGTAATCATCAGGAGTCAAGATGCGCTCCACACCATTCTAGGGGCTGTGCTTAGCTCGGTTATGAGGGGGAGTATCGTACTGAAGCGGATCGAGGTTATCAAAGCGAAGGAGGCAACCGCATGAAAATCATTCAACCATCCGTAATTATCGAAAACCAAGACTGGTCAGAACTACTCCGGAGAATCGAAACTAAAGGCCGTGTTTGCTACAAATCAGAGGATAGAATCACTGATGAGTCGGCTGTTGATTTCGTCGCGTCCTTAGCACGCAGGGGGCACATGTCAGTCCTAGAACACTCCTCGATATCCGTTAAGTTTATCGTTGACCGCGGCGTATCGCACGAGATTGTCCGGCATAGGTTGGCTAGTTATTCTCAGGAGAGCACGAGGTATTGCAATTATGGTCACGAGAACGAGATTACTGTGATTGAGCCGTTCTTTTGGGAAGAGGGTAGTGTTGACTACGGATTATGGGAAGATGCTTGTAACTATGCCGAAAGATCATACTTAAGGATGACTAGGTCCAGTGATGCAACACCCCAAGAAGCTCGCAGCGTTCTCCCGAACTCACTTAAATCCGAACTCTGGATGACCGCCAATATCCGTGAGTGGCTTCACTTCTTCAGCGTTCGCGCTCAAAAGGCAGCGCATCCACAAATGAGACAGGTTGCCATACCATTACTGCTTAAGGTGCAGGAGTTGTTGCCGCCGATATTCGGGAGTATGGGGTATGATACGGATTTCCCTGTGATGAATTACGCAGAAGCAATAGTCGAATGAACACTAGGGCACCACGGAAAGCATTTGACGAATCCATGGCATCAACTCTTTACGCATTAGGAAAAAACGATACCCAGATAGCCACAGAGTTAAAGTGTCGCTGGCAGGACGTCCAGAAGTGGAGGGTCAGAAATGACCTTCCGAGTAACGTGAAGAGGAAGTGGAAGTATATTAAGCGATAGTTGTCCGGAATGCGGAAATCAACTCCGACACGAGGGCGGATGCGAGTGGTGCCCGGCGTGTGGGTATTCGCCGTGTAGGTAGAGAGAGGAGATAGATATTGGATACAACTGAACAAATTACCATAGTCGGCTCGGGATCATCATTACAGGATGTACTGAGAAGTCTGTATGGCGTACAAAGCGAAGAAGTGACGGCTGCCATTGCTAGCCTCCTTGATCAATCAATATTCAAGGAGATGTACGATGAATTCCTGAAGACAGCTGACGTGTTTAACTCTTTTTTCGCAGATGTGTTACGAGTTGGATATCCTGCTCCCACCAAATGGTACAACACAATCGACCGCCACCACTATCGCAAGATGCACAGTATTACTCTGAGACGAGTCGTGAAGCGAAGGGACAGGCAGAGTCGAGGAAGTGTCTCGTTGTTGAAGGTTGAGCCCAGGGATGAGGAGGAATTAAGCGATGAGTAACTTATCCAAGGAAAAACTAATTGATTACATCAGAGCGTGCATTAGCGAATCGGAATGCAAGGTATGTCCTGACGATGTGAAATGTGGAGAAAGATGTATTGCTACTGTTGCGAGGACTTGGCTGGATATGCAAGAGGAAGGGCTCCTTGATGAAAATAGGGGTGTTCACTCATGATCTACAGAATATTAGATACGATAAGCAAGGTAAGTTGCTTCATGTTCCTGTTCTGCCTCTTGATAATGGCGCAAAAACATATCCTTTGGTTATTCTTCTCTGATCTCAAGGCATGGGGAACAATTGGTATATTCTATGTCTATGAATTAGTTATATCTGCAGTTGCAATATGCTTTATCCACTTCTTCATAACGATTAGTTCGCCTTGGGAAAAATATATTAAGTAGGGGTGTGGGGTCATGAATGGAATGCTATTTGAATTAACAGATGCCAATGGAGTTAAGTGGGCCGGGAAGAGAATGGGTAACGGAGAAAATTGGTTATTGATATTCAGGAGTAATAATCACTACGTAACGGTTAGAAAACTAGAAGCACAGGAAATTGAAGAGTATCAAAAAATGGCAGGATGCTATACGAGAGCATAGGAGGTGTGCTGTTTATGAAATTCCCAAACGAACTCCGAGAATGCCCACATGGTTGGACAGGGTGCGAATTGTGTGCTAACCTCAAAGCTTGTCAAGCTGGAACATACGTCCCGGAGCCAGAGCCAGAGTCGGAGCCTGATCCTATCCATGAACTCACGCCTGGGCCTGAGGAACTAACTACTGACCTTGGTGTCGTTATCCCCTCAGAGAGAGGAACGTGGGCGGAACGTCTATCTCAGATGACCGAGGATGAGAGATGGCAGGAGTATTACAAATACCATCCTGATGACCTAATTTCCAAGGAGCCGATCAAGTGCATGGATGGCGCAATCGTACCAGGTGGCGGAGGAAAGTGTAGAGTGCCAAAGAAGCCAGAGAAGAAGATGCCTGAATACTTAAAGACGTTCGGGCAGTAACTTATAAACATAACACTATTGTCAAGTGTTGACTAGGTGTGATATACTAGACGTATTCGTACACACAATTTTACAAAAGACACCTCAACGGCCAAAACTGCGGAGGTGTCTTTTGCTATTCATTCTCGGAGGTGACGCGCCATGTCTAATCATCAGTGCTGGCACTACGATCCAATCGACAAGAACGAAAAGGTTAACTGCCTGAACTGCCATCACTGGGGTTGGACACGGTGCAAGGATGAGGTATTGTTGATGCAGAGGATCGGGGAGACGGAATCATTGATGAGGCATAATAGTTATGAACGTAGGCGCGGTAGCGTTAGGCAAGCGAGACAGGGATAATGATGGCATTAAGAGCACTAAAGCCTTGCAAGAGTCCGGGATGTCCTCAGTTAACCAGAGATCCAAAGGGATACTGTGTGGATCACATACAAACAGCAAGCAATCACTCGGATTACAAGAGGAACAGGACAGACAGGAGAGAGCAGTTATTTTATGCATCAACCATATGGCTAAAGACTAGGTCAATGGCATTGCGTAGGGATCATGGGTTGTGTCAGCATTGTCTAAGAGATGGTGAGGTGAAGGTGGCAGACATGGTCCACCATGCCATATCTATTAAGGCTGATTGGTCACTTAGGTTAGTATTAAGCAATCTATTATCTCTCTGTAACAGGTGTCACCAACGAGAGGAACGCAGGATACGAATACGGGTTAGGGGGGGTGTAAATCCCTGAAAATCCTCATCTTCCAAGT
>Ga0209518_1000301_pt1 | contig 65756 bp, 99 predicted proteins | sample RifGroB1_FD_183993 | JGI IMG/M metagenome (GOLD analysis project Ga0209518, IMG submission 183993) | Groundwater microbial communities from Rifle, Colorado, USA - Groundwater B1 (SPAdes) (version 2) | ecosystem: Environmental > Aquatic > Deep subsurface > Groundwater | place: Rifle, Colorado... | reverse complement strand
CCCACTGACCTAAAGCATATACGTCATAATAATAAGGGTCCTTTTCTTTGTATGACTCCAAGAGTGCCTTGTATTCGTCGTCAATGAACTTATTATCATGGTAGGTGGTATGTAGTGACATCTTATTCTCTTGCTTATCATCGACAAACCTTTTAAGCCAATGAGTTATGTTAATGGGATTGAAGGAGATAATGACCTGTTTCTTCTGTTTTCCTCCACGAAGCCTAATGTCTAGTTGGTTAAAACTTGACTCTTCAACCTCACTAGCCTCTTCTATCCACACATCAGTCAACTCGCCCTTAGAGAAGGTTATGGACTTCAAACGTTCTACATCGTCTAACCCCTTAAATAACATTGCGTTACCGTTTGCCTTACATGTTATGCGAAGATCAGACTCGCGGACAACAAACAGGTGATCAACCTTCCACTCGTTTATAACTTGCTTTAATAAGGCGAACGTCGAATCTCTATTAGAATCACCAGTTTGCCGTATGACTAGCAGGTTCATCTTTTGCTTGAGCATCTTATAGATGTACTTTTGAGCTATAAATACCGACTTTCCCGATCCAGCTAGGCTCCACCATAGTATACTTCATAGCGGAAATCAGTCTCTAGGCATGGCATGTATATCTTGTTGAACACTTTAGCACTTATGCGTATATCAATGTTGGGCATTGGCATCACCTCCAATAATAATAGAGATATCTATATTAGCCATGGTTACACCATCCGGTATGGATAATTGTTGCGGGTTCATGTATTGCCATCACATAGGGTTCGTCTTTGCAGGTTGTTCCGTTGAATACGAGGCATGAAGCGCAGTTGGTTTTGCCGTAAGTAGGGTCTTTTGGATCAAATACTTTACATGCTCGGTTTTCAGACATGCTATTTCCTCCTGAAATTGGGCTTGTAATCAAGGGTTTAAGTTTGGAAGAAGGGGTTAAGGGAGGAACGATTAAGCTTTCACCAATAATCCACACCTCACACAAGCGCGTCCAACTAATCCCATTTCATCGAAGATATTCATTAACTCCTCTCCACCACACTTTTTGCAGCAAAACTGCTTATCCTTTTGGATCTTACCAACAACCATATCGGCACTCTCCAATACTATGGGATCAAACCACTCGCCCCTTATGCGAAAATCCTTAAACTCTTCATGGAATCCGCCCTCATCGCTTATGTTCCCCGGAAATGATTTAACGATAATTAGAGTTTCTGGGAAACCTGTCTGTAATGTCTTTATCCGCTTTGTAATATCTGCGGCATATCCAATCTTTACGGAACCACCGGATTCACCCTGTATAAAATAAATAAAACCAGGATATCTCTTTTTGTAAGATTGTTCCTGATTTCTTCTCTTTTTTTCAATTTTATCTAATTCAATGGCTTTAAGTTCTTCTTCTTTTTTCTTGTGAAACTCTTTCCATCGAGGATCACCGCTAGGCCATGACCACTTTCTTATCTCGTTAATAAAAATACTCTCAAACCTTGGGTCATTTCTTAATCCGCATAGTTTTTCCGACGACTTCCATATTGCAAAAGAAATACTCTTCTCATTGTGTCCCTGTTTCTCTAAATCCTTAACTATAAACATTGCTTTTCCTGTCACCGAAACATGAATTAATCTAAACGCCTGTTCATACGTTGTAATCTTTTCTCTTCTAATCGGCATATCTAAAGCCAACTCCTCTTTATTTAATTATTCGGGGATACTTAATCCCAAAGCCTTCTTCTCTGATATCAATGAAGTTCTCCACTCTTGTATCGCATAAGCAACCCACTCTGGATACTCGCCATCACCAGGCAGTTTAGGTAATCCGTATTCATCAAATTCAACTACAACTTTTAGGACTTCCTTTGGATTTTTCAAGGCACAACATCTCCCTTCATTGGAATATCAGGAGTAACATTTATCTCCTTTCCCTTGCCGAATAACTTACCAATCATCTTATAGGAATCCCCAACCTTGGAGATTAACTTCAACTCTTCGAGCTTGGCAACGAATCTCCTGGTTGTGGAATCACTAACCCCCAACTCCTTTGATATGTCCTTGCGTTCCATTAGCTTCCTTCGCTTGCCAGTACCGACGACTAGACTTCCATCATGCCACTCGATATAGGTTGCCAAGTGCATGCACATCCCAGCGTACTCATAACTCAATTTATCCTTTGGGTACTTGTGTATCTCACTGATGTACAACTTGGCATAGGTGAGCTTGTTTCCGGAACTCTTCTTCTTTGGCTTTTTCTCAGAATCCAGTTCTCCCTCTACACCAAGTTCGATAACCTTGGCTGGTTTAGGAGGACGATATTTATTAAAGAATCCATAGAGAATCCTATCGGTATCAGGGTCGGTAGCCGTGATGTATTCCCTCCCGTTACCCAGTCTTTCCCTACTAAACATAACTGGCATAATGACCGCATTGACATCCCTTTGAAAATACTTTGTAGACTTTTCGTCCAATTTCATCACCGCCTTAGCCGTTTCAAGTGTGATAATTCACAACCTCTATATTTCCTTACTCCCCCAAGGGGTACAGGGTTTTGGCTTGTCGTCACACTAAGAGTAGTTCTCTTGGGTCTTGCTTACGTCGTTCCATTCCAACGTCAAACACCCCTCACTCTCGCAAAGGGCATTACTAAAAATATATAAAAATTGAGCGCGCAAAATTTGGAATGCGGTATTGGGCTTTGCTTTATGTTTGGGGTTCATGCTTATGTTGGAGTTATGCTTTATGTATTGAGTTTATTAGGAAGTGTTCGTATGAATATACTTGTGGATTATGTTTTTGTAGGAGAGGTTTAGGTATTCATGGTTGATGAATTAATGAGAGAGATAGGGGGATAGGTATACATATATACGAGGGGTATACCGGCCCCATGCCTCGGTGGTCCTAGTACCGTCCCCCTACCCCTAGTGTCCGGTCAGTCCGGCAGATCAGACATACCCCATAGGGCAGAGCAGGGAGAGCAGGACAAGGACAATACTCATCCTTGGTAATGACTAGTAGTGTAGAGCGACAGCCATCTAGCACAACTCTCATCTGTGCAGCATTGGCTACCGGATATCCAATAGTCTTTGCTTTGTGCCATGTCCTAACACATGATCACTAAACGAATGTGACACAACGGCATAGTGTCACATTCGGAATCAACCTATAGGCTGATCTAAGGCTATTACCTCTCAAAACACCCTCTAAATGATAATACAAAGGGCTAATTCCACCACTGAAGGACACTATTATATCAACTATTAAAATATAATAGTTATAAATAATATATTATTCAGTGTCTTCAATGCGGATTGTGATAGTTTGAGCGGCATCTACTTCAACCTTATCTACAAACATGCCCAGGTGCTTACCGATCATATCTAATGCACCTTTTTTGTCGTGTAGCTTGAACTTAAACGTCCCATCTTTGCCAATAGACACCTCATTCACCATAGATCCATCTATTTCCTCAGAAGATTTGGCATCTACTATTTGTTTGTATCCATATATAGGATTTCCCTCATCATCAGTGTCCACAATTGTCTTCTCAGTCTTGAACGAAACGAAGTCTTTTATGTCTGAAAAGGCTATTTTGGCATATTCCGCAACAACTCTTTCGACCGTTGCCATGTTCCTATATTTAATCTCATCTTGTAATTGTTCAAGCCTTTCACATATCTTGACGTTAGCCGCCAATTCACAAGCTTTCTCATCTATGGATTTATCTGTCATATTCTCAGCATCATAAGCCGCCTTATATGCTTGCCTTTGAGTCAATCCTCTAAATAAACCCTGTACATAGTTTTCCTGTTTAACCGTAAGCTTGAAAGCCATACTTAATCACCTTCCATCTAATCTAAAATATCTACTTCCTCGATCAATTCTTTCAATGCCTCAATTTTAGCATTAACCTTGATTAACTTCTCGTGCTTCTCAATCGTCATAGTAGGTATAAGACGGAGCCAATCGAGTACCATATTTTCTTGCTCTATCTTCCCGTTTATTATCTTTTTCATTTTGTTCGCGCTAACTTTTTCTATAGCCATCTTCTGAGCTTTCATATCTGTATATTCCTTACTCTCATAATCCATATCCATCAGTCATCCCTCCTTAATACCCCACCATAATCCCTACAATGCTATTCTAAGCCCACTAATAAGCAATTCAATACATTCCACTCAATAACTTAATAGCACCCTTAAAACATTACTTCTATATATGCCAAACCAAACTCAAAACAAATTTAAAATAATCCCTAAATACCTCTTGACATACTAGCCAACTAGCTATATACTATGGATAAGATCAAGAACCGAAAGCATCCTCTACCAACTCAGCCAAACGAAAGCGTCCCTCAGTCGAGTGATGATCTGAGACAGCCAAGCGAAGCAGGAGTTGGAACGATGCGGAAGGTTCAATTAAGAAGGAGATGTAGAAGATGACACTAGACAAAATTAAGCTGTACGTCCACGAACATGTTATCGGTACTATTGATAATTGCGTTGAATTCAAGGACATCGAAACCTTGGAGAGATGGTTGGTTGACTGCAAAAGGGAGATCCAAAGAAGAGAAGAAGCTAAAGAAAACACATTTCCCCTGTACTATGAAAAAGCATATCTCGAAATGGTGTTAAACTAGAGAGCTTTTGATCTAGCCTCTACATCCTTTAAGTAGGGTGCAGAAGTAATACCACAAGGTCAGCCGGGGACCTATTGCCCGGCGAAGGAGGAAACCCAATGCAAGTAGTCCTAAACACCAAAATATCCCTAGAACTAAGACAACAATTAGACCAGCACTCCAAGGACACCAACAAGGCAATGGCTAAGATAGTAGCAGAGGCACTAGAAGCATACTTCAAGGCTCTCAAATAGAGAGTCTTGCCCTTGCCCTAAGCTCACCGATTAACATTGCATTACAACGCTAATTACTAAGCTCAAGCATCCTAAATAAACTTGAAAAAGTAGTTGACAATCAAAACATGATTATGTTACAATAAATCAAGATCAAGTTTGAAGGTAGTAAATAACCCGACAGGCTACAAAGGGAGCCGGGGAAAAGGAGTTTTAAAAATGAAACTAATCATTACATCCACGCTGACCAGTGCAACCCAAACAGTAAATCTGTACCTTGTCGATGAAAACGGAAGTAGCCCATGTTTTGGAGTAGACGAAACCATCACTATCGAGGCTGAGAACTACATGGCACTTGAGCAGAAAATAGCCGAAGCTAAGGAAGATTTTGCTCACCACTTAGTGGCCAACGAAGGATTTTATTGGGGAGAAAAGGTTGGCTACGCCATCGGAAAAAACGGGATCGACTACGAAGTTATGGCCAAATAGAGCAGGTCAAAGGTCCTGCCTAATGCAGCCCGGCAGCTCGTAAGGAGCGGGGAAAAGGAGTTTTAAAAATGCCAAGCTTTAATTTTTCAGGATCTAACAAGACTAGCTTTTGTAAAATAGAAGGTCCTCACGCTCCACATATCATCGATTCGTACAAAACGGTTTGCCATGGCACTCTAGATGAGTTTTGCACAGGTCGTAGCGGGGATGGTATCACGATCACTATAGACTCGATATGGCCGGGTAGCGCAGAATATCCAGCCACAGCACGCGGTAGTTTCAAGTCATGAAAACCAACAAATCAACCCACGGAGGATATCGACCCGGCTCCGGTCGCAAACCAACAGGACGCACTCGCCGAACATTCCAGCTCACAGATACCGAGTACGCAAAGCTAAAAGAGCTACTGTCCAAAATAAGGGAAGGAAGGAATTAGGATGAGCACAAGAACTCGTTTTATCGACAAGCAACTGTCTAGTCGTTTATCCACTATTACAAAAATCAAATCTCTCGGCATTGACTACCTGGGCCGCTATGCAAGCAATGTCGAGTCTGACCTGCGCTCTATAGGTAAAAACCAATTATCTGACCGTTTTCTTAACGAGCTTGAATATATCGGTCCGGGGAAACCCGTTAGATGCTCACACGAAGGATGTAATGATTGCGTCTCCTACGGTGCCCGTAACCCCGATACCGGAAAGGTGTATTGTCGAGAACATGAGTACTTAGCGTAGTAGCCCGACAGCTCGTAAGGAGGATAACACATGTTTAATAATCACGAACACCTAGACTCTTTCAAATCACTATGCCCCGGTAAGCTAATCACTGACACCGAATGGATAGGACCTGTATTCATCATGACTTCCGACTCCGAACTCCGTAATAAAACACTGAAGCATATCAATCCAAAACACCGTGAAATCAAATGGGGTAAAATATTCGATACCGATTTCGGTAGCGGTCACAGAGCATCCTTATACTGGGCATTCAGCCTTTGGGCAGGTAATTCGTGGTCAAACGATGAAGGAGAACAGGTTGACACTATGGATAAGGCATACTACATGAATGAGGGATTAAGGAAAACTGCGATAAAGGCTCTCGAATTAAGATGGGGAATCAGATATTTTGAGAAGTCCTAGAAATAGGGCTTCCTTCTTTATCCAGGCTCAATCCAAACCCCTTTGTTATGCCTCATTACCTTATCGACCGCTCTAAACCTCTTACCATCCTTAAAATCAACAAACCTAACGCAATTTATAGGATGATTATCCTTATCTGGGCAACACTTCAGCCTAATGCATAATTTGCAATCCACAATAAGTTACCCCCTGAAAATTAGAAAAGACGCTCCGGGCCACATTATAGGCCGAGAGCGTCTTTATTTTGTCTGTTATTTTGTCCCTTAGAGTGTAACATGTTAATTCTTACTATTTCAATTGTTTTAGTTATGAATATTGTTTGATATTTGTACTATTTATCAAGGACGGATTATATACCCCCTATGATATTCTATCCATTCTTGACTTTCGAGATTCTTCTTACATTATTCCCCTTTCTTCTCCCCCATCATCTTAGCCAATTCCTCGACAGCCTCATCCTTCAGCCGATAATAGCTGTCCCGACTCCTAAGCCCGTGATTCTTCCGCAGAACCCTTTGCGCGTAATCATCCTTATTTTCCTGTAAATACTTTGTGTCTATTATGAGCTTCTTGGCCTCCGGAAGCATACCCACCGCTAAATCAATCAACTCGTTTTCATTTTGTAATTCTACGAGCAATTTCTTTTTGTCATAAATCTTAGATGCCAGATCACCCGTCGAATCACTCACGCCACTCCCATGAGGCATATCACTACACACCTGCGTTGTCTTAACCCCCATCATGGATAGTTCCCTTAGTAGGTAAGTTATGCGGTCCTGATTGGGTTTGTAGTGCGTTAGGCGGGAAATAGTCGAGTAATGCCATGGAGGTCTTTTTTGTTTTGTAATTATGGAGTCCACCCCCCTCTACTTACCCCTCTTATATTTTGAACAATGCATCGCTTCCAAAAAGCCAGTACCAGGCTTAAGGGGGCATTCCTTACCATTTCAAACAAATTCACATGTATTACATCTGCGATTTTTCCAATACCACTTTTTAAACTTTTTAATTAGCCCCATCTTTATTCCCCCAAACTCTTAATATCAAACACAATTCCTCTGCAAAACTTCCCACCGTCTTCCATAACATCAAAAGTTGCGTGTGGAATATCCGTTTCGTAAATCCACGAATACTCTTCCTTATCCCAAATACCTTTAATAACCTTACACTTTTTCTTAGCAGCCCTCGAATGTTTGCATTCCTCATCGCATTCCTCAAAAATACCATCTTTATTTAGGTATATCTCAGTACCATCATAGCAAGTGACTTCCTCGTCGATAGCTCCCTCTAGTTCGGCATTGTCGTCCGAATATCCAAATACCACCACAAACCCCAACGCCTTCGCCAATTCCTTTTCTGCTAAAATCATCTCGCCTAAATATTCCCGACCATCCAGCATCTTGGCAAATTCTTGTATTGTCATTGATCTTCACCTCCAATATCTATTTTTCCACACACTGGGCAACTAGTAATCGATTCAAGTTGATGCGTATTAATCTTAATAAATTCATTATTATTGTTTTTACAGATTCCATATGCGCCAAAGAACGATGAAACGAATTGAAGTATTTCAACAGTTTGCTCTTTATGGCAATTAGTGCAATCTGGCGTGACATTATAACCTTCAGCCGTATTGATGAACGATTGGCAATCAGTGGCTGACGGTTTTACTTTCGCTATTCCATGAGACATACCCTACCACCACTTTCTCGACCTACACGGAAACCATAATTTTCTCCCAGAACCCCTTCGCCACGAAATATTCCTGTCTTTTAATCCGTAGAACATCATCCATTCCCCTTCCTACTCCTTATAAATTCCAGTATCCTCCCCCTTTTTCACTATATAAATACTGTTGCTGTACGGGTCCAATACCATCACATCGCCACCGAATACCAGCTTTATGATGTCACTAAACTTTAGGCGTATTTTTAGGTTCATTACTTTCCATCCTTCCTGAGAGCCAACCCCATATCCTCCAACTTCTCTTTAACCTCCACACAATCCCCTCTAACGATGTTCCTGCGCCCCATGAGGTCTTTCCACGACATCCTAACCAAATCCCCTACAATCTCTATCCCTGCGCGTCTCAGCCTATGATAAGTCGTAGGAGTAAATCCCATATCAGCCAGCTTTACAGTCAAATCCGTATTATATCTCTTGTCCAGACTTGCCCTAATTTTATCCATTAACACTTATCTTCCATCTCCTCTCTAGTATCAATATCTACTCCCAAGGCGAATATAGCTCGACATACAGCATGGCTAAGGTGCTCATCCTGGCGATCCCCCGCAAGATAGGCGTACGCATGAACTAGTAAATGGTTTAAGTGATCGCTAGTTGGTATTTTTCGCCAGTTATCCTCTCCGTACTTATCGAATCCCTCTTTCAATACCTTAGCAGTAGCAAATAATGCTTTAGGATCTATCAAATCAAAGCGATACCCAGAATTTGACTGTCTTCCCCCGGATTCGTTCTTTTCTATTGGAGCATCTTTGCCAACTCCGTCAATTACTCTTTTCATAATTCCTTTTCCCCCTCTATTTTTAAGGCCTAACCCATACCGCCATCACTCCTAAGTAGATGGCATCCGCAACATTATGGGTTCCAAATAAATATAAACTCATAAATATAGCAACAATACTCATGATCCCTCTCAATTCATCAATCATGAGCAAACACTCCATGCGCACACAGGATTAGGGCACGTAACGCAACCCCCTTCATTCCTAATCCTTTGGCCACATTCTGGACAGGTATTGTTGTCTATCATAATCATTCCTTTCCTGTGCTTCCGAAGCCCTGTATTCCGCGCTCGCTCTCCCCCAGCTCATCAACTTGAACAAACTCAGTTTGTAAGTATGGAACCACCACCAGTTGGGCAATGCGCTCTTTTGGGTTTATAACTACATAATTCGAGTCGAGAGGATTAAATATATTCATGGACATTTCCCCGCGATACGAACTGTCGATAGTTCCAGTTATTGTTAATTTACCCTCACCCGATGCCCCTGAACGTGGCTGCAGTAGTCCGACATATCCGCATGGTATCTCTATAGCAACGCCCGATGGTATTTTGTATAGTTGACCAGGATGCAATCTTATTGGCTGCTCTATCCGAGCTCTTAGGTCTGCTCCTGCATCGTTTGCGTGCTTGCGGTATGGAAGGAATATAGGGTCTGTGGTGTGCATTAACTTAGTGGGAATAATGTTAATACCCCTCAATTCTAGGAAAACGAAATTCTCATTTACCCATTCATATGATCCCCAATGTGGGGAATTCTGCTCATTGGTTATACGAAATCCCCCGTCCTCATCCTCATTAGCCTCATATGTTTTCCCCTTAACAAAGGCGACTATGCCATCAAAATTCATTACAACTTTTTTTAAACACTTAATTTTCATTACCATCCTCCTATTATTGCTCTATTATTGCGTTGCTTTAGTTCTCTTTTTCACTTTAGACTAAAGGATACCGTTGCGTTTTAGCAGTAGTAATGCCAATCTTAATCTCTAATCTTGGAGCATCGCTATAGAATTTATTAGCTACCACAGATACTATCTGGCTATCATCTTTATAAGCTATGCCATTCAAGCTATCTGCCACTATTTTGATGCAGTTATCTAGGTCAGGCTTTACGGTTGGACGTATTTCCCCACCCTCCATTAAGGCGGCCTTCTTCTTGCTTGTCGATTTAGGGATTGGGTAGAAAGCAGCAATCTCCATCCATAGTAAATCTGTCCCACCCAAATTTCTCCCTCCCTGCTCGACATAGCACATCTTGACGTAAGTTTCATAATTTACAGTTTGGTCCGGCGTGTAACTCCTACCGCTTTTTAACGTTCTAGCCCTTTGCTTACCTAATGGCTTGCCAGGTATTGTGATCATACCCTACCATCCGCTTTACCCAACACTTCATTCCTCTTCCCCTGTATCTCCATCCACTTGTCGTATAGCGATTGCGTAAACCTCGGCAAACCGTTCACCCATACACTATTTTCCATAAGTAATTCCGCTTCCCATGATTCGTAGATCTTTAAGGATTCGTACATTTCGGGTGCAGAAGCAATAAGTCGAGCGTTCCCATCATCCTCATTCTTATCGCACGCTTCAAGCCCAACAATAGGGTCGATTTGATGAAAGGTAACGGCAATAATTTTTCCTAATTTATCAGACGACTCATCACTTAACATGCCGTTAGTTTCATTTCTTTCAAACAATCCTCTAGGAGTAATTACCGTCATACTCATACATAAGTTGTCATCAGTATTTACAACTTCCCACGGACCCGGTGTAAATTTAACATCACTCATTCCAAAATCCCCCTCATATCTTCGTCGTCCCCATCCACTGATGGCATTCCCCAACCCCAACAACACCCGCACCCTCGACAACCTTGCGAATATTCTCGTCCAGCTCACAATCCTTCATGTACTTCCTGCCACTTCTGATAGTACAATTGCCGTCCAGTGCCAACCTGTAATCTGTAATAGTTGTCCGACTCATTCCTAAATGATAAGCAAGCTTTGATACGTTACCAAACTTTTCTATTGCCTTTTCGAGATCGGAGAGCGTGGGGTAGAGGGTTTTTAGTCTGTTTGTTTTTGTGTTTTTCATACGGGCCTCCTTTTGGGGGGTGATTGGTTAGTATGCACCCCTATTTATTTTAGATTAGAATGGGATAGAATCTCCATCATCTAAATTAACCTCTGTTCCGTATGAAGGATTTCCGCTTGTTGTGTTGTTATCGCCTTGTTGCGCGTCTTTTGGACTAAGAAAATGTATATCTTCACAAATCACTTCTGTAACCCAACGCTTTTGACCATCTTTGTCGTTGTAGTTCCTAACCTGTATTCTCCCATCTACCGAACATTGCTTCCCCTTCGCCAACCAATTAGCGGCCAATTCACCAAGCTGCTTAAACGCAACGCACGGAATGAAATCTGCCTCTTTTTGACCTTCCGAGTTCTTGAATTTACGGTCAACTGCGAGCGTAAAATTCGACACGGCAACACCACTTGGAGAGTACCGTAATTCCGGATCTCGAACTAATCTACCAATTAATACCACACGATTTAACATATTATCTTCCTCCCAAAATTTTATCTAGTCTCGCTTGAATATCTTCCTCAACTCGTCTTATGCCCTGCTGCTTTATAGACCCAATATAATAAGCAACATGAGCCCACATCTGGTCAGGAGTTTCCTTTTCCGGCTTAGGCCTACATGGCCATATTTCGGGTTCCCCTGCATACTCAGGAACCAACTCCGATTCAGGTTCGGCCAATACTCCGATATCATCCTTGGTTTCCTTGCTTTTAACCTTATTGGACGTTTCCTTGCATTCAACGTTGTCCGTACAATCCCTACAACAATACATAATAGGATCATAACCCCCAAAGCATCCGGGCACGCGATTTTGTTCATCGAATTCAACTTTAAAATATTCCTCAAATGCAATTTTAGGTCCTTCCCCGTCTCCCTTCCTAACAATCCCACCCTCATCCTCTTTACTAGCCCCTGATAGTGCTTCTGTACCCTCTACTAGCTTATCTATCGCTTGATAATTCCCCGGCGTGTTAGGTATCTCGAATGGAGTAGTTTCCATCTTAACAAACTTCCCTTTTTCGTCCCTTTTCAAATTATCAACCCTCTTTCTGTATTCCGCAGGCTCAATGTATGCGCTTTCTGCTACAACCTTATCTGGCTCGCTTATCCTGTTACCACTCGCATCGACAAAGTAGCGAACGCATGGACTAGCCATTGTCGTACATTTTTCGCTGACTAGCTTTTCCGTTAATACTGTGCCGTAGGTTCGCATGTTGCCGCGTTTCACCCCTGCACCTCCCTTACCTGTTTAACTCCTGCGAAGTCCAACAACTTCTGGCATGCCGGACACGGTATAGGATCAACCTCATCCGAGCAGACTAGATACAACTCAGAACCCTCAAGATCGACCTTAGTCCTAATCAAAGCAGAAGCCTCGGCATGCACGGCTAAACAATCATCATAACTTCCCGTATTATGTTCAATATCCATCCTAGCGCACGTAGTACATGTTTTAAGGCTCGTATTATACCCATTGGATAAACTTCGACCACTCTTAACGATTACACAGGCGTAGTGACGTTTTAGGCAGTTTGAGAGGGGTAGGAGTTTTCGGGCTTCGTCGAAGTAGTTCATCTCGCCACCCTCTCCCGTCTTTCCTCTGACCACTTCTTAGTCCTGCCGGCATAAGTATCCATAAATCCCATAACGTCCGGCTTAACTCCTGCCTCCATAGCTTGTTTCCCAGCCTTGAGTAAGTTGATAAGGAAATCACTCATTACGTCAACCTGCTCAGGTTCCAGCACATCTCGATAACTAACCCCGGTAAGGTATGTTCCATCTGATATGTTGCCGATGTTGGCCGGGAGATTATTTCTATACCTCCAACACGCTATGGTGTTTGGCTTTATCCCGACTGCCTTTCCAATTTTGGTATCGTTTTTGCCGGAGTTGTAGAGCTGCAAGATTTTTTGTTCGTTGAATTTTAGCTTTCGCATTTAGGTTCCTCCTTATCTCTTAACTTGTTTAGTCGCCGCCTCTAAAGGATCCCATTTCCTAAACATCCTGCTCACAAAAGTTTTCTTTCCAATCCCGTTAGCCAATGCCATGTCCTCGTATTCCTTGGGGTATTTCCTTTTTGCTATTGCTATGTTGTCTATCAGTGTTCTCTTGCCCATCATGGGAATGGTTGCTGCATCGTCTGGACTCATACCCAATTCGTTTACCCTTCTGTAAAATGCAGAGAGGGGAATATTGTTCTCCTTTGCAACACCTGTCCACTTCTTCCAATCACCTTGCTTTCGAGGTGGATCTTTCTTTGCTCTTTCAATGCTCCATCCCAGGATTCTTACTCTGTCAGTGAGTAACCTTGTGCTTATTCCGTTTTTATTAGCTATTTCATATGCAGTTGGTGGGATATAGAAGTTATAGCTCATCACAACCAAGCCCCCTCACTGTTTTAGGTGTCAATCTTTGCTATCTGTTTCGGTTCGGCTAAATCCTTTGCCCCTTGCATTGTTGCTATGATTTGCTTTAAAGATTGCGGGGTTTTCGCGTCCGTTATCTCCCTTTTCTCCAAGGCCTCATACGCCATTCGGAATTGACCCCGTATAACATCAATGTTTTCAGATAGGCAAATATCTTTAAATCCAATCGCTTCAACTGCTTTTCTTGTTAAAGGACTAAGACTTGCCAACGCTTCCGGTTCGCGATATATGCCGAGGTTACGGATTGACTTTGTAACCTCTGCCCATGCGTCCGGTGCTGGCGGGATGTTCGGTCCTGTGATTTGTGCCGCCACCCCTCGGAATACGGCTGGCATTGGGAGGAAAGGATTCTCAAGGGTTGCTATTACTTTTCTAGCTGCGGTCATGGCTATGTTAAATGGTAAGTCGTTAAGAGCGTCCCAGTATACCTCCATCCTTTGTGGTGATGGCTTGGTATCGGTGGTAATTGACGTGATGTATGAATAAAATTTAGCAAACTCAGGCTTGTCCATTCTTTTCTGCCTCCTCGTGCATGGATAACCATTGGGCCGTTATGTTGTCCTGAATGGATTGGTTTGGTGTTCTGGTGTTAATCCATCCTGTTTTTGGTTTACTGGATTGCTTTTGTCGATCTTCGTTAAGTCTGCTTAATACCCATCCTTTTCCGACCATGCAATGATAATCAGATTTGTTTGGAGGCTTTCCCTTAGAGCAATACCAATTGTCAAGGATGGCAATCATTTCATCCGTGTCATATTTACCGTTATCCTTGACTAACTTTTCATACTCAGCTTCCGACAAGTGAACTTTTTCACCAAATGTTTTTTTAATAACAGCCACTTTAGATTTCTTTGGGTTTTTTTGTACGGTGCTTGCACCCGTACTGGAATCAGGAATCAGGTTAAGGGTTAAGGGAATCAGGTTAAGGGAATCAGCAGGGCTAGTTTCGTGCAAAACTTGTTCTTGCATGGTGCTAGTATGATGCTCGTTTAGTTCTTGTTCCGAATAAAAAGCTTCCTCTTCAGGTTCAGGTATCTCGCTTTCCACTTCTTTCATATGTGGGTTTTGGTGTTTTTTCCAGTTAATCACAGCGATATATCCCTCGTTATCTACGACATAACGAGTTATAAATTTCCTTTTCCACAATTCATTTAGCAAATTATTTACATCACAATCATCATAAGGAAGAATACAAGCTTTGATTTTCTTTGGACTATCCCTTAACCTTCCAGCCTTATCCGCTATCGTCCATAATCCGGCGAATAACAATCTTCCTAGTGGTTCTATTTCGGACAGAACATCATTTAAGAAAAAACCAGGCTTAATGTTTCTCGAACGGGCCATTACATCACCCACTAATAAAGTCTTCAATAGCGTTCCTAAATTCTGTCCAACTCCTAACTTCTTTTGCCAATTTCTTTAGTTCCTCCAAATCAAACCCATGACTATAGGCTTCCTCAAGTAAATCCAATGTCTTCCACATATTCAGAGAACTAAGCCTGTTTTTTAAAATACCGCGTACGTAATACAAATCTTTTAAATAAGGTTTTTCCTGTTCCCTCTTCTTGTTTGCGCATATTTTTTCAATATAATCAAATGCCTTACCGACGGATTTTTCAGTAAATTTTCCATCCTTATCTTTTTCCAAGTATTGATCAGTAGATGTTTCTATTGCATCGAGAACTGTTTCCAGTGGATACTTCTTGATAATTATCTTTAATATCTTTTCTCCACTTTCCGTTGGTGAAAAAGGATGGGCAAGATACGACCATTTTTCAAGTGCATATTTGAATTTAGTTTCCTCAATACTTGAAAGTCCCTCGCGCCATTTCATCATCATTTCGAGTTGGGAACGTCTTTCATTAAGTTCGTCTAATTGAGCCTTTTGTTTTTCGATGGCAGTTGTGTCATTCAAAGTTCTCTTGCCCTTACCAAAATTACAACCTTCACAAGAAGTGATTAAATTGGTCATATCATTTGTTCCGTTTTTAACAACTGGTTTCATATGATCTACATGGAGTATTACTTCTGGTGCCGATGCTCCACAATATTGACATTTAAAACTGTCACGTTTAAATATTTCGAACCTCAACTTTTGCGAAATAGCCCTTCTTTTTGCCACTTTAAATCATCCCTTTAAATAACGGGGTAGCCGTAACCACCCCTTATTGCCTCTACTCAGTAACGATAACCCTTCCGTCCTCAATTAATCCGGCAAGCGCAACCTCAAAATACTGCTTTATATTCTGCCGCGCAGTCATCTTCCACGCTCCACCGTCTGCCTCAAATAATGCCGCCTCCGGTCCTTTTCTCAGTCGAAGTAAGAACTCTCCTTCAGGCTGGGGTACTTCGATAAACGTTCGATAAGGTGCCAGTTTAACGATTGTAGGCATTTCCATCTTAGCAAGTGATCTGACCCCGGTATTAACTGTTACTGTTTGCGACATTCCATCGTCAACGCTGGTCTTTATCGCATCCTCAACAACTTGTCCGAGAACTTTGATAAGCTCGTCCCGTGTCCCGTTTTGCACAAATGCACTTTTTAGCAAGATGTTCATGGCTTCGAGGTCAATGTAGTTATCAAGGATAATGCGTGGTAGCTCGGCTGTTGCAGTATAAAGATTAAAGCGGTCAAGGTGTCCACGGAGAGTTGTGTGAACATTTACCTTAGTTGGGCTGTCAACGTGGACGATAAGGTCATTCAGGGAGTCGTGAGAGTGTTCCTTGAGTATTAACTCAACTAGGCTTGCGAGTGTTTTGGTAGAAAATACTGCCGGAACATCTTCTGGGAGTTGAAAAAGTTTGTCGTTTGTAAAACTGAGCCCATTGTGAGGGACGACTTGGATATCACGAAAACTGTTAATATATCTCAATGCTGCTTCAATCATTTATTTCACGCTCCCGAATTTTAATACTTTTGGGTCTTGAGCTTCAGGTTGACCGTCTTCCGGTTCATCGAAAATATGGACTTGGTTCGGATCATCGCGAACGATTTCCGTGGCGACAGGAATTCCGTCTTTATCTGTGCCCAAAAAGAACCTTGTTGCAATCGGCGTGACGGGTGCAAGGGTAGATTTGGCTTGAGCTTCCCACCCAATAAATTCACGGTTCTCATCAGGTTTAAAGGTTAATGTCAGGGTAATTTTACGGGCCTTAGTAGCATCCGTATTCGGGTCGAGGATATTAGAACCTATCTTCACGAACTCAGTATTAAATTGTTCGATTAATGCACCCTTTGCCATTTCAAGAACGCTTTTTTCTATAGTTTTTGACAATGTTCTCACTCCTTATTTTTAATTTGCGATTGCTTTAATTCATGGCGGCAAGGACTTCTTGTGTTCCCCAATTACTTACTTTCACCTCGTTCCTTCCTATATTAATAGTATACCATAAACATGACCATGTTGTCCATATAAACCAACGTATACAACGGGGCCAAGTTGACCATACTATACCTATCTGGTACAATATATTTCAGGAGGGGATACTATGGAAAAGGAAAAACTCGTTCGCTTTAATCTGATGATTTCGCCTACGCAATTAAAAGAGATAGATCAATATCGAAAGGAAATTGGCACCCTAGATTCCAGGGGGTTAGTGATTAGGGAGTTTATCAAGAAGGTACTGGATGAGCATTATAAGTATTCAGTCGGCAGAGAGGATTAATCTCTGCCTTATTTCTTTGCATGGACTACTCGACTAGCCATAGGCCGTTGATCATTTTAAGGCTGAGATCCCATTCCGTGAATCTAAGGAAACTGTCAATAGTATGATCTACTGGCCTTATCCTCTTCCCACTATTCACCGCGGTCATGAAATTTACTTCATCACGAACTAATTCCCAATCTTCATCAAGTTTCGGAACTTCACATGAAAACTTATCGTTATCGGAATAAACTAAGTGCCCATCAAGGAATTTATAAACAGCATTATTTAAGTTGGTTCTATAAAATTTAGCATTAGGATTAACTAACGCATATGTATACATTTCACCCGTCTTCATCACTCAACGCCCTCCTTCACACTCTTCGCCAAAATATCAGAGGAACATGCTCTGCAAACCATATCCCCATGCCACGCGACAACCTTAATATCAGACCCGCAGAACATACACTCTTTCGAGTACTTCTGTATCCTCAAACCTTTTCCATCTAACACCATTTCTAGCGGTGTCGTAGTGTCATATCCCATCGTTAACCGCAATGGCTTGGGTATCGTAATCCTCCCGAAAGAGTCCATTGTTACTGAGATTCCTATTGGCTTCACTTCTTCTCCATCTCCTTCTTTTTATCGCTATGCCAACGATTAGTTTCAATCGGCCTAGTCGCCGCATCCTCAAGACTCCATTTCCTAAGCACTCTGCTTAAAAAAGTTCTGCGACAAATACCGTTCCTGAGTGCCAATTCCTCATATTTTTTCTGATGCTTTCGATTTGCTTCTCCGACCACTTTCATGTTGTTCCTTGGATCAAGTACAGGTTGAGTTGCTGCCTTCTCAGGTGTCCATCCATGCCTGTAAATCCTTGTCTCGAATGTCCTCTTGCCTATTCCGTTTTTCTTGGCTAATTCAACCCATTCTGTGTACTTATTACGCATTATTGGTGGTATAGTTATGGCTTCTTTTATCGGCCACGCTCTGTCCCGAACTCTCTTTTCTAGAGTGTTTGCACTTATGCCATTTTCTTCTGCTATAGAGTAATGTTCGGGAGTTATCCAATACTGATAAGCCATAACTACCTCCGATATTTAGCAGGTATCTTCGCTAATTCGGCATTATCTAGACCCTTTTGCCATGCAAAAATATCCTTGTTCGGCGGTAAGTCTAACTCGTTGCGCTCTTTCTGAATCCGGGATTTACCGCAGCCTATGATTTTGCCGACTTCGATGTCGTTTAGGCCGGACATGTAGAGTTCTGTGAATAGGATGGGGTCTATTTCTGTTGCTGTGTTTTGCATTTTTCTTCCTCCTTTGGTGGGCAGTGGTTAGCTGCCCGTTCTATTTACTAAAAAGGATATAATTCGAGTGGTATATTTTTCCCAGCTTCAGCAATCTCCGTATCCTTACCCGTTAACTCCGTTATTTCCCTGACCATTCTTTCTGCGTCCGAGTTAACTGAGGATAAATGAAGTAAAACTATTTTCTTGACCTTTGACAAATCATTAGCAGATAAAAACTCTTTGACATGTTCGAGTGAAAAATGGCTTTCCAATAGACGGTTTTTCATTTCGCGCGGGATGACTCCATTTGCTATGTTTTCGTCGAGGGTATCCTTGCAGTAGTTCGATTCGATAAGGATCCAATCTAACGAATTGAAGCGATTCTTTAGGTAAAATGTATCAGTGGTATAAAGCAATCTTTCCCCTGTGGGCCTGTAAACGATTAAGAATGATACACAGGGAACGTCATGTTGTGCTTCGACAGGAAGGACAATGAAATCACCTATTGTAAATTGCTTTCCGACATCGACCGGATGGAATCTGTGCTTCATGGATTCGTCCACAAGCTCCGCGCAGTCAATCGGAGCATAGACTTCAATCCCCGCCTTCATGATGTCGTTAGCCGCTCTTAGGTGGTCAGAATGTCGATGGGTGACAATGCACCCAGCAACCCCTGATGAATCGAAATTCAATGCTACCTGAATATCCTTGTATCTAACACCGCAATCCAGAATCAAGGTATCCGTTTCTGTCTGCAGGAGGTAGCAATTACCGGACGAATTACTACCTAAAACTTTTAAGTTCATGCCCTAAAAACCAGGGCCTACGGGCTGACCATTCAATTCCTCGGCCAGCTTGTCCATTTCAACTATCTCGGCATCCGTAATCCCTTCTTCTGTTCCGTGGTCGTTCGGAACGTCTTCGGATACGATATCAACAACATTGCCATTGTTAGCGTTTTCCACAATCGTTTGTTCTACTTCGGCCTCTTTGAATTCGTTTTCAAGTTGATTTAGTCGCATATAATCGTCATCAATCTTTTGGCTGTCGATTGTGATGTCTTTATAGGCGGCCCGGTAAATTGTCTTATAGCACATCTTGTCGTGCCATCCCTCTATGGTTTCCCTGCCGACTTTTTTACCGTTATCCCAAACGTCCTTTTCCCCACCCCAAAACTCAACTGAGGCATATTTGGGCTTTCTTTTTTCGATGTCCTTTATCGATAAAACAACAAGCTTATTTTTCTCTGGATTATCAGGGAATGAGTGGTAATAAAACCCACCCACTAACTGGCCCCGGTCAAAGTCGTTGGTAATCTCAAACTCATAAAACTCAACCTTATTGGTGTGACTCTTTTTGATAGATTTGAATTTGTCGGTAGAGTAAACGAGTTCAACAATAACATTTGGAGCATCTAGGCCGTATTTAACTGCCTTTAGTTCAATTCCTCGATACCCAGGCATAAAGGTTAATCCATATTTAGCCACGCCATTCTTCTTAAATGGGATAAGACTGACATGGTTGTCCTGTTGCGGGTCCCAACCAATCCTCGCGGCCGCTACAACGCTTTGGGAAAGTTCCTCCATATCGATATTTGCCCAAACAACAGGCAAGGGGTCCTGGTTCTTGGTTTTCTTTTTACGCTTCTCTTCAGCAGTTTTAAGGGTCATATCGGCAACGATGAAATAGTTTTGGATCAGACGTTTTTGGAAATTAGTTAGGACAATCTCCCCTACGCTTCCTTTAAATAATTCCGTTACCTTGCCCATAAATCGTTCTGCCATGGTTTGTTCCTTTATCGCTATATCTGTTGTCATGCTTTATTCCCCACTACTCTTAATTTTTCATCTTCCGCACTCACAATGAGCTTAATAACTTGCGAGTTTACATCCACAGTACCCGTGATCGACTCAAAATTATCAATGAAAATCGGGCATGATACCCCGTAAAACTCCGACAACATTTCAATGATGGAAAGACCAGCTATAATTTTGCCACCGTTATTCGCCCCATCAAATTCAACCCAAACGCCATTCGTATTAACTAACGTACGGCAGACTTCTTTTTCCGTCCCATCATTCAGCGTGTCGAATAGCTTGAATTTAACCGTCTTAAACCGGTTGTTAATCGAATCCTCAAGTATCTTGACCTTTGCAGTTGTGAATTGCTTAATTAGATAGTCTTGACGCTCATAGCTGTTTATTTCGGCAGCTAATTTGCTTTCTTCTGCCTTGAGTTCTTCGATACGAAGTTTTGCTTTTTCGATAACTTCCTTTTGGTTGAGTGTTCTGTTTAGCCATTCGATTAAGGAAGCTGTTTCTTGCTTTTTATACAGAAGGTCGGAAGTTGTATCTTCGATAGGCTTGTCAAGTTCGACTTGCAAGGCTTGGAGTTCGTCAGTCAGACTTGAATATTTCAAATCAAGAGAATAGTTGTATCCGTTGCCGTGTTCAGTTTTCTCGCGCTCTATGTCATTTTCTAACTCGACAATTCTCTCGTATATTTGAGTTAATCTAGTTTCGTGTTTGGTTAAAATCTCAGCATCTAACGTTTTCTCTTTATTAAGGACTTCAGCTCTACTTCCTGCATCTGTACCCTGTTTACGAACACCGGAGATAACCTGATTTTTATTCTTGTCAAAGTTTTCCTTTAACTTATCAATCTTCTCTTGCGCCTTACCTTCGGGTAGTGATTGTTCGCAAGTTGGGCAGCTAAACCCATCAGGGGCAATGAATTGTTTGGCGTTTTCCTCTGCCCATGTTTTACGGAGTTCGATAATTGACTTTTCTATATTTTCTAGCTCCATGGACCTTAATTCGTAATTAGAACCCAACTTCTTAACCTCTGTGGATATAAGGTATCTCTCACCTTCGAGTTGCGATTTTTCCTCAATTGCCTTTTTTAGTCCAGACAAAGAGTAGTTATCGAGATCCTTTTTTCGAGCATCCAATTCGCCCTGCAACTTATACGCCTGTTGCTGTTTCTGGCGGTATAAACTAGCTCCCTTGGCGTTAGTAGCTAGTTCTAATTCAATCGCTTGCAAAGTGTCTCTATGGGCTTGTAGCGAGGTTTCTATTGCTGTGTAGTCAGTGACATCTTCTGTGATATTTCGTTGTTGCTCATTGATCCGTGATGGTATCCCATCCATTTGGGATTTAGTGCTTTTAATCTTCTCCGAAACTACTAATTTGTGTTGTTCAATTGTCCTGCCGGAGTTAATGACCATTTGTAAATCCAACATACTTTTGTCGCCTACGGAAACTAGCGAATCAATAACGTCCGAATCCGACACATCACCGCATATCTCAAACAGAATCTTTCTCCGTTCCTGCCATCCAAATCCCTTCTCATTGGTATTAAAAAAGAGGGGATTTGTCAGGAGTTTGAAGATATTTTCCTTTATGAGCATGTTGATTTCAAGAGTATAGTCTTTGGCTTTTACCGGGACATCGTTGACCCAATATTTAGTTTCATTGCCAGTAAACTCTTTCACTTGGGTTCCCTGTTTCTTCACCCATTTTTCAGAGAGTTGACGCTTGAGCTTGAGCTTATTATTATCGACAAGGAAAACCCCTTCGACAATGCAATCCAAGCGATGGATCTCGTTTCCATCCTCATCCTGCGGTTTTACCTGGTAATCCGTTCTACCTGATGAATCTTTCCCAAAAAGAAGCCACTGGCTAGAGTCAAAAAGTGTACTTTTCCCTGTTGCATTTTTACCGAAAATGTCAGCGCTTTTACCGTTTAATTCAAGGGTAAAATCCTCTACCCCCTTGAAGTTTTTAAGAGATAACGATTGAAGTTTAATAATTTTCATTCTTATTCCTCTTCCTTCTTCTCAAATTCCCAATGACGATGCGCTTAAAATATCCTATTAATTACCTCAAACAAGTAGTTATTATCCAGTTTGAACTCTTGATCGTTCTCATGTTTTTCTTTGATCCCATCTATAATAATTGCGAAGTATGCCAAATCAACCCCGGTCAATTGTTCCTCTAGTACATTTGCATCTAGTAAATCCATTGGATTAAGCTGCAATGCCATTTTTAGAAATTGCCCTGCATTTATTGACCATCCTCGCTGAACAAACTTTTTTGTCCGCATAATCGAAGCCAATGGATACTTGCTACCCTGATAAATAAGCTCTTTCGTTAAAATAGCTTCGAGTGCTTTCGCAGGGAGAGTGAGGTTCCCGTTCTTTGATTCCCAGTAGCAAGTTGCATGGACAAAATCATAGTTGCTGTGAATTTCCTCAGCTTCACCGTAGAAGCGAATTATTAACTGCACTTTGTTTGTTAAAGTTATGGCATTCGAGGAAAGAAAAACTGGTCTATATTCAGGCTTTTCCTCAGCCTTTATTTCCGTTAATTCCTTGAGTCCTAAGCTTTCTAAACCTTTATCGTCAAACTCTGTGGTTGATTTCTCGACTGTCTCATCCTCCGCAACCCCTGCACTCTTAATAAATACCCTTACTCTGCCGTTTCCCATGGTTTGAACCTCGACTGATTTTCCCGTTAATTGGTTGAATTGTTTAGCGAAGTAGTGGGCCACTTTTTCACAAGTGTTCTGATCGGTGAAGTAGTAGTCGAAATCATTAACATCTTCCCCGAGCAACATCGAAACGATTGAACCGCCTGTGATGATAGAGTTTTTATCAACTAGCTTGCGAACTTCCTCATCTTGGATAGTTGCAACGAAATCCTTATGTTTTTTAGTTAGAACTGCTTTGATTGTTTTAGCTTTCATTCTTTAATTACCTCCCTTAATTTACCTTAAACAAAAGATTCACACGGCCCACGTAGTTCTGATTTTGATTGATTCGTGATACAATTATGGTGAGTAGTAATCTTTCCATCCCGGACTTCTGTTAGCGCGGAAGTCCCTTCTTTTTGCTCAATCGTCTTCTTTATCACTAAATTAATCAGCGTCTCCCCATCCACATCTATCGAAAAACACTCATAAATAACACCATCCTTGACGCTAATCCCTGCCTTGCCTCGATATTCTAATTCAGGGAATATTGCATTTAGTAAGACATCTATCTCGTCCCAATCGGCATTAACCTTGGATATGACCGTGACGCGTCTTAGTGCGTTGGAGTGACCGTCAATTGACCATTGCTCGATAAGCGAGCTGTCCTCTAGGTTTTGGATGGCTAGGAGTTCGGTTGTGGTTAATTTTCTCATGATGGTTGCTCCTTTCTATGTGAGTCTTTAGCCCCATTGGTCAGCCATAGCATCTGCTATTCCTTGGAATGTTTTTGAACGCAATTTTGCCCTTTCAGGACTTGGCGGCAGATAATGCAACCGTTGTTGCTGGTTCTTTGGAAGTTTTTCCATTTCTTCCTTAACTAGATTAGTTGACTCAAGTAGCGGAAGACCTTTCAGCCACAAACAAGTTGCTTTACGCTCCATATGTCCGAACATGTAGGGATGAATTATCTGAGTGTATTTACCGATCTCATCCCTAGCGTATTTATGAGGGATGGGGTTCTCGATAGCTACCTTGGGTATATCGGAATCAATAAATAATTTGAAAAAATCTATGCCTTTAGATAACAGATCCCAGCGTTTTTGATCCTTATGGAGCCACATAACCCCGCTATTTGTTAAGTAGGTGCATGGTGGATGAGCAACCATTAAGTCCCAATCCATGGTCAATACTTCTGAAATGTCTTTCTTAAAATGATAGGCAGGATCTGAATCTGTCGGCAATATGTCACAGCTCCAGGCATCATGACCCTTTTTTCTAAATGCATCCCTAACTGTTCCTGAGTATTCACACGCCACTAACACTCTCAATACCTATCCCCAACCTTTTCTCCCCATGCCAAGCAGTCTTCTCTTGAAAACACCGGTTTAAACGGCTCCCCAACTATCCCCCTGCCAACATAATCCACCACTACAGCCTTCATCCTGCCATCTTCCTTATCCTCACCGCGAACAGTATTACCACACCGCATTAACTCGGTAAAATCAGCCTTATTGCGCTTTATACGTTCCTCAATAACCTTCTTCTCCTGCTCGATCTTATAGGCTTGTATTTCACGATTGATCCAACCTATTTTTGATGCTTGGTAGCCGATGGCTTTGGCGAATTTCTTTAGCATTTCAACGCCCTCCTCTTCCTCTTATTCCTTGGACGCTCACGCTTTGCCACAATAGGAACATTCTCCCGCCTAGAACATTCTCTCTGACAAAACGGAAACATTAGATTAGTTAACAGCACTCCTTCTGTACTAATTTCCCAAGTTCTACCGCATGAGCAGGTTATCTTAACTTCACCGTCAGATAGGTTAACAATTTCACCACACATACAAATCTGCGTTGCTTGTTTAACCATAAAGAATCCTCCCTACTTAATAAGTTTGGATGTAAAGACTTTCAACTGCCCCTCAGTTAACTGCACCGGATTCAGAACATCCTTAAAGTTTGGAATTGACTTAGAGTTGATGCGTTGGGCTTCTTGATAAGATAAACGCCTTTTCTGGTCTTTCCTCACGTAATTACCTGCTTTCTAGGTTAGATTTCAATTTGATTATTTTCTTTCTCTTGAGGATTTAGTCTTCCGCACTCATCAAACCTGTGAAATTGGTTCGCAAAACCGAGAACAGAATCCCGCATCTTCAAATATTCCTCATCGTCACACTGCATTGAGCAGAGGTGGTATGCCAATTGACAAGCCAGACGTTTATCAATTTTCCAACGAAGTCCTCCACATCTTAGCGGTAGGCAAGAAAAATCAAGGTCTGCACCGCTAAGGTCTGCACCGCGAAGGTTTGCACTGCTAAGGTCTGCATCGCGAAGGTTTGCACCGCGAAGGTTTGCACCGCGAAGGTTTGCACCGCGAAGGTTTGCACCGCGAAGGTTTGCACCGCGAAGGTTTGCACCGCGAAGGTTTGCACCGCGAAGGTCTGCATCGCGAAGGTCTGCACTGCTAAGGTCTGCACTGCTAAGGTCTGCATCGCTAAGGTCTGCACTGCGAAGGTCGTAATCCAATATTGCTTTCTTGCATCCGTTTTTAAGTAGTTCTAAGACTTCTGGCCTGTCAAACTTCTTTTGGTGTCCTATTACTTCGAATCCGACAGCACTAACCTCATACGTACCAGTTCCGCCATCTACATGATCCAGAACTTTAACCTTGATACGATCACCGGATAATATCTCAACCACAACACCCCTCGTCATATCCTCGTTCGTGATGCCATATCCGTTGCTTGGCTTTCCTTTAACAAAATCTCCAATTTGCATATTTAACTTCCCTCTTTCTCTTCAAAATGTTCACACTTTTCGCATGTGTACTTATCTACCATATCCCCACCCGAAAACTTGTGCTTATTTGGGCACGATTCCCTTACGAGTACCATTACCATTAAAGGTTCGATAGAGTGTATACACGTTCGGCACTTCTTGTACTTTCCGCGATATTTAGCCATAATTACTCCTCCCACCTAGTTAAAATCCTAAAACTAATCTCTGCCACTCTGATAACATATGCCATGCTCGTCCTGCGCTTGAATCCAATGTTATTAACCATGATGTCAGTCGTGGTTAAGTCCATGAGGTGTGCGAATTGAGTTGTGGTTAGCGGGCCGGTAGTTTGTTCGAGGATGGATTTTAGCATGTTAGTGTCTCACTTTCTTTTAATAAGCTTGTCCACCTAATTCAAATACTTACCCCTAACCGTCTTACCAATTGAAAGGTCCAAATTAAACTTTTCATTTACTCCCATAAGATTTACGGTTTCATTAAGCACTTCTTGACGTTGTACAAGCATTTCAGGGGTCATTGCATCTTTCTTTAACATCCTTGAATAACCGAACATCGTGGATACCGTTTTATTGGCAACCGTGTTGGCTTTGATGTAATCAACCTTGATAGGTTTGGTTAGATTTAATTTAAGTTGGCGCATAGCTTCACGTTGATGTTCCTTGTCGAGCATACGGAATATTTGGAAACCTTCTAATCCATCAGATTTTCGTAGGGTTTCAAGGATATCAAATACCCAATCTTGAAACTGAATTGCTTCTTTCTTTCGACTTTTGAAAGCCAATCGATAGATATTCTTAGAGTCAATGATATTTATCATTACTTCTTGGGTTGAGATTGTTCCATCTCGCCTTTCACCCGTTACTACCCCTACCTTACTAGTAGTAACCCCGGGTAATGGCAAACCTTTTAACGCTTTTGTTACTTGCTTCAAGTCTAAGGCTTTACAAATATCAACTGCTACAGCCCACCAATCATTGGGATTAACTTCGATAAAGCGTATTTCGTGGCCTAGCCAAGTTTCAATACGAGTATTCACCCATAACCTCTCCTTACTTTATTTCTACTGCATCTTGCATCAAGTCGCTTACCGAGCAACGGAGAACGTAAGCTATTTTAGCTAGAGTTTTAACGGATGGCATTTTAACGTTTCTCTCGATATTACTAATGGTCGGACCTGATAACTCTGCTATGAGGGCAAGCTCTCTTTGGTCTAATCCGCGTTTCTTACGATAGTCCCTAACATTATCCCCAATGCTTTGCTTAGGCTTCATTTTGTTTAAGTTCACCCCCTCACTTATCATATAGATAACTTTTTTTTTACAAAAAGATGTATATAATTTCTTCCATACGCATATTCTATACGCTAATAGATAAATAGTCAATAGTTTATGAAATAATTTATCATATAGCTAAGAGGTATATTTTACCGTGTTGTGGTATCAATAAACGGGGTATAGTAATAGGGTTGCGAAGCATATTAGTTATATGATAAATCGGAGGTGTTGTAATTGAATTACGGAGAAAAGTTTAGATACGTTAGAGAATTGAGACAAATGACACTCTCTGATTTATCTAAAAAATGCGGATTGTCTACCCCTTATTTAAGTGATATTGAGAATGAAAAAAAGCGCCCCGCAATGAAATCATTAGAGAGAATAGCCAAGGCGCTTAATGCCAATACCTATTTTTTTATGGACGATGCTGCTGTTTCCTTGGAATCACTTACTAGGATAACGGGATACGACCCCCCATCTGACATAGTAGAATTCTTTAGTAAGCCTGAGAGCCTAGCATATGCTGTACTGGCGCGTGATTTAGCGATAGAACAAATAGACCCCATCTTCCTGCGCGAACTCTTAGAGTCAATCAAGAAAATGAAGTCAAGATAGAATATTTTGGCGAGTATCCAATCGTAATACAACGGATACTCGCTTTTCTTTGCGCATTTTTAAATATAAGGAAATATATAGTCGTAATTATGGTTATGAAGACCAACTGAAAGCAGGGAAAATGTATTGTATCATAAGACAAGAAAGGAAGTTTTTCAAATGATTATTGAACGAGATTTAGCAGGGTTCTTTAAGTGGATAGTAGTGGATGATGAACTAACTATACTCGACCCTCGGTATCTCTATGAGTTTGTTGCTTATTTTTTCAGCTAGATAGGATAATAGATTGAACCTGTCGAATTAGGGAGAAAAGGAAAAACCTCTCCGAACTACCCACCGCCAAAGTGATGTTCGAAGAGGCCCTAGACAGGAATCTATATGTGCTTTAATTTAGTATAAAACACATTTTTGCTCCTGTCATCCTTTAATTTGGTTTGATAGGAGTTTTTTATTGTGTTCAAATTGCCGCGCCCGCAAAAAAACTATACAGAAGTGCCAAACATAGTGTTCGACCAACTTATGCCAGAGATAACAAACTTAGCTGCTCTTAAATGCTATTTTACCCTTATAAGGAAATGCTGGGGGTGGGAAAAGGTTGGGGACTACCTAGCCATGCCACAACTCCTGAAATTAACTAAGTTATCAAGGCCAAGCGTTACAGCTGGCATGATGTGGCTAGAAGAACGGGGTTACATATGGATAGTAAAGGCCGGGATACCGGGAGATGAGAAGGTAATGTATTTCCTTTGTTCGGAGGTAACTGAACACCTTGAACGATCCGTAAAAGAAGGATTAATAAGCCCTGATACCCTCTACGAAATGATGATGAAGGAAAGACAATAGTTATCAACAACCCCGAAATAATCTTTCCCCCTCCCCGAAAGAATTTTACGGGGACCCCGAAAGAATCTTTCTCCACAAGAAATACTCTTACAAGAGTGATCTTATTAATAATATGCGCGAGGATATTATCCACAGAAAGGATGTGCATAAGTCGTGTATCTAACACTTAAACAATGCTCCGAACTTACTGACATAAACATAAGTACCTGTCGATATTACAAGGATGTTTACCTCCAATATTTTCGAACCCAGGGAGAAGGAAAAACGACTAAGTTTGAGAAATCATCCACCGTGGAGATATTGAATGTTATTAAGGCATCATATGTCAGGAAATTAGACCACGATCAAATAGTAGAGCTATTAGACAAAATGTATGGAATTAACGTAACAACCGATATTGTTACGCAAGAACCGGACAACAGCACAGAGGCAACGCAACAAGAAGATTTAGCGCATACTATCCGCCACGTCCTCCTCGAAGAAATTACTAAGCAGAACCGAATTATCATTCAACTACAAGAGGAAATTGAGGATATGAGGGCAGAGTTTAATGAAGGGTTTACAGGACTCCACAAGAAGGTCGAAGATGGATATAAGGACGTAGAGAACAGGGATAATGAGGTAATACAACGACTCAATGATATTAAAGTGATACAACAACAACGCAATAATCCGTGGTGGAGGAGAATATTCAGCCAGACATAATATGTCTGGTTCTTTTTTGTCTAATTTTAACAGTAATATTGGACGAGTTGTGCGCCATACCTTTATGTAACACAACGATTACCCAGGAGGTACACAAATGGAAGATATATCAATCCTTAGGGCAAGGTTAAGAAAGAGGGATAAGGATATTCGGCAAGCTATTATGTGTCTTAGCTTTGAAGAAGGAGAACTAGCCGACATGATTAGAGACGGACTTAGGAAAGTATTGATAGAAAGGGGATTGATGGATGAAGCAACAAAACGCAATAGAGGAAGTAAGGGACCAACTTAAATCACTTTGGTTGCATCGAAAAGGGAATGATGCTCACGCTGCGGTTCAGGATTGCATTAACGCCTTATACTCCAAGGATGAGCTTAAACCCTTGATTATCCACAAGTCAAAAAAAGGAGAAGTGTGGACGTTTACTATTTATCTTCCTCCTGGTACCGGGTTTACTGATTTCCAGAAGAAAACTAATCTATTTTCAGACGCTACAGGTGGTTCCGTCCACATAGAAAAGCATGGCAAGGCAATTACGATGGAGGTAATAACCGAAGAACTTAAAAAGAAATACCCATATTCTCTTTTCGATCACACTAAATACTCCAAGATGGAATTACCTATCCCGATAGGAATATCCGCCAAAGGATTAATAGTCAGGGACCTTGTGGAGTATCCGCACCTACTAACAGCCGGGGAAACGAACTATGGAAAATCGAATCAACTCCATGTTATCGCAAACTCAATCCTCCTTTACAGACCGGACACCAACTTGATTATCATTGACCCTAAATCGACTGAGTTTGACTATCTTAATGAAATGGCTTTAGTAGTAGATGAAATGAGTCAGGTTAAGGGTTTGTTCGAGTCACTGAATAAAGAGATGGATAAGCGAAAGAAGATTCTAAAGTCGGCATCATGCGCTAAGATAAAAAAATACCATGAGAAAGGCCACCAGATGCCCTATATAGTCCTAATTATAGATGAGTGGGCAGACTTGCCAGAAGATGCACAAGACAGCTTATGGAGGCTTCTAAGGATGGGGAGATTTGTTGGAGTACATGTAATTGCAGCCACGCAGAGACCATCCTCCAAAGTGTTTGAAAAGTTTGGTGATCTAAAGGCAATGTTTCTCGGAAGGATATGTTTTGTTGTGGCCGATATAATTAACTCCAGGATGATCTTAGACAGCGATGAGGCGGCACACCTCCCTGCAATAAAAGGCAGGGCTATCTATAAATGTGGTCTTGATAAATTAGAAGTCCAAACATTATTACTGGAACCAGACGAAGCGATAAAACTCTATAACAATAGACCAATGATTGCACGAAGCGAGTTGATAAAGATTGAACAACCACGCAAAATGTTGTCGCCGCGATAGGGAGCTAATCGACATGCTAGAATCCCAAACAGTCTTAACCACAGATATGGTTCACCTTCTCTTATTCAAGGGTAATTGCCTACGTATAGTTCAGCGTCGACTAACTATCTTGTCCACTCCACCACACGCTAAAATCAATCGTGACAGACTAAGACTAGGTGAACCATATCATTACTACCTAGATCGTAGGCCGGGTCAATTAGAGCATGTTCTAGGCGTGTCATGGGTCTTCACTTGGATAAACACAACTCTCTCCAATATGGAAAAACTTCATTGTTTTGACAGGGAGATTAAGGATTACAAGACTATTCGACCGGATGCTTTTGTGGGGATAAATAATCTATGGCAAGATGCTATGTATTTCTATTTCGTCGAAATGGATATTGGTAAAAGCGGAAATGATTTTTCCAAGAAGGTTAAAAAATACAACGATCTTTTTGGTTCAGGGGCCTATATGAATCAATGGTGGGTTCCTTTATCCAAGCGATTCCCTGCTATTATTGTGGTGACTACCGGAAGAGTTAAGTCTATCAAGGAGAAAATTGATAAAGAGAATGTCCATAATCTTGAATTTCGTGTTTATTCGTTAGATCAAATAAAGGAGGAATGCTTAAATGGCAGAAGCAGCAAGGGAGGTATTCGGACCAGGTAAGCCGGGATTCGTAATTATCATCTTAGTTATGCTTGGTGTGGGATCTTGGTTAGGGGAGTTAATATTAGGAGCAGTAAATAAGGGGCAGGTCGCAGGAATGTTAAGAACAGCAACTATAATTGTCGCTATCCTTTCGGTAGTAGCCGTAGCGTGGCAGTTGCTCAAGAAGTTCTTCGAATTTACGGCAGGCGTGATGTGATGTGGCTTTATGTATTTTTCATATACTATTTATTGCGGTAGCGTCTTTTGTGGCCTATGTAATCCTTATTGCCGTAGAGAGAAAGCAACTAGCCAATTTAGTGGCAATGGTGGCTATTATGTTGGGGTTGTTGACTACTATGCAGGACCTTACTCCAACCCTAAAAAGATTAAACGCAAGGATAGATTCAATTCAAGGAACGGTTGAAAAAATATCAAATATTGGTCAAGGTAATAATGAACTACCAATGAAAGGTAAGATAACAAAATACTTCAATGGCGTGGATCATCATGGAATTGATATAGCCGCCAACGCAGGAACTCCCGTAACTTCGTATTGGGAGGGAGACGTAATTAAGGTTTGTTGGGATGATATTTATGGAAATATGATTATTGTGAATCATGGAAATGGAGTCGAGACTTTATACGGTCATCTAAGTGGGTTATCTGTGAAAGTTGGTTATCCCGTAATCGCAGGTTCAAGAGTTGGTAGTTGTGGAAGTACGGGTATATCAACGGGTCCGCACCTACACTTTGAGGTCAGGAAGGAGGGGGTTGCCGTCGATCCCATAAGGTACTTAAAATAATCACCCCTTGCTTGTCCTTTAGAATCCTTAATCATTCCACCTTAACCCTCTTTTTCCTAGAAAAATAATAGGTATTTAGCGTATTTTAGCTTGTACATCAGTCGTTTATGGCGACCGATACAGTGACCGATATAAAGAACGATCGATACAGTGACCGATTAGCCAGGCTAAAAAACCCTCTTTTCGTAATGATTAGAGGGTTTCGTTTTGCATAATTGTTCGTTTTTAGGTAATAATAATTTTGAGCAAAGGAGAGATGGACGATGAAAAGATTAGCGATATTAGCTGTGGTGTTAGTTGTGATGGCAGCCACAAACCCACCTAGAAGTGATTACGTATTATGGGCTAAGGATAAGGTAATGGAACGCAGTACATCAGGCTTAGAGTCCAGCCTAGTCTCTCTCTTCGGTAATCCCTTGATAAGCTCTACGACAACATCCAAGGATCTTTATTTTGGAACTATTTTCACTACCTACTATGGCGACAGAGAGATAACAACGTTAGGTGTGATGAATATATTTATTCCTTTGAAATAGATAATACCCTCCGAGTTGGAGGGTATTTGTTTGTGCTATTAAAGTGTGAAATATTCTTTTACTTGTTGGTCACTAGGCATTATAACTTTTATGGCATAATGAGCATCCTTTATTGTTATGTCTCCGTCTTCAGCTTTTCTGATAAGTTCGTTTATTTTTAAGAGAATTTCTTTTTCTCCCATCCCTCTTCACAACCCTACTTTTTATACCTTACTTAATATTCTGAAAAACAATTTAACTAGCCAATGGCTTTTCTGTTTAGATTTAAAGTATGTGACAGCATCACTGGATTGAGTTTCTATCACAGGATTGTGAATATAGTCAGCAATGCAGACATCACATACGTATCCCTTATGTATGCGTACGTTAGGACTCCTATTGATATTATTATTCATTCCTCCACACACAAAACATTTTCCATTCATCCCTCTTAGCTCCCTACAATATTTTTATAAACCTATCCACCATCACCCCGTCAACCTCAACCTTCTCGGTAAACATATCCTTTGGTCGAAAATGCAGCTCCCCATATTTGTCCGTATAAGCAACTAATTATTCCCTACTCTCAGTATGCTTACCACAGCCAATGAGAATATAGATACCACCTTTGTAGTGCTGGTATTTAGCCTTCATTTTCTCCGAAAGCCTCCTTAAATGTTTTCTCTTCTATGCTTTCCCTGTACTTATCCCTAAAAACATCCTCAATCCTCTCAACCATCTCCACAGGCAGCGCAACCCGGCACATTTCATAATCGCTATACGTTTCAGGAGATATGCCTAATAATCGCGACATCTTCATAATGGTGATAAGTAGCGACTTCCTCCTGCTTTTGATTAACTCCATGAATATACCGTTCTTCGCATTTTCATCAATGACCTTATTTCTATTTTCCTCGGAACGATCAGCTTCCTGTAACCTATTCTTGTTTATTTCACAGCTTAGATTATGGCAGTCGAATATTGCGCCATGAGTTCCGTTTGATCCATCCCATAGTCCAAGGATGTATTTAGTTGGTTCGTTGCAGGATTGACAGTTCATATTTTGCCATCCGCCTCCCTTAACGCATTTCGAACCATCTCTAATAATTCCTCGTCAACAAATGACATTCTACATAAATAATATTCACACGCTTTCAACGCTCTGTACATTTCGCTTTTTGTTTCCGTCTTAATAATATACTGTCTTGGAACTTGGCTATCTAGTTCCGCTACTAAATTTCCGTATTGCTCGAAGTAATCTGTACGATTTTTTATATAACCGTCATGCAATCCCTTTAGATAGTCGGGAGTGTTTAAGTTAATCGCTTCCTTATTTTCTTTCATTCGGTTATTTTCTCCTTCCAAATCACCAATAATTCAGTGTCGTCATGAATATTTCCAATAATCTTGTATCCGCTAAAGTCAAACAGCTTTTTTCTATTGCACATCCAAATTATTACTTATCCTCCTTCATCTCCTTATCGAAAATCCTACGAACTAGTTCGGATACCCCTGACAATCCAGACTTTTCCACCTGATCCTTGAGCCACTTCTCTTGATCATCCGTGATGTACAAGTTAACCCTTTTCATCAAATCACCACCTAGCACTATTATAACACTAATATAGCGCAATGTACAGGAAGTGAATACCTTATTAATTCCTATATTTGGGCATAAAAATAATCCTCCACCTAATTAAAGGCAGAGGATTACTCATGGATGCATATCAAGATGTAGTCATCAGCTTATTCCGGCCTACCGGAGTACGGATGCTTGTGTAGGTATGGATTTGCACCATACATGCCGTTGCGCTTTAATTTCCCTAGCTAAGAGGAGGCATATTTCGGCTCGGATAAATCTCCTTAGAGAAGCGGTTACCTATTTCGCCACTACACATTATTTAGTATATCATACTCTCTACTGTACCGCATCCCTATTAATCAGAATACCCACAATAGTAGCGACTGCAGCAACACCATTGGCGATAGCGTTAATGCTTTCGTTGGTTAATATTGATATCCCAAACGTGTCAGTCACCAATTTCACGGAACCTAAAATAGCTATTGCCAATGCAGGTTTTCTAAGTCGTTCTAGTATCATAAATACCTCCTAATATTTGCCCATCTTCATGGGCTTCGTGGGCTTCATTGGTTTAGTAGACTTACCGGGCTTGGCGGCCTTTGCTTCTTCTTTAGCAAGCTTCACGGTCTCTATTCCATGACGAAGATTGGACTTAGACATTTTCAGAAGTTCTTTTTTGTGCTTAGTTTCGTACTCCTTGCAATCCTTAGATACTTTCATGATATCACCCCTTTAAAAGAGATAGGCGGCTCATTTAGAACCGCCTTATACTATTGGTCTAACATTTTTGTAGGGATGGTTAGCAGGTAACATACTAGTTCTACCAAAGTTCCATGCAGCCCAACCCTCCATTTTCGCAATGTCTGTGTCGGATTGATGAGAGCTAAATCCTATCACTCGGAAAATTTTACCTTTAAGATTATAGGCATATTCACTGCCTATGTTGGCCGCTCCAATAGCACCAACGGTATTATATCCTGTGTCCGGAACGGCTGTATTAGATACTATAGAATCAATGCTACCGTTGAATTTTGTATGAAAGTTCGATCCATCGTAAGAACAGTACACAAAATCAATGTTGCCGTAATTAGCCGTGCTACCATTACCTGCATACCATGTATCGCTTGACTTGTGGGCAGGCCCTACGAGATTACCTGTGGTATTCCTAGAGCCAACAGAATGAGCTGCCCTGACAGTTATGGGATGTCCGCTGTATAAATATTGTTGCTCCGGAGGGTCTGGATCATAAGAAAACGCAATAAAAAAAGCATAATTTGCACCGACTAACCACGCTGTTGAACCAGAAAGGCTATCATCTCCGTCAAATGATGCGGCTCTGTACGTTAAAAAGTCAACTCCTGTAGGCTGTTTCGAGGACGTTGTTTGACCAAAGTCTCCACCAAGTGATCCGGCATTAGCTATACTAGAAATTGCGCCAAGGCTTGCGCTAGTAAAGTCAACATCTACTCGCCTAGTCAATGACGTCGGTTGCCATGCTGTAGCCGTACCTAACAATATCTTTAATTCGGTTATATTCGGAAGGTCTATCAAGTCTCTACCAAAATCAGTAATGTCTGTTATGCCACCTAAAGGGATAAATGTTCCATCGCTTAGTTTCACCTTTGTTATGGTTTCTCCAGATAGTAACGCCAACGACCCCGTAGGAATTGCCACTTGTTCTGTTGTATTCTGTGGGTAAAAAATAATTGGAGTTCCGCTTCTCACTTGCACCACCACCTTTGTGAGAGAATAGGTTGCCAGTGAATGACAGCCTTATTTAACTAGGCTAGGGGCCTTTTATACCTGTATGTGTGCGTTGCGGGAAGTAATGATTGCTGTCCGTGAGTCCAAGCTGCCCAACCTTCTAGCCGTTCTATAGTATCGGAGGAAAGACCAGCACCTGCTACAAATCCTAATATTCTAAATATGCGCACATTTGCATAGTCCACTGTAGATGTGTTCCAATCTGCTGCTATTCTTGTGAGTGTTGCTTGTGCACCTGCCGGGTCTGATACTTGGGCTGTATTTACAGTAGTCCCACCATTTGATTTATTTGCAATGTTTACGCCGTCATACTGCGCAAAGTGGAATCCGAAATTACCTGCTGTGTATCCGGTAGATGCCCCAGCTCTCCAAGAACCATTGAAGTGCGCGCCACCAATGGAATTTGCGGTTGAAGTATGTTCTCCGGTCGCATTGTCAAAACCCATACAATAACTAATATTACCATCTGGTGTGTGAACGTCTGATATTATCATTTTATTTTGACCAGTTGCAACGTATCTATAAACTGCAAATAATGCGTAGTGAGTACCAAGCGGCCATGCAATACTACTCTCTAGAAAATCGTCTACTCCATCAAACGAGCAACATTTAACTCCATTTAAATCCGTTATTATCACTGGTTGCCTTGAACCTGTTGCTTGTGCTGCATTTCCACCAAGCGATCCAGTATTTGTTATGGTAGTCAATGTTCCAAGTGGAGCGCTTGAGAAATCAATATCAATTGCACGAGTTAAGTCGCTAGGAGTCCATAATTTAGCAATACCTGTATTTAGCAAAAATGATTCTACACTACTGCTTGTATTCGCTAACTGTCCAAATGATGTTAAATCACCCTTTGAATAGAGTGAAGCAATTTCAGAAGACGTCAAGACAGTATTATCCCAAATAACTGCTTGTTGAACAAGTCCTCCCCATTCTCCATTACTTTCCGAACGACCTATATATATAGTTTTATTAGATAATAAGTCTGATGTGGAAGTCCTCGTTGAAACTAAAACACCGTCAATATACAAAGCCTGGATATTAGTCAACGTGTCGTAAGTTCCAACTGCATGATGCCAATTCGTGTCGTTCGGTGCAGATGTGTAGTTTAAGTCATTCCCCCAAAATACAAGACTAAAAGTTCCTGCCACTCCATTATACCCAAACAGCATTGTGTTATTAGTGACTCCCGCACCTGTTTGCCCTATAATATACCCGAAATCCCCAACTGCAGCTTTTTTGTACCAACATGCTAACGAAAACGAATGACCATTTAAATCTATTGCAGTTTCTGTTACCGAATTACTAGCACCTGCAAAGTCTGCTACTTGAGTACCAATTCCGTTAGTATCAGCTACAAATGCAACGGTACCTGTAGTTGTAAGAGTTGTTGGTGCGTTTGATAAGTCGGTAAAATCTCCATTACAATCGACTGCAAGAACAGTTGAACTCCACCTAGGAAGTCTGCGCTTAAGTTCGTTCCTTCTCATTGCGATCCCATCGAACATATCAGTTGAAACGACTGTATTTTTGGTCGCAAGTGCACCAAGTCCCAAAGTAGTTCTCATTGCCGTTGTATTATCATCGTCAAGTAGTGAAATGGCTGTATCTGTTAATGTTAATGCTGTGACATTACCTATACTTGATCTTGCTAAGAATTGATTAGCAGCAAGAGTAACATCTGTTGGATTAGCCGCACTAGCTGTTGCATTAACTTTAATGGTATTTGCAGCCATATCAGCTAGTTTTGCATTTGTTACAGCATCATCTGTGATATTGGTTGAACCTACCGTTGATAAAGTAGCCAATGTTCCAAGTCCTAGAGTAGTTCTTTGTGCTGCTGCATCAGCATCATCAAGTATGTCTCTACCTGCTGCGGTGCAAGTTATTTCCTCAATTGCTCCTGCTCCAGCTGTGGAACGTCCTAATATTTTATCGGTTGCAGAAACAATATTAGTTAGCTTTGAATTGAGTTCGGTTTGCGTTACTTCACTACCTAAAATTGAAGCCCTTACATACTTATCGGCATCGAATATAACCAATGCTTTCATGGAATGAGGAATTGTTACTAACGTTCCTGCTCCGAATAAGTCGTTTGCTGATTCTCCATCCTCACTGATACCTCCAAACCACAAACCAGTTAAACTAAGTGGCAATGGAGAACCGGTATAGTTGAATAGATAAAACGAACCAAAGATATTCTCTCCACTTACTTGGAAATCAGCCAATGCCATTGTAACGGCTGTTACCCCTGCCTCACAGTGAACTTCTTTTCCGTTGTGCAAGGAATAGGTTAAGGCATTACTGCCAGCAGTAGTGAGTTGTGCTTTACCTCCAACTCCTCCACCTCCGACCGATGATATCTCGCCTGTGGCTGATTTCTGTTTGACTTCACTTTCACCAGGAAGTATAGCGAACTGTCCTACGGGTACCGCTGCCTGTTCTGTTGCATTTTGCGGGTATGCTACGGTCAAAAAACCTTTCTTCAAAGAAAAAACCCCCTTTTAATTCAGAGGTTCGAGACCTGCGTAAAGATATTTAATTAGTTACCCCATAATGTAATAGCTTGGCTTTGTGCCTTGCCCCCGCGACTTCTTCCAATATTTATTACTGAGGATCTAAATGGAGCTCCATGTCTTGTATATTTCCGGTTCCTGAAATATGGCTGATCAAAAGATGCTCACCGGGTCCAATTGTGAGCGGTGAAGCGAAGTCTAGTCGCCCTCCAGTCAAGGCTCCTGAATCAGTTGTACCTTGAGGAATTGTGATGCTTCTACTAACTCCAGTGATGGCATTAGTAAAGGCCAGTACCATACTTGTGGACGATGGAACACCTATGGTAAATGTGGCATAACTAAACGATACGGCATTCTTAAAGTATATCCCCGTAGCTAACCCTGCACCAAAAGACAACGACCTCCTACGATACAAGTATATAGGTATGGGACCATAGGTCGAAACGGCTGTTATTCTCCTTCTCACCCAATATGCTGTAATTGGGGTTGTAGACGGAGGAAGCGTAAGGGTTTTGGCTGCCCAATCCGAGGGAATTGACCACTTCTTGTATAAATAGGTAGGAGTCGCGCTATACGTAGTTGACACTGTTGTGAAGTTATTACCCGGATCAACATAGTCAGGTAGAGGTTTCCATGTGTCGTCAGACGCTAAATATTCCCTAACTACACTGTAGTTATTTGGTATACCCCTGTATATAGCATCATACAACCCTATTGTTAATCCTGAGTAACCAATTCTTGACTCACTACCAATGACGGGGAAAATTGTATTATTAGCTATGGAACCAAAATCAGAATTCGTTAAGTCTGCAGTAACCATGCTTGTGTAGTCTGTCCATTCATTAGCACCTTCGCTGCTAGTGGTCCATATCCTCCTTAATTTAGGAGAAGTTGTTTTAGATGTAAGACCGTTAGGCCTCAAGACTACATACTTTCGTTTTGTTGCACCAAAATATGGTGCGATGGACTTTCTATTAGCTAAATTAATATCAAATGATATCTTGTATACCCCTGCTGCATTTCTCATCCCGTTGGATGTATCTACTAAGTTTCCCACAGAAACTAACGTATCTCCATCTATACTCTCTAAGACACTTAATCCGGTTCCTGTCCATACCCCAGGAGTTGTAATTTGTACATAAATCTCATTGATATTCTTTTCTCCGTCGGCAATCCATATCTCATCTCCTGATGAGAATGTAGCATCATCACCCCACGGAAGGAATGAATTATCAACCTCACTTATGGCTTCTGACGACAAATCTGTAAAGATGTTGCTTGTTCCTGTATCTCTTCTTAAAGCAAATATTTCCGTTGACAATAGTAAGTTGTTATATGCCGCTACCGGCTGAGTTCTATTGATATTTCCAATAGACACTCCGTCACTCATACTCCCAGATGTTGCCGATATTTCGGGCAAGCGTAGATCAAGCAATATTATTACCTCCCTTAATGCAATCTTTGAATCTCGAAGGATTTCGGGAGACTTATGAAAACTAACCTATTCGTAATTGAACATCCTGCAAATTACCAGATCCTGAAATATGAGAAATTAGTAAATGTTGACCTGCCCCAATTTCCAAAGGAGTTACAAAATCCAACCTTCCCCCGGTAACTGAGCCACTTGAAGATGTGTTTTGAGGTATCGTAACGCTTCTTGACTGACCAGTGATTGCATTAACGAAGGCTACAATCATGTCCGCGGTACTCGCTATGCCAATTTCAAACGTTACATATGAATAACTACTTGCTTTCGCGTGAAATATACCATAAGCCAGACTACTCCCAAATGACAACGACCTAGCTCGCCATAACGGAGTAGCATATAAGGTGTACGTACCTATCGAGACCATTCGGTTCCTGTACCAATATGCTGTAACAGGTGTTATTGAAGGTGCGAACGTAAGGGGCTTAGCTGTCCAATCTGTCGGGACAGTCCACCTTACTTTAGTAAGTACAGTAGGATCACCGTAATTAGTTGGTCCAATTGTATGAAAGTTAGATGGATCAACAACATTTTGCAGAGGTTTCCACGTCTCATCACTAGCATAATACTCATGAATAGGCACAATGGACGTATTATCTACTGCTCGATAATCAGTTCTATCAAATCCCATAGTTAATCCGGAAAAACCTAAGTTTGTGTCAGCGTCTATATTCGGTATTACGGTTAAATCTACAAAAGATTGATCTATAGGATCTGCAAGATCTTGGTTTTCAGCATCCGTAAAATCTAAATACTCCTTTGAATTATCAGAACAAGCTAACCATAATCTTCTTAAAAGTGGGGTTTGGGGGGAACTTGTCAAACTCCTACTTATGACAATATACTTCCTTTTTGTCGCTCCGAAAAACGGAGATATTGCCTTTCGGTTATCGTTATCGTCAAAACTTATTTTGTATATACCTGCTGATGCTCTTAAACCATCTGAACCATCGACTAAATTTCCAACGTCAACCAAGGTTTCTCCATCTATGCTTTCTTGGACAGACATAGTTCCCGTGTACACGCCTGGAGTATCTATTTGTACATATATTTCGCAAATATCTTTTATAGATGATAACCATAATTCTAAACCGGATAGTGCGCTAAATCCATTCACTACATTACCTATAGCATTAGCTGATACATCCAAGAACTGATCCCCTACATTTTCTCCGCTAACTACACTTTCTTTTCTCAATGCGTATATTGTATCAAGGATTACGGAACTAGTAAACGCTCCAACAATATTAGAACGCACGATATTCCCTATTACCACGCCATCGCTGTAATTACCTGCAGTTGCTGAAATTTCTGGCATTAGTAAATCTAGCATATTTTATCTCCTTTCCTAAAATAAAGGAGCGCCGCGAAGTCTACATTATCCTATTTAGTGGAATAGTTAAAATTGTGTCGCATTTGTGTCCGTCAGTATGTTTCCCGCGCTGGACGCACCTGATCTGAAGTTGTCCGTCTACCTCGATCGCCAATAATTTATTACATTTCTTACAACGATATTCTTTCCTAATTGCCAACACCCCTTACCATAGGGTTATTTTATGATACTCTGATACACTTCTTGCCGCCCATCGGACTGAACTGCCTTTTGATCTACACCTGAATGGTTATTCCCAAGAAAATAGAACCCGGCAAGGCTACCTACCATAACTGTGAAGCATATTAACGCAATAGCGATAACCCACATGAAGCGCTTATTGATGTCATTGCAATCCTTCATTAATTTGATAACATCACTCATTTCAATCACTTCACGCTGTTCGACATAATCTTCATCCATAAAATGTCCTTTCTCAACCCAAATACTTTCCAACCACTACGGCTGTATCAAATTTCGTTTTTCCGCTTAAAAGGACCTCATTGGGATGATTTGTAGTAGGACCACCAACAACAATCAAACGCTTCGCTGCCATCGCGTCCTTCGGAATAATCCTACCAGCCCCCTGCCTCGTAAAGTTTGCCACTCCTCCCAGTTTGGCATCGATATCTTTTGCAGCCCATTCATCTTCTGCGGAAAACTTTAAGATTGCTACTTCTAACACTTCATCACCACCCTTCAACCTTTTGTCCAGCTCTGTGATATATCTTTTGTAAGGGAAATTATCCCCTGGACAATCTGTAGCGTATTGGTCGCTATGCCGTCTTACACCACTTGATGGGATATTGTAGAGCTTACAAACCCTCACACACTCAGCTATAGACGCTTGAAATTGAACCTCGCTAATCTCTTCTTCCATGAAGTCGCCTATGTGTGAAATTGCATAAGCAAGTTGATTCATGGGATAGGATTCTCCCGGGACTATGCCGGGATCATGTGCGCCGGCCCATTTGGTATCACGTCCTACTCCAACTGTGCCATTTGGCTCAATAACTGAGTTATAACCGATATCACCGTAGCCACGAACGTTGACATGGTATTCTCTGATGGCTTGGGTATTTGGTTCATGCCCGGCTGTGTGATGCAAATCAACGTATTTGATTCGCTGTGTTCTTAGTTGCATGCCTACCTCCTATGCATTCTTCAAATTTTCAACATCTTTTTGCAGGAAACTAAGGCTTCTGTCCATGCCATTGAGCGTTTCACCTATCTTATTAAGGCTGGCAGCGAAGTTTTCAAGAACACCGTCTGATTTAGCTAGACTCTCCATGAGTTGCCGTTCCCTGTCATGGGCTTCTTTTATCTGCTCAGCGTGCTCTTTTCTAGTGTCGAATAATAAGTATATGAACAATGATGGGATTACTCCTAATCTGATACATGCCTCTACAATTGTTGCAACATCCATTTACTCAACCAACTCCTAAATTTTACTGGACCACTACTTTCCCTTCCAACCCCTGAATCGTCTTATCACCGATACCTTTTACCCTCCCTAAGTCCTGGAGGTCCTTAAATGGTCTACCTTGTATAATCCGCGCCGACAACACTTTCCCGATCCCTGGGAGTGATTCTAGGGCCTCCTGTGACGCCCTATTCAAGTCTATCCTCTCAGCACCCATTGAGTTGTTATCTCCGATAATTGAAACGTTGTTATTGCCTATGACTTTGATCGAAGGTGAACCCCTGCTGTGAATGAATAGAAAAAGTGATGAGAAAAATGAGATGATTATTAAGACGATTATTAGTGGTTTCTTCAATAGAACACCCACTTTCTATGTCCATAGGAAAATAACACTCTATTTCTAGAGTGCCCCATTATAAAATGCAGTTTTTAGCGAAGGTCTAAATTATACCCAATTCATGCCATTGGTCAAAATATCCTTGATAACCTAACTGCGTAGCATTGTAAGTTAAACTTTGAGGCGGATCTCCCCATAAAAACGTATGATTTCCAGATAATGCCTCATATGTTGGGCTCTCTGAAACATCACCGAAAAAAACTAAAAAAATATCCTTGTTGACGGTTTGAGTGTTACCCCCTTCATACCTTTCAAGGATAATGTTGTCCCCGTCCAATAGATTGTTTTTCCCTAATTTTTCAAAAAGATCATTCATTTTATACCCTCCTTATAATCCTAATAATTGAACATAAAGCTGCGCTACCACTGTCGGCACTGCACCAATATTATTTATACCAAATTTAGCACTATAACCAAGTAAACTAACAGGTGGAGCGGCAGACGTAAATCTTACCACGCTACCACCTGTTAAACCTGTTGAGGCAAGTAAAATATTTGCAATTGCCTCAACTGACGCTCTGTTTTTACGAGAGGTAAGTATCGTGCATGTTTGATCTGTTTTTACAAACAAAACTATATGGCGTACCCAATCAAGATCATTAATCCAATCACCATAAAGTGTTGCGCCCGCAGCAATAACCGTGCCGTCTAAATATAACCCTAAATCATTTGCTAAACTCCCAGTAATAGAAGTCGGCACAGGATTACTCTTATTGTACTCATTACCGAATTCATCACCTAAATGTATTGTCATACTAAATCCCCCTCTTAATTATTGCATCGACTTTCTTCTTGGCTGGAACACGCTTTACCACTTTTGGTTGGTCAGGTTTTGGAGTTGATAGGAGTTTGATTATGTCCTTGAGTAGGGAGTTTTGCTCTTTTAGTTCGGTTAGCAGGGAGGATTGGGTGCGTAGTTCGTTGAATAGGTCGTTGCGGTACCGTTGTTCGGGGCCGGATGCGTTGTCGAAGTGATCCATGTGGTTCCTCCTTTTTGTATAGAAAAAGACACCATGGGTTTATGGTGTCTTGGGGTTTAGAGTAGGGAGAGTTGTTGGTGTCCGTTGACGTATCCTAGGTAGGAGAGTATTTTAGCTTCTCTTTCGTGGGTGTAGTGCTTGAAGGTTGGATACCATGAGGAAAACAATTTGGCGCTCTTTTGACTATTGCAACTCTTACATGCTGGAATTATGTTAGTTATTGCGTATTCCCCTCCAACCTTTAAAGGGATAAAATGATCCTGAGTTAAAACTTCTCTCTCACCACAATAGGCGCATGTGTTATTGAAATCCTGCTTTATAGCTGTCCATTCTTTAGCGGTCAGGGTGCTTATCAATTTGTTCTTCAGCGATCTCCTTCTTTGAGATTTAATGTTCTGAGAAGTCTTATACCGATCAGTATATTGGTTAGCTATCCTATGTTTCTTAGCTCTAACAGAGTTATTAATCCTGTACTCTTCGTTATTGGAACAATGTCCTTGATACCAATCCCTAGCATAACATCTTTTGTGTTCAACATTTTCAACATAGTAAGCCTTGATTTTCTTGCTCTCACACTCTTTGCAGTCAGGCCTTAATGCGCTACCACTACTGTAGAAATACTCCTTCGTATTCGGAAGATTAACCCGGCATATGTTACACACCTTGTACCCATCAATTACTGGTATTAGCTCTCGAATCATAAAGGTTCGCCCTCTGCACTCCTTACATATGGATGAAACTCCGTATCTGCAATCGGATGACTTCTCGAAGTAAAGTAAAGTAGCAAGTAGTTCCCTATTGCACTTTGTGCATATTTTGTGCCCTTCTTTTTCAACCAGCTTAGGCTTGGAAAACTTATGACCTTCACACTCCTTGCACGCGGAATGGAATTTATCCTTAGTATGGCTTGCTATATAGAAGTGGAGTCTATCGGCAGGAAGATCCCTCTTGCATTGGAAACATGTCTTAGTTTTTCCCATAAAAATTAACGCCCCCTCAGCATTTACCCTAAAATTAAAATGGGCAGAGAGTAGGGTTACTCTCGTTCGGATGCCTCCTAGCCCACTATTATTATATCATACTTAGCGATACCTTTCAGTAAAAGTATGATATAATTAGGAACAATTTACAAAGAAGAGGGGGCAATTGGCATGAAGATATTTCGACAAGACATAGAGGAAATAGAAATATTTATATTTTTCATAATGTTTCTTTTTGCAGTAAGCTATATTGCGGATGGTGGGTCAAGTTGGTTGGCAGTTATGCTTATAATTGTTTTCGGAACACTTGCTTTGACAGGAATACTTGCGAATATAGGCGATTCAATTAAGGATTATCACACTCGGAAAATCAATGCATCAAAATGATAATAAGAGAAAGTTAGGCAAGGGGCTATTTTAGACCCTTGCCTTTTAATATCTCCTTCTTTGCCAGTGCCTTAGCATCAGATACCGCAGTCGCCAGCATATCAGCTTTTATCTCATCAGCAGATTTACCCTTCGCTTTGTTAGCGCGGGCATTTTTATACGCCCCGCTATTAATGATCTTACCGAAAGATGCTAACGTTAACTGACCCACACGCTTCTGATATCGGGTTGTCTCTTCAGGGGATAATCCGATCTTGGGATGCTTTTGGGTTTTTTCAATGTAATTAGGAACCATAGTCGGTAATTGATTAGATAACCCTTCTGCTTTGTTTAATCTCCTTAACTCGGAATCCACTTTAGGGTTAATTCCTTGATCCTTGGTGATAATACCAGGACTTAGGAATTGAGAAAATGCCCTACCGGCTGGATTCTCAATCTTCTTCATATCTGTACCGAATGGAGTCTGTCGAGGCTGCAACGTGGTACTAGCTACTGGAATCCTAGATACTAAGGCATTCCTCATTGAACCAGGCAAGCTTCCCTTGACATAAGTTTGCCTACTAACAGGATCAATCGTACCTGCTATTTGACTAGATAGTGTAGGTATAAATTGAGTTGCATATCCTTGTGGTAGCTGTGCCATACCCTCCATGAATCCATTGTAACCACTACCAAGCAATGTTTTTATGCCCTTCATGATACTCATGTTGAATACAACATCGCCCGAAGCGTTAAGGCCTTCCATTATTCCATTCGCGGCAGTAAGTGCCATTTCTTCGAACTTTGATGAATCGTTCTTGGAAATCAGACCATTCATTCTAGCCATATCATTCGGTTTATCCTTGATAGCGTTGAATATCTCCACGCCAACCGACAGGGGAACGGAGAAAGGTTGTGCCCAGTCGTAACTATATTTGCCCAACACAGAGAACGGAGAATTCCCAGTATTTGCATTATACGCCTTTAGGTCAATGTCTTTCTCGGCCTTTCCGGTCAACACGCCCTTGCTTGCCAAGAGATAACCTAACCCGAGTATACCCGTTCCAGTTAATCCTTTAGCTAACTCATCAATTGCAATAACCGCGCCCTTGGATGACTTTATTCCAGCCAGTCCATTCATTACACCAATTGGTGAATATTGGATGCCTCTTTTAATCAGGTTAATGGGTGTTTTGGTAAAAGGAAGTGCCGCCTCGGTTAATACTGCTCCCGTCTTCCTCCCGATACTCGCACCCTTTTCAGGACTTTTCACCTTGTTTAAAAAAGTAGCAATAACGCTCGCGTCTCTATAAGTAGCCTGTTGCGCCTCTCGTTCCGCAATATCAAAAGCTTCCTGCTCTAACTTAGAGAAATCCTTTATCCCTTTTGACTGAGCATATGACGCTATACGGTCCACATAGGCCGCCTTGTAGAAGGGATTATCTCCCCATTGCAGTAGCTTATAATTTAACTTGCGCGTCTTTTCTAATACATCAATATCCTTGCCAAACTTTTCTCCAATACGACTTTTTCTGAATACCCTCTTGTCGGGCATCCTCAAACTCATACCTTCTTGAAATTTATTCGCACCACTCAGTAAGTCCTTTTTATTCGCCTCAAAGTAGTCATTAGCCAACCCTTTGTATTCTTTACTAACAAGCACCGACTGAGTTCTTTCCGCTTCCGGCAGAGCTACTTTTTGCAAGACGCCCGATACCCTCTGTGCGGATTTCCTCATACCCATCATAATACCATTTCCCAAAATATTCCTAACATGTGTTTTTATGTTTAATAACATACTCAAGTGACGCCAAGCGTTAATCTTCTCAAACGCACTCGCAGGCATCTCATTAGCTATTCTCGCCTGTATTTGTTCAAATGCCGATTCGTAAGACGCTTGATTACCTCGCTCAATACTCGATACCATAGTCAATTCATCAGGGGTTAATTCGACATTACTCCACTTTTTACCGTATTGTTCCGCGCCTTCTTTGTTCAACTTCTTCAACTGCTTACCAATGGTTAAGAGGAATGTTTCGGGATCTGCATCCCTCAATATCTTGGCCGCCTGGCTGAATTGACCCGCTTGGGTTAATCTCTCAGCGACATCAGCAATTATTTCTCTAGACCCTAGAATATTACCATCTTCCGTTGCCTTTCTTGAAAGCATTTTAGCAAGTGGCACAGCCTCTGGCTTCATCCGTGATGCCAATTCGGTCAATTGAGTTCTAGCAGATTCAAATCCTTGATCAAAAATAGCCTGAGCTTTCGCCACTACATCCTTATTTCCCAACTGTTTATACCACAAGGCATCCGTGGTGTAGCTATCTCTTAGGGCATCAGGGTTATTTATATCCGTCCTTGTGTTCTTGGAAAATCCTCTCTCCTTTGTTCCGGCGGGAATATTAGGTTCGAATGTTCCATCAACCATTGTGGCGTGTTGCTCTTTAGCCTTAGCCCATACTTCTTTTAGATGTGGTTTAACTTCATCGCCTAAATCCTTGATCATCTCAGCGGACCAGACGGAGAACTTAACTGCGCCCCTTGCTATTTTTACTCCACCCAATATGGAATAATCAATGAGGGTATCCACCGGAAGTCCTGCGCTTATCCTCCCCTTGTTAGATTTAATACGTGCAAGTGCTGAAGATTCAATATCGTCAAGGATGGTCATCACCTTGTCAGCCACCGGATGAACGGACGCAGCCAACTTCGGGTCCATCCAATCACCAATCTTCGCACCCTCAACCCCAGTAGGCCTAACCTCCAACTTACCGGGAACTTCTCCCCTCTTAGGAATATCCTTCATCTTTGCACCAGAACTCCCTATACCATCCTTATTAGTCCAAATCAACTTCTCCTTAGCTACAGGAGTAAGTTTCTTGACAGGTCTAGGAACTTCATCTACAGGTAAGCTACCTGAAGGTTTCAGTCTTTTAAATGATTCTATTGGGAGTATTTCAGGTGTAGTTTTTGGAGTTAGTTCGCGTGGTTTGAGCTTGATAGGACCATCAATAGCCTTTATTCTACCGGGTGAACTATCTAACTTGACAATCTCGGCATACAATCCATTAGGGGTAGTATGGACTATGGAATCGTAGCCATTTTGTTTCGCCAACTCAGTTCCAACGCGATCCAATAAGACTTGAGGCTGTTCGGGATGTTTCATTAATAGGGTTGCTTCTTGTTCAGGAATACCAAACTTACCAAGCAATGTCTTGATTGATTCCTGCCCATCAAAGTATGCCTCATAAACATCATCTAAATATTTCTCGCCCTTAATCGCCCTGATTGCGGCATCCCCTGCACCAGCAGATTCCGTATCCTTAACCAACAATGGTTTTTTGGGAGTATAATTCTCTGCTAATTTATTCATCCCTCCGACAGCGCTATCATCGGCATTGTAACCAGTGTTTTCGCCATGCACATTGTCTACTCTGTTGTACCAAGTTCCTCCCCTTAGGTCAGAATATGTTGCCGGACCAACTTCTTTCTGATAACGAATTATTGGAATATCCTTAATGGGAAATGGGAAATCATCGGGAGTGGTTATTTTATCCTTACGAAGTAATTTTACCTTACCTTGCGAATCAGCCTTCAACTTGTCCAACGTATTGCTCAACGCCTGATACTCAGGGTCCTTGTACGCTACACGATAAGCCTCGGTGATATAATCTTTTTTGCTATACGCCGAATCATCTATAGCCCTCAATAACTCATCAGTTGACATCTTCATTTCGTCTGCCATCTGATCTAGGGCCATGCCGCCCTTATCATTGCGAATCCAGTTTGGTATGACTTTCTGTTCTTCGAATATGTCGGCGTTTCCCTGCTTAATACCACCTCTAGCCTTAACCTGACTACGGATAGAGTCAACCTTAGTTTGCCCATCTGCTTGCCTCATGGATTTAGCTATATCTTGAACCTTCTTATCCATCTTATCCGTAATCTCGGCTATGGTATTCTTGGCATCGGTGTTAAGTTTATAATTCTGCAAGGGTTTTCCAAAGGCATCTAAGCCCTGATAGACCTCTGTAGGCTTAGAAATACCCATACTGCTATCAATGTTCTCCTGCAAGGTATTACGTGCCAATGGGGTCTTCGTAGAACCTATAGGGAGATCCTTGAACGTATCCGTCAATTCAGATTGCCTAGCTTTATATTGAGGGGTAATCCTATCACTAACCCTCAATGTTCCTAACTCTGTCCCGCGCTGAACCGAACGATTGACAGGATTGGCAGATTTAATATCTTGAAGAGAAAAAGTTGGTTTGTAAGCGTTTTGCACATCATCGAGAGGATTAGACTTTATTTCAGGAATATTAAGCTTCCTTAATTCCAACGCTTGCCTGAGAGAACCACCTTCTCCAAGTACATCTTTACCAAGTTTAGCCCCTTCACCTATTCCCTTAAACGCTCCCCTCGCCACCGCACCGCCTAATGCAATGCTCGGAATCTGCTTCTCTCGCTCAAGAAGATCCTGAAAACTCCCGCCTTCTTGGATATTCTGTGTAGGCGCTACTACTCCACCGTAAGCCGCCGCGTCAGTCAATCCGCCTTTAATGAAGCTAGGAAGCTTAGAACCAACCTTCTCAGCAGCCGGAATAACAGAGGGGAACAATTTGCCTATACCCTTGCCCAACGCACCAACAGCGCCCTCACCAGCCATCCACAAAGGCAGGCTAGGAATTTCTTTCCCAAGTATTGCAGGGAGAGACTCGGCAGGATTCGCTTTTAAATAATCTTGATTAGCTTGTATCTCTGCTAGTTGTTGCTTACCTATATCGGCCATACCAGGCAGTGGATTCTTCGTCAACATATTAGCAATGTCCACATTCTGCTTTGCTGCCCCTGTATTGGCTAGTCCTTGAGATAAACCTAATCCTACTTGATTAATTAAACCCTTAATGTCTCCTGCTTTTACTTGATCCCACGTTGAGGGCTGAGTAGGTTGAACAACAGGCGAACTAACGGCATGTGAAGTAGTCAGATATTTTGTATAGTCAGGAGTATCCTCATAAAACTCGGGCTGCACATTTGCTTGCTTTGGTTCAGGAGGAAGAAGGTCGGCAAACATATTCTTTTTTACTTTTGGAGAACTTGGCTTATCAAGTAGATCCGCAAACATATTAGTAGCCAATTAATTACCTCCTATCCATCCCATTCAAAAGCCTTGTCCGCCCAATCTCTTAGGTAAGCCGAACTTGCCCCGCTTGCCTCAAACCTTCCGGAATTATCGTTGATAAACTTCATGATCTCAGTTCTTGTTTTATGTTGGTTCGCCAACTGGTTCAAAATATCCATTGCGTCTGCCGTTGCCGCGTCTGTTCTTTCGGGACCAGTTAACTTCTTTGTAGGAGCAGACCCAACAGTCGTTGCATCCTTATTAAGTTGTTGGTATTCCCTCCACACAGCGTTCGCCCAATTTCTGTCACCAGGCTTCCAACTATTATTCATAAAGTCAGTCAGGTTTTCCAATGTGACATCTTTGTTTCCTAAATACCCTGCAATTTGTTTAGCAGCCGATAGAGTTTGATTACTAAATTCTCCGGGAGCATCTTGGTATTTAGCGTTTCCTTGTCCCGGTGCAGGGTAGCCATAACCCAAACTATACCCTTCTCTCCCGGCCCCAAGCGTTCCATAGCCTGTCTCATGCTTGCCGATAGCCGCAATCAGAAGAGGATCAACACCCGTAGCGTTACCAGCATTAATAGCGGCTTCCATGAATGGAGTTGGAACATTAGCAGAAGTTTTACCGTTAGGCATATTACCCGTTGCCTCAAACTCATTCACATTCGCCCTTTGTTGAGCTATTGCATTAGATCTACCAAATTGACTTTCATCTTGCGCCTGTTTTTGATAGAACTGATTAACATCCTGATTCATCCTCTCTCTTCCTAAAGTTGGAAGTCCTTGATAGTTACCAAGTAACTCTCCTTCTTGTAGTCCAAAAGTCCTATCAGCTTGTTGTCCAGCTCTAGTAAATTCCTGACCTGCCAACGTTGGTTCACCTTGATAAAAGCCCATTAACTTGGCGATAGCTTGATCTTGCTCAAATTTTGCAGCTGCAGCGTCACTTTGTTGCTTATCATAAATACTCTGCGCCAACTGTGGAACCTGTGCCAACAATCCGGCCTTTTGAGACTCTAAGTCAGCAACATTGCCCTGTCCGGTCTGTTGCACGCCACTCAACCAATCCTGAATACCCTTGAGCGTCTGAGCTAACTGAGCTTGGTTATTCCGTAACCCTGCACCCTCGGAGGCATTAATCTGACCTTGAGCATAATCATTTATACCTGAATTCATTAAACCTCTAGTATTCATCGTCTCATTCGTGCGTCCCCTGTTGCTATCCTGTAGTCTTCTTATCTGATTAACGTTGTCCAAGGATAGGTTATTCGCCGCTAATCTTTGCGCTTCTGCTTGTCGTGCAGCATCAGCCATCGAAGCCTGTATCCCTTGAATCTTAGAACTAATAGGGTTAATCTGTGGGGCATACTGAAGATTTGCAGATGCTGTTGCATTGTTCAGTCCTTGATATTTCTGTATTTCATTGGCTGTTCCTGCTGCATCGTACCCTCCCAATGCTTGACCGCCGTAATAAGCAGAGTTTGGAATTACAGCGTTGCCACCTAATCCTAGCTGCCCCTTCTTGATTCTCGTCCCTGGTGTCCACTTGATGTAATTAACATCTCCACCAAGGTATTTTCTGCCACTTGCTAAATCCTCATCGTTAGAATAATAAGCTGTAGTTGGCATCGTTCCGCCTCCTTAAACCACTGAGCCAAGTATTTTAGTAATAGCCTTATCTACGTTTACCCCTTTAGCGATCGCCATTTTAAACGTAACCTTACTTTTCGATAAAGAAGCAGAACCTCTTACTGAATCCATAATCAGATTGTCGTTTACTTCTGTAGTACTCAGCGCCATTGATGCATATAGTTCATCGCTTCCAGAGTCAACGATTGATAGCGTAGGCGTAATATTAAAACTGGTGTCTTTTTCATGGTGAACCCATGCGTAGACTTCCTTTGTCGGATCAACAGGGACTACGTTATACCGAACATCAATATTAGCAACCTTTGTTCCGCATTTATACGTTGATATATAGGGATTAGTATCATGACCAATTGTTAGAAACGAATCATCAAGGCCAAATGTAACGCACTTCGCATCGTCTGCTGGTAGAGAAATTGGGTTAGGGAGGGCAGAGAACGTATCATTTAGCCTGTCATACATCGTGACAAAAGGAGTAACCGCGTGAGCTATCGCTAGGTAGCTGCCATCCTTACTAAAGTCCGCACCGAACGCATTTCCAGTGGGCAGGACTGATGGGTTAGCTAGTTTGGCAAAAGTGTCTGATGTCCTTTTGTAAATCGTAACGAACGGAGTTACTTCGTGCGCTACCGCTAAATACTCATCGTTTTTTCCCCATGACAATGCGTCACCATCACCAGTTGGTAATGATTCAGGATTACTAATCTTATCGAAAACATCTCCTGTTCTTTTATAAACGAACACATAGGGAGAAGCGTCCGACGATACGGCAAGATAAATTCCATTATGAGAAAATTTAATGCCGTGGCATGTCGCAGTTGGTTTAGTCTCAGGGTCAGCAAGCTTAGTAAAAACAACATCGTCTATTTTATAGATTACCAAATACGGGGATGAGGATTGGGAAAGGGCTAGATATGTTCCGTCCTCTGAGTAGTCAGCACCATATACTGTTCCTGCAGGATAAGATACAGGTCGAGTGAGCTTAGTAAATACATCACCTGATATTTTATAATGAGAAGTCGTCGAGCCACTAGTTCCAACCGTGAAGTATTTTCCGTTTTTTGAGAAAGCAACGCAGTAACAATCAGAAGTAGGTTTTCCGTCAAGGTCTGGCTGTTTTAGGAATACATCTCCTGTTCTTTTATAGAGAATTAGATATGGAGTTGAACCACTGGCTACAGCAAGCCACTTACCATCAGGAGAATAGGCAACCCCATTGACCGTTCCAGCAGGGAGTAGTGACGGGTCAGTTATTTTAACAGGGAAGGTTACGCTCCTCACGGTTCCGAATACCATTCTTCCTTGATCGAGTATGACATTGGAGCGATACACAATAGCACCAACTCCGAACGAATTTACTAATGCAGGGACGGTGAGTACTTTTCCAGATACTGAGGTTACTATAAAACTTTGCATCTTATCGGATTGTTGAATAGTGTACTCATTATTAGCCACTATCCCGGTAGCGTCATCCACGGTTATACTGGTAGCTCCAACACTCAATGCAATAGTTGTCATAGTCTTTGTAGCATCTAGCTTCCCACAAGAATACGAGTTCGTATTATCTAATAAGTCATAAATATTATTCGTACCTGGGATAGCTAGTCCGTTTTTATCGTGGACAGCCATGGTGTTTGCATTTTCCTTGCGCGTGCTTTTAAGGAATCTTTGTAGCTCAATAACTAGCTTAGTTGCTTCTAGGCTTGAATTGGGTATCGTACCTGTAACCGCAATACCAAGCTGGCTTTTAATGTCAGCCAGCTTTTCGTAAATAGTACCGTCAATAAGTCCGTCAATCGGGGCACAATTCATCTTTTCAGCAATGCTTTCCCCTATCGACGCGCTACTAAACGCATATAATATTTCTGACAACTTCGCGTATAGTGCATCAAAGTCAGCATCTACGGCCTCAGCGTCAGCAGGTGTTCCGTTAACAAAGTTATTAGCTCTAGTTATGTTCTGTATCATTGCCAAGTGTCAACACCTACCTAATTCTTTTTAGTTTGTAGATAATTCCAAACCCGTAAAACTGAGAAGGAATAGAATCGCTTCCCATCTTAACTCTAAAGTAGTTATCTTTCTGGAATATTGCTTGAGACTCTTGACCTGGAGACGATTGCCCTCCCCATAGTCTACCCCACAGGCTATTGTCTCCCCATTCCATATACCCATTAGCTAGTCCTATTGTTAATTTTTCGCCATAACCAACCTTGTCCGTACCGAATTGGACATACATACTATCACTAACAGTCTCCTTGCGATAATAAACAAATATCTTCCTGATTTTTTTCATTCTACTACGACTACCCATATCGAAGTCCTTACCAACAACAAATGAGCTAATTGCTACGCCGTTAAAGTTTTTACTCATTCCGTACTGCATAGTTCCCTTGATTGTGCCAAAAATAAGTTTATTCAAAGTTGTCACACAAAAGGACTTCGGAACATCAGGGAAGACATACTTCGTGAAGTAATTCCTTCTATAATCGTATATTATGATTAACTTACCGATCTTTAGCCAATACCTTCCATCATGGTCAACACTGATGGGGGATGACTCATTGACCAGAAGGCTTTCAATCCTCGTACCAACTGGGACTATGCTTCTCTCGTCCTGAACCAAAGTTGGTTGAATCTGATACAGGTTATCAACGCCCATGAAAATTATATTATTGTCCAAGAGTTGAATAGTTTCAGGGTAAGGGCACCCCCGACTATCATTAATCGTCTTAAACTTCCACGAAGACGATTCTCCTTCTACGGAGAGCATTTGAATTGAACGTTCCTTTAAGATTACAATCCAATCATTTAAAACTTTTATTCCCGTGATCCTATCCCCTCCATCATTACAGGGGATGTAGTTAGACAAAGGGAATGATTCTGGCTTATTCAGCTTGGAGAAGTAAAGGAAGGAACCCTGTGCCAAGAACAGCCGATTCTTATGCTCTAAGATATAACTAGACTTAGTAGGTGGATCATTATCAGTCTCTAAAGCATTACCAATAATAAGAGAACTCCCTGCCATATTGTCGGTATACGTTGTTGTTGTGTTATCCGCTATCTCGACGAGTAACCATGTTCCTGTTGTGCTGCCAATGGTAGCAGAGGCGTATATCCTCCGTTTGGCGGTATTTGATTCACCAGTTGGTATATCTGTTAGGTCAACCTTTTTTAACGAAGGAGAGACAGTATTGGAAGCAGGAGAAGGATTACTTTCTTGACCTCGATCGTTAACAAAAGTTACGTAATACGAACGTTCCTCATTTGGTAATCCAGCATCACCTGACACCGTTGCTGTACAGGTTGTCCCAGGCTTTTCTATTCCCCATACCGATATAAGCCCGTTCCAAATAAAAGATGTTTCAATGTTAGTGCAAAATAATAAATTCTGATACGTCTCAAAAGAAAGAAGCCCGACAATGCCGGACTTCACTAAGGTTCCATCAATATATAATTTATCTGCTACTTGCTGGACAAGTTGGACTGTTCCGTCTCGTTTAGCATAGTTATAGATTCTTTCTGCCGACAAGGAATTTATCAATCCGTATCCATCACACGTTGCCGCCTGGCCTGGTAATAAGTCAATGTTTTGACAATCCTGAACTTCATTATCTCTAATTAAATGCGGCCTGGTGCCAACGTTCAAGCCACCAGACATATCCTTAACCTCGTATAGTAACTTCTCAGACATCACCACACCACCGTTGGAAATGACGGATAGACCTTACCTTGTATTTGATCAATCATCAAGTTCTTTTTCTTTTCAAAGGACTTCTCGAATTCCCTTGCCTGATCAAAATCATCCTCAGATTGCATATACCTCATAGCTGCGTAAAGGACCAACGCATAATGTGATGTACTTGGAACATCTGTCGGAACATCAGTAACATATTTTAAGTACAAAGGTTTTCGATAGTAGTAAATATTAAATGAGCTATCACCCGGATCTACATATAGGATAATATCCGTTCCCCATGTGTCGAAAGATAAATCTGCCTTGTAAATAGATATGCAGTCAAGAGGTATTGGATAATTAAGAGTTCCAGCAGTTGTTGTAATTTTACTTTTCGTTTCAATCTCAAGATAATTAGCTAACTCGTTAATGCCATCATTAAACCACTTAACAGCATCAGACCATAGTACCGTATCGCTAATGAGTTTATTAAGCGCATCAAGAAGAGTCGTTCCGTCCGTTATGTTTAGTTCTTCACTTGCTATATCTGCTCCATACGTAGGCATAGTATCGCCTCCATTTTATTGCTCTTACTTTGGCTATCACTTTATTCTTAAGACACAATTGTGTACTCAAGGTCTGAATTAAATTTCACTAAACCGTCGTAAGTGGTGATATATGCATGTCCTACCGAATCGGTTGCAATAGCGTTATTCACCCTACTAGGCAGAATCCATATATCATTACCAGCAGAACTAATCTTGCGGCTACCAGAATGGCGATAAATAACGTACACATTATTATCTGTATCTACGGTTACGCCATAGGCCTGTCCTATATCGTATTTAGCCCACAACTCCACCCCTGATGAATTAAGCTTGCGTATAGAGCTATATCCTGAAGTAGATGCCATATCATACGAAACACATACATTGTCTTCCGAGTCTACGGTTATTCCGGTAGCACTACTGCCATCCGTCTTAGCCCACAACTCCACCCCTGATGAATCAAGCTTATTTACGCTTGTAACCCCAGAATAAGTATAATAAGAAACATATACGTTTCCGCTTGTGTCTACGGCTATATCCGTTGCTCGTTTCACATCATTTCTTGACCACACTTCGACCCCTGATGAATTTAGTTTGCGTACAGTTTTGGCGAGGGCTGTATTTATGTCATAGGCTACATATACATTACCGTCAGCATCAACCGCTATCCCGTTTGCATTTGAGTTATCTGTTTTAGCCCATATTTCGGACCCTGATGAACTGAGCTTGCGTACAGTTTTGGTTCCCAGGCTATTACGGTAAGCTACGTATACATTTTCATAAGCGTCGACTGCTACATCATAAGCAAAGGCCGCCTCGGTATTTGACCATATAATTACTCCATCAGAATCGTATTTTCTTACCCCTGTACTAGATGCCGTATATACATTGCCAGCATCATCTACTGTTACATTGATTGGATAACCTGCACTATACGCATCGACGGTCCATACTATTGGTGATATATGCTCTAGATTAGAGGCCTTAATAGTATCCCCTATCCCGTAGCCACTGCTTTCGATCTGGCTAGTGGATCCAACCGCTATTCCCATAAAAAATCCATCTTCCCAATCTTTACCAACCATAAATTACACCTCCGGCGGGTACGTTATACTTATTGTGCTTTCTCCCCTTGTTAGCGTTGAAAACCTATCGCGCGAATCCCTTGTTGCTGCCCACGACTCTTGCTCTCCATCCCTGAAAATATTTATTGATGTCGCTCCGATTACGATTTGAACATTAGTAGCCCTAGTAGTGGATATATTTCCAACTTCTTCGACGGTATGAGTTAGAAGAGTTTCAACAGCTACAATAGCGTCCTGAACGTCATTCATATCTTTTGCGATAATAGGGCTAACGTAGTCAATTTTAGTTGTAAATGTATCTATTGCAGCAGGATATTTAGTGGTCATCGTTTCACCGCCTCGAATGTAATGGGTCATTTGTCCAACTATATTTTGAATATCTTTCGATAAATGATCCATTGAGAAGGAGGGGAATAAGCCCCTCCTATTTTTGCTACTTATTAAGCTTTAGTTCTCTTCTTATGTCTGTAGCTAACCCAAGTTCCTTTGCTTTCCTACGGAGTGTGTCTCTATGCATATTTAATTTTATTGCCATATCAAACAAACTTTTGCTTCCCTCTTTTGCTAAGTTATACATTTCTACTGTCAATTCCTTATAGAGATAATTTCTATCACCGGATGCGTGATGCCTCATATGGCACGATCTACAAAGAGTTGTTAGGTTGTCCATAGAATTGTTTGGATTTTTATCATGTCCGCTACCGTCAATATGATGAATTATTAAGCCCTTTATTTTTCCACATTTAGTACATTTTTGTCCATCTCGGTCCAACACAGGATATTTATTTCCACCAAACCTTATTCGGTCGTGATATATGTCGTTCATCTCGTTTTTACGTTTAATGTTTTTTTTGGCATATCCTCTGGCGTATTCGAAGTTATACTTACCTGTTTCCTTATCTCTTTTGAATTTCTCTTTTCTTCTGCATGATGGAGAACAGTATGTTTGAAACTTATTCCTAACGTGAGGACTAAACTCCTTGCCACAGTGAACACATTTTTTAACAACTTTTACCCTTAACGAATTAATTCTTTCTGCCCGGTGGATACTCTCTGCCCTTGTTGCACATTTTTCTGAGCAATATTTACGGGAATTCCTGTCTATAATGGGATTTTCACAGATAACGCAATTCATAATTTACCTCCCTCCCTGTGATAACTATACCATAGGGAAAGAGGTAAAACAAGCATATCCTACGACAATTCTTTTTTAACCACTGCTCCCAACGAACATGCGCCAATTCTCAACTGCGGTACTATGCCTAAAGTATCCATTCCACACCCAACTACCGTTCTGGCGCATTTCCTTCTCTCGGATAAACTCAGGTTTAACACGGAAATAATGCACCAATCCATGGCGAGAACCCTGCAAGAACCATGCAGTAGTAGAAGACATGAAGTCGAGATCCACAATCTCAAGAGCCGGAAGGACGTTTTTGTCGTTATTAGGAGTTCCGGATTGCAGAGTAGATTGCAAGATAGTAGCAGCCAAGAATTGCTTGGATTGATGGATAATAAGCTTTTTAGGACGAGCGAGAATCTGCTTTCCGCTTTCATCCTTTTGCTGACGGAAGAGGGTTAATCCTGTTTTCAGGGTAGCGTCCGACAATGCACCAGAATGCAGGTTGTCTTGAACACCCCCTGCATCTCCACGATTAGGATGAGAGTCAGAACACAACGGAACTCCGTCGTACTGATTAACAGTAAAGGCATTATCAAGGACTCCAATGCATTCAGACTCAAGGGTTTCCCGTCCTGCATGTCCAGCATCACGGGTCATGCCTTCCACTTCTTTGTATTTGGAATCGTCAACTTGCTCACGACTCATTACCACAGTAACGGCAAACGGTTGATGCGTAGTCGTGATAATGTCTCCTAGTTTGAACTTTTGTTCAGTTGGGTTGGCGAGCTCATCCTTTTTAGACCACTTAGCGATTCCGGCGAAGTTCTGAGTTACCTCGGCATTCTGACTAGAAGTCTCAGCTTTAAGATATCTGGACCATTGCTCAGACTCTTCATCCCACGCCTCGAAAAAGGTTTTATCTATTTTCTTCAAGTAAAGGTTTTGAAATTGGCTTGTATTCATTGGCATTGTTAATCATTCCCTTCTTAATAAACTAAATTTGCATCGTCGAACACTACGTCCACCGTTAATGCAGTGTTATCGTAGTCAATAATGTGACACATACCCCCTGTTACATCGTCAGGGTCAACAGATACTTTGTCCTTCAGGTCGAACTTTGTGATAAACAAATCAGTGTCGGCGAAGGTCTTCTTTGTCCCTGCTGTAATGAACGGAATACGGATAACCGCACCCTTGAGCAGAGTGACCGGAATCTTATCTGCAGAAGTAGGACTTGCAGTCGTGGTAATTGCGGCTGCAGCAATGGCATATAGTGCTGTAGATGCCCCAACTGCAGCAATTCCTCGCTTAGTTGTTGCATCAATCGCCAGGATATCTCCGATCGCTATGGTTTGGCTTGCTCCGATCTTGAGAGTGGTTGTTTTGGAATCGTTAGTACCTGTTAATGCAGAATATAAATAACGTGCCATTTAGTATCATCCTTTCTTCTGTTTAAGTTGTTTTTGTTTCCGATAGTCGTCAATGTTGGCATAGTCCGAACCGAGCAGATCAAGTGCTTCCTGATGAGAAATGCCCATCTGCCTACGTTGTACCTCGATATCAGCAGGTAACGGAGGCAATGCCCCTGCATCCCCTGTCGAACTATCTGACTGAACAGTACGTTTTGGTTGAGCTTTCTTAACGATTGCCCTTTGCTCGGCCTCTCGTTTGAGTTGTTGCGCCCGGGCTTCTCCACCTATTGCCCAGTATGCTTCTTTAGCCGTAGAACCTGTTCGAGTCATAAAGGCTTGAATCTCTTTCTCCGAACCCTTGATTCCGGCATAAAGGGGATCGTCCTTCAGTTCATTGATTTGTACCTTGACTCGGAGTTCATTAAGTTCGGCCTGTTGCTTCTTCTGCCCGATATACCATGCAGACTCTTCGGGGTTTGCGTACCCTTGAGCCTCAGCTTCCTTCGCCCATGCCTGTTCCTGAAAAGCCTTTTCAATTGCGTCAGGGTCGCCACCAAGGGAGTCTATTATCTTTTGATGCTTGGCATACTTTGCAATTGATTCTGCTTCTACTTGATCACGAATCTTCTTTTGTTCGCGCTCAAGACGTTTCTGGAAGGCGTTTTTCTGTTCGGGAGGTAGTTCGGGAAGGTCGTCGGTATCGTCAGTGGCTTCTTCAGTTTCGGTAGACTCCGCAGACTCGGTTGTTTCTTCTGCTTCAGTAGTCTCGGTGGTTTCAGTTTCTTCCGTGGTTTCAGTGGTTTGCGCCTCGTCGTCAGGCACATCTACGACCGTTTCAGAGAATTTCTGTAAGTTCATGGATAAAAGTCTTTTCATTGTAATTCCTCCATAATTTGATGGCGGCATCCCATCGTTTCGCCCGTCTCGTCTTTCCGAGTGTAAATTTTAGACATATAAAAAGAGCTTTTTTATTAGCTCGTCAGTTGGACTTTATTTAACTATTCGCCAATCTTCGGCCAAGATATCGGTAATGCTCGGAACCCAAGTGTTGTATTTTCCCGTAACATTGAACAGTAGAAGACAATCGTTGTTTATCTGTATGCCCTCAGGAGTATAAAGCTTAGTCCTGGTAACGTGCATGTTTTTTCCATTCCAACCTTCACGCTCTACGCAAAATCCTTTTCCAGTTGCTTCGATAGCTAGCCCTAATGTCATCCCATTAGTCTTTCTATACGCTTCCTCAAATACAACTTTAGGTGACCAACTGACGTATCCATCAGGGTAAACAACCTTATAACCTTCGTTCCCTTGAGTTGAGGTAATAACCTTATTGTGGTTATGGTTTTCATTAAAGTCATGCAAGCCCATTGCCTCGGCCTCAACAATTTTTACACCGATATATTTTCCCATTAATAAATCATTCCTCTTCTTTCTTCATAAACATGCCCGGATTATCCTTGATCACCTGATAAAGATTTTCAGTAAACGCAGGATACATCTACCCTTTACCTATTGCCAATTCTACTTTTTCTTAGCCTTGCCCTTTGGCGCTGACTTAGCCATAGTCTTTTTAGACATTGGACCTTTTGGCATTGCTTTGTATTCATCGTCATCCATCATTGGCTTGCCTTTCATGGGGCCACCACCTTTCTTAACCATTACGCTGATCATCATACCTTTTCCTTTACCTTTTCCAGGACATTCCATTGATAATTACCACCTTTCATCTACTTATACCAACCTTCCTTGAGATGCGTCTTGAGCTTATAACTACTATTTTTAGGGGTTAAATGACCACAACTAGGACATAAAGCACCATTTTCATGCCACAAAGAAAGTTTTTGACATCGCCCACAGACAGGTTGATTTAACGCGCGTATCCTTGGATCACCAAACATACCCTGAGTACGTAAAAAAGACCCAATCAAAGGATCTCCACTAAGCGAGTGTAACCAATATTGTTCTTCCTGAGCTGTCATTTCATTGGCCATTAACCATCACCTCGCAATGAAGAAAGAATATTATTCATCTGCCCTTCTTGGCCATTCATATTATCAGTGTTCGGAATAGGCATTTGTCCTGGTATTTGTCCCGGCATCGTAGGTTGCCCAGGCATACCTGATAATTGAGGTTGGGGAATGTTTACGTCATCATCTAACGGTAATCCGACTTCGGAACGTAAGTATTCGCGGAATTCTTTCCATGTAATAACCGACCGACCATCAATTATTGCCTTAGATAACTCCACGACCGTCTGATACATAAACGCCTTATCGCTTGGCAAGCCATTACCCATAGATAAAGAGAGGTCTAATTGTACCTCTCTTGTCATTTGGTTTCCTTCTTCGTCCTCTAATGGTTTGATGAAGTGTTCCATTTCGGGACCATCAAGCCCAATGACAGGTTCGTTATTCTCATCCAAAACAGGTCTTTGATCTGGAATCATTTGAGGAACCACACTCAATCTTGAAGGGTCATAGAATCTAAAGTCCGGTTTCTCCCCCTCAATCCTAAACCACATTTCGGTATCCCAATTAGTTATTATCTCATCCATAATGAGTTCAAGAACCTCTCCCCAGCCAGTCTTGAACATCTCGGCCTTATGGTTAACTCCTTTTTGACCTTGCTGCTGAACGGCTATAATAGCACTTGCCGCCCTAACTGCTCCATAGGTTTGCTCAGTAGTTAAGTCTGTTCTCCCCGATATAAGGTTCGCTTCCTGAAATCCCTTTTCACGCCTATTGATAATGTCTGCTGAAACACCAGATGGTTCTACAATGCGCCAAGCGTTAATGTCCCTCATTGGTATTCTAAGACCCGGCATGTTTGTCCACTTGCGGTAATCAAATGAACGCCCGGCTCCCATCCCTACAACAACTTGAGGATTACCCATAAGGCGTGCTGTAATTCTTATGTTATCGTCCATCTCATTTATGATGTCCTGAGTTGGAATAAGCATTTCAATGTCTGATTGACCCCATATCTGCCCTCTCTGGATGTAGCAGGGGATCAAGACGAAGGGGAATTGATCACGTCTGTTGACCTTTTTACCGTTCAGAACTTTTCTGGAATCTTCGAGCAGAATGTGATTTGCCACATGTAGACAGTAAGTGGAACCATCATTATCCTTCATGTAGCATTCAAGGAGTAACGCCTTTTGGCTAGTCGTTAACTCGGTTTCATCAGACCCTTGATCCTCGAATATCTCAGGGTTATACGGCACAGATATTTCACGCTGAACATATTTACCGCGCTCCGGCCATTGTTTCCTGTACCATGATAGCGGCCTCGGTACAGCGTGAATCATGAACTCGCCTTCTTGGAGTAGGTGAGAACTCTGTACCTTTGGGTCTGGAAAGAAGTTTGCAGGTGAAATTGGTTCAACGATCGGAAGACCTCTGCCACCTAAAGCGTCGTGGTCGAAATATACCTTCAATATTGTTGTTCCCAACTCTAACCGATCATGTTCAGACTGATTGAGCTTTGACTTAATCCTGTTTCGGTTTAGCACAAATTCAAGCATATGCTTTGATTGCTCGGCTAATAAATGGTCTGATGGTTCATGACCTTTCGCTTCTACAGCAATAGGCTTATCCACCAAGTCGGCAATCATCGCCTCTATGATGGAATGAATGATATTCGTCACGCTTCCGGGATCTATATCGCTCTTTGGTGGGTTCTGCCGGTTGTGCTTGTAATCATCGCACTTCTTCCATATATCAGGCTTTCTAAGTTGGCTTTTAGTATTATAAGAGGCTGTAAATAGTTCTTGCACTCGCATTGCTAGTTTCTTTTCTTCTTCGGTTTGGATTAATTCTTTAACGTCAGTATCGTCATCTATAATGTCAATCGGCTTGTCCTTCACTTACTCACCTTCTTTCCGAGCTAAGAGGATTAGACGGATCCCATCCTTGCTTTTGTGGTGGATAACCTACCTTTTCCCTTTTGTCATTGTCGAGTTGATAGTTAAGCTGCTCAATTATTTCAGCCATTTCCTCGATTTGTTTTGTGGCTAGGTTAATACGAGTTTGGTTATCGGCAGATGTTTTTAGGGTTATGCCGATGTATTTACCCCAATAAAAAGACCCTGCTGTTATCGAAAGGGTTAAGGCTAGGCAAATTGAGATTGTTAGGGGTGTTGGCATGATAATAATGCCTCTCTTCCTTTGTCGGTGAGCCATCCGGTTCTTACGCTTACGCCATACTCCATGTATCCCCTGCTTGTTAGTTCTTCCATTTTAGCAATAACTGCCTTTTCCGAATACTTAGCGCAAATTATTTCGTATGCCCTTCTCCATTGTTCGCCATCACGGGTATGACATATATAGCATAATTTAAGACAATCTATAGCTTTTTGCTGTAGGGGAGTTGGCATGTTGGACCTCCTATTAACTTAGATACTTATTAAAGGAATAGTCAGCCAGTTTTTGACTAGCTTCCCGTACTCCCATTGATCTTAATAACCTTAAATCGCTCAACTCTTTTTCGCTTAGTTCTACTCTCCTTGGTTTATAGTAAATGTCATTCATCCACGAATGCCTAAAAGGTTCTGCGTATACCATCTAGGAATCCCACCCTTTCATGAACATCATGATTTAACTACTCTAGCAAAATGTTTGCATGAACCAGTTATTGTCCTGACCCTTACGCGGTTCGGAGTTTTTGAAGTCTGATATATTACGCATAGGTATCCTAAGACCAGGTGTATCGTTCCATGGACCACCTTGCTTAATTGATTCAAGCCTAATATCTATTCTTTCCTGCACGCTTCCTCTGTAAGTATCCATTCCGAGCAATGTTTTAATTGTATTAAAATTCATAACGTCCACCCTTTCATGAAACTTCCTTCTTCGTCCTGCTCATCCTCTATCTCCGACCAATGTTTTCCGTTTTGGTAGTCATGATTAACTGTTGTATTCGTATTCCTTGCTACCGCCGCTACGATCGTTCCGTTAATAATACCCTGTTCTCTGATGTAATAGGCTATTGCTAAGGCAATGATAAGGTCGTCATGCTCACCAGGCATTGCTTCGGGTCTGCCTTTTTTGTTACGAACAAAGGTTAGCATTTCGTTCAGGGTTTCAGGGTCGTTTATAAGCTCCGTTTGCTCTCGAACGATGCAGGCTAAATCGGCAATAATAATTGGTCTTGTTAGCTTAGTTGTTTGGAATCCATACCTCTTTTGTGTTGTTTGGCTTATGGTGTCCTCTACTACTCGAATGTACTGTTCTGGGTAGTCAAGGCGTTGAAGTTCTTTGACCGGGTACGTGCTGTAGTTTGTCTCAATACCAATGAGTGCCCAGTTGAAGTATTTACCCAAGCAGTACATTTGCTTTGCGTATAAGTCCTCATCAAATTGATGCCTAAGTACCGCTACCTGCTTACCTGATGTATTGTCTATAACCTGACCTATGAAGTAGTCTGATCCATCTCCTGATGTGTCTCCACCAATGCCATAGGTTAGGCCGGGTATGACATCCTCGTAGATTGTTATATAGCCATCGTCAGACTCTACCCAACGAATAGATGACTCTACTATTCTCTCTCCCACATAATCATAAGTAAAGGAACCTTGCTTGACCGGGTATCTGTCTCGGACTAGGGTTAGACGTTCATTGACCTTGTGAGCATTGAATATGGTTTTGCCTAAAACTCCCCACTGACCTAAAGCATATACGTCATAATAATAAGGGTCCTTTTCTTTGTATGACTCCAAGAGTGCCTTGTATTCGTCGTCAATGAACTTATTATCATGGTAGGTGGTATGTAGTGACATCTTATT
>Ga0209518_1000294_pt1 | contig 66506 bp, 116 predicted proteins | sample RifGroB1_FD_183993 | JGI IMG/M metagenome (GOLD analysis project Ga0209518, IMG submission 183993) | Groundwater microbial communities from Rifle, Colorado, USA - Groundwater B1 (SPAdes) (version 2) | ecosystem: Environmental > Aquatic > Deep subsurface > Groundwater | place: Rifle, Colorado... | reverse complement strand
GTTTGATGTTCCAACCTTAAAATATTATCAAAAAAGAGCAGAAAGAGGCTGATCTATGGCTCGGCCAACCAAGGCGACTGTTGACTATTTCCCTCACGACACAAAGCACGGCAAGACAATTTTTATTTTAAAAAGTAAGTATGGCAACGATGGCTATGCGGCGTGGTTTCAAATTCTTGAAATCTTAGGACACACCGAGGGTCACCAATTTGATTGTAGTTCACCTGAAAACCAAGAATACTTATCCGCTTATTTGCTAGTTGACTGGCAAAAATGTTGCAACATATTGGATACTCTGTCAAAGTTAGGTGCGATAGACGCTAATTTATGGTCACAAAAACTTATCTGGTCTGATAACTTTATGTCTCGAATCTCTGAGGCATATAAGAAAAGAACCGCGTTACCGCCGGATAAACCTCAGCTTAAGGCAATATCCGGTGACGGAAACTCAATATCCGGTGACGGAAATCCGCAAAGTAAAGTAAAGAAAATAAAAGAAAAAGAAATACTAGATCAGTTTGAGCCTGTTTGGTCGTCCTATCCGAACAAGCAGGGGAAGCAAAAAAGTCTCGCAAAATGGATAAAGGCCAAGCCAAGCCAAGAAACAATAGATAAAATACTGGCTTGGATTGTAGAAGAAAAGCGACTGAGGATTGTTTATGCCTCTGAATGGTGGCCTAACTGGAAAAACTTTGAGACGTGGTTTAACAATAAATGCTGGAACGAACCGCATTACAACGAAGGCCAGCAATGGGGCCAGCAGCCTCTTTCTTATGAGTCTTTAAACACCTGCAAGTCTTGTGGTAAGCGTTATCCGTCCGCACTATCCAAGTGTACACAGTGTCCATAGGAGGAAAGCTTGACTGAGCGATTCGACCAGGCGCGGGACATAGCGGAGAGGAACATTCTCAACGCGGCCATGAGCGACAAGGTATCGCTTGTGCTCGCGGTCGAGGCATTAAGGCCGCCTTTTTTCGCAAGCGGCGTTTACCGCGCCGTCTTTGCAATTCTGGCCGAACTTTCCGCAAAGAACATTGACGTTACGCCGGTCGAGGTAGCGCGGGAGCTACAGCAGCGGGACAATCCGTTGCTTGATATGCAAGGCGTGTTCAAGTTGGCGGAAGGTTATGTTGTTCCGGTGGAACTTGAGTCCAGTATTCGCCTTGTCGTTCTCCGCCATAGCCAGGACAGGCTGATAGCCGAGGCGCGGAAAATGTTGTCGGCGCTGGAAGATAATTACGCGGAGTCATTAGACGAACTTGAAACACACCTTGCAATCTTGGAAGATCGGTATCATAAAGAACAGGCGGCTGGACATTCTGATTTGGTGGAGTATCAAGCTTGCCTTGCCGAATCCGCCGGTGAGATCGAACAGAAGCGCGGCCTGCTTACCGGCTTTACTGAACTGGACAAGCATATCGACTTGAGGCCGGGCCAGTTAATGACAATCTACGGTGATACCGGCTCCAAAAAAACGACCTTGTGTATGAACCTTGTGGCGCGGTGGGCCAAGCAGAAGCGGATAGCGGTTTATAATTACGAACAGCAGCCTATCGAGGTGGCGCGTATGGTATCGGACGTTGACCAGTACGCCGAAATACCGGAAGGCAATCTCTGGATCAGTCGCCAGCCGCCAGCGTTGGAGGCCCTGGCCGCACAGGTGAAGGCAATCAAGATCAAGCGCGGCCTTGACGGTATTGTGGTTGACTATATCCAGACCATACCGGCGTTGACAAAGAGCCTTGCCGAAAACGAGAACGAATTTATCCGCTATGCCATGCGGAATTTGCGCGACCTTGCTCAAAGAGAATCAATCTGGATTATTATTGTAGCGCAAATGCGTAAGAGCCAGACGGATATACAGGAACATTTACTGAATCCGACATTAGATAAAATGCGCGGCTCCGGCGAAATTAAAATGGCAAGCTCGATCATACTGAGTACCGTCCTGCCGTGGAAGTGCGGCGTAAAAAACCTGGACTCGCTTGATACGGAGTTCATTCTCCATGTCAGGATAAAGAAAAACCGGGACTGCCTGACCGGCAATCCAGGGGAAGAAAAAGAAGTCAAGCTGATTCACCAGCACGACAACAGACTGATAACTTCTTTCAATCCGACCGAGCATTACCTATCGGCGGCGACCGAGTACAAGTCAAGGCAATATAAGGAGGCGGACAATGGACAAGCCTGAAGATTTAAAGACGCCCTTGAAAAGCGTGAGAGCTTATTGCCTCTGGTGTTGCAATGACAGTTATTCAGAAGTACAGCAATGCACGGCCACGGATTGCAGCTTGTGGCCGCTCCGCTACGGCAAAGGCTCAAGGGGTAAGGGCGGATTAATGAAACCTATCCGGGCCAAGTGCCTTGATTGTTCAACGTACAGCCCGGCGGAAGTAACGGCCTGCAAGTTTAAGGACTGTTCTTTGTGGCATTATCGGGCCGGGAATAATCCTTTTAGAAAAAGAGAAATGAGTGAGGAACACAAGAGCAAGCTAAGGGCGGCACTCAAACATAGGGTTTCTCGCTAACCGAGACGTATGTACATAGCGTTTTGTTTACGACGCCCCCCTTACCCTTGGCGGGATATGGCTGGGCTGTTTGAGAATAATGAGCAAAGGGGCTGTAAGTATATGGAAACTATAATAATACTGGCCCTTGTTGCGGCGATCTATGTTCTCGGCTATGCGGGCGGCTACAAGCATGGTCAAAATCGACCGCGCTGATTCAAATTGTCGGCAGTTGTGAATAAGTACCGACAATTTGTAAGAAAAACACGGTAATATTTCTTACTGGTTTAGCCGCTGACTGGCAATAAAAAAGCCCGGTTGCTGGCCGGGCTGGTTCAGGTGAATGATTATCTACATGGGCAGTTCATGGCAACGGCCCTGCCTGCAATATCGGTGCTATTTGGGGCCGGATTTGTCTCGATCATTACTTGGGCGGTACAGCCCGGATTGAGGCAAATGGCATAATCGTCAAGATTAAAAGGGGAAAGTTTATGCCCGCGCCAAGTAGCGGCTTTGCGGGCTTCGGCTCTTAGTCGATCTCGCTTAGTCATTTTTGTTCCTTGTTAGTGGCTTAGTGGCTTCAGAAAGGTTTCGCGTCGGCCTTCATTCGTCTCAAGTGTCTGTACTCGACAATAATTTCCTTCGCGTCCGGGAAGTCGCCGAACTGCTCGTAAATCCGTATCACTGCTTCGCAAGTCTTGTCGATCAGTTCCGGTGTTGGCTGCGGCCCCCCGTCCGTGTCCTCGTAGTCCATTAAGCGTTCTGCAATGCTTTCCCGATCCCAATATCCGAGAATTATAGCCGTGCCCGTCAATGTCCTGCCTGTTTCATTGTCGATCACCGTGTAGGTTTTCATGGCTTAGTCCTTTCAATGCGTGGAAGTGGCGTTGCCTTGCCGTTTTCGTCAACACGGACAATGGTTTCTCCTTTGCGATAATAATAAGGCCATTCATAATCAAACTGCGCTTGATCGAATGGCTTATAGCCCAAGCCAAGTAGTTTACCCTCAGCTATTTTTTGAGCGTCGTTCATTTTTCCTCCTATTTGTCAATATCGAACACGCCGCAGACGGCAGACCAGATTAACAACAGTAAGAATCCGATCAGGATTATTCGCTCGAACATTCGGCCTCCCTGATTTGTTTTCTTTTTTCTGCGCCAATCAGGTACATATCGATTTGTTTTCGCGTGGCCCCTTTTCTTTTTAAGTCTTGAATGACTTTACCTCGCGGCCATAATTCTCCTCCGTACTCCATCTTTTCATTGAGGTATTTTTGTAAGCTCATCTTGCTCCTCCCGTTTACCACTTGGCCCATACAATACGCAGGGCTTCATGGTATAATTGATTGTGATTGGCTTCAAGCGCCTTGACTATCTCATCGGCGGTTTTATTCCAGTCCGCCAACGCTAAAAGTTGCTCCGCCCTATCAATGGCCTCCATCCGCCTTAATGGCTCTTTCTTGTAATCTGCCAAGCAAAAACCGCTGGGCGCGTGGCTGATTTTATACCAACCTTCCTTGCCGTGTACAGCCAAGCCGCCTTTAACCAGCGCGGGTACTGTTGATTGTGTGCCGTCCGCCATTGACAGGCTTATTGTACTTCGTTTCCAGCCGTTCATCTTACGCCTCCATTCCCGGCCATGAATTTTCATCATCCGGCGCGGGTGAACTAACGTCTGGTACAAGCTCAAGCCAGGAACATGACGGCTGTTGTTCTGCTTCGGTTCTGAATATCCGGCTGCCGTTATCCGCGATAAACTGGTCAACGGCGGGCAAGGTTAAGACGCTGGATTGGCGCATTAGGACTCCTTAATCGGGGTTCTCAACTGGTTTATATGTCCGGGGCTTGGTGTAATTTTGTAGCTGTAAGCGATTGCTTCATCGGGCAAGTCAGTCGGGTTGCCGCCTTCTAGGCTTTCAAAGTCAACACTGCCTTCATTGGGATCGCCATAGCTTGTTTCTTGTGGCAGGTCGAATATCGCCGCATCTAAAGTAAATTCGTCCGGGTGCGGCAGGTCAATTTCAATGTTGAATTTCATTATGGTTTCTCCGCCTTTTTAAGTTGCCACCACAGCCAGATTGAAACGATAAGAAGAAAGAAAAATATTACAGCGTCATATAGTCGGGACATTAAGCCTCCGTTGTTTAGGATTTAAAAATCGCTTTCCTTTGCCGGACTTGACCCGCCCGGTCGATAACGATAAAGAGGCTGAAAAACTGGCCTTGCGACACCATGACAAGGTCGCCCCGCCTTGCGTCAACGCCCGCTGGTGCGGTACGGCTTATCCGCATACCGCCGCGCATAGCAGGGGCTAAACGGTCAAGCTGTTTGCGGGTAGGGGTCATTTGGTTATCGCAACGCCATATTCAAGCGCGTCCTCCCTTGCGCTGATTAAGGCTGGAAAAAATTTCATTATTTTACAATCTTCTTTAATTAAATACCATACGGCATATCCATTTACTTCCTCGGTAACTTGGATTGCCTCGAACCCTTTTTCGCTGGCCGTAGTAGACAAAACCCGGAAGTACAGAATATTTTTAAGTTCTGATAACATTTTACTTCTCCTTTAGCTGTACGGTTATCGGCCCCTTGCGGAGCGGACAAGAAGCTGGAAGTGGGCCATCATCTTCCGTGTGTTTGTCCACTTGGTCGGTCAAGGTTTCATCTTCGAGGTTCAAGTTACAGGCACTTGGCCCCCATTCGTTGTAATTAAAAAAATAACATTCGCGGCATCCTGAGACTTTAATCATAGGAAGGCTCCTTTAAAGGTTAGTCAGTTTAATTGCTTTTCCGGCCAGCTTGATTGCAAGCCGGTACTTGCCCCACTTGGAGGCAAGCTCGATAAAGTATAGTAGCTGGGATAGGGTCATTGTCGAGACTCCTTAAATAAAAAGTTCGAGGTTGCGGACTTCGGCTTTACCGTCCTCCGTCAGCGGTGCCCATTGATAGGCTTCCCGGCGGAGTGCAGCGGTAACGATAATCTTCGGAAGCTCAAAGTCATCATCATATTTCGATAAGTCTAAAGCCCCGGACTTGAGCGCCTTTTCCAGCGTTACGGCCAGATTTTGTGATAAGCCTTTTTTGAGAAAGTTGAATCTATTTCGTAATTGCTTGCGAGTCATTTTATCTTGCCTCCATAGTGAACGATCAACGGGACTGACAGCATTAAGAGCCACCAGGCAAGCTCAAGGTAAAAGTGCATAGTTAAGCCCTCCCGGTATAGTCCATGCACCAGTCATTGAGTTTGTCAATCAGCCGGGCCATTTCCTTGACCGCCGGATTAAGCGAGTAACAATCGTAATGGTATCTGTCTTTCAGGTCTCTAATCTCTTTTTGCCCAAAATTCTCATAGATACCACGTTTAGCGCATTTTTCTTCCATCTTCTGCTTGAAGTTGTGAATCGTCAAGGCTGCCATTACTTACCTCCATGTTGCCGGTGTTGACGCTGCCGGAAGCTAGGCTTTAATTGCCTCTTGATAGGCGTTTTCAACGGTTCCGCAATCTTTAAAGTCATCAAACACTCTTTCCAGTAATTCAAGACCCGCGCCGGACAGTGTGATCGACGCACCATCAAACCAATCGAGGAACCAGTATTCGATTTTGTAAGGCCGGAAGTCCGGACCGGTAAAAAAGCGGAACTCATCGGACGGCCCGCCATAGGAGATTTGATAGCGGAAATATCCCTCTTTATCCGGGTTATAGTCGGTTTCTGCCTTTACATAATCAAAGCAAAGGCCGTATTCGGAAAACTCCTCAAGAGCCGCATCCCGCTTGTTATCGTTATCGCTTGCCATTGCCTTGAGCATCCGGCGCAAGTCCGCGAGCCTTGACTTACAATGAGCGCGGACACGCTGCTTGCAGGTCCGTTGACGATCCATGATTGGCGTTCCTTTTAAGTTACCGGGCCGGTCGTACGGACCCGGCCCCGGTTAGGTGTAAGGGTCAAACGGCAAGCTGTAAATCGTCAATCATTGCCCCGTTGACGCGGTTGTCGGCGTACCATTTGGCTTGTTCTGTTGCCTGTGCGATACAATAATCCATGCCGTAAAATCCCCAGCACGAATCGAGGTCTTCTCCCTTTTCGTCCTCGACGGCATAACCGTAAACATCCCCGGTCAGGTATTGATCGTATGTTGAGACTTCCTGTTCGAGTACATGACCGGCGTTTTCGCGGATAGCCTTTGTTATCCGCTTGACGCTGTACTCTTTTCGGATCATTTCGGGCGTGGCATAGATAAAGCCCACTTGCCCGCTGTCCCAGGGACACGAAAAGGGGCCGGCGGATTTTCGCTTGGCTGTTCGTCGCCTAGGTTGTAGCGGGAGTGCCAGCAAGCCATTTTGCCGAAATTATCACATTCCTTGCGGGGACTTTCAATATCTTCGTCCTGGTAAATCTTGACGGTCAAGCCGTCAACTTCGATTGTTTCTATGCTGTCCATTGTCTTCTCCGGGGTTTAGGTTGACTTTCTTGCTGCTGTAAATATCCTATTGCATTAAGTATGCCAACATACAAAGCCTTTGTATCTTTATATATCTCTTGTACTTGTCTTTTTCTCCTGTATTAAAGACTATATATATTATAAGGCAAAGTGCAAGAAACAAGGCGAAATGCAAGGTTTAGCTAAAAGTTTTTCGGTAAAACAGGAAAGCCGTCTGAATCAAATTGCCAATCGGGAAGATAAATAATTGTACCGTTGAGACGCACCTTGACGTATTCCGTGCTTACGGAAAAATCACCGAGCATTACATTTCTTTTAAAATACAGTTCACGGCCTGAAACAATAACAGTCCACCCCTTGAGCTTATCGCAAGCCGCTGCCTGCAAATCTGTATTAGACATTTCCTGCCTCCGGGTTAGTATTTTAAATAAAGAACCCTATTTAATACTGTACTTGTCTTTCTGTACTCAAATATATTAAAGACTAGTAAGTAAAGTATTAAAAGCTGTAAAGAAATGCTTTTATGTATTATAAAGCCTTGCCTTATGGTTGAAATGGTCTAATTAAGAACTATTCTTATCTGTCATCCGCCGTCAATCAAAATCGCACCTTGCAACATATCGCATTATATCTCAGTGTATCGCTATTCAAGGTATTCGATCTCAAGTAATTGGTTAACGGCAGCTTCAATACAAATGTCTTTGGCGTCTCGATCCTGGCAGGACTGAGCTTGTTTGAGCCATTTTAACGCTTTTTCAATTTTGTTTTCCATGTTATTCCTCTATGTTAGAGATTGTCGGTCAATGACTTGACGTTACAAATAGGAGTCATTCTTAATTGTCTTGCGACAATTCGGATAGCGATTGTCCAAATTAGCTATTTGTTCCGGTGGATGATTATAGTTTGGAGTTGCTCCGGGTCCCTGGTAATATTGCCGCCTGCCCGTCTACAACTGCGCCTGCAATCCCGCAGGAATTTTGCACAAGCCGCTACTGTACCGTCAAACTTACCGACATAATCCGCCGGATAATGGCGACAAATGGACTTATCGTAAAACGGTTCTTCGTAAAAATATAAAGCGGCCTCTTGAGTTTTTGAACCAGAAAACCTTGTTATGCGTTTCATTTTCTCCCCTTGTGGATAACCGGTGGATAACCCAGGAACTGCTATAAAGGAAAAGAGTTATAACGCTAATTGCGTTTGCCACTTGTGAATTATCAGATTGTACCGGTAGCTGTCATTGTTCAGCGCGTCTATCATGCCGTTGTAAAAAGTGCTTTCATCGTGTTCGCGATAATACGTTGCTATCTCCCGCGCTGTTAATTCCCGGTCAATCAGGCCGTTTTTGACGGCCTTGTATCCTGCGACAAAGGATTTATCCTTGTTGTCCACGTTCAGCCCCTTGTTAAATATCAAGATTTATGCGGCTCCTTACAAATTGTGCTACAGCAGGATTAGTTGTCGCCGTATTCCGCGAAATAGCGGTCAGCGTCTGCTATGGCCTCCAGCTTGGTCCCGTAATACGGGCCAACTCGCGCCGGGTCAGCGGTCGAACAATCGAAAAAACTCCAGGTGCGATTGTCAACACGCCCTAGCTTAAGGTACGAGTGCCTTGTCGCCGATAAAGGATAATTGGTCATTTTTCCGCTCCTGCTAAGTGATAGGTTGACTTTCTTAATGGTTGTATGTTACAAGGCTTATTTGACGGCTATTTGATCCACGTTGACAAAATTGGCAATCGCCCGCCGCAAATCCGGCAATAACGCGGCGCAGGTAAATTGACCGTTATTTGATTCTTGAGCCTCAAGCTCCAAACGGGCTAGGATAGCCTGGGCAACATGGAGCAGATTAGCCGTCTCGCGGTCAAGTAGTACCATTGCGGGCCTCCGGATAAAAGTTAGGGTAAAATATCTAACTTGTATATTGCATATATCATGCCAACACTTGTATCTTGGCTATCCCCTTATATGTACTGCCTTTAGTCTTTTGTGTCTCTAATAACTTAATAGCTGGTGTGTTGTAATATGCAAAAGATAAGGCAAAAGGCAAGATAAGAGCTTGATAGCCAAGCTTGACAATACCTTGTACTTTGAGAATATATAGGCAAGTTTGATAATAAGGCAAGGTGTCTGCACAAGCCTTGCGCCCGGATCGTGCTGCCTTGCGCCTCCTAGGGGCTTAGATTGTTCATGTATAGCCGCCTTTATCAAGTATCTTGCATTTTAAGCCCTTTATGCTTATATTGTCCACGTCAAATAAACCTGCGTTAGTTCACCTAATCAAGCTGGAAGCCGTGCCGGAAACTCCCGAAAAACTAAAAGAGACTCCTTTTCCCGGACAGGCCGAGGCCACCGGGGGGGCGCGGTGCTGTGGCAAGGCGCGGAGGGACCCAACCCTTTGTCGAAATGTCGCTACTGTTTTGATTTTCTTTTTTATTTTACCGTAGGAGGATAGAATGTCCCTTGGTATATCAAAATTAAACAAGTTAGTGCATGCGTTAGAGCCAACTTGTGAAGCCTACTTTAAAAAGACCGTCGAGGAGTATATAAAAACTTCAGGACTGCGCGAAGTTAGTGATGCGCTCAAGGCGCAAGCTAATAAAACCGGCAAAGTGCAAACTGGAAGTTATGGGGGTACTTTCATTATCCAAAATCCGGATCAGTAATGTTTAACGATCTGCCATACGAAATTTGGAAATTCTTTTTTGGCAAACCTGCGCCTCGTGTTATTTCTGACGAACAGCTAATAAAGCTTTTCGCTCCTGCGTTTAGGAGTTGGGCGGCGTACAGCCAGCGGGTGTATGTAGAGCCGATAGTTGACGATGAGTTAAGGAACTTATTTATGACTGAGGATTATGACGGCATAAAGGCTTGGTTTGTCAAGCGTCTCTTAGGGATGGACTACCTGCCGGGAGTTTACGAGTATTGCATTTAGTTTCTGTAAAAATATTTTGTGTATAATTTTGGGCAACTTTTTAGGAGGTTTAATGTCCCCTACGATATTTGCGGCGCTCTTATTTGCACTAATTAACAGTGAGACGTTACAGAGGCATTCACTGTTTTAGTGTGTATCTTAGTTCTCCCGCATGGGAGAGGATGAAAGAATGGAGTCTGCTTGGATATGGATTTGCCTAATAATAGCGGTTGGTGTTGCTTCGGCGACAAGCGGCTATCTCGAATATCAGATTATGAGGCTTCGGCGCGAAACTAGGATTGGTCTCAAGGAAGTCAGTCAAGTCCGCATATTACCAGAGAGCGTCAAGGTGCTGGTTATTCCAGAGAATAACCCTACCGGAAAACATACAGGGCTGAATGGTTATGTCATTCATTGTGATGCCGTGTTGGTACAGGCGGATTCGACTTATGTTTCGTCTTGTACCTTTTTAAGTAAAGATTATAAAGAAGCCGCAATAGAATCAAAGCGTTATCCGAAGATTACGGGTGCTTGCAAAAAAGTCAAAGCATAACATGGTAAGGAGGATTAATATGTTTTCCCATTTGGCGATCTATGAACTATGTCTTATATGGGTACTGCTGGCAACATCGTTTTGGTGTTCTGTGGAGCTTTGGGATGACTTTAAGACCGAAGGAGAAAAAGGATGGGAGATTTTCTTCTCTACTCTTGGGATTATATGTTTTTGGCCTATCATTTTTATTCCGCTTGAGTTAATTTGGCGGCTTGTTGCTCCGTGGTGCAAATGACGCCTGAAAAGGATTAATGCAATGCTGCGCTGCACGATTGATAGAAAGAAGATCAAATGAGACAGATTACCCATGTCCTGATTCACCACAGCCAGACGGCGGACGGCAAGACTTTATCGTGGGATGACATAAAAGATTACCATACAAAGACTAACGGCTGGAATGATATCGGCTATCAATACGGCATGGAAGATATTGAAGGCACTTTGCAAATCCTTGTGGGCCGTATGCTGACTGAACAGGGCGCTCATTGTCCCACAGAGGGCATGAATATCAAGTCAATCGGCATTTGTGTTGTCGGTAATTATGATTTGGAGGCTCCTTCTCCTGAAAAATTAGCCTTACTGGCCCGGCTGGTCAAGTCGCTCATGGACATATTCAATATCCCGGTGGCGAATGTCAAAGGACACCGCGACTATAATCTGCATAAGACCTGTCCGGGCCTTAAATTTGATCTCGATGCGTTCCGAAAGACGCTAAAAGCATAATTTTGTCGTACGTCTTGCATTTTCACTGCAAATTTGTTATGGTGAATGAGAATTGAGGCGCAAATGTTCTTGGCGGCAGGCGATATTGACCTGAAAAGACACACCGAACTGATGGAAACGTATCAAGTTCGCGGATTTGAACGCGATCTGCGGGACGATCTGATTGAATTACAGACAAAAATCCTGCTAAATCTCTCAAGAATCATTGTCGCCTATGCGGATAAGTATGGAACGGACCCGGAGCTTGGCGTATATCCACAGGAAGGGATGGAATTATGAAATGGGTTATCCATTGAAGATTTCCGAGCTAATTCACGATCTTGAGGATATAAAATCAAAATATGGGGATTTAAGTGTTGCTATATATGACCATGAATTTGATCTATATTCATTTGATATTGCTTATGTTACGAAGAACGTAGCCAATGCGAGAATCAATGCGTTTAGCCATCTTCGATATCCAGATGGTTCAATATTTTTAACCTTTATGGAAGGTCCAATTCCAGAATAGTTTTGATCTATTTTAATTAGTGGCCCGGAGGGGGCTCTAACCCCCGTATCACGATTTAAAGTCGCGCGTCCTGCCATTAGATGACCGGGTCATTGTCTTAAAACGGTGGAGCGGGAGGGAGTCGAACCCTCTGCTATCGGAACCAAAGCCCAATGCAGGCACCGGCACCCTCCCCTTACCGCCTATGAGAGGGAAAATGACCAAGAAAGTCTATGTAACTGATTTAAAAGAAATAAGTTATGTTAAAATAGCTTGCATTTGTGGGGCTAAGTTTGAAGTGCCAATAGAGTCGCGCTTGCCACCCCAAGAGTGTTTTGCTTGCGGGAAGGCTTTAGATTGGCAGCCGGTCAATCGTTTTATTAAGGGCGTGGCGGAAATAAGGCAGGCCGTAAAGGACGGCAAATTTCAGGCGTTTATTGAGACGGTAGAAGATGATTCTGCCGAAAAGGGATAATCCCCTTATGAAAAAATACATCCTTCGCGTTAATCCGGCTATCCTTCTCGGCCTGTTTTCTACCGGACGCAATCTTATGACGGTCGAAAAGGGCGTACAGGGCGGCGCTGATAAATATATCAAGAAGGTTTTCGTTGATTCACGCACCGGAACCATCAGTATCATGTACGAACAGAACGAAGTTATCATTCTTTCTGGCGATATACCTTCTTTTGTCAATCCAGAGTTTTCTATTATCGGTGTTCCTGAGAATATAGACAACCTTGTTACGCAAATCCAGACTATTGCCGACCTGTGCGTTGAAAGACTAGGAGCGCCGAAGGGAAAGGCTTTTGATATTGTCGAGTTTCTGCGGGAGAATGTCGCGCCGTATATTGAAAACAGGGAGCGGTTTGTAAATTGAAGAAACTATTTGCGTTGTGTTTGCTTATTCCGGTTCTTTTGTGGTCACAGATAACAACCGCTACTTGGCGGACGTTTACTTTCCTGACTATACAGGATTCGCTCAAGCAGAATCCGGTGCGTGCGATAACGACAGATGTTGCCAACAATCTATGGGTGGCGCTGGCTTCTGGTTATGCCTCACCCGAAACCGATAGTACATTCACGATCATATTAACCGCCGATAGTTCGATTGCACCTAATACCCGCAATGATGTGCGGGACCTCGCGTGGTCGCCCGTTAATAGCGCGACATGGTTGGCAACTGGCGCAGGTCTATCACTTGGTACTATAAGATTACTCAACACCGACAGCGGCTTGGTATCGAACAATGTCTGGCGCGTCATGCCGGATACTCTTGGAAATGTCTATTTCGGAACTTACGGGACTGGCGCTGGATTGTATTTCTTTGATCCCGACACACTGGTATTTAATAACTTCACGGACTCGTTGCCGGGGACAACGGTATTCTCAATGGCCCGCGATTCATCCGGCAATCTCTGGTTTGGCACGGATAGTGGTGCAACGGTTTATATGGGGCCGGGTGCGTGGTTTAACTATACCACAGCCGATGGTTTGCCAAGTAACCGCGTTTACGCTATCGCCGTGGATGACAGCAACGATGTCTGGTTTGGCGGGCCACAAGGCGCGGTAAGGTTCGATCAGGACACACTTTGGACAGATATATCCGACTCGCTGGATGCTTACGGCGGAAGAACCGTTTATGACATATCGTGCAGCAAATGGAAATCCAACGGCAGTCACTTGACCTTCTTTGCCACGGATTCCGGCGTTGTCAGTTATAGATTGCCGACCGGATATTGTGCCGCATTCACTTCCGAGAGTACCAATGACAGCCTGCCGAATAACTTCATCCATGCCATATATGTTGAACGTCATACTTCCGGTCTGGACAGTCTTATGACTATCTGGATCGGTACGCCTGCTGGATTGACAAGGGAGAGAAAACAATGACCTTTTCTCAAAACATAAAGAACGCCATTAACGGACCGCAATTATCCGACGAAGAAAAGTTGAAAATTCTTAATGAATTTTCCAACAGGCTCAACGAGCAGACTATTGAACTTGATCCTGAAATCAGCCGGGCAATGGCTGATAATATCAAAGACTTATTGGCATAGGAGAGGAAATGACTTTTGATCGTAAAGACAGATATAATACGCATATTAAACCACACTTAGACACAATAGCCAAGTGGTGCGGCCAAGGCGCAACGGATGTAGAAATTGCTTCCAAATTGGGTATCTCTGCATCTACTCTCAGTAAGCACAGGCAGATTCACCCCGACCTATTGGAAGCGATGAACTCCGCCAAAGAGCTTGCGGACATGAAGGTGCAGGCCGGTCTTTACAAGAGGGCTTGCGGATACGAATACGAAGAGATTACCGAGAAACCGGCGGTGGAGTTTATTGCTAAGAAACTGATGTCTAAAGCAACTGCGGCTGGTATCAATCTCACGCTGAATGATTTAAAGAAAGCTTTCGGGGAGCACCGTGTAGAAGTCTGCCGCGTCAAGCGCAGTGTTCCGCCCGATACGGCAGCGGCTATGGCATGGTTAACGAACCGCCGCCGGGACGAATGGAAACACAGATACGAACAGACCTTGCATGTCAACGGTGAGGCGTCTAAGTTACTGGATGACGCGGAGAAACGGGAAAAAGAGCGGCAGGCACAGGAAGCGGCCCACAGTGGCGTTATAAGTCTTGTCCCGCCGCCGATAGAGAAAGAAGGATAATATGAATAGGCGTAGTTTATTTGCCAGTGTCTTTGCTTTGCCTCTTTTCTCGCAACTAAAGTTACCGAATTTTGAAAACGACGAAGCGTTTTGTCGCAGGCTCAAAGAGTGGGCTGAAGATTATGTTGGAGTAGTGGGCGAGAATACAAATTTTGCTTGGGCTGATACTGGCGAGCCTTATGTTGCCTATGGTTTTGGATGTAGGCCGCCCTATAAGAACTTTTATAGTGGCGTAGAGGCGCGATTTAAGAATCTAATACGATTTTTATGCGAGGTAGAAAAAGCCAGGCATACACAAGGAGCGGAATGTGGACCACTTAGGCTCCATTGGCGATTTGAGCCATATATAGAACAGACGGATAAAGAAAAGCAGTTTTATATGCGATTACTGATTAGCAAGGCAAGGTCTATTCCTGATTGGTCACCGCCGAATGTAACATATTCCAATACGGTAAAATATAAACTATCACCCAAATGGAGTGAATGTATATCTTAATACAAGGAGGCCATTTAATGGCCTGTCCAAATTGCGGTTATGAAAATCCAGGCTTCTTTTTTGAGGGCGATATACTGCCAGAAATGATCGAATGTTCTGTTTGCGGCACTGAATATGTGGTCGAGTTTTGGGAGAAAGCAGAAGCTGAATGACGTTTGATCCTAACCTGACGCTCGATGAACGCTTGGCTCAAATCTGTGTGGAGTATCGCCAGAAACCGCGTTCCTTTGTGCGTGTCATTTATCCGTGGGGTGCTCCGGGAACGGAACTGGCGAATGAAGCCGGACCTGATAAGTGGCAAGACGATGTAATGGCGGTTATCGAGGATTATTATGCGTCCGGCAAATACAAGACAGAATCTTTGCAGATAGCTGTCGCCAGTGGTAACGGCGTTGGCAAGGGTGCTCTGGCCGCATGGTTGGTACATTGGTTTAATAGTTGCTTTAAGAATCCGCGTATCGTAGTTACGGCCAATACTGCCACACAGTTAGATACAAAGACATGGCGTGAAGTGGCGCTGTGGCAAACCAGGGCGCTGAACGGCCATTGGTTTGTCTGGACGGCTACCAAGTATTACCGGCAGAATGAACAGAAAACATGGTACGCTTCGGCTATCCCGTGGAACGAACAGAAGCCAGAGGCTTTCGCTGGAACCCACGGGCAGGCAACACTGTTTATTTTTGATGAAGGCAGTTCTATAGCGGACACTATTTGGGAAGCAAGCGAAGGTGCTTTTACAGAACCTAACAGTATTTGGATAGTCTTGGGAAACCCGACGCGCAACGTGGGTCGTTTCCGTGAATGCTTCGGCAGACTCATGCACCGTTGGCATCGTTTTCAGTTGGACATACGCACCTGTAAGATGTCGAGTCGCAACTTAACGAAGTTCAAGCAGTGGGTAGAGGATTACGGTGAAGATAGCGACTTTGTGCGCGTTCATGGTCTTGGGCAATTTCCTCGCGCTGCTTCTACGCAGTTTATCGGTAATGATCTTGTAAATGCCGCCGTTGGGCGTGAGTACGATTTGCGGGAAATGGCGTACAGCCCGATCTGTGTTGGCTGTGACGTGGCGCGTTTCGGTGACGATCAAACAGTAATGCAGGTACGACGCGGTTTAAAGATTATCCATACCGAGAAGTACCGTGAGTTAGATACGATGCAAGTAGCAAGCCGCCTTGTGGCGGTAGAGAACAAATGGCGGGCGGACATTGTATTCGTGGATGAGGACGGCCTTGGCGCTGGCGTATTAGACCGTGGACACCAACTTGGGCATAGATGGATTGGTGTGCAGAATGGCGTTCGCGCTTCAGACACAAGAAAGTATGCGAATAAACGCGCCGAAATGTGGGACCTGATGAAAGAATGGCTGGCAAATGCAGATATACCAAACGATCAGGAGTTGATAAACGATTTACTTGGCCCGGAATATGGATATAACAAAAGAGAGCAAATACAACTTGAACGGAAAGAGGACATGAAATCCCGTGGTTTGAGTAGTCCCGACTGCGCGGATGCTCTTGCGATTACTTTTGCCGAAAGGCTTGGCGCAAGACTGGAAAGCGATGAAGATTCTTTTTCTTTGGAACAGCAACATAAAGCGCCGGATTCAGATACAGGATATTGAAATGGAAGAATATTTATATACGTTAGCGTCTCAATGTACTGGTTGCCGCAATATTGTAACGTTTCGAGTGGGACTCTCTTGCCCCATCGAGGAGGCCAATGGTAAAGATGGAATATGTCAATGTGGGGCATCCTACAAATTGATTTATGCTGCAAAGGGACACGACTTGTTTATGCAACCAGAAGTAGAAGCTTTACATGAAATATTAGGCGCAAGAAAAAATAATATTATGCCAGATACAGGATATTAAATCAGTTTCGCGGATAGACCGCCTCTTATCGAAAAACAGGATAGTTGAATATGATAGACGTAAGAAATATGGGACAACCTATGGTGCAGCCTGAAGCGCCTATGATGGCCGCTGAACCACAGATGGCCATGCCGATGGCGCAGGAACAATCCTTCCAGCCTTCTGTGCCGAAGAATATCCAGAAACTCAAGGATTGGACGACTAAGAAGAATATCGCTGACGATATAGAGCAAGGTACTCTGGATACGCTCGGTCAGCTTGTGGTATCGGAATACGACCTGGATAAGAAGTCCCGCGAGGAATGGGACAAACAGAATGAAGAAGCAATGCAACTTGCTTCAATGATTGCCAAGAAGAAGTCCTTCCCGCATGCCGAAGCGGCTAATATCGTCTATCCGCTTGTCTCGATGGGTGCTGTGCAGTTTGCCTCCCGTACATTGCCGACGGTTGTACGCGAAGGTATGGTAGTCAAAGCCAAGGTTGTAGGCAAGAAAACAAATGAAAAAGTTGAGCGGGCCGACCGTATCAGCGATCACATGTCTTTCCAGCTTGCCGAACAGATGGACGGCTGGTATGAGGACATGGATTCTCTATTGCACTATTACGCTGTGGCAGGCGTTGGCTTTAAGAAAACCTATTGGTGTGTCGAGAAAGGTAAACCGGAGTCAGTGTTCCTGCGGGCCAGCGACGTAACGGTGCATTACTGGACTAAAACGCTCGACACTGCCAAGCGAATTACCCACGAATACGAGCTTACACCGAATGAACTGGCGACTAAGCAACGGACTGGTGAGTTCCTGAAAGTCGATTTAGGCGAAGGTGAAGCCGATTCTAAGACCGGCGGTGGAACGGATAGTCAGAATCCATATCTGATTCTCGAACAGAGCCGGTGTTACGATTTGGACGATGATGGCTACGCGGAGCCGGTAAATATCTTCGTGCATAAAAAGACCAATAAGGTTCTTCGTATTACCGCCCGCTGGGAAGAAGAAGCAATCGCGTGGAACAAAAAGAACGAAGTAACATATATCGACGCCGAATGTTACTACACGAAATTCTTTTTCATGCCTTCCATAGATGGTTCTTTTTACGGTATTGGCCTTGGCCGTCTCTTGGGGCACTCGAACAAGGTTGTTAATTCGATTATCAATCAGATGCTCGACGCCGCAACATTGCAGAACGCAGGCGGCGGACTGGTATCAGATGACCTTGAGATATTCGGGGCAAATCGCAAATCCGGTAAGTTCGTTCTTGAACCGGGCACATGGCTCCAAGCCCGCGATAAAGGCAGTGGTAATGATCTGCGCGGCAAGTTTATTCCGTTCAATTTCCAGGGGCCAAGTCCCGCGCTTTTTGAATTACTTGGACTGATTATTGAATCCAGTCAGCGCCTTGGACAGTCCGTGGATGTCTTGTCTGGTGATGTCAAACAAGCCGATCAGCCAGCTACGACCACACTGGCCTTGATCGAACAGGCGACGAAGTTCTTTACCGCCGTGCGTGAACGCCTGTTCAACTCCCTCAAAAACGAATACCGCAAGATTCACCGCTTGAACCGGCGATACCTTGAAGATATGGATTACAACCGGATGCTGGATGATGAGGCTTATCAGGTCGCCAAGGCGGATTATCAGGACGACGATCTGGATGTTGTGCCGGTAGCCGATCCGCGAGAGGCGACAGACGCCCAGCGGCTTATGAAGGCGCAGGCGGTACTTGATTTTCTGCAAATTCCGATCTCAAATCCTCGTATGCGTAAGGCTGGTAAGTTGTATCTCGATGCTTTACAAATTGAGGACTCCGAGGATTATCTGCCTTCCGATGAGGAAATGAAACAGCCGCCAGCGGATGTGCAACTGAAACAGGGCGAAATGGCATTGAAGCAGGCTGAAATAGCGGTCAAGGAAAGGGAGATAGACGCTATCGAGGCCAAGTTACAAGCCGAGATATTGCAGATCAAGGCCGATGCGATTTACAAACTGGCAAACGCCGAGGCCAAGGAAGCTGGTTCTCAACTTGCGGAATACAAGGCATTTGCGGATCATTTAATTTCACAGGTAAAACTCGATCTTGAACGTATGAACATTCAGGCGCAAGGCGAACAATCTTCCGCCGCGTCAGCATCATCACAGAAACCCACAGGAGGGTTAAATGGAGAGTCAGCAGAGGCCGCCGTTGCCGCCGGAAGCATGGGCGGCATGGAAGCAAATGGAGCCAACGCGGGAGTTCTTCCGGCAACTGGAGGAACAGAAGGCGCAAGCCAAGGATAGAAATGGTGGAGGTGCTGCTTTGTGCTACGAAAATGCACATGAGACGCAAGCTAAATTAGCTCATGCGGTTGGATACATTAAGGCATTAACTTTTGCATTAGAGAAGATTGTTCCGAAACCTGAACAAGAATCCACCGAACAGGAAAGCGAATAAGCCGGGGATAGGCGACATCAATTCAAAATAGAGTGGCAACGTGTGCCGGAGTAGTCTTAGTTCATGGCGGGGCCGGGCCGACCACAAACGTAATTAATATGGATGGCATTGACCGATTCCCCGGTAATAATTTTATTCAGGAGAGCAAATAATGGTTGCGCCTTCATCCAAGCAAATACACAATGAAATCCTTGAGCAATTAACTACTGAAGCTTGGTTTGATCGACGCGACCCTGTGATTTGGCCTTGGAAGCAAAAATGGATTCATAGGTTTCTTAAACGACACGCCGATATATGGAGGGAGCTTGCCAAGAAATGAAGGGTGATACTTATTTGCCAACGGCTATATCCACAAAGGGAGCCGCGATTGTTTTGCAATGCTCTGGATGTAGGCAATGGATGGTAATAGAAGTCCCAAAGAACAAGCGTTTCCCGTTGTCTGTGGAATGCGGCTGTGGTTATATAACAGAAACAGTAAACTTTGTCGTTCAGGAAGATTATTCCGGGTCTCATTAACTCTCTATGATGCTTATGGAGGCAGAAATGACTAAGAAAGAAGCAACAAATCTCGTCAACTCGATTAATAATTGCTTTACTTCACCGTTCATGCCGTTGGGCTTTGTGCGGTCGAGAGTTTTGGAAGATGGTGGAATAATACTGAAGATTGGTAGCCGGGATTTACAAGTTAAGAAGGATTGTACATTCTTGGGGCAAGAAACCGACTTAACGGCTGAATGGGATATTAAGGGGCGCAAAGAAAACCACGGCATTTCTTTTGAACTATACAAAGTGTTATTCGCGCTTTTGAATTGTTTTGAACCGGGGCAATACGCGAAAACGGCGCGTCAGAAAAATTGCATGGATTGGGGAAGAAAAGTTATGAGGAAAGCGCAACGATTAGGATTACACGAAGCGCCAATGGAGGGAAAATGAAAAAGTATAGGTCGGTGTATGTCGAGTGGATAGATTCGTCCTCTGTCGTTACGTCGGGTTGGAAGCGAGAAGATGAACTGCCGGATTCCGACCCGATACTATGCCGTTCTATTGGATTTTTGTATGAGAAAAGTAAAAAGGCTATTCGTATTCTGGCGACTTACTATAAGCAACCGTCAGGATTAATGGTAGATGGTGTTACCGACATACCTCTTGTGGCCGTCAAGAAACTGAGATACCTGAAATGACAGCCACAGCTACTACTTGTTCCGAGATTTATACTGATGGTTATGGTGTTCCGCGTTGGTCGCTAACCGACGCGCCGATAACCGAACAATATCCTCTTGACTATACAACCTTGCCTGAATGGTCGAATGCGGTATGTTCTAAAACTAAAAGTGGGGACGTACCCAAATTGATCTTTTATCTTGGAATATTTACACTGTTCTGCTTGATATACGGTGCATGGTGCTTGGCAAAAAGGGACGCCGCTTAAATGACTAAGAACGAAGTCATGGCCTTGATCGACGCGTATCTGGATGAGAAGAAGCAACAGCGTTGCACGGCCCACATTATGCTCGACATTCACATGAATCAGGGCGGATTCGGTGTACCGCAATTTAATGTTCTTCAGCCGGAGAGTACAAAGATTTTGCCGAATGGACTGAAGTTTGTTATGGAAGATTAAAAATAATATTGCCTACATCTTGACTTTTACGTCCCAGTGTATTATGGATTGAAGTGCATTAGCTCATAAGCACCTCCGTTCGTGCGCCAAGCCGAGGGGCGCGACCCACATCGTAGGCTTGGCGTAAATTAAAAATAAGGCGGGACGGACAAGTGTCCCGACGGGTCCCATAAGCCCGTTCTGGTCGGCGCGATACCGACTCCCGCAACCAAAATATACGGTTACTGTATAGATTCGCTTCGGCGGATTACTCTACGGCCCGGACTGTTAATTCAGTTCGGGCCTTTTTGTTTTACCAGTGCCTTCAAAGGAGGGTTGTATGCCGTGGGTTCCGATAGGCCATCGTGTTTTAGTTAAGCCGATGGATTTACAGGATGATCTGAAAAAAAGGTACAGCCATATCGAGATTCCCGAATCGGTAACTGATGTTCAGCAGTACGCATGGAACCGGGGCGAGTTAGTTGATTGGGGTCCGACGGCGGGGATGCACTTTGACGGCAAGACGATGAAGGAACTTGGACTCAAGCGTGGTGATAAGATTCTTTATAACCAGTACGCAGGATTAACCTTCAAAGACGAAAACGGAGTAGGTTTTCGTGTAATCAACGATCAGGATATAAACATGGTCTGGCGTGACGCCGAAGAAGGTACGGAGTTCACGGCAGGCGAGGAGGCCGTAAGTGGCTGAGATCGGAACGACAACTAAAGAGCAAGCCAAAGAGGCGCTGAAGAAAGAAATCGAGGAGGCTGCGAAAGATGGCGGTAAAGTGCAAGAGTCCGGCGATGAAGGCGGCAAAAAAGATGAAAATGCCGCACATGAAGAAGAACAGCAGAAAGAAGTAAAAGCAACACCGAGTGACGTTGAGGAAATAGCCCTCGATTGGGGCTGGCGGCCCAAGGAAGAATTTGAGGCCGACTCCGAAAATAAGGGTAAGCAGTGGGTCGATCCGAAAACCTTTGTGAAGAACCAGAAAGGCATTTCGGACGCCTACCGGAAGCGCGACAAGGAACTACAGAAGCAAGTGGACGAAACGGCCAAGACGGTTCGCGCAATGCACGAGCGACAGGAGGCGGCGGACAGGCGCGTGAAAGAGGCCGAGAAGAATGCGCGGGAAAATCTACTGAAGGAACTGGAAGGGAATTTGGCGGCGGCTGCCGGTGAGGGCGACAAGGTTGCCGTTCTTGATATTAACAAGAAGATCGTGGCCCTGACCGGAGAATTAAAGGCGGAAGAAGTTGAAGAATCAGGAGAAGGGCAAGAGTCCACTTCGGAGGGTCCGGCTACCGGCGCAAATTCACCGACCGTTCAACGTTGGTTAGGTAAGAATGATTCTTGGTACGGTGATCTGAAGAATCCGTTATACGCTGCAATGACACTATTCGCGGATACACGCTCCACCGAATTGGGTAAGGAACATACCGATTGGACTTGGGAACAGATATTAGCAGAAGTAGACAAAGGCGTTACCGAATATCGCACGAATGCGGAGAAGCAGTTTGCTCCGCCTAAGCAACAGCGCGAATTTTCCGCAGTCGGAGGCGGTACGCCGGGAGGTAGTAAGAAAAAGACGTTCAATGATTTAAGCGATGATGAAAAGCAAAAGTGCAAAGCGTTTGTAGTTCGCGGCGCTTTTAAGGACAACCAAGCGTATGTCGATTTACTTTATCAACAGGAGAGCTAACAATGGCAGAGGCCAGGATTCACTTAACCCAAAAGAGTACGCCTTTCAAGACTGATTTCGCCGCGAAAACCAGAGCCGACGAAATTATGAAAGACTCAGGTATTACAACTGAAGTTATCCCTTACATGGGTGGATTTGCATTGAGAGAAATGAAAGTACAGGCTATAACAGAACAAGAGTCGCACTCAGAGGGTGCAACCGCAGTACAGAGCAGGCCGGATAGACTGGCCGAAAAGCGCAAGAAAAGGGCCGAGGTTGGAGCGCGTAGTCCGCTGGATGCCCGCATACCGCCGGGTTATGTCGGGCGGTGGGTATTGGACAATCCCGAACTTGGCGGCAAGAGACTCCGCGAAAGAGCGGATAAAGGCTGGGATTTTGTTACCAACGATGCTACGCATACGCCTGTTTCTGGCGACGTTAATCGACCCGGATCATTAGGATCGTTCGTTGAAATGCCAGCAGGCAACGGCGGCAAACTTTATCTTATGGTTATCGAGAAGGTATTGCACGATGAGGATAAGGCCGCCTACAATGCGAAACTGGATGTAATCGACAAACAGATGCGGAGATCGGCAGAAGTGCCGGGTATTCAGGGTACTGGCATGACGGTTAATGTCACTACCCCACAGGTACTTTCCAGATAACTTTCGTTTTGTTTAATCATTGGAGCTTTAAAAGTGGCAAATTCGGATATTGTTAATGGGTTTATGCCTCTCAGGCGACTGAGCGGCGGGCCTATTCTCATCAACGAGTATTACATTGATTCGTCTAACAGCGTAGCCGCTGTAGGCGTAGGGTGCATGATGTCACTGGTGGCTAATACCGCCTCTGTCAAAGTGCCCGAAGTCTACCTAGCTACTGCCTCGACGATTCCGGTCGGCCCGGTCGTAGCTTTTAAGTACGATCCCGATGCGCCGAACCGTCTGTATCTTCCGGCTTCGACCAGCGGTTATGTCTATATCGCTGATTCTCCCGACCTGATTCTGCTTGCACAGAGTTCCGGTACGTTTGAGGATGGCGACATCGGCGCTAACGCCAGTCTGACCGATGCTGGGACCAGCACGACCAGCGGCGCTTCGGGTCAGGAAATCGACCAGAGCACTATCGACACGACCGAAACGCTGATATTCCAGATTTACCGTCTGCTTAACAGAGAAGATAACGCGCTAGGCGCGAATGCGAAGCTCGAAGTTCGTTATAACCTGCATGCTTACGGTGCTGGTAATGCGGCTGAGGGTAACTTCACAGGCGTCCATAACTAATTCACGGCCCAAAGGAGATTAACCAATGGCTGTTCAGACTACAAGCAATTGGGGCAAATCGCTGGAGCCGGGAATTAAAGCCTGGTATGGCGAAGCGTATCCCAAAGATGCGGAAGTTGGCAAAACCATCTTCCAGAATGAAACATCCGACAAGAATTTTGAGGAATTTGTCGGCGTAACTGGCTACGGCCTCTACCCCGTCAAAACCGAAGGCGGAGAAATGTCCTTCGATACGATGCAGCAGGGGTTCGTCAGTCGTTTCACCCACGTCGTGTATCAGAGCGGATTCATTGTAACCCGCGAAATGAACGATGACGAGCAGTACAACATTATGAAGCAGCAAGCCGTGTCACTGGCCTTTGCCGGTGTCGCTTCCCGCGAGACGGTGCTTGCCAACGTCCTGAATCGGGCTACGACCTCCGGTTATACCGGCGGTGATGGTGTTGTTCTGCTTTCAGTCTCGCACGTCAATAAGAGTGGCGGGACCTACAGCAACAAACTGACTGTCGATGCCGACCTGTCAGAGACTTCTCTTGAACAGGCTTGTGTCAATATTGGTGACTACGCGAACGACCGGGGTATCAAGATTCAGGCTCAGGCCCGTAAGCTGATTGTGGCAAACGCAAATCAGTTCGAGGCCCCGCGCATTCTCAAGAGCACCAACCAGAACGATACGGCCAACAACGCGATCAATGCCCTGCGGGCGCAGAATGCAATTCCCGACGGCTTTGTCGTGTGGAAGTATCTGACTGACAGTGATGCTTGGTTCTTGCAGACCAACGTACCTTACGGCCTGATCTACGTTCAGCGTGACGCCGATGAGTTCGGCGGAGCGAAGGAGAACGACTTCGGTACGGACAATGCAAAGTTCAAAAACCGTATGCGTTTCAGTGCCGGGTGGGCCGACCCGCGGGGTATCTTCGGGTCGACCGGCGGTTAACTCATTGATATTTAATGAGTTGTAGTTGTAGATTAAAGTAGTTCTTTAATGGGATGGGAGAGGAGAGGACTTTAAAACCCTCTCCTGTCTCATCTGATTGTCCTTCCAGAATCCGATAGCGGATCATAATACCAATCCTTTCGCAAAGCTGGCAGTCTGAGAAATGGCTGCTGTCCCTATGGGATGGCCTCTTGCAAGGAGTAGTAATGACTCTTACCAGATTTCCCAATGGCATTGAAAGTATGGGTATCCCTCTCCCCTTTGGGGTTGTGGGAACTGTTTTCTTTGTCGATTCAAACAACGGTTCCGATGGCAATACCGGCAAAAGTTCGAGTAAGCCGCTGGCTACGATAGACAAGGCTATGGGGCTTTGTACGGACAACAAGAATGATGTAATCTTGCTTATGCCCGGACACGCCGAGAATGTTGCGGCGGCCACTGAATTTCTTGTCGATAAGGCTGGCGTTACAATAGTCGGCCTTGGTTCAGGTACTCGGATTCCGACCTTCAGCACTACCGCTGCGGCTGGTACACTGAGCGTCACGGCGGCCAATGCTTATATCAAGAATGTCAGGATGACCTGCAATTATACCGGCGGCGGAACGCAGGCTATTCTGGTGGATGCGGCGGCTGACGGCCTTACGTTGGATGGTGTCCAGTGTCGGGACACAACCAATGCCAAGGAATGGCTGATTCATGTTTCAGTAGCGACTACGGTTCTTGGCCTAACAATCAAGAACTGCGATTTCATCGGACTGATCGCTGGTTCCATGACCAATTCGATTTTGTTTGCCGGGACGACTAGTGATCTGCGTCTGCTGAATAACCACATAGATGTAGATTCATCCGATTCCACGATTGACCACGATGCGGGCATTGCGACCAATGTCTTGATTGAGGGCAATACCGTACTCAATCAGGATACGACTGCGGCTGGATACTGCATCGAAGTTCATGCTTCCAGCACCGGGCACATGGTTAAAAACATGTGTAGTTATGCTAAGAACGATGCTCCGGTCTATCTTGGCGAGGCATTATTCTGGCTGGAGAACTATGGCGGCAATACCGCTGGTTCGAGTGGCGAACTTGATCCTGCTGCTGCGGCCATTCCGTAATCCCATTGTTCAATGGATAGAGGTCACGTTTTGTGGCCTCTATCTTAACTTTATCTCTGGAGGGACAATGGAATTAAGGAAAGGGGGAAACTGAATGAGACCGAAAGAGATTTCCCTCAGAATGACGGTAGCAGACCCGAATGGCATCTGTGCGTCACAGACGGTTGCTGGTGCGGCTGATTTGATTATCAACGGTGCTTTGTATAAGGCGGATACGGTAGCCTATCTCGGTACTGCCGCCGCAGTTCGCATAACATCTGCCGCTGACGATTCAGGTATTATCTTCACGGTATATGGCATGGCTGCGGATGGCGGTTCGATTGAAGAAACAGTTACCGGCGCTAATGCGACTACCGTGGATACGTCTCAGTCGTTCAAAACGATCACAAGGGTTGTGTCAAGCGGAGCGACGGCGGGTAACGTTACCGTCGGTACTGCGGCTGACGATGATTGTTTTGCTACTTCGGAAACATTGGCAGCGGCCAACGGATTCGCGCATAGCGGCGTGGCTTGTCGCAGTTGCAAGATGTACGGTACGGCGACAATCGTTCAGGCGCGTACCCTGAGAGTCGTATCGGCTGGTGATGATTCATTGGTGACGTTTACGGCCTATGGCCGCGACGCGGATGGCCTTGAGGTATCTGACGCCATTACCGGCACGGCTATCGGGACATCTTCGGGTACGGTTCTGTTCTCTGAGGTGATAGACGTTGCTACTGATGGCGCGACAGCCAGTACGGTAACGGTCGGTGTGGCTGGCGATCTGGATTTCATCTGCGAATCGCAGTCGTTATCCGCCGCTGGTAGCTTGGTATTTAACGGTGCTGGTTGTTCTGTTCAGGCGCGACACGTTTCGATTACGGCGGCTGGTGATGAATCAACCAAGACGTTTACTGTCGGTGGCTATGATCGCAAGGGCCTGGTGTTGACGGAAGTGATTACAGGGCCTAATACCACGACCGTCAAGGGGACCAAGAATTTTTCAGTCGTGCATACTGTACGCGCTTCTGCGGCTCTGGCTGGCAATGTTACGGTCGGTTCGGCGGACGAATGCGAAAGCCAGTTGATTCCGACCGATATTTATGCGCTTACGATAGGCATTCGTGTCGAGCGTTCGGTTGACGCTAATCTGGAACACCGCTTTGCCTATACCAGAGACTATGTACTGGACGGCTCTATGGATGAATACACGGCGTCCTATATCTATCCGGCGGATTGGGCAAGCGCGAATCAGGCTGAAGCGATAACCAGTCCGGTATGCGCCGTGCGGCTGATGTTGCGGAGTTTCGTGCGCGGCACACTGGATATGCAGGTAGTGACTTCATCGAGTTAGCGGATTTTAAGGTATGGGAGCTTCGGCTCCCTACTTTTTTATTCAAGGAACAGTATGTCCATTTCGCGCTCAAAGTTTCCGTATGTGTCAGGCACATCGTTAGCGATTTGCGACCGCTGTGGACTCAAGTTCTATTTGTACGAACTTCGGCATGACGGACATTTGCCTTCTTTGTTAGTATGTGAACATTGTTGGGACCCGCGACATCCGCAGTTGGATGTAACGGGCCGCGCTGACATCAGCAGGCCAAGGGAAACGCGCATTGAGCCAGCGGATACGTTTCATTTTGATGACAACACCGATACAGCCGTCAGTGGTAGTGACTATCCAAAGGGCTTTTAAGGAAGGGCTATGCCTTATCCAAAGAAGGGCGAAAGTATCAAGGATTATGTCAGCCGGGCTATCCCGATCATCAAACAGGAACATCCCGATCTTAGTCAAGCGGCGGCGGTCGGACGCGCATACGGAATGTTTCGTACCTACAAGAAAAAGAAACGCAAAAAGACGGCGAGGTAATCGCTTGAGTGAACGAAAAAGAAAAGCAAACAGCGCATGAAAAAGCAGACAATTTGGTGCAACAGATGCACCAGCTTAACGATGAAATTAAAAAGTCTATCAAGGAGCTAACCAAGCGTGGCGACCAGTGGAACTCGGACGGTAACGCGGACGAGGGATGATATTATCAAGGGTGCTTACCGGCTGCTTGGATTGATTGACGCGGGCGGGACGGTTCCGCACCCGGAAATGATTGTCAATGCCGCCGATGATCTGAATGATATGATAATGGACTGGCAGGCGGACGGCGTTGGATTATGGCTCAAGGCTGATGCTACTTTGTATATGCAGAAGGGCACGGCCTCTTATAATATCGGGCCGACCGGCGATCATTGTACGCTGTCAGCCGATGAGACTACCGTAAATGGTGACGTTGCCAGTGGTTCGGCTACAATCGTTGTCACTTCCGCAACCGGCATTACGGCCAGTGATTATATCGGCGTTGAATTGGATTCCGGTGATTTCCAATTCACGACCGTAAGCGGTTCACCGGCTGGAACAACCGTTACCTTGGCTGATGTATTAACTGACGCCGTGAACGATGGCGCTTTCGTATTCACCTACACCACTAAAGTATCCCGTCCGCTCTATCTCGAAAGTGTGCGGTTTGTGCAGGATGACGATACGGAATTACAGATCGAGATTCGCGGGCGGGATGAATATTTCGCGGTGAACGACAAAACCGATGAAGGTACACCGAACTTCGTTTACTACGATCCGCAGTTGACCAACGGCAAACTGTATGTCTGGCAACCGCCGAGCGACGTGGAATACCGCCTGAAATTCACGGTCATGCAGCCTATCGAAGTGTTCACCGCCGGTACGGACAGTCCGCCCTTCCCGCAGGAATGGTTTAACGCCCTGCGTTACGGACTGGCCGATTACATGGGGCCGCAATACATGACGAAAATAGACCCGCGACAATACCTTGTCGTTCAGGAAAAAGCGAGAGAATATAGAGACAAACTGTTCGGCTACGATACAGCAGCCGCGCCAATTCAATTCATTTCCGCCTTCGGGCTGGAAGGAGTACGTTAAATGGCCATGACGCCGCGTAATTTAATCAGGTCATCTCTAAGGGCTATCAATGCTTTGGGTGTGGATGGTACGCCTTCGAGCGACCAACACAACGATGCACTGGAACTGTTGAATCTCATGCTGGATTCATGGAGCATTGAGGAACTTCTGCCATTTGATTATGTGGAGCATAATGTCGCCTTAACCGCCAATAAGACCAACTATACCATCGGAGAGAGTGCTAATGCCGCCGACCGGGACGGTATCTGCGTTTCTCAACCCGTAGGCAGCGCAACCAACCTGACGATTAACGGCGTTGGCAGCGGTTCGGTTACGGTATCTGAGGGAGTTGCCACGATGGATGTGCCGCGCCATGTAATTCTTTACAGCAACGGGGCCAACACCGCAGTCTATATGACTGTTACCGGAACCAATACTCATGGCGACTCTGTTAGTGAAATCATTTACATGGGCGCGAGCACAGTTACAACTTACGGCAGAAAAGCGTTTAAGACGGTAACGCAGGTAGCTTCCAGTGCCGCCACAAGCGGCAATGCTGAGGTAGGCGCGGATGATATTATCAATACCCGCAGGCCGATTATGATTGTTTCGGCCTTTGTGCGCAATGCTTCTTTCGATGACTATCCTTGTTATCCGGCTACGCGGGAACGTTATAATACATGGACGGATAAGGATGCCACGACCACCGTTGCTACAGAAATCACTTCGCTGTATTACGACCGGACCTATCCGACCGGCGAAATTTTCCTTTACAAGATTCCATCGGCTAGCGGAATGACGTTGTATTTTGATATGTGGCAACCGTTTAAGACGATCACTTCCGCGACTATCGACACGGACATCAATCTTCCGCAGGCATATATGTTGCCGATGAGATGGAACTTGGCGGCGGAGCTTGCACCGGAGTACGGCAAAGACGCCGAACTGAATAAGACGGTCATTCAGCGGGCGATGGAAACCAAGGAAGCGGTAAAGATGGTCAACACGCGCCTGCCGAAACCGACGATGTTGACTACACCCGTCTCTACTGTAATGGGGCAACCGGGAATCAATAAAAGTTAAGGCCGGACAATGACCGCCAGACAAGTCATCTTGAGCGCCTTGCGGATTATCGGCGCAATCAAGACGGGCGAGGCTCCGACCGGAGATATGTTCGAGAACGCACGCGAGATATTGAACGATATGCTTGCCCTGTGGAGCGCCGAAGAACTTATGCCCTTCGATATTACGCAGACGGAACTTGATCTGTTTGCGGGCGTCCCTAATTATACGATCAACAACGGGGCGGAACTCGACGCGAACGGAATATGCCTGACTCAGACTCCCAGCGGTGCGGGCGATCTGACGATCAACGGAGCCTTGGCGACAAGCGGAGTGGCTACTCTGGATGTACCGAGGCATATTATTATTACCTCTACGGCTAATGATTCGGCCCGGACCTTCACCATTACAGGCACGAACGCCTACGGCGATGCAACGAGTGAAGCGATAACCGGGCCGAATACTACTACGGTACGGGGTTATAAGCAATTCAAAACGGTTACGCAGGTAGCGATATCCGGCGCGGCTACCGGCAGTATAGTTGTCGGTACGGATTGGATATTGAGTTGTCGCAGACCGATACAGATAGTGGACTCTTTTATCAGGGACTCCAGTGGCAACGATTCGCCGCTGTTTCCGGTAACGCACGACCGCTATACGGAGATACGCGACAAGGATGAGGCTGGTGTATCGACCAAGTTCTATTATCGTCAGAGTTATCCGTCAAGCGAGGTCTATGTCCATCCTGTTCCGAGTACGGGTATTGCGCTGACAGTCAATACCGAATTGGAGCATATCACTAACGGCGCGTTTGATTCGAGTACCGGATGGACGCTGGGCAATGATTGGTCAATTTCCGGTGGTGTATTAACCCACATCGCCAGCGTTCTGCCGTCTTACGCTTTTACCACGACAAACGAAAGTTGGACAAGTGATGTACCGGGGGCTTTTTACTGGTCAGGCCTTTACGGTGGTACTCTTAGGCATGATGCCGGTAATTCTACGTTTACGGCGAAATCGCCAAACTTAAATCTGATACCGGGTGATACATATACAGTTACTTTCAGGGCATACAAGATCGGACACTTGTCCTCCTATGGGAACTTGACATGTACCCCGTCTTTAGGTGGCACTGCCGGGACAATTGTAGGCCCTCTGCCAGAGGATGTTAGCAGCCCCAATTACATCGATGTAAGTCAGAGCATCGTAGCTGGATCAAGTGACGACAAACTCCAGATAGTCTTTAACGGCGTTATCGGAACGCTAAATTACCCCGGAGCCTTAATAGATACCGTTATGATTTCTGGTCAGTTGGTCGGTAGTTCCGCTTCTCAACTCACGGCTGATCTGGCCGTTGCTTTAGTAACTGGCGACACATACCATGTAACTTATGATGTAACTGGATATACGGGCGGAAGTTGTACGCCTGCGCTTGGAAACGCCAATGGCTCGGCTATCAGCGCGAATGGTTCTTATTCGACTTATATTACCTGCGGCGCGGGAACGGACTTCGACTTAGATGCTTCTTCTGATTTCGAGGCCAGTCTTGATAACGTCAGTGTGATTAATCTGCCTTACGATACGCTGGCTCCGATAGACTACAGACTCTTTCTCGACTGTTGGCTCCCGTTTGTCGAGATCGGAACGGATGATATTGACACGGAGATTAATCTTCCCGGCGCGTATATTATGGCAATGCGCTGGGGCTTGGCGGTCGAACTAACGCCCGACTACGGCAAAGAAGTATCGCCTTTTGTTTATTTGCGTTCCAAGGAATATCTTGACGCGATTCGTTTTAGTAACACGCGGCTTCCAAAGCCGACAATACTTAACTGGCCGCTTCCAACAGTAAACCAGCAACCGGCTATAAACAGGAACTAAGGTTATGCAACTCCCATTCTTCGGCGGCGCATACAAAGGTCCTTCGGTAGAAGCCAATCCGCAGGAATGTATTAATTACATTGCGGAAGTGGATGGTGCTGGCGGACTTAACTCGCTTGTGTCCCGTCCGGGACTGATCGAGAAGGCCGATCTATCGACTGAAGAATTGGGTGATGAAATACTGACGAATGGAGCCTTCACCGGTGCGGCGACAAGTTGGACGCTGGGCGACAAGTGGGCTTATTCGTCAAACAACATTGTCTGCGCTAATGCCGCTTTAGGCACGGAGTGCGTGGGCGCGACATGGACGGCAAATAACTCAAACTTTACCGTTGCGAGTAATACCGCAGAGTTTGCTTGGTTGGCCGGTACTTCCGGCTATGTTTATCAGGCATATACGGACTTGGCGGTTGCTCTTAAAGCAAGCGAGCCGTATCAGGTTTACTTCCAAGTTGTCGATCCAGTTGGTAATCCGCCTACGGTATTCGGGGCTGGTACCGATATAATTTTCAAGCTTGGCGGAACGGATGCGGCGTTCCCCGGCAACTTTATTATGGTAGGCACGGCCCGCAGTGCCAACGGTACGTTCACGGAAACTATCACTACTGCCGTCACGATAGGCACAACTACCGCTTTTGCGCTGGCGCTGGGAATTTATCAGAACACCAACATTGCCACCACCAAGTTCAAGATTCAAAACATGTCGGTCAAGCGGATTCTCGCCGGGCAGACGGATTCGATTTCTCAGGCCGCCGCTGACATGGCCGGGGCGTTGACTGAAGGGGCGACTTACCGATTGACCTTTGTGGTTTCAGGCTACAGCGGTGGATACCTTACTCCGACAGTAGGAGGAACAAGCGGTACTGCAATTCATGCTAACGGCACTTATTCTCAGGATATAGTATGTGGTTCAGGAACCGACTTTGAGTTTAACAGCAGTGGAGCTTTTGTCGCTACGCTGGATACCGTATCTTTGAAGGAACTGGTGATCCCGCAGGATGAAATTCGCGGATTTCATATCATGGGTGATTATCTGTATGCCGTGCATGGTGAACACCTGGTACAACTGGATTCTACTTATGCGGCGACAACTATTACCACGAGTAGTAATAAATTAGGGACGACTACTGGCCCGGTGACGATGGCGCACAATTTCAATGCGTCCGGTGATCTCCAGCTTATGATCTGTGACGGCACAAGCCATGTGGCCTATATCTACGATGAAACGACCGGCGATTTCACCATGATACGCGAGACGGAAGATGCTTTCTATGGCGGCGGCAGTGTAGCCGCGCAAGACGGATACTTTATCAGCAACGATCCCGATTCGCATGAGTTCTATGTCAGTTCGCCTAATGACGGCCTGACTTGGGATGTGTTGGATGTTACAACGGCGGAAGCCAAGACTTCCCCGCTCCAGCGTATGGTGGAGGCTTACCAGACATTGTGGGCCTTCAAGGGTGATTCTATTGAGGAGTTTTATGACAGTGGCAGTGATCCAATCTTCCAGCGGACTTCACTGGCATTGAAAGAACTTGGGCTTGGCGCGTTTGGCTCGGTAATTTTGATCGACAACGCCGTAATGTGGCTGGCGGACGATAAGACGAGCCGCATGTCGAGGGGTTCGGATGCGACTATTGTTTCTACGAACCATATAGCCAGAGAGATTGAGAAGTTTTCTACATATTCCGATGCCATAGGCTTTGGTTTCATGTTCAACAATCATGCGCTGTGTGTTCTCAATTTCCCGGCGGCGGACAGGACCTTCGTGTACGATCTCTCTACGGGCATTTGGGTTGAATGGAAGTCCTTTGTGTCTGACGGCGCTCAAGATGACGGCAGGTTCAGGGGCAACTGCTACGCACAATTCAACGGCGAAGATATTGTAGGCGACTATATAAACAATAAAATCTACAAAATAGACCAGACGGTTTATACCGATGATACCAACAGAATCCGGCGCGTCCGTGTTTTCCGTGGGCCGAAAGAGGAAAACAGAATCAGATTCGCGCATGAGTTCGAGCTTGACTTGAATACCGGCGGCGGAACCGCTTTCGGGACAGGTAGTGCTCCGCAGGCCATGTTACAGATTTCCCGTGACGGCGGCAATACTTATGGTAGGGAAGTATGGTCGGCAATCGGTCCACTTGGTACATATTTGCAACGCGCCGTCTGGCGTCAACTTGGAACCTCAAGGGATTGGGTATTTAAAACTACGATCAGTGAACCGATCCAGGATGTTATCGTAGGCGCTTACTTACGCGGAGAGGCGGGGATAGACTGATGGCGATTATAATTCCACCTCCTCCTAATACGGCGGATGTCTTGGAAGGTACGAAAATATCTAAGAGTTGGCTTAATTTTTTTGATAAGATATGGCGTACGGCTAAAAGTGGATTGTCATGGGACGGCCTTATAGATTCTACGACATCAACAACGCCCGCCGCTGGGGAGGCGCGACTTAATTGGGATGATACCAATAAAAGAATACAGGCCACAGATAGTACGCCAACAACCTTTAATTTTGGTCTTATTGATCGAGGCGATCCTTCGGCTTATGATTTCGCAAAGGCCGACCTGACGTTGGATGATAATTGGCATGATATGGACCTAAGTTCGATTGTGCCAGTAGGCGCAAAAGCCGTTCTTATCCGTACAGCGATTAATCATACGACGGCCTTAAGTGGCGTACAATATAGAAAAAACGGTAATGCCAATGTTATAAATGTATCAGATGCGATCACTACAGTAGCCAGTTCAGCTAATTATGTTACTGGCATTGTCGCATGTGACGTTAATAGGATCATTGAATATCGTACTCAAAATGGAGCGCCCGCTCCGACCGATATTATACTAATAGTAATTTCCGGTTGGTTTATTTAAGCAGATAAATCAAAGGTCTTTGATTTCGGACAGAATATAAATCAATAGTTCACACGAAACTTTAAGATAAGGAAGAAACAATGCCCGCTCCACAGGCTGTAATGGCCGTTAAAAGCGGTATCAGCGCCGTCACTAATATTCTCGGTAGTATCTTTGGCACGAACGCTCAAACTAAATCACTAAAAAGGGCGCGAGGTACGCTTACCGAAGGATATGACAAAGCGTTGGAAGGAATCGTTCCGTGGCGCGAAGCCGGTCAACGCGCCTTAACGACATACGAACAGATGCTTGCCGCAGGACCGGGAGCGATCACCGAGGACGCCGGATACAACTTTGAACTTGAACAAGGGCTTAAGGCCCGTCAGCGGGCCGCTGGTGCAGGCGGCATAAGAGGTAGCGGTGCTTTTCAGAAACGCATATCCGAGTTTTCGCAAGGCTTGGCTTCGACCAGATACAATGATTTCTTTAATCGCTATCAGGTGCGTTTAGGGAATGTCGCCCGTCTTATGGATACAGGCTACAGCGCGGACACTCAAGCGGCCAATCTACAAGTCGGCAGGGCGACAGGTTCGGCTGATTATACGACTAGCATCGGCCAAGCGCGGGCCAGCGGCTACGTCGGTATCGCCAACAGTCTTACCGGCGGACTAAGGGATTACCAAACTGAGCAATATTTGGATTTTCTGAGAAAACAAGGCGGCCAAGGTCAAGATTCAGGCGTTTCTAATATTCTACAATCTGCAACGGGGTCCTAATATGCCAAGCATTTATGATGTAGCGGGAGCACTCGATACTCGCGGTGTGGTTGGCCCCGCGCTTGAGGCCGGTGGCCGTATCCGCTTACAGGAACAGACCGCGCTGGAACAACCTGCAAGATTCGCCAGAGATAAGCAGACATGGCAGCGGCAGGATGAACTGTATGCCATGCAGAAGCAAACTATGGCAGAGGTGAAAATATGGGATAATTTGCGGAACTTAGCAACCGTGTCGCAGAGTCCACAAACTTTTCTGAAACACATGGACAAACTTGGTATTCCGGCGGATAATCCATTCTATCAATCACTTCAAGAAGAGATGCGCAGTGCAATCGGTGATCCAGTAAAACACGCGAAGATTATCGGTGACTTGACTGATATGGCGGGGCAAGCAACGCGGCAAGGCAATATGGCGATAGAGCAGTACAGAGGTCAGATTGACTTAACTAAGACTGGTATGCAGGGCACGAATCAACTTGCTGTAGCCAAGATTGGGGAAGCCGGTGCGAATACAAGAAGTCAAGCTCAGATAGCAAGTCAAGAAAAGATGGCAGACTACGGTAGGACACTTACACGCGAATTGGCGGAACAGAAGTGGAATGCTGGGACCAAAGAAATGGAACTTGGGTTGAAGATTTACGATCAGGCCTGGCAAGATGTTGTGACTGGTTCGCTGGATAAGGATGGCGCGTGGATACCCGGCTCGCCATTTTATGATGCAGGAGCAAGAGGTTGGTTTGTTTTTGATAGACCGGCTAAGGTTGATGAGAAAGGGATCGAAGATGCTGTGAATAAAAGGGCGCGGATACTCATGGATCGTATAGGGATGAAAAATCCCCAAGCAAAGGCTACTGATGTTGGGTCCACTGGTACTAAACCTAAATTCAGTGTGAAGCAACCGTAACTATGGCAGATACTATTAAAAACTTGTACGATACTATGTCGCAACACTACGACATGACTGAGGATTACGACACGTTTGCAAAATCAATGTCCGGCCCGGACGTGCGCAAAAGAGTCTATGACGCTATGTCGCAATATTACGAAATGGACGAATGGCCTGTATTTGATTCGACACTGGCGAATACTACGGTTCCGAGTAACGGCAATGGTACGCAGTCTGTCCGGCCTCAGTCTCAATCTTCTATTCTGGCGCAGAATCACGATATTCTGGCCGAGGAAATCGACAGGAGATTGGGCGAGAGGTTGAATCCGCCGGTACAAGAACCTACTAAACCTAAGAGTGCTATGTCCTTAATGGCTCCGGCTGGCGCGGAAGGGATGTCCGAACAAGATCAGCAGATGTTCGAGAAGGGCGGATTACTTCAGCAATATCCGGGCCAACTTTTGAAGGCCGCCACGGCTACGGGTTTGAGTATAGACGATCTGATGGATAGAGTCGCTAGACAAGTGGCGATTCCAGGGCAACCCTTACCGAAATTCTCTGAAGAAACTTTGGCCGCTAATAAATATGCGCGTGAAGAATGGAAAAAGAAAGTCAATGACTTCGTGGGCGAACCGAAAGACTTCGGTGGTTATGTCGGCGCTACAGCCGGACAACTGACTGAATTTATTGGAGAGATGGCTGCCGGGGGGATCGTAGCAAAAGCACTAGCCGGAAAACAGATATTAAACCTAGTATCTAAAATTCCTTCGGCCACACCTTTTGGTCGCGCTGCGCGTTATATGGCCAACAAAGCCTTAAATGATATTCCGGTATTTACCGCCGTTGAGGCCGCACGAACTGAAGGCGGAATAGATGAACGCTCTCAGGCTGCGTTGCATGGTCTTAGAATGGGATTAACGTTTTGGGCTTTGGCCGCGATTCCCGGCGGAATCGTATCCGTTGGTTCGCTTGCACGAATACCGCTTGGTAACTATCTACTTGGAACCGATCCGGTAGAAACCGCGAAGATTCTGAATGATCCCGATATTCCGAAAGAAGAGAAACTGATACGCTTATTCGATACGGCGGTCAATACCTATTTCGCCAAGGAAGGCTTTACCAAGAAATCAATTAAAGATTTACATACTGAGATCGCCGTGAGTTTCGCCAAGGAAGGCGCTAAAGTTCCGCCGCAGATATTGACAAGCCTCGACATCCTAACTGGTAGAAGCGAAGGATTGGCGCGAGAAGCCACTAAGAGCTATCTGATGGAACAGAAAGCACAACCTTTCTTGGGAGATATAGAAAAAGAACGGAATGCTTGGTTGGCGGAAAATGCAGAGAGAGAGGCGCAGGGTGCGGCGGTTCAAAGAATGACCGGCGGGACGGCGGAAGTAATGCCCGTCGAACAACCGTTCACCAAGGAACTGACGCCGGAAGTGGAAGCCGATCTGGCAAAGGGCGAACTGACGCAGGCCGACATTGAAGCAGAAGCCACAGCAATAGCTAAAGAAACAGGGCCGGAAGGGGCTGTTTTACCTGCGGAAAGCAACACCTATCCTTTGCTTTCTCCCGAAGGGATGCTTGAACAAGTTCCATTTGAGCAGTTACCTGCGATGCAACAGCAAGTCATTCGGAGATATTCCGGTACTCAACCGGCGACATTCCCGTTGATCGGCGCGAATGGCAGGGTGTCCTATGTCAGATTCGATCAGTTGCCGCCCGCCCAGCAGATGATGCTGGCTGTGTATAGCCTTGAGCCGTCACAGCAAAAACAACTTGCATTGCCGCCCGGACGCGGAATAGACTTCTTGGGCACAAAAGCCGGGCCGTCCATGACGCCAGAACAGCAGGCGGATTATTTAAAGTTCGCCCAATCGTATATCCCCGGAAGCGTACCGATAAGTCTTGATTTTGGACGCACGGAACAACCGGTGGCAGAACCAACAAAACCGGAAACAGCAAAGGCGGTAGAGACTACCCCTGAAAGTGCCATTTCTACGTCGCCGAGCCTATATACAGAAGCGATTCCTGAGAGCAAAGGCCAGGGGGCTATTCCTACCCCCGTTAGCGAGGCGGGCAAAGAGACGGGTGCGCCGGAAATCATTCCCGAAAAGGCCGAAGTTCCTGTTCAAGAAAAGGCGGCGGAGATCGTTCCCAAAGAGGGTACAATCGTACCCGAAAAGGGTACAGAAACTCAGCCTGTCGTATCTACCTATCCCTCCGACTTCTTCTTTGGTATCTCGGAAGATCGGGCTAAAGAACTTTCCGGTAAGGATGTACCTGAACGTGACGCAGGCTTTAAGCACTTCGATAAGCTGAATCCTGACGAACAAAAGTCCGTTGTAGATTGGGCCGAAAAGCGCGTAGATGAACAGTACGACCGTTTCTCTACATCCAAAGATCAATCCGACTTCATTCTGCTTGGCGATTATGATTCGCAGTTACAGGCATTAAAGAATAAAATGCCGCCGACTGCGGAACCGGATATTCATGTCGAGAAAAAGCCCGTTGAACTTATTCTGCCGAAGTCTGGCAATCCGTTTAAGACTCAACAGGCGGCACAGCGCAAGGCAAATGAACTTGGAAACAATGAGTACGAAGTGGTATCTCATAAAGGCGGATACGCGGTAAGGCAAAGAGGCGTATCAATGAAAGCCGATCAGGCCGTCCGTCCGGCTGGCGGTCCCGGCATGGAAGTATCCGCGCTGGAAGAAGCGATCAAGCCTCTGCGTTCACTATACGGCGTTCCGATTGTCGTGGTAGAATCTCCGCACGATCTACCCGAAGGTAGATTGCGTAATGCCGCCCTGAACGAAGGTGCGCGTGGCAATGTTGTATCCGGCCTCTACGATGACACAGGCACACATAACGTTTATCTTATTTCCAGTGGTATTAACGATGTCCGTGAGGCGATTGTCGTAGCACACCATGAGATTGTCGGCCATGCAGGCATAGAAGGCTTACTTGGCGAAAATGGCTTCTCGCGGTTTGTAGATGATCTTCTGCGGGATAAATATATCTCGCCACTTCTTAAGAAGCGTTCGCAGGAAAGTGGCCGTAGTCAGCAAATGGAAGCGCGAGAATGGTTTGCCGAACATGCGGAAAGAGAAAACTTTGATTCTCTGCCGGTCAGTCTGAAGGACCGCGTTATCTTCTGGTTCAAGCAGGCGTTACGCAGACTCTTTGGTGCGAATCGTATCTCTTTCAACGATAAAGAGATCGAGCAATTAATCCGCGACTCTTACAAGTACGCCCGGTCAACGGCTAAGAATGAGGCCATATCGGGTAGTGAAGGTCCGGCATTCCGCACTCAGAATATCCGTGTCCTAAAAGATCAGTTGAGCGAGGTCTATAAGGCTCTGCGCGAACTGCCGCAGGTGCGTTACGGTCAGCCGACAGAAGTTATCCAACAGCGGCTTGTGGATAAGGCGCAGGAGATTGAGGATAATATCCTGCATATCCAGACCAATGTACCTTTCAGTACAAAGCCGTCCGCCGATGCCCGGTTGCAGAAGAAGATCGACGCAATGGCGAAAGGCGTACCGGAGAAGGACAAAGACTCCTGGATTCGTATGCGGATGAGTACGCAGATCAAGCGGGAAATCAACGCACTCAGTAAAGGTCATCGTCTCGGTCAGTTCGATATGCAACAGGCGATGCTGGCGACAAAACAGTTGATTCTCGATTATGGCCGTAGAAATTTACCGAGAGGCACTGAAGCAACCTACCAACAGAACAGTGCGCTCCTGACGGCTGTGGCGAAGGCAAGAACTCTGGAAGATGTGGCGTCTGCCTTTGACCGGATAGACGATATTAGTCGCTCGGTTTCGATGAAACAGATGCGGAATAAGTTCGATGATCTGCTGACAAAGTATAAGCCGAAAACAAAAGAAGGCAAGATCAGTGGGCCGTCTTTAATGCCAGATGAATACGGTATGCTGGATAAAGTGCGGGGTATGGTTGATTTACGCGAAGAAGATGTCCAATCTCAACTCGATGACCTTTACAAGAAGATAGACATTCAGAATGATGCTACTGTCGCCAATCGGGAGAACGTACCAGACATAGATCAAAAAGATCAGGAAGCGATATATCTATTAAAAACTTTTGGTAATATCAAAGATAAAGATCAGAAGCAAATGTTAGGGGCGCTGGCGGCGCTGGAAGATATTATCAAAACCGGACGCACTGAGCGGATGAAGGAAAACGCGGAAAGAACTGAGAAGGTTAAAAAACTGAATGAAAGCGGAATTGCACTGGTTTCGGAGGGCAAGGGTACTCTATCTCAAGCGCAAATCGCCGAACTCGGCGGACTGAAAGAACCTGGATTTTTTACAGATATAGCGTATGAAAGCCTTAGATTTGAAAATATATTTGATGAATTAGATCGTGGCGAGAAAACAAGTCGTGCATATCATGGCTTCTTTAATAGAGCATTTGCGCCGATGATTAATAATTCCATAAATGCCGAAACAAGGGGCGTGCGTGAGAATTTTCTAATCATAAGTGGCAAGGCTCAAGAGATTTTTGGGACAACCGATTCCAAAGAAATGGTTAAAATGGCCGAAAAGATGAATCTGCCAGAAGATACCGGCATTACGATTACTCAAAAGGGCAAAACGATTCATCTTGTACTTAGTCAGGAACAAGCGGCTAAGAAGTGGACCGAATGGCAGGACTTAACTTTACGCGATAAATTTGCAAGTATGGGATGGACGCAAGACACGATGGATAAACTGGAAGCATGGATTACGCCGCAGATGAAGAAGTGGGCCGAATGGCAACTATATGACTGGTATCCAACATATTATCACGGCGCGAATGAAGTATTTCGTGAAATGTATTATGTGGATTTGCCTTACAATCCGATGTATACCCCATTGTCGGTTGTTTATGAAAAGGGCGGTGATGATTATAACGATCAGATGCTTCGGTCGAATCAGAATTTCTTTTCGCGGATTCACAGCAAACACTTATTGAGCCGCACAAAGAATGCCCGCGAAATAAAAAATACCGGCCTGAACCAAATGTTGATTGCCCACATGGTCGAGATGGAACATTTCAAGGCTTGGGCCACAACCATTCGTGATTTGCGGGCTACTTTTAATAATGAAGAAATGCGGATCGCCATCAAGCAGAATTTTGGTGCGTCCATGATGAGCAAGATAGATGATACGATCAATACTATGGCGCGTGGTGGACTGGATTCAGCCAAGGTTGGTAAATGGTTGAATACACTTCGGGGCAACTTCTCTGTAGCCGTTTTGGGATACAACTTGACGATGATTCCCAAGCAGTTAGTTTCTTTTCCGGCTTACGCGGCGGACATACCTGTGACGCAATGGTTCAAGGGATTAGGGTCTGTCATGGCTAATCCGGCGGAGGCGGTCAGGACTCTCAAAAATTCTGAGTTAATGAAGGCCCGTTATGGTTTGGGTTGGGATCGAGATGTCATGCTGAACTTCCAGCGGGCCGAAGCGCAGATGATAGGCGGGGCAAAGAACTGGAAACAAAAAGCGATGTTTGCCACAATGCTTGGTGATGCTGGTGCTGTCATTTTAGGCGGCTATCCTGTTTATAAGTATCACTACGATAAGACCTTTAATGAGCTCCGGGCGAAGAACGTAGATATAAAGACCGCTACGGCAAAAGCGGAAGAAGTCGCCATGTATGAATTTGAAGTCTCAACGCGCCGCTCTCAGCAATCCGGGGCCATACCCGACATGCCCGCACTTATGCGCGATCATCCGCTTTGGCGACTCTTTACGATGTTCCAGTCCGCGCCGAATAGTTATTTCAATATGACTTATTCCGCCTTGTCAAATTTGAAGCGTGGACGCGGAAGCAAGGCCGAGAACCTAAAGCGTTTTGCTATCGCTAATACCGTACTGCCTGTGTTGTTTGCCTTAGTTGATAAGGCGTTCCATTGGGATGATGAAAGTATGTTGTCGGCCCTGATTACCGGCAGTTTAAACGGCATTCCGTTTTGGGGCAACTTAATAGAGCCTACAGTAAAAGGTGCTGTTACCGCTTCTCGCGGCGGCAGATTCTTCTCTTTCAATGGGATAGGTGGCAATCCGGTTTTTGAAAATATAGACTATGCAAAGAGAGTTATAGAGCGTATCTTCCGGCAGGGTGGACAAGATGATGTCAGTGAAGATGATATACTTAAAACTATAGATATGTTGACGGATGCTGTATCCAAGGTTGCAGGTATTCCGTATGCTGGGCCTGCGCGTTATGCCAAGAACATATACAAGATGGCCGAAACCGGTGAGATTGATTATCGCAAATTAATGGGCTACAGCGACTACGCTATCAATCCCACTATTGCCGAAAAGAAACAGGAACCTCCGCGCGGACGGCTTAGTCCGAGACGCAGGAGAACAGGAAGGACGGGACACTAACTATGGCTAATTATGCTGTACCGCTTCAGATTCCAACTTCACAGTTCTTCGATAGTGCCGGGGCCGTGCTCAATGGCGGCAAGTTGTATGCCTATGAAGCTGGAACAAGTAATACTAAAACAACGTGGGCCGATGGACAAATGCAGACGCCCAATGCCAATCCGGTGATATTAGACTCGACTGGCCGGGCCGCCATATTCGTGCAGGGGCTTTACAAGTTCATACTAGCGACTTCTGCCGATGTGGTGATAGCTACATTGGATTACTGCTGGTATCCGCCAATTACCGGGACGGGAGCGGGACTGATTAACGCTACAAGCGCGGCCTATGCGAGAAGTGCGCTGGGGCTTGGAACGGCGGCAGCACTAGATACGGGCACGACAGCCGGTAATGTGCTTGTATTTACGACTACAGGTAGACTTCCTGCGTCCGATGGCAGTTTATTGACTAATCTTGCAACAATTGCTTATGGTTCATCGACTTATTATCGTAGCGGTTTAGCTCTTAGTAGGGGCGGCGCGACTACACTTGGTATCGCCAAGGGGTGTACGCGGGATGATACCGATACCGTAGATATGGCTCTATCCGGTGCGTGGACTAAAGTACTAACGGCATGGGTTGCCGCGACCGGCAATGGCGGATTGGACAGTGGAGCTATAGCAAATGATGATTGGTATCACGTTTTTATTATCGCAAAAGCTGCGGGGGCTGATGAGGATATTGTATTTACCGCTGCACTATCGCCTACTCTGCCAACCGATTATCTATATAAACGGTTACTTGGTTCATTCCTGACTAATGGCTCTGCGCAGATCACCGATTTCTGATCTTGATTTTTGGGAGATAACATGCAATATATAGAGCAAGTCTCAATTAACCAGAAGGGGAGAACTAAAATGAAAGTTTGGAAGTTTTTAGTATTCGGCCTATTGGCTTGTGCCGCATTAGGTTACGGACAGACCACTACACCTACTCCGGTAGTCTTTAAGATTGACGATATTCTCTACCCGGATACGAGCGATCCTCGGCTGATGGTCAAAGTTCCGCCTCATGTTCGTACGGAACTCCGGCGCGGGAAAATCGTGGTCGGCGGAGTACAGGCGGACTCGGTTGCATTGGATTCACTATCCAAGGGCCAACCGCGAGTCTGGACATTATCCGTGAGAACTAAAACAGCTACGGCGGTCATCGGCGTAGATCGCGTGACCTTCCGGCGTAACCAGTCTGGATACGGCACTACCGGGACTTGGCCGGACACTACAATCACGGTACGGCATAATGAACAGGTACTCGATGTTTTCCCGTATATAGATTATACCTTCCATGACGCGGACTCGATGGCGCTCAATGATACGGTGCGGGTCTGGCTGTTGAATAAGGAGTTCGCCAGCGCGACCTCGGACGGTAAGATTGATGTGAACGCCACGTTGGCCGTAACATCCGCTGATACGATTTCGATTGTTACCATAGATACCGTTATCGTTCGGCAGAGTGAACAGGATACTTTAACCGCGAAGATTACAGCGGAAGATACGGTCGTTACAAGTACGATCATTACCAGAGGCGACACGATCACGAACAGGACTTCTCCGCTGGACACGGTAGTTACATCAGATATAATCACTCGTGGTGACACGATTACCAATCGACCTTCACCTTTAGATACGACTATCGTACGAATAAGCGGCAAGGATTCAATCCCTGTTCTGCCTATCTATCCGATAGACACGCTGACAATCGCCAGTTACGACACCAGTTTTTCAAAGGCCGATACGGAAACTACGGCGGCTTTCACCGGACGCATGGGTTACGTTACCGTGTTTCTCGATGCTGTGCCTGTCACTAGTACAGGAACAATTATCGGTGTAGGTGCTCAAGTCAAGCCCAAAGGAAGTACGCTTTGGTATCCGGGTTCTATATTCAGCAAGAATCTGATCGTAAACGACAGTATCGCTTTCCACGATTCGCTCTACGCTATCCAGTTGACTCTCGTGCCTGCGGACTCTGTGCGGTTGAGTTGGTGGAGTATGCGTCCTGCGATGAAGGCTATTATGAAGCGCGTCCATGTACTCTTTAGAGATTAAGGGAGGGCAAATGCGTAATAAGCTCTTAGTATTGCTGCTTCTGCCCTTCTCGCTGTGGGCCGCTGATAAGGTGCAGGTCACGCGAACTGTTCCGATGGTACAGCCCGCCCATACTGTTGAGCGCGTAAGTAAGCGTACATCCGAGGGCCTTGTCTTTCAGGATAGCCTCCACTTCGCGCAGGGTAAGTATGACGAAGGGAATTTTATACTGATTGCACAGCCCTCTGGCGGGCGGCTGAACTACGACAGCGCCGGAGTGATGAAGAAGATCGACCTAACGGAGCGTACCGCGAAAACAGCAGGGTACGAGAAGCGTGTGAATGTAGGTCCATCCGTGTTCGAGTACGATAGTACCGGGCGGATACGCTATGAGAAGAACGGTCATGTCCTTGAGGCAGCTCCTGGCTTCACTTCTAAACAAGTTGGGATTAACTTTCACTTCAATTCGTATGGGTTGAAGGCTGACTATATTCTCTCCGAAACTTCTCCTACTCGTCTGGCATGGGGCCTGAAAGACCCTGATGGGATTGCCCAGCGGAAGATACAGCCCTTCACGGCTTTGGATGCAGCGGGGAAACCTGTCAACCTGACGGCAAGTTATAAGCAAGACTCGCTGATTGTAACGCTCAATACGTTTGGAGCACTGTTTCCGGTTACGGTTGATCCTTCGATTCAAGATACGGCTGATGCGGGAACAAGCGGGCAGTTTGGGCCTACGGGGACTAACTGGAAGTTTGCTAGAGACTCACTGAGTGATGGTATAGGCTCGGCTGTCAATAACTTTATAGTGGGCCGCTCTGACGCATCAAACTATCGTTCCGCGATCTCGCTTGATTTATCAGGTTATGCCGCCACTTCCGTTATAGATAGCACTCGGTTCTTCTGGTATAATAGTTCCGGCCCTGGCGCTGGTGATTCTATCATGTTCTACGGAGTTGCGGGCAATTTCTCCGGTTCATTTGCCGCTGGTTGGTATAACGACATTCAGGGCTGGGATGCGACCGCGGCCTATACTCCTTCATATTTGACCGCACAAATAAAAGTACCTACAGGCCAAAATGCCACTTGGTTTAGTGCCTTATTCACAATCGCCGGTAAAGATTCGATTACGGCTCAAGTTGGCCTACGAACTTTGCGGATGATGATACTGTCCTCGACCGACATTTCAGGCGATTCTACTGAATGGGCCGGGACTTCTGTTTATTCTAACGCTAGCGCGACAAAGCCTTATTTTATTATCTACTACCACGCCGCGAGTCAGCCTGGATTAACTACCGGCATTGATACTCTGGCCGTCCTTCTCCACGCCGCTGTTGACTCCACGGGCGGAAAGAACCTGACCTCAAGAGGATTTAAGGTCTGGCCTAAAGGTGCAACCCTGGCGGGCGATACGCTTACAGTCAGTGAATCAGGCTCGCTCGGCACTGGAGATTATGCCTTGTATGCCGACAGCTTAATACCTGATACTCTTTACAGATATAAAGCCTACGGAATTAATGCTGCGGGTACGTCCTATGGGGCGCTGGACTCGTTTAGTACTTCTGCTACAGGTGGCGGAACAGTTACGATTTACGATACTACCTTTATCCGGCGCGGAGGGTTCGGCGGAAAGTTTGGGCGATAATGCACCCTTTCCTCACAGTCAAAGGGTTGGTTAAACGTAACTTGCTGCATCTGGCTGGTGGTCTTGGTATCGGTCTAGCGGGTGGTAAGAAAGCTATACTGCCAACCGCCGTAGTCATGGCCGGTAAAGAAGCAACCGACCCGCACCCGGCGACAGATAATAAGCGTTGGTGGCTGAAGTCTGCTATCGACTGGACTGTCTGGACTGGCGGAACAATACTCGGTGCGAGCATAAGAAGGAAGATCGTAAAATGATTAAACGGCTGATGATGTACGGCTTGATCGTATTGCCGATAGCATGGCCCGGCGGCCCCGATAGTACAGCCATATCCAAGGCGCAGAAGATTGACTCAATCACTCGCAGTATCGCGCAGATGGACGCTCAACAGCAGGATATGTATAAGCGGCTCTGTGCGATCAAGGCCGCGCTGATACAAGAGAAAGAAATAACAAGGGACAGTTTACCAAGTTTAGCCGACTCAACCATAACTGACACAACGAGAATCATACATGGCAGAACAAACGCGGGAACACGACCAGCTATGGGAGTTCGCCAAGACAAGGGCAAGTAACAGCACTTGTCGGCTGTTTATCGGTCTGGTAATTACTCTAATGCTTGGGGCGTTTGGTTCTGGCGGTGGATTCTATATGGCGTATTCCGGCCTCAACGCCCGCATTGTCAAGATCGAAACGCAGATGGAAAGCCTTGCGGAACGGCAACGCGAGAACAACGTGCTCTTGCAGGATATTGAAACTTTACTGCGGGAAAGACCTGTTAACCGGAGGTAAACGTGGATGAAATCGGAAGCATTCTACTCCAAGCCTGGAACGGCGCGGTCTGGCTGGTCGATCATTGGGAGATAATCGGATTGATCGTTGGTCCATATCTTCTGACGTGGACCGCCAAATTTGTGCGACTGGTTGCGATATTAGGCAAGGTACGCCTCTCCATGAAGGATCGGACGGTTGGCGACACGGAGGCCGCGACAATATTCTGGATGATCGTTTCGATTCTCCTAGGCTTCTGGCCGACCGTAAACCATGCCGTGCTGGACTATGCGCCAGATCAGCAGATCGCCATTTTGAAGGGCTACAAGTTCTGTGCCCCGGCGTACCGCCCGGAAGTGGCGGCTGTTAAGAACGGAAGTTAATCACCACTGAAAGCGTATGTTACTTTCAGTCCCCTGCGGGTCACGATCCGCAGGAAATAAAGAAGCGCCAGCCGATGTTTTGACTGGCGCTTTTGCTTGGTGGGAACTAAATTTCTGGTTTAATCGTATCCAGTATAGCCTGAATTTCCTCCGGCGTATCAACCGCTTCGGGCTTCAGGAAGGTTAGCGAAGCGATCAGCAAGCGGTCGGCCTGCATGTCATCCAGCCGAGCCTCGCGGCGGAAATCCTGATTGAGTAGAAGTTCTTTCATCACGATAGCCCCGACGGCCCGAACGACTTTGCCCTTATCAGACAATGTAATCGCAGGCAGATCAATCCATGCTTTACCATCCGCACTGACCTGACCAGGGATGAACTTATCACCGATGGATTCCGCCAGCCGGACAATCTCATCATCCCACGGCGTTTTCGTCTTGGCGGCCCTCATACTGAATACTATCATTAAAGCATCAAGCCCATTTTGGAAAAATCTCCAAAGGAATCTTTTCACAGCAACCTCCTTTTAAGGTGATAAATCTTTATCTCTCTCTGCCAACTCCTCCGGCGATAACTCTGTTTGTATCCCTTCGTCCTCCTTTATGGCGCGTCGGCCAAACAAATATACGCGAGAAGCAACAATATAAGTCATTTCCTTGCCTTTATATTCTTGGTAATAGATCGTGCCCTCGACCTCCACCAAGTCACCCTTGTGGATTCTTGCCGCAATCTCGGCAATCTTATTCCATGCCTGACACCTGTGCCATTGTACAACTTCGCTTAAAGGAACAGCCATTGACCAGAGAGCCAACGATTTGCCGCCGGGAGTAACTCTAATATCCGCGTCTCTAGCCGCATATCCGAGTAAACGAACTTGGCAATAACTTGGCATTAGCACCTTCTCCAGCTGTCAAGGATTACTTGACTACTGATATGCTAAAGTTCTTCCCATGAAACAAATGAGGGCTATTTACATCCAAGACAAGGTTCGATACGCGGTTATACATCGTGTCCACGGCGAATACCGGCAGAACAAACCGTGGATGATAATAGGCGTTGCTGGAAATGGTTAAAAGAAATTCGAGAAGCAAAAAATTACTATCTATCATCCTTGCTCCTGTTGCGTTTGTCTTTCAGGTACGCTTGAGATAGGGCATTGCCCGTTCCCCTCCACCAACCTTTGCGCGTCAATAATTCCGCCACATCATTGTAGCTCAATCTATCGGGAGTCCGTGACTTAGGATCACCCAACGCCTTAGTGATAAACTCAAACAGTTCATCCGAAAAGACGAACTTCAGGGTGTGTCGCTCTATGCGTAAAGCCTCGATTTCCGCGTAAGCCTCTTTAAGTGCTTCTGATGTTATCTCCATTATGGACTCCTATACCCTGTCCTTTGCTATAATTTCAGGTGCGCGTGGCATACCAACAACAAATGAGCGAGTGTACGAATCCATATCACCTTGCCGAATAACTATTCCTCCTACCTGCGGCTCAGATTGCCTTCCCCCGGCAATTTTCCTGGAAAATGGCGTTGGTCCTTGGAATCCCGGCGTAACGCAACCTATGGTATAGCCATGTCGGCTCGGCACTCTCACTTCAATATACCTATGACGATGACTTCGGACTAAAATATCCACCGCAGAATTGCCCCATCTCCCAGCCTCCACATACATATCTCCAATCTCTCCCATGACCGCGCTTGATTCGTAATGTGTTCTCCCCGTTCCGGCGATATGGTGGGCGAAATGAATCAGGCAACCCTTTTCACCACCGAGCCGCAAATACATAGTATATGATGAATGCTGTCCTTCCTCGTTCTTAATCGCTCCAAGGGATTTAGCCAAATCTTCCTCGTGTTCTGCACTTGGGCCGACATGAGCCTCAGTCCCACGAATCCAATATAACGCCTTACACTTGGGCTTCGCAAGGATTGGCCCCAAGACTGCCTCGGCAATTTTCTTCTGGTCGGACATATTTTGACTAATCTGAGTGACCGAATTGTGATGTCTGCCGTCTACGCCGTCACCATTGACAACCAAGACGTAATCCTCTTTGCGTGTGGCCTCTGAAACCCAATCATCCCAAAACTTTTTCCATACAGCAAATACCTCAACTTGAAATTTAGAGGGCTTATGCGTAGCCCCACCATCCATTATCAAATCTTCCCATGTATCGCAGGGATATAAACCCATCCGACAACCACAGTGTAAGTCTGACACAACCACTGCATTATTGATATACTTAAAGCGTTCCTTCTTAATCGCTACCACTATCCTCTCCTTGTTTAGTTTTACAATCGCAACCGCACTGGCAATCCGGCCTCATGCCCTCTAGGACGATTTCAGCAATGTGATCAGCTTGATAGTTGAGGTTGTTCAGGCTTGTATTATTCAGGACTACATAGTCCCAATTCCACGCTTTTATCGAGTCTAAATCTGTCTCGCTCGGATCATCCAAGTCGGGGCAGCCTCTTGCTTCACGGACTTCGGGCGTTGCATCTACGCGCACCATGTAAAAGTTTTTAGATATGAAGTGATTGTACTCGTTTACGAACCTGCAATTCGGTATTATTGCATTCGGATTGCAAGATAGCCGCTTTATCCAGTAGTCCGGGTCCTCTGCGCGGCGGCGCTGGCCGAGTTCGATCAACTCAGGCCGGAATAATTCTTTGTTGGCATTGATACCGATAATCAGAGGGCCAAGGCCATGTTCCGCGTATTCTACCTGCCACTTCTCTTTCGCAAATTCTTCCAGCACGGCGTCGCTTAACGACTCAACATGCCACGGAGCGCCGAGCTTGTTCACCAGCATATCAGCCAATGTTGACTTGCCTGACCGCGCCTTGCCTGATATAGCGATACCGGCATACGGCTTGCGCTGATAGTTGGTTCCATGCTCAGAACATTCGTAATGAAGGGTGCAAGGGCGGTCATCTCCAATAAAGTCCGGCATACCGACCGCTTTCAGTTCCAGGCCGCACCAGCACTTTGCGGCAGGTGGAGCGGTGTGTTCGGGTTCAGCTTCCATAGCCTTTAGCGTACAGATAAACTCCGGCAGGGGCGTTGTCGGAATCGGAATATCCTTGTGGGCCTCGATGCTTTCTGCGTCAGACTTGAATTGATAATCCAGCGGCAGTTCTTCCCAGCTGTAATCACAACGCGGACATTTCCTTGTTAAATATCCTCCAAGATAGTGAGTAGTGGCAGTTTTGTGTCCGCACTTCGGGCAACTCGCGTTCGGATTATAGACTTTCATTTTGCTATCTCCCTTTCTATTTGCTTGGCGCTTCCTTCCGCATCATCTATGTCATTAGACTGTAAGTAATAAGTAAATTCAATGCCCGCTTCACAATACATGTTGTCCTCATCCATGCCGATCCGTACTCTTATTCCGCCACTGGAACAAGCGATAATATCAGGACGATCAAAGGAATTGATTGAGTCGTGAATGCTTTCTAAAATTTCTCTTTCTCCCGGTATCCCTATATCGCGCCATTGCCAATTCAAAGCCTCATATACCGGCGCAAGGCGCTTTGCTGCAATAGGTGCGGCGTCCCGCAAAAACTTAATAGCCTTTTTACGCTGTTCCTCTGTAGGTTTTTCCTTTTTCATTTAAACCTCCACACCAAAGCGTTGGCAAAGCGCAAGGATGATTGCTTTCTTCAGGGGATATGCCTCGACGCGAATATCCGGCTCGAACCACTCAATGCGATACGTTGGGCTACGGTTCTCTCGGTTCACGCCACACGCATAGAAGGTACTATCATAGCCCTCTTTACCGCTCCATTGCTCCATGAGTTTTATCAAAAATGTTATTGGCATATCAATAGGTTCGTACCATATCCATCTTTCCGTCTCTCCAGCGATCATATTTTCAACGGCTACTTCCGTTCCGTTCGGCAAGGCCATGATTACATAATGATCGTCTTTATTTATCGACTGAACGGCTCCGGCGGCTACCCAAAACTTTTCAAGATTCATCTTTCCTCCTCAGAATGGCAGGTCTTTATCGTCGGCTGGCGGCGCATCGTTAACTACTTCGTATGTTTCTCCGGCAATTATAACTGTATCTCCTACTTTCTTTGTAACCGAGGCCCCTAATTCTAGCTCAAATATCACTATATTAGTATATGTCTTATCCTTATATTTATTATATTGAATGGTACCTACTGCTTTAAATTTATCTCCTTTCTTTAAAGTAGATGCTAATTGTGCCATTTCGCCCCATGCTTGCAGATTATGCCACTGCGTAAACTTGTCCTTACCACAAGCCACAGACCATATACATAGCTGCTTGCCGCCTGCGGTAGTCTTTAGCTCTGCGTCTTTACCCGCATAGCCCGTTATTTCTACCTGGCAAAAACCCGACATCAGTTCTCCTTTCTCGCTAATCCCACAAATAAAGATACCATTTAGCAAATAATCGCAAGCCTTTTTTAATCTTCTTTTCGTTTTTCTCTATCCGCCCTTTATCGTTTCCCCATTCCCAAGCATCCCGGATTGCGATTAACTCGAACGCATCGACTATGTTATCTAAGATTTTCTGCCATTGCTTATCTGTAAGTGAACCCGGATAACCAGCATGATGATCTCGAAAGGCCCTTAATCGTGGTAAGATGTATGCTGTATGTTGAGCATATAAATCCCACAATACAGTATCATCCCATCCGCGACATAGTCGTTGCCATAGAAAGCGCAGGCCGCGCCGAGAAAATTCTAAAGGCAAAAGCGTTTCACCTAAAAGCCATTTCATTTTGTAACCCTTTCTTGATAAAAGCCGGCGGCTGGCCGAATGCCGTAACTTCGGTACGGTAGTGGAGATTCAGCCAGTACCGCCGCGTCCACGCCCCGAAGTAACGTGGAGTTATACCGACAATATCTGAACATGGATATAGTTCTTCTCGCCGTTTACCATGTTTTAAGTTTGTCGTTTTCCTCCAAAACAATAGCAAGAGCCAATGCTGACCAAATATCCTTCACAACACCTTCAAGTTTCTCCCCTTTGCGGGCCTCGCCATATCTCTGCCTGATTGCTTGTCGTACATCTGCATCAGTTTTACACCCACCCAAAGCTCCTTTGATTGTCGTGCGGGCGTAAAGCCTGACAGGAATTACAGTGGGAACAACGGCCATTTCGTATCCGGCAGCTTGCATTATGCTACCGATAAAAAGGATAGTTTGAAATGTTGAACGGCCAACTGCATGACCGTAAGATTGAATCATTTCAATAGCAATTAACTCAATGCCAATATTGATTATAGCCCGACTAACGACATTGTGCATTTCTTCATTGGGCAAAATAGCCTTTTCGTCAATAGGCAGACCCGCTTCATCGCCTATACCGCCGTCAATAACAAAGTCATGGCGCTCTGTATCCCACATTACGTAGGCGCTTTGCTCCGAACCGGGGTCAATCGCAAGAATCTTTGCCATGTCTACTCCCTATGGGAATTATGAAATCAATCATCATATACTTCCTTCAGTGTCGCTAAGAACAGTGAAACTTTTCCCTTGTTCCGTTCCCAGCCGTCCCAGTCGAGGCTATTGACCGCACAGGATAAATAGGCTCTTGCGAGATTGAGGTCTAATCGTATGGACTCTTTTGATAGTTTCAGGGCTTCAATCTCATCCAGCATCGCTTGCCGTTCTTCTGCTCTATTCATTTTCTACTCCTTCTTTCTCCAACGCATTAGCGATTTCAGTCTGTATCAATGGCTTGGATTCTATAACATGAATTAGGCGATCCCATGCCTTTTGAAGCTTTATTAACTTGGCGCATTCTTCTTCCCATGATGTTCGCAATCGCCGTTCGACAAGTTCCGCCATTTCTAATTCAGCCTTCAGTTGCACTATTCTATCCAGCATGTTTGATCGTTCATTAAATTCCTCTTGATTCATTCTTCTTTCTCCTTCTTTCCGCAATGTGCGCATGAGAATCTTATCAAAGAGACTCATTTAGCCTTGTCCTTTCAGGATAGCGTTTAAAGCGCCCTGAAGTTCCCATAGCCACGGATCAAAATTCATATCGTTATTGTCTCGACATATATATTGTAAACTTCGCTGAGTTTCGCCAACTTCGCCTGCGCGTATAGTGATGGTTTCGCCGCCAACTACCTCTTGCCGGGAATTAATACTGAAATTGCCATTAGTTGCTCTCCTTAACTCCTTTAATGCTTCCGGCAAAGGAAAGTTCATTTTTTCTCTCCTATTCTTGGCCTATGCCTTGTCCTCTCCATGCCGTAACCATGCAAGGAGCCGTTAATATAAAGATAGCCTTCGTACCAATATAATTCAAGTGGCCGTTCCCGGAGTTCCTTCATCTGCTTTCTCCATGTCTCTGAGCTACACGGCCAGCCAGCAGGAAAGGTCATAAGGTTTTCGCCCACTGTCCCAATAGATAGGTACAATACATTACGCCAAGCACAATACACGCGATAAGTATAGGTGAGCCAAACACGAACAGCATACATAGTAACTTTTGTAATCCCTCGGCGTTTCTCCATTCGTCATTTGTCAACTTAGTTGGACTTTTAAGTTCCATTTCATTTCTCCTTTTCCGCAATTTTATCTAATTCAGCGCGGGCCTCTAAAAATAGTGCCTCATCTTCGCGCATACGAACTCGCGTTGTACCGGCTTCTGCATATACCTTCCGGCAGTATTGGAGCTTGGAGTCAATATAATCCATCAAGGCATCTTTCAGGGAATGGGAAACAACTATCTTTTCGTAAGGACGATGGCAACGATCTTCATAAAAGCGTTTATTCTCGGTCAGCCATACGCCCTCACGTTCCCATCCAATGCCCAAAAATCCCCCAGACTTATTCCTTCCACATAACTCTATAATATCAAAGAGATTCATGCGCTCTCCTTTTCCGCCCAAGTTAGAAATTCTTCAACCGTCGGAAAACAAGTTACCGCTGGCAGGAAGTCAAATATATTCACCCGGTCGCCAACGATAATCATTTCCAATCCCCAAATGTAAGCCATGCCGAACTCAACTAAGGCCCCGCCGCGAATATTCGGACGGTTCATAGATTGAAAGTGGACAAAAGCATCAACCTCCTCGATCTCTGTTATGTCCTGTAAGGCGTATTCTTGTAGTTTCTCAACCGGCACTTCATCTAATTGTATATTCGGCGGCTCCTTTTCGTCGATCCAATTACTGAATACTTCATGGCCCATTGCACTAAGTTTATCCCGCACTCCGCGCAAAAAGAACTTGTTATCATACCTACTTGCAAGATAAAAGGTCATTTCCCCTCCGGGTTATCTGCTATATCCAGTACCTTGCGAGTCTCATCTGAAAGCCAATCGTAATTGTCATGTTCTGCCATCCATTCGTTCAGCAAATAATACAAATGATCGTTTTCGTCCCGCAATTTTTCGATCTCGCGCAGAAGTTCCGGCGGTGAATCTTTATATTTTCTTAAATTAAGAGCCATTTCACGCTCCTTTATGCGTTGTTTTCTATGCCCAATCTCGGTCCATTCGCAAGCCAGAATAGCCCAACAACTACCACAAGAATTGCACATATAGTATATGCGACCAGTATCATCACCCAATAGAAAAGTACTTCTAATATATCAAGCAAAAGCCGCATTGTTCTCCTCCTTGTTGTAACTGGACGCCTACGGTGCTCTACAATCAACGATCTATTTTCAGCCGCCTTTGTGCCGCAGACTTACTTTTCGTTCGCGTACGCCTTCCGTAGAAAGCGTAGTAGATATATTCTCGAACACCAGATGCTTTAACGCTTTCACCTGATCTGGCCGGTCAAGTTCCGTTGCTTTGTCGAGTGCTTTTTGTAGTGTCTCTTTCTTGCCCCGCAGTAACCGCTGGACACAGGTAGAGCATACTATACTGACCGCGTTATCTCCTACCCGGCAAGGTGAACGCTTCTTACGAAAGAAGTTCCAAGCGTGTTCGATGCCGCCGCAGAAGATACAGGTCATTCGGCCTTCCCATTTCTCCTATGCTTCAAATCCAACTCATGCACCGCCCTTCGGAGTGCGTTAGGGACAAACTCGATTGCTATGGCTTGGGGGTGCACATAACAACTGATTCTTCGGCCAGCCGCGCAGATAGCGATACCTAATTGTTTCTCTACACAAACCCGCCGCTTCAGACCATTCGCTCAATGTCTTTATAGTACCATCAATATCAATCAATCGAGACGTTCTTTTATTTCTCGCCTGTTGTTTTAACGTTGCCCATCGGCAGTTCTCAGGACAATAATCGCCGTCGTTGTCAATACGATCAAGAGACAGATTTTCTTCGTAGCCGTTTGCTAAAGCCCATTCGACAAACGCCACGGGGTTATGCCATTCATCGCAAACTTTAATTCCACGCCCACCATAATTTTTATAGAATGAGCGCTTATCGCCGTAGCACCTGCCCATCATGGATTCCCATCTATGGTAAATTATAGTTCGTGATAACCCATGTCCCTTTGATGCACAAGAACGACATTGCTTTGAGCCACCTCGTCGAAGACAAGCTCCACCCAATATCGCCTCTGCCCCGCATTCGCAGCGGCATAACCAGCCAGCATGGCGTCCTTTGTGATAAGGCCCAGCGATTACAAGCCACTTTCCAAATCTCTGTCCCATTAAATCAATTGTCCTGCACGGGCCATTACAGTCAGTGCAATGGGTTGACTCACCCCCGCGTAGTATGAAAGACTTTATGATGGCCTCCGTACCACACTCGCACCGGCACAACCACGTCGTGCGCCCATCTTTGTTCGGTGCTTGCTGTATGGTCATCCATTTTCCGAATTGTTGCCCTGTTAAATCAATAAACCTCATCTATCTCCCCTTTCTATTTTCGGGGATGTCAATCTTTCCGCGCATTTTAAATTCTCCTCGGATATTAGTTCGCCAGCGAAAAAAATATAATCACAAGACCAATGGCGACTGCGGCAATCCAGTAGAATAAATACCTAATTGGAGTTGTCCAGAGAAAAGAGATTAACTCGCCGTAGGGCTTCATCTTTCTCCCCCTCCAGCGCCTCGATTGCCTCCAGCAGGGCGAGAAACATATCATCATTCCAAACAATTCTACTTCCTAAATGAAATTCAAATCGGGGTTCATTTGAGTCGCCAATCATATTGAACTTCGGGCAGCGTATTCTTAATTCTTGCCACAATCTCGGAAACCAGAAGTCGGGATCGGTTCTCTGCGTAAAAGACATCACGGCAACTTCTGACACCCACTGCGGACCGCAGCATTTCGCGGCGCGTTCGGCTTGTTCCTGCGTCAAGGCTTGCATGGGGCCTCCTTAAAAGAGATTGCCAGGCGCTCTTTCAGTAGAGTATGGCGGATGCACTAAGCCCGGATACTCACCGGGTAAGATATGCCCACGCTTTGTCATTCCCCCTCCGGGTCGAATGAGATTATCTGCTTCCAGTGCGGTGGAATCCAATACTGATCTACCCGTCTAGGCGTGAAACTCCACTCACCTGCAACCATAACCGAGTCGATATGCACCCTGGACAACTTCGCCTCAAGGGAGTCAAGGCGGGCCTGAAGTGCAAATATCTTGCCCTCCACTGACCATTTTGTCGGCATCACTGGCATAGTTGCCTGCTGCCTGGACTGTTCTTTTATTGTTAGACCATCAAAATAGAGGACGCACGAGTGCTTGCCGTGCTCATGCGTTACGGGGCCGTCCCCACGATGCGAGGGCAGGGCGTACCATTGAAAAATTCCGCGCGGTGGAAATAACTTAACGGCTTTAATGCGGTCGATGATTTTGCCCTTATGTTTGAGAATAAGAGTATTACTTCCCTTGTACCAATCTTTTCTACAAATCGGGCACAGTATGGTTTGATGATCGGCAAAACAATCCAAGTTGACTATGTAGGTTTTGCCAAATATGGTCGCAAGATCGTGGTCGAAGGCCGCCACACAGAAATCGTATATCGCCTGCCATTCTTTTTCCGCCTTGTGCCGGGACATGACAGCGGGAACCCACTCACAATGCCCGAAAGAGTAGCGAGAAAGCGGCCCCCCTCCTCTCGCTTGGTATGGGATAAACCTCCAATATCCATTTGAAGAATCAACCTGTGCTCCGGCCAGCACCGGCAGGAGAAGTAGTAGAAAGATGAGCTTCATTTTATCCCTCCTTTGTTATTGCCAAGTAGTAAGTGTTTTAGGTACAACAGCTTTTCGCGTTCTATAAGTTCTTGTTTCCTTAAATAGTTATGATAGGCTGTCGTATCTCTGTATAAATAAAGATAGTTGTGATCGTTTAATACATAGAACTGTTGAGTCGAGTCCGTTAAGATATAATAGAATCCTCGTTGTTGCAAGTAGTTACGGTTATCTTCAACACAGTTCTCGTGGCTATTAAATATAACGGCAAGGGCCGCAATCCCGACAAGCACACCGGATGATAACCAAACTATTAGAGCTAAATCTATTATTGTATTTTTGATATTAAATCGCACCTGGACGCTTTTCCTTCTTTATCGTGCCCCACGTCGCGCCGGTAATGACAGCACCGGCAGGAGAAGTAGTAGAAGTAGTAAGCGTTTCATTCTGCAATCCCCTCAAGTAATTTGTGCGCCCTAATCATTTCTTCAATATTCCCACCGGATAAGGCGCTTTCCCCTTGTTGAATTGCGGCTCGGATCATTATTGCGCCAAAGGCTCCTGCTGGAACCGCCTCATAATGCGGAAGTATCTCTTTTGCGCGACAAATTTGATCGTGTAGTCCAGACACCAGATTGTCGCTCATTTCTCTTTCCTTTCCCATAAAAATTCCAGCGCGGCAAGCCACGCGGAGGACTCGACAGCGTCAATAAAGTTGCGACGCTCGCCCATTTCGTCGAGCAAGCCTAAAACCTGTCCGTTGTCGCGCAGAACTAAATCAATGCACCTGTAACCCTCACACCACAGTTCCCGCACTTTGTCCCGGACGGCCTTTTCTCCATCGGGAGAGGCAAGCCACTTCTCTACTTCGCCGAGACTCCCGTAGCAGTACGATTCATCAGCGTTGACCCATAGCTTCTCATAGACATTACTTCCCGCCTGATCAGATGGTTGGTACTCAACCTCTTTTAGCCCCAGCGCCTCGGCTATCTGTTCAGTGGTCATTGGATGCTCCTTTACCATGTAAAAGGCCACGAAGGCCACAAAGTAGTAAATGGACAAGCCTCCTCAAAAAGCCAAGAAATATACATGAGGTATGCCTTGATAAGAAACGGGCCGCCGACTAACGCCGCAAGAATTATAGCTGGTGCAATAGCGTGGATGCTTACTTTCATCTTTCACTCCTTATGGTATCTTTCGAGGGCCTTTGATAGCGAAACCGCAACGCTTTTAAAGGCGTTTCTATCTATTTCCAATTCATTTAGTGCCCGTTGTGCAGCAGAAAGCTCCGCCTTAATTAGTTTGAACTCAGCCTGTAATTCTTCAAGTTTTGTCATTCTTTCACTCCTTCCGCGCTTGGCGGGCGATGCTGATTATCTCGTCAAACTGCTTCCGTAGGGGCGTATAATCTGGATAGTATAGGACGGCAACCTTTAATATCTTATCCAGCACCTTCTCCAGCTTCTCGACCTCGGCCTTGAGTTTAAGATCAGACAAGACACCATCAGTTACGAGGCCCGCTACATTTTTCCGCAGACCCTCAAAATCTTCCTTGAGTGGGTAGTAAGATGCTTTCCAGTGTGCTACTTGCTGCTCTAATTCAAGGTTGGTGGCCTTGAGCGCGGCATTCTCTATGGCAAGTTCCTGCCTACGCCCGGCATCACTATCACGCATCTTTCTCCTCCACTTCTTTTTCGGGCAAGACCAGGTTTCTCAGTGCTGTAAACTCAGTATGATAGTAAGCCGGTATCCGGTCGCCCTCGTTGGACTTGACATAGGCCAGAAACTTCAGGCAAAAAGCTTGAGCCGTTTCCATAAGTGTAGAGTTGGAGGATTCGAGTCTATCCATTTCCTTTTGGGTTATTCGTTCAATGCTGCCTGAATACGCTCCGGTCCAGCGTGGCGATTTAAGTTCACGCTCCGACATCTTTCGCCTCCACTTCTCCTGTTAGCGTTCAAACTCATCATTAAAATGCTCCACTTCTCCGGCTAAGTCAGAGTCATTTGCCATGTTCGCCTCGGCTTGGCCGATAGACTGAATCTTGGTTTCGCGGAGCTTATCCATCAAAGTATCAAAGGGCGTATCTGCGGCTGAATCAAGATCGGCGAGCAGGATGGCAGCAATATCTTTGTCGCCCATCAGGTTGTCCACCGGCTGCCTCTTGTTTACTATTATTTCTAAACCAGTCCGTACCTTCTCAAGTTTGGCCTTGAGCGAAGTAATTAAGGCGTCATTGGCGTGATAGGCCGTATCAACGCCACGGTTATATTCCTCTTTCGGCCCTGTCATGGCCTTCTCCATCTGGTCTAACAATAAACTTTGTTCGTCATCGTCTGTACGGCGGTTGCCAAACTCCTCATGCCAGTACAAGAGCATCCGAAATGTCCGCACCATAAGAGGGCGGACTGTTTTAATTTCTACTATGGCCTTTTCGAGCTTGGCCCGGAGTCTTTCGTTCTCTTTCCGCAGCGCCACGTCCTCGGCAAGAAGATCGGATACATCTATTACATATCGCTTCAGTACGGCAGTTTCAGGCGGATAATAATTTTGTATTCGCTCAAGCCTTTCCGTCAGCTTTGTCAGGTCAAGCAGTTCCATCGGAAGCCTCCTTCGGCACTGATTCAGCGTCTATATCCCAATAGCACCAGCCAAGTAATTTAGGGCCAATAGCTTTATGCAGGCACGAATCCACTTGTGTAATTTCTATAATTTGGCCTGCTGGTATAGTGCCGCAACTGATTGTGTTCCGCGTAAATAACGGAGCAAGCAGGCGATATTTGCCGGGAGTAGTAATAATCATTTTCTCTCCGTGGTTAGTTCGACCAGCGCGGCGGCCATGAGCCAAGACTTATTGCTGGCAAATACCATCATTATTGTATCCCCATCTCGCGCCCTAAGTGCAAGTTGGAACCGAATAAAGCATGTCCATTTTCCATTGACATCCTTATACTCTTGGTCACGAAACCCGGTCAAGCCTAAATCCTTTTCATCCGCGAGTTTGAACAGCGCGTCCTCGACCTCGCGCTCAAGGACAGCATCGGCGCGGCGTTTTTCTTCGGGGCTATCAATATAAAGCCCTTCAGAATAAGTATGTCCCATAGCGGCCTGCACTTCGCAGTTTGCCACCTCCCAGTTGTCTTCACAAAGTGCGAGAAACTCACTTGCTTTCATTCTCGGCCTCCTCATGTTTCATGTCCGCCCAATTCTTGATAATCCACAAAAGTTCAAGGCCGTGTTGTCGCAAAAGCTCGGCCATTTCAGCCTTTAGTATTTGTTCACCACCCGGCCTTTCTACAACTTCGCCCCAATACAAACCACGACTTCTGATCTCAGCAACGAGAGGATTCACCCGCGATTTGTCAGTCATTTCTCGGCCTCCTCGATAAGCCGCTCGATGGCGGAGATAATACAAGCGCGGGGATCAAGGCTATAAATATAATCGGTTATCAGATTAAAGTTGCCCGTACACACTTGATAGCCGTACAGGGGATTGTAGCGTAAAATAACCACGGCCTCGGCTTCTTTCATTCGAGGTTCATAATTGCCTCTTGCCGCTCGTTCCGCCATTTTCTTTTCCAGTCCTTTCCACAGCACTTCCAGCGGGACCCGCTCGGCATCGTAGGGATCGAATAAATAGCAATCATGTTCTCCATTGGGCAGGATGCGAACAAAGCCGATGTAGTTGCCTTGCACTGTCCACAATGCCAATATACCGCCCGGAATTTTTTCTATTGGACTTGTGGCTATTTCCGCGCCGAGGCCCTTCCAAAACGTTTCGAGGTCCATCATTCCTCCCCCTTGCAGAACAGGCGAAGTTCTTCTTGGAGTTTCCTCGCCGCTGCGCGGTCGAAAGTAGTCTGGCCGTAAAAACCATCACACCAGCACTCAAGAAAGAATAAGTCCTTGGTGTACCAACCCTTGCTCGATCCAGTGCTGATTCCCTTTGTCTTTTCACCATCGGGATATTCTGCCTTCATTCTCCCCCCTCTCTTTCGTTTGCCCACGCCGCTTCCACTTTTTTCCAGGCCGCCTTTTTGATCCGATCACGCGCCGTTTTGGACCAGCGATTGACGATTGCCGCGTTGATCTTGGCAGTATCAATGCGGGGATCGGGCTTGCCATAGCCAGTTAAGACGATCAGGGCGGCGTAGTCGAAGATAATATCTTCCTCCCCCATTGCGGGATCGGCAATTTCATCCAGTATCCTTTTTTCGGGATCAGTCCAGTCGAAGATCATTTTCCCTCACTTTCCTTGATCGCCTTGCGAATCTCGTCTATCACACGCTTGGCGTTGCGTGGAGAAATAAATATGGGTAGTTCTGCCCCGCCCTGAATTATATTTATCACAAGTTTTCGTCCGCGTCCCCGGCTCCACGCCTCTCTTGACTTTCCTGGTCCTTCGTAAATCTTCATCTTTCCTCCGGATTTTAAAAGGCCGGGGCCGGTTGGTTTACATCCCGGCGGGCGACCGCTTCTCGAACGCAGGTCTCTCGTCCCAGACCCCGGCTTGCGCCACCCGGCCCTATATTCTTGTATCGCGTGGATCAACGGCTTCCGGTGGCAAGTCCGTAGCGCAGCCCCGGCAATGCTGGTGTTTCTCTTTGTAATGCTTCTCGCAAATCCAGCGTTTGCAGACGGAACAGTAGTAACCTGCATCAAGTAAAGAATCAACTTCGCAGTCCGGTTCGGAACAATACTGAGGCTCGGTCATTATTCATCTTCTTTCAAGATTTTGTACGGGCCTGTCGGTGGCTATCCGACTCCCTCCGGGCCATCCCCGGTCGCGCAGCCATTACACCAAGGTCCGCAATTTTAGACAGGGCCGGGGCCGGACTCGAACCGGCTCTTAGCATAAGCAGACTCACCTTGCGGCATTGATTCTCTGCTGTCCGCCAAACCCATAGACATGAACATGCCCTCCGCCTTACGGCCTATGGCAGTCAGCCGCCCGGCCCTTGTTGTCATAACTTTGCGCTGGATTTTCCCACCTTACCAGACTTCCCATACGGTTGCCGCTACTTTATCTTCCAATACTTTTCGGTGAGTTAGCTATTCCCCATCTACTCCGTATTGGCCTAATGGTAGTTGGCCGCTGCCGTATCACCCAAAGGCCGCATTAGACAGCCCGCAAAGTTCTATTCGTTTGCAAACTCAAGCCTAATATCATCTGCATCCAATGGCAGATTTTCCAAAACAGTTCTGAGCGTTGTGTCTAAATCATAAATACGCACCACTTTTTTCATCTGTTCTTGCGCGCCCACGACGGGAATCCACACATCTATTACTGCTTTTGTCTCTGGCATTACAGCCTCCTTCTGGATTGTTTATAACTTCTCCAATATCCTACCGGCTTCTTCCTCGGTGAGGTTCTGCGGGATGCCGAACTTGATACCGAGTTCCTTGGTTACACGCCGCAAGTCCGGCATAGATATTTCTCGGAGTTCCAGCTTTTTGAGAATGTAACTCGCCTTCCCCGCTTTCACTTGGCCGGTAGGTAAAGTATCGTTTGGCCGTGACTCCTGCGGTGACTCCTGCGGCGACTGGTGCGGTTCGGCTTTTATCACATCACCGTCAACAAGCGGAGGACCGTTAAGAATACGCTCTTGCGTGGCTTTCTCGACCTGTTCGACAAAGGCCGCCGTGTCAGAAATGGGCGGGTATGCTGCTTCTTCCATAACCTCAATAACCTTTTCGACTTCTTCTTTCTTCGTCAGTTTCTCCGCCAGCCGGTTCGTCTTGTCGCCATCGGCAAGAGGCGTAGAATCTAATACCTCAAAATCGGTATCCATGATTTCTTCCGCCGTCCGCATGCCCTTGAGTACATCGGGAAAGTTATCGCGGGCATTGAAGGCTCTTGCGCGATTAAGTAGCATTCTATCAGGATAGAATGTCCACGGTCCGGCCTTGGTCCATAAGCTTGCTTTCTTAGCATCGGCCACCGTGAAAGTTGTCTCGATTGGATTCGGGTCGCCCTTGCGCTTGCTCGTAACCTTATAACCATAACCATCTGTGCTGGGTGTACCAATCTTCTCCTGCTTATAATACTCTTGGTGGCCGCTGCTGCGCACAAGGCCGGGGATTGCATCACCCCACAAGCCGGGGCGTCCATTAATCACGGCGATATTCTGGATAGCCTGCATCGGCGTCAAGCCAACTTCAAGTCCCATTTCGATTGCCACTAAAAGCGTCTCAGGCTTCTGCATATCCTTCGGCGCAAGACCCGATGCGGCAACGGCCTTGGCAAATCTCCACATTTCATCAAAGGTGGTCAGGTTTAATCCCCGACCAGCATAAGTTTGAATTGTCTGTGTCGATGCCGGGGTGTGCGTTGCTACCTCTGTGGATTCCTGCTGTTCTTCACTCATTGATAGTCCCTTTCAATCTGGGTGTGCGTGAAATAGAGGGCTTTAAAAACGCCTCATAGAGTTCAGGCTGTTCCGCTTTGAACTTCTTCTGGTCGAGGATACTCTTGGTTGTCGGCAAGTATTCCAGCGTCCGGCCATCGGACAGGTGAACGCCCTCCGCGTCTTTCAGGGGCGTCAACATACGCTCAAGGGCGTCATCCTCTGCGTGTTCTGCTTCCAACCTTGCCTTGCGCTTGGCGTCCCAATCGAAGATTAGAGCTTCGTCGATCTCCGCCCAGGTGGCAGGCTGTCTCTGAATCCTTTTGATGACATCAATACACCCAAGGCCGTAAAGGCTTTCTGGCGGTTGAAGCTTGGTGATGATATATTTCTCCCAAAATTCCTCCGCCCTTTGGATAATCGCTGAGATTATAGCGTCATTGCGTTCAATTTTATAAAGTTCCCTTCTCAGACCCATTCTGCCTAAAAGCGCCGAGACGTACACTCGATCTAATCCATGACAAAGAATTTGGCTTTGGCATTGAAGAATCACTCGATTAGGAATCTGATCGGTTCCTGGCTCTCCCCACTCATTATCCTTGCCGCCGCTATCACCGTCCATGCTCGATGTTTTCGCCTCAATGGCTTCTTTGGATGGAAATGGCTTGATTTTTGCGTCTAAAGTGGCGGCGAGAATCGGGTGCTCCTCGCAAACCGCAAACAGATCGTCAGGCTCAACCGAAATCTCTACATTCAGTTCTTTTGCCGCCCACCCAAGCAACGGTTTTTCAAAATCTTCCCCAATTCTAATGGCAGAAGATGTTAGTTCTACATCATCAGTGCCGAAAGCGGCCTTTAACCACAAGTCCGTCCCCGTGAGCTTGATATGCTCTCCGAACAGAGCGGGAACTTCAGACGCGCCGATATGGCCCTTCCTTAATTCTTTAAGTTTTGCTGTCAGCATTAACTTCTCCTCCCCTGACTATATTAACATCTTCCGGCGTGAAAAATGTAGTGGCCTCAAGGTTATCAATCGAGACAAAAGGAATAACTTCTTTCTTCTGCCAGTAAACCCCAATAGCGCCGGTCTTATATTGCTGTTTTATAATCTTCCTGAGCTTGTCGGCAATATCACATCTGAGTTCTTCAAGCCGCTGGACAATGAAGGATATTTCACTTCTGTCCACCCTTACTATATCCACGACACCCTTTTCATAATCCCGTATCCGCTCTATCATATATAGACCATACTCGCGGATCGCCGGGACATCTTTGAATGTCAGAATCTTATCTTGAAACTTGGCTATCTTATCCCACGCGCTCCAATCTTCTTTAGTTACCGCTTTGACCTTCATTTTTCCTCCTTTAATTTACCGAGAGGCCGGGGCCGGATTCAAACCAGCTTGACTTTGCGATCCGCGCAGTCGCCCCTTCGCAATCGGGGCCGTGGATCATCGTTGCCACGCCGCCCGGCCTGCTCGGTATTATTCTCTTATGGTCAGCCTGTAAATCGGAACTGCAATCTCCGATTCTTCGAGTTTCAATTTTGTTCCGCAATCACACTCAAATTCGATTGTCTCGCTTTTGATCCAGTCGCCCGGACCCCAATCATATCCGCACTTAGGACAAAGCACACCTTCGTCTGTCCATGCGCCCCCATCGTCTAATTTAATATGACGGAGCACTTATTCCTCCTATACTATCAAATACGAATAAATGATTTCTTCAAGTTCCTCTAATGTTAAAAGCTCCCACTTGTAGTTCTTTAATACCTGAATCAGTTTTGCTTTTTTCTGCTTGCGATCTTCTTCCTGCTCGGCGTAATCAGACTCGGACATTGTGTGACCTCCTTTTGGCTTGCCCCATATTAATACAACTACTTCCCGTTGTCAAGAAAATTCTTTTAGTGGTGATATAAGGCGCTTTTTTGGCGGAATACGATTATTGTTGACAACGAGGCTCTATTGATTTATTTTGTCATAACTTTAAAATCGGAGGATTTTGAAATGCAGGCTATCGAGTATAATCTGGCGTTAAAGAAGGCGCTGTTCGAGCGCAAGATGTCTCAGCAGGAACTCGCCGATAAAACAGAAATACCACAGTCTTATATCAGCCGCCTTATCAGGGGCAACATGATACTATCGCGCCCTCGGCTTGTATTAATAGCCGAAGTGCTGGATAAATCCGTAGCAGAACTTTTCGGAGAATAATCAATCTCAAAAGGAGGAAGCAATGTGCAACTATCTATCCGCAATCGGTAGAAAAAATGGAGACGTTTACCATTCCGAATATACCGACAGCCATGAGTATTTGCTCTTGGCCGGTGGATTTAAGGAGCCAGCCGAGGGCCGTGAAGCTAACTGGTGTAGAATTGAATATCGACCCGAAAACACAGCCGATCTGGTGGATATATCGAAGTATAAACTGCGCATCGACCAAGAAGCGCCGGCATGGCTGAAAGATTCAATCAAAGCCAAGTGGGAGGCCAAGCTGAAAGTGATCGCCGCCGGGAATATAATCAATGGAGGTAAGGCCCCGATCCTATTGGGCGGAAAGCACATCATTTGCGGCGGGGCTGAAATTGAAATTATGCTCGGTGGTATTGTTCAACTCTTGTCTGGCGGCACGGTCAAAAGGGTCGCGTCTGGCGGCACGGTCGAAACGGTCGAGTCTGGCGGCACGGTCAAAACGGTCTTGTCTGGCGGCACGGTCGAAAC